>Ga0082335_1008444_pt1 | contig 11716 bp, 7 predicted proteins | sample Subgrocontami58m_FD_72375 | JGI IMG/M metagenome (GOLD analysis project Ga0082335, IMG submission 72375) | Subsurface groundwater microbial communities from S. Glens Falls, New York, USA - GMW37 contaminated, 5.8 m (SPADES assembly) (version 2) ...
TCGACACGGCCGAAGCGGCGCCGCGACCAGCCGCCGAGGCCGGGGGTCCAGTAGAGCGGGTGCCCGGCGGCCTCGGCGGCGCGCCAGGCCCAGCCCTCGTCGCTCCACCAGCTCGGCTCGCCGTAGCCCCCGTCCTCGACGAACGCGAGGTAGGCGCCGTTCGTGACCGGGGTCCGGTCGAGCCGGAAAGCCGGCAGCTCGACCTCGTGCGCGTCCAGCTCGTTGTCGTAGGCCCAGGGCTCCTCCGTCGCGCCGAGCACGAACGGCCCGCCGGGGACGAGCAGCTCGGCCGGCCCGGCGCCGCTGACCGGTGCGGGCCCGGGGGGCGCCGGGTACGGCTGCTCTCGCAGCTGGAGCGTCTGGAGGATCGTCTCGATGTGCTGGAGCTCGTGCTGGACGACGAGGCCGAAGACGTAGCCGTCCGCGAGCAGCCGGTCGCCCGGGTCGAGCGGCGTCTCGTCGAGCACCTCCAGCGCCGCGCGCCGGACGTCGGCGACGTACGCGCGCGCCTGCTCCGGGCGCAGGATCGGCAGCTCGCCGCGCTCACTGCGGACGTGCGCGAACGCGTCGTAGAGCTCGTCGTGGCGCTCCTCGTGCGGGGCGCGCCGCCCCACGCGGCGTAGCAGCCAGAGCTCCTCGAACCAGCCGATGTGGGCGAAGTCCCAGACGAGCGGCGACTGCAGCGGCGAGATCTGCTGCACGAGCTGCTCGTCGGGCACGGGCGCGAGCAGCGACTCGATCGCGCTGCGCGCACGCTCGAGCTCGTGCTTGATCGTCGCCTTCAGCTCCGCCTCGCGGCGGCCGCGCTGCGCGGTCGTCACCGTGAACATGGTGGCACAACGACTCGTCCTCGCCGCGGGGCGTTGCGTGGCGGGCGGCGTCGGGTAGCCTCCCTCGCAAGACGCCGGATACCTGGGAGGCCGGAGTGGGGAACGAAGGGTCGGTCATCGTCGCGCGGGACGTGACGCGCCGTTACGGGGCAGGCGATACCGCGGTGGACGCGCTGCGCGGGATCTCGCTCGACATCGCCAAGGGCAAGCTGACGGCGGTGATGGGCCCCTCGGGCTCGGGGAAGTCGACGCTCATGCACATCCTCGCCGGGCTCGACAAGCCGACCTCGGGCACCGTCGCGATCGACGGCACCGAGGTGACGACGCTCGGCGACAACGACCTGACGAGGCTGCGCCGCCGCCACATCGGCTTCGTCTTCCAGTTCTTCAACCTGCTACCCATGCTGAGCGCCGAGGAGAACGTCCTGCTGCCGCTCTCGATCGCCGGCGAGAAGGTGGACCGCGACTGGCTCGCCGAGCTGATCGGCAAGGTCGGGCTCGCCGACAGGCTGAAGCATCGCCCGGCCGAGCTCTCCGGCGGTCAGCAGCAGCGCGTCGCGATCGGCCGCGCGCTCGTCTCGCGCCCGACCGTCGTCTTCGCCGACGAGCCGACCGGCAACCTCGACTCGACCACGGGCGGCGAGATCCTCGAGCTGCTGCGCGACGCGGTGGACTCCTACGGCCAGACGACCGTGATGGTCACCCACGAGGCGCGCGCCGCCGCGATCGCCGACCGGATTCTCTTCCTGGCCGACGGCCGCATCGTCAAGGACCTCGGCAAGGCGACCGCGCACGACGTGATCGTGGCGATGGAGGAGATCAGCCGCAGGTGATCCGCTTCGCGCTGCGGGACCTGCTGGGCCGGAAGTTCCGGGCGATCCTCACCTCGCTCGCGATCGTGCTCGGGGTGGCGATGGTGAGCGGCACGTACGTCCTCACGGACACGATCCAGAAGGCGTTCGACAACCTCTTCAAGGACTCGTACGCGAACACGAGCGTCGTCGTCGGGCCGAAGAAGGTCGTGCACTTCGCCTCGAGCGGCACGGCGATCGTGCCCGAGGAGCTGCTGGCGCGGATCAAGGCGCTGCCGGACGTGGACGCGGCGGTCGGGGGCATCACCGACTTCGCGCGGCTGATCGACAGGGAGGGCAAGCCGATCTCGGCGGGCGGCGCCCCGACGTTCGGGTTCAGCTACGACCGCAGCGAGCCGCAGTTCAACCCGACGCGGCTCACGTCGGGCCGCTGGGCCGCGGGCCCGGACGAGGTGGTGATCGACAAGGGCACGGCGGACAAGAAGGGCTTCCGCGTCGGGGAGCCGATCGGCGTCGCCGGGCGCGGGCCGGTCGAGACGTTCGCGATCTCGGGGATCGCGCGCTTCGGCACCGTCGACTCGATCGGGGGCGCCACCTTCGCCATCTTCGACCTGCCGACGGCGCAGCGTTTCTTCCACAAGGAGGGCGTCTTCGACGGCATCCAGGTCGCGGCGAAGGCCGGCGTGGATCCGGCGAAGCTCGCCGCGGAGATCCGCCCGCTGCTGCCGCCGACGCTGAAGTCGGTGACGGCGGCCGAGCAGGCGGCCTCCGACTCGAAGGACACGAACGAGGGGATCGCGTTCGTCCGCTACTTCCTGCTCGCCTTCGGCGGCATCGCGCTCTTCGTGGGCGCCTTCGTCATCTTCAACACGCTCTCGATCACCGTCGCGCAGCGCGCGCGCGAGTTCGCGACGCTGCGCACGCTCGGCGCCTCGCGCCGGCAGGTGCTGCGCGCGGTCGTGGTCGAGGCGTTCCTGATCGGGCTCGCCGCCTCGCTCGTCGGCCTCTTCCTCGGACTGCTGCTCGCGAAGGGGCTGAACGCGGTCTTCGTCGCTTTCGGGATCGACCTGCCCAAGGCGGGCACCGTGTTCGCGCTGCGGACGATTCTCGTCAGCCTCTTCGTCGGCGTCGTCATCACCGTCGTCGCCGGGCTGATGCCGGCGGTGCGGGCGACGCGGGTGCCGCCGATCGCGGCCGTGCGCGAGGGAGCGGTGCTGCCGAAGACGCGGCTCGCGCCGTTCGCGCCGTGGATCGCCCTGCTGGCGGTGCTCGGCGCGATCGCCCTGCTCGGGTACGGGATGTTCGGCTCCGGCCTCTCGACGGTGAACAGGCTCATCGCGCTCGGAGGCGGCGTGCTCGTCCTCTTCACCGGCGTCGCGATCGTCTCGTCCCGGCTCGTGCGGCCCATGGCCCGCGTCCTCGGCCGGCCCGCCGAGACGATCGGCGGCGCCGCCGGCACGCTCGCGCGCCAGAACGCGATGCGCAACCCGGGCCGCACCGCGGCCACGGCGGCCGCCCTGATGATCGGGCTCGCGCTTGTCACGTTCGTCGCCGTGCTCGGCCAGGGCCTGCGCGACTCGGTCGTCGAGACGATCAAGCGCCAGGTGCAGGCGGAGTACGTGATCACCTCGGAGAGCGGCTTCGAGCCGATCGAGCGCGGCGTCGGCCAGGCGGCCGCGCGCTCGCCCGTGATCGAGACGTTCTCGAGCGTCCGCGCCGACCACGCCCGCGTCAACGGCAAGACGAGGAACGTCACCGGCATCGACCCGGCGACGATCGACCGCCTCTACAGCTTCGACTGGAAGAAGGGCTCGACGGCGGCTGCCGTGGCCGCGCTCGACCGCGGCGGCGCGCTCGTGAACGACCAGTACGCCGGCGAGAGCAACCTCCGTCTCGGCAGCCCGCTCCGGATCACGAGCCCGAGCGGCACGGAGCTCACCGTCACCGTCAGCGGCATCTACAAGCGGGAGGCGCTCGGCTCGCTGCTCGGCGAGGTCTCGATCGCGCAGCGCTCGTTCGACTCCGCCTTCCGTGAGGGCCGCGACCTCTACACGTTCATCAACGTGAAGGGCGACCCGGCCCCGGCCGCGGCGGCGGCGCTCGAGGGCGCGATCAAGGGCTTCCCCGACGCGGCGGTGCGCACGAAGGACGAGTACGTCGCCGACCAGCAGAACGGTGTGGACATGCTCCTCAACCTGCTCTACGTGCTGCTCGCGCTGTCGGTGATCGTGTCGCTCTTCGGCATGATCAACACGCTCGTGCTGTCGGTGTTCGAGCGCACCCGCGAGCTCGGCATGCTGCGCGCGGTCGGGATGACCCGGCGCCAGGTGCGCCGGATGGTGCGCTACGAGAGCGTGATCACGGCGCTGATCGGCGCGGCGCTCGGGCTGCCGCTCGGCGTCTTCCTCGCGGCTCTCGTGACGCAGGCCCTGAAGGACGAGGGCGTCGTCTTCGGGCTACCCCTGGGGGACCTCGCCGTCTTCGCGGTGATCGCCGTGCTCGCCGGGATCCTCTCGGCGGTTGCGCCCGCGCGGCGGGCCTCGCGCCTGAACGTGCTCGAGGCGCTGCAGTACGAGTGAGCTAGGCCGTCTGCTCCGCCATCACGCGAGCGACGTCGAGCGTCGAGATCACGCCCACGGGCTCGCCCGCGAGAGGGTCGACGACGATGAGGTGCGCAGACGAGTGCTCCGTCATGAGCTGGGCGGCGCGCGTGAGCGTGTCGTCGGGAGCCACGAAGACGAGCGGCGTCGCGGCGGTGCCGCCGGCGGTGCGGCCGGTCAGGTCACCCTCGGCCGCGGCGGCGAGGTCGAGGTCGGAGACGATGCCCCAGAGGTTGCCGGCGGCCGCGGGATCCTCGGGCGAGTTGGTGACGACGATGCAGTGGATGCGCTGCTCGCTCATGATCACCGCGACCTCGACGAGCGGCGTGTCGCTCGTCACGCTGATCACGCCGGCGTGCATCGCCTCGGCGACGCGGAGGCGGTCGAGAGCGGTCTTCGTCTCGGTGAGAGCCGTCTCGTTCTTCACACTCCGACTCTCTCGCGTGGGCGTGAGCGGCGCATCGTGCCGCCCACCGAATCGTGTTCGGCGAACTACTGAGCCGGGCGCGGACGGCGGGCGACGCCGCCTTGCTCGGCCGCCGACGCGGCGGCGGCGGCGACTGCCGGGGCGACGTCGCGGTTGAAGACGCTCGGCACGATGTACTCCGCCCCGAGCGCGTCGTCGGACACGACCGCGGCGATCGCGTGGCCGGCGGCGACCTTCATCTCCTCCGTGATCTGGGAGGCGCGGACGTCGAGGGCGCCCCGGAAGACACCGGGGAAGGCGAGCACGTTGTTGATCTGGTTCGGGTAGTCCGAGCGGCCGGTTGCGATCACGGCCGCAAAGTCGGCGATCTCCTCGGGCATCACCTCGGGCGTCGGGTTCGCCATGGCGAAGACGATCGCGTCCTTCGCCATCGTGCGTACCGCCTCGGCCGAGACGGCGCCGGGGCCGGCGAGGCCCAGGAACACGTCGGCGCCGGCGAGCACCTCGTTCGCAGTCCCCGCCAGGTTCTCGGGATTCGTCAGCTCCGCGTAGGCCGCCTTGCTCTCGTCGAGGCCGTCGCGACCCCGGTGGATCGCGCCGCGGCGATCGCAGCCGATCACGTCGCGGACGCCGGCGTGGAGCAGGATCTTCGACACGGCGACGCCGGCCGCGCCGGTGCCGACGACGACGACGCGCAGGTCCTCCATCTTCTTGCCCACGACCCTGAGCGCGTTCACGAGCGCGGCGAGCACGACGATCGCGGTGCCGTGCTGGTCGTCGTGGAAGACCGGGATGTCGAGCGTCTCGCGCAGCCGCCGCTCGATCTCGAAGCAGCGCGGCGCCGAGATGTCCTCGAGGTTGATGCCGCCGAAGACCGGGGCGATCGCGGTCACGATCGCGACGATCTCGTCGGTGTCCTTCGTGGCGAGGCAGATCGGGAAGGCGTCGACGCCGCCGAACTCCTTGAACAGCATCGCCTTCCCCTCCATCACCGGGATCGCGCCCTCGGGGCCGATGTCGCCGAGCCCGAGCACGGCGGTGCCGTCGCTGACGACGGCGACGGTGTTCTGCTTGATCGTCAGGTTGAAGACCTTCGAGCGGTCCTCGGCGATGGCCATGCAGACGCGGGCGACCCCCGGGGTGTAGGCCATCGAGAGGTCGTCGCGCGTCTTCAGCGGGTGCTTCGAGACGACCTCGATCTTGCCGCCGAGGTGCATGAGAAACGTGCGGTCGGAGACCTGGTCGACCTCGACGCCGGGCACTGTGCGCACTGCATCGGCGATCTGCTCGATGTGCTCGGTGCTCGCGGCGTTGACGGTGACGTCGCGCACCTTCTTGCCCTTCTCGACGCGGACGAGGTCGATCGCGCCGAGCGAGCCGCCGGCCTCGCCGATCGCCGCCGCGAGCTTTGCGAAGGCCCCCGGCTGGTCCTCGATCTTGACCCGGATCGTCGCGCTGAAGGAGGCGGAGAGATGCTGCGACATCGGTTGCCGGGAGTCTAGGCCGCCCGGGTGCGATGCGTGACGGTAACCGACGCTGGGCCGCGAGCCGCCCGGGCGCGGCCATCGCGCCGGGGGTGGATTCAGCCCAGCCTGATCGTGCCGGCGGCGGCCAGCTCGGCGATCTCGGCCTCTGCGTAGCCGGCCTCTGCGAGCACCTCGGCCGTGTGCTGCCCGACGAGCGGCGGCGGCGAGCGGAAGCAGACGCGCTCGCCGTCGACCGAGACCGGCGGCGCGACCGTCTCACGTCCGTCGAGCTCCTGGAGGATGCCGAGCGCGCGTGTCTGCTCGTGCGCCGCGACGTCGGCGACGTCGAGCACCGGCGAGGCCGGGACGCCGGCCGCCCGCAGGCGGTCGAGGAGCTCCGCCGTGGCGCGTCCGGCGATGAGCGGCTCGAGCAGTGCGATCAGCTCGTCCCGGTGCCCGACACGCAGTGGATTGGTTGCAAAGCGAGGGTCGGACGCGAGCTCGTACGCGCCGAGGGCGTCGCAGAGCCCGGTGAAGAGACGGTCGTTGCCGGCGACGATCATCAGCTGGCCGTCCGCGGTCGCGAACACCTGGTACGGCACGATCAGCGGGAAGGCCGAGCCCTGGCGCTCGGGCACCGGCCCGCCGGCGAGCACCGCGGTCAGCTGGTAGGGGAGCAGCGACAGCGCGGTCTCGTACAGCGAGAGGTCGAGTGTCCGGCCACCGCCCTCGTGCAGCGCGGCGACGATGGCCAGCGCGGCCCAGACGCCTGTGCCGATGTCGATCAGCGAGACGCCGACGCGCACCGGCGGCCGGTCGGGCTCTCCGGTGACGCTCATGATCCCGGCAGCCGCCTGCATAAGCGGGTCGTAGCCGGGCTCCGCGGCCAGCGGCCCCGTGTGCCCGAAGGCGCCGATCGTGCAGTAGACGAGGCGGGGGTTCCGCGCGCGGAGGGCGTCGGGGCCGAACCCGAGTCGCTCCGCCGTCCCCGGCCGCAGGCTCTGGACGAGCACCGCGGCGCCGTCCGCGAGCCGCAGGAGCACGTCGAGGCCGGCCTCGGTCTTCAGGTCGAGCCCGAGCGAGCGCTTGCCCGCGTTCGCGGCGAAGAACATCACGCTCCCGCCCTCGAAGAAGGGCGGGCCCCAGTCGCGCGCCTCATCGCCGCGACCGGGATGCTCGACCTTCACGACGTCCGCGCCCAGCGCGCCGAGGATCTCGGTGCATGTCGGGCCGGCGAGAGAGCTGGTCAGGTCGAGCACGCGCACGCCGTCGAGGGGGAGGAAGCTCACGCCGCCATCATCGCCGCTTGCGGGTCTGCGAGGATGCAGTCGTGTTCCAGGTGGTCATCGACTGGGTCTCCGGCTCCGAGTGGAGCTACCTGATCGTGTTCTCGATCGCCCTCCTCGACGCCTTTATTCCGGTCGTGCCGAGCGAGACGGTGGCGATCTCAGCCGGCGTGCTTGCCGCCTCGGGCGACCTCAACCTCGGGCTCGTGATCGCCGCTGCCGCTGCGGGCGCGTGCGCCGGCGACAACGTCTCCTTCGGCATCGGCACCTGGGTCGGGGAGCACACGCTCAAGCGCTGGTTCGGGGCCGGGAAGGCGCACCGGCGGCTGCTCTGGGCCGAGAAGCAGCTCGACGAGCGCGGCGGCTACCTGATCGTGATCGCCCGCTTCATTCCCGGTGGTCGGACGGCGACCACGTTCGTCTGCGGCTACGTGCCGACCTTCCGCTGGCGCCGTTTCATCGCCTTCGACGTGCTCGCCGCGGCGATCTGGGGCTCCTACACCGGCCTGCTCGGCTACTTCGGCGGCAAGAGCTTCGAGGAGGCCCCGTGGAAGGGCCTCCTCCTCGCGTTCGCGATCGCCAGCGGGATCGCCGTCAGCGTCGAGATCGCCCGCCACCTCCGGCAGCGGCATCGCACGCGCGTCACCTAGGACGGGGCGATCCTACGGGAGCGGCGGCTACCGTTCTGGCATGAACCGGCTCGCGGGCGAGACGAGCCCGTACCTCCTCCAGCACGCCGGCAACCCGGTGGACTGGTACCCGTGGGGCGAGGAGGCCCTGGCCCGCGCGCGCGCCGAGGACCGGCCGATCCTGCTCTCGATCGGCTACAGCGCGTGCCACTGGTGCCACGTGATGGAGCACGAGTCCTTCGAGGATCCCGGCACGGCGGCGCTGATGAACGGGCACTTCGTCAGCGTCAAGGTCGACCGCGAGGAGCGGCCCGACCTCGACGCCGTCTACATGGACGCGGTCGTCGCGATGACGGGGCAGGGCGGGTGGCCGATGACGGTCTTCCTCACGCCGGACGGCGAGCCGTTCTACGGCGGCACGTACTACCCACCCGAGCCGCGGCACGGCAGCCCGAGCTTCCGGCAGGTCCTCGAGGCGATCGCCGAGGCCTGGCGTGATCGCCGCGGCGACGTCGCCCGCTCGGCGGCCCAGCTCGTCGGGGCCGTGCGCCACTCGGCGAAGCTGCGGCCGTCGGCCGACCCGCTGACGCCGTCTCTGCTCGCCGGCGCCGAGCGCGGGATCGCGCGCACCTTCGAGCCCGCCTTCGGCGGCTTCGGGCGCGCCCCGAAGTTCCCGGCGGCGTCGGTGCTCGAGTTCCTGCTGCGGCGCGGCGGCGACGAGGCCGTGGCGATGGTCGGTGCCACTCTCGACGGAATGGTCGCCGGCGGGATGTACGACCTCGTCGGTGGCGGCTTCCACCGCTACTCGGTGGACGAGCGCTGGCTCGTGCCGCACTTCGAGAAGATGCTCTACGACAACGCTCTGCTCGCCTCCGCGTACCTCCACGCCTGGCAGGCGACCGGCGAGGAGCGGTGGCGGAGGGTCGTCGAGGAGACGCTCGACTACGTCCTGCGCGAGCTGGCGCTGCCCGAGGGCGGCTTCGCCTCGGCACAGGACGCCGACACCGACGGGGTGGAGGGGCTGACCTTCACGTGGACGCACGAGGAGCTCGCGGCGGCGCTCGGCCGCGAGCGACCCGAGCTGCTCGAGCCGTTCGAGGACGGGCGCTTCGTCCTGCGCGGCGAGCTGGCGGACGACGAGCGCGCGGCGCTGCTCGCCCGGCGCGAGCGGCGGCCGCAGCCGGCGCGCGACGACAAGGCGATCGCCTCCTGGAACGGGCTCCTGCTCTCGGCGCTCGCCGAGGCGGGCTACCGGCTCGAGCGCGACGACCGGCTCTCGGCTGCGCGCCGCCTCGCGGAGTTCCTGCTGGGGCCGCTTTCCGACGGCGAGGGCCGTCTGCTCCGCTCCTGGCGCGAGGGAGGAACGAGCGGGCACGGCTTCCTCGACGACTATGCGAACGTCGCCAACGGCCTGCTCGACCTGCACGTCTACGACGGCGACCCCCGCTGGCTCGAGGAGGCTCGCCGCCTCGCGCTGCTCGCGGTCGAGCTCTTCGTAGACGGCGAGCGCGGCGGCTTCTTCCTAGCGCCTCGCTCGCGCGAGGCGCTAATCGTCCGCGCAAAGGACCTGGACGACAACCCGACGCCGTCTGGTAACTCGATGCTCGCGTACGTTCTGCTGCGGTTGGCTCGCATCTACGGCGACGACGAGCTGGAGCGGCACGCCGTCTCGGTCTTCCGCCTCGTCGCGCCGGCGCTCGAGCGAGCGCCGGGCGCCTTCGGCTGGGCGCTCTGCGCGCTCGACCTCTGGTTCGCGCCCCCTCGGGAGCTGGCGATCCTCGGGCCGCCCTCGTCGCCCGTCGCCCGCGCCGCGCTCGCACCTTGGCAGCCGGGCACGGTGGTCGCCGTCTCCGCGGAGGGCGGCTCGGAGGTTCCCCTCCTCGCGGGCAAGACGCGCGTCGCCGGGAAGCCCACCGTCTATGCGTGCGAGCGCTTCGCCTGCCGGGCCCCGGTCACCGATCCCACCGCCCTTCGGTAGCCTGCCGCCCGTGGCCGGAACAGAGCAGCGCCCGACCGGCGCCGAGGACGTCGCCTGGGACCTCTCCGACCTCTTCGCGGGGGCGGACGATCCGAAGCTCGAGGCCGAGCTGGCCGACGTCGCCCGCTCCGCCGACGCGTTCCGCGAGCGCTATCACGGTCGCGTCGCCTCGCTTTCCGCCGCCGAGATCGCCGAGGCCGTCGTCGAGCGGGAGCGGATCGACTCGGCGGTCACGCGCGCACGCACCTTCGCACACCTGAGCTTCTCGACCGACACCGCCGATCCCGCGCGCGGCGCGCTGCTCGCACGGATCCAGGAGCTCGTGGCGGCGAACGAGACGAAGCTCCTCTTCGCCCGGCTCGAATGGGCGGCGCTCGACGACGAGCGCGTCGAGGAGCTGCTCGCCGATCCCGCGCTCGCGCGCTGGGATCACTATCTGCGCGCGATCCGGCGCTACCGGCCGCACCTCCTGAGCGAGCCGGAGGAGAAGATCCTGACGGAGAAGGCCGTGACGGGGATGACCGCCTGGTCGCGCCTCTACAGCGAGCTGCTGTCGGGGATCCGCGTCACGATCGACGGCGAGGAGTCGGGCCTCGAGCGGGCGCTCGCGCAGCTCCAGAGCGCCGACCGGGACACGCGCGCGGCCGCGGCCGCCGGGATCACCGAGAGTCTCGCGCCCGGCCTGCGCACGCGCACGTTCGTCTTCAACGCGATGCTGCTCGACAAGGCGACCGACGACCGCCTGCGCGGCTACCCGCACTGGCTCGCCGCGCGCAACCTCGCGAACGAGGCTCCGGACGAGACCGTCGAGGCGCTCGTCGCCGCGGTCGTCTCCCGCTACGACATCCCGCAGCGCTACTACCGCCTGAAGGCGGACGTCCTCGGCCTGCCGAAGCTCGCCGACTATGACCGGGCGGCGCCGATCTCGACCACGGAGAGCTTCACGTCGTGGGAGGAGGCGCGCGAGCTCGTCCTCGGCGCCTACGCGGACTTCGCGCCCGAGGCCGGCCGGATCGTCTCCGGCTTCTGGGGCCGGAGCTGGATCGACGCGCCGATCCGTCCGGACAAGCAGATCGGCGCCTTCTGTGCGACGACGGTGCCCGGCGTCCACCCGTACGTGCTGATGAACTACACCGGCGACCGTCGCTCCGTGCTGACGCTCGCGCACGAGCTCGGACACGGCCTGCACGGCGTGCTCGCGCAGCCGCTCGGGCTGTACAACGCCGGGACGCCGCTGACGCTGGCCGAGACGGCGTCGGTCTTCGGCGAGGCGCTCACGTTCAAGGCGCTGACCGCGCGCGAGGACGATCCGCGCCGCCGTCTCGACCTGCTCACCGGCAGGCTCGAGGACGCGATCGCCACGGTCTTCCGCCAGATCGCCTTCAACCGCCTCGAGGACGCCCTCCACAGCGCGCGCCGCGGCGAGGGTGAGCTCTCGCCGGACCGGATCGGCGAGCTGTTCCTGGAGACGCAGGCGGCGATGCTCGGCGAGCCGGTCGAGCTCTCGGAGGGCTACGAGCGCTGGTGGAGCTACGTCCCGCACTTCGTGGCCTCGCCCGGGTACGTGTACGCGTACGCCTACGGCTACCTCTTCTCGCTCGCCATCTTCCGCCGCTACGAGCGGGAGGGCGACGCCATGGTCGAGCCCTACTTCGACCTGCTGCGCGCGGGCGGCTCGCGGCCGCCGG
>Ga0082335_1008450_pt1 | contig 11710 bp, 14 predicted proteins | sample Subgrocontami58m_FD_72375 | JGI IMG/M metagenome (GOLD analysis project Ga0082335, IMG submission 72375) | Subsurface groundwater microbial communities from S. Glens Falls, New York, USA - GMW37 contaminated, 5.8 m (SPADES assembly) (version 2) ...
CATATTAATAATGCGGTGACCAAGCCAGTATCCAAGATTTGAGAACTCTTCATAGATCTGATTAAGAATGACACCATCACCGATATTAGTAATACCTGGGACGTTCTCAATAACGATCCATCCAGGTCTCAAGTGATCTACTATTCTTACGAATTCCTTATACAGGTGATTTCTCGGATCATTTAGAAATCGCTGTCCTCGAGCCAGTGAGAACCCCTGACATGGAGGGCCACCTATGATTACATCAACGTTCTCATTAATGTTTGGCCGCCATGTTTCGATGTCTCCGTGGTAAACATTTTTGCAACTGGGGAACATCCGAGAGTAGGTCAGTGTGCTGTCCAAGTCGTGGTCGACCGCAGCAATAGATTCGCCTCCTGCTTGCACAAGCCCTAGAGTTAAACCACCTGCTCCAGAAAATAGGTCGATTGCTTTTAATTTTTTTACATTCATGATTCCAGGATAGTTTGTCTTTGTTCAAAAGGGACTCGGTAAATGTCTAGGACGACGCTATTCATTTGATGCTCAAGTTCCTGAGTTTTCATTGTATCACCTGTCAACATCTGTTCCACAAACCTCTCGACTGCTGCCCGGGCTTTGGAATCCACATGTTTTGGGATGGGGAACTCTGAAACATACACTTTTTTAAACCGCAGACGTGCGCGGGAACCAATGCTGCCGATGGTTGCGCAGCAGCTTTTAAAATAGAACTCTCCAACTTTACTATTTAGAAGTCCTAGCAAAAATAGGTCCGTTGTTGGCATGAAGAAGGCACCATCCACCACCGCCATTCCTTCTTTGTCCAAGGCAAAGCGTGGGTGAGCTGAAATGTCTCGATATACAATTTTAGGCGCATTAAATAAATCTAGATACGCACAATCTCTAAGGGAATACCAAGGGTCGTCTTTCTGTAGGTCTGATCTGACAGAGAGCTCGTCCTTAAACCCAAGCAGGTGTTGATATGCTTTACTGTCGGGATTCATTGTTTGCCCCCGTGGTATAACAATTTGATAGGTACCTTTCCATTGAAGATCCCACTTTTCAATTTGTTGGGGTTTGACGAGGCGGTATATATACTGCTTGGACTTCTCATCGTTCAATATTTCATCGTGTTTCGTCGCGACAAGCTCGTATGCATTCTTCAGACCTGTTTTAATGCCGGAGTAAATCTTGAAATAGGCTCGCAGTGGTAACGAATCTCGTTCCAAAAGCGGTAGTATTGACGTATTTTTCGGGTGAAAACTCCAAGCGCGGTCCCCTAGGCCATTTAAGGATACATTTACTATCGGAAATGGGTTTTTAGTAAGTGGCGATTCCGCGGGAAGGGTTGTATAAAGCGAATATTTAGTAAGTGTGTCTGTTGCATTTTTGATAAGTGCATACACACTTATATGCGAATGGACATTTTGAAAGACTTCTAACTCATCAAAGTCAAATACCGCATGGATCGAAGCCTTATTAAGGATGTACTCCCGTATCTGGGATGCACTCGAGGTTCTCTGGAATGTCGCTGGTGATACATAGCAAAGGACGCCGTGCGTTTTAAGCGCATTCAGACCATGAGCAATGAAGAACATATACAAGTCCGTCGTGCCAGACCAAATGGAGGGGTAAAGCATTCGCAGGCTTTTCTTAACATCAGGTGAGAGATTGTTTGACCTCACGTATGGAGGGTTCCCGATTACGATATCAACCTTCTTCTGTGGTTTGGCGAAGAAATCCGAAATCTCAGAAAAATTCAATAGAGAATCTTCTTCCGAAATAGAGTTTAGGCACCGATTATACAATTGTGTGAACTTTTTCAAGTCTCCTTTAGAGAGGACGAGTGCCAATCTAATCCTTGTGGCCTGAGCAAATAATGGATTTATGTCCGATCCAGTTATCCTATCCACTATCCTTTCAGGGGGCATCTTCTGCTCTAAGAGAAACCTGGCTATCGCAACGGGGAATATACCTCCTCCAACGCAAGGATCATACCAAATTGCGTTCTCTATTTCTGAACTTCTATCCCGTTTCCAGTTCTGGGCAGCAACATTCACCATATCGGCCGCCAGAACGTGAGGAGTGAAGTATGAGCCTGACCTCTTTACGTCAGAGTCTCTTAACTCAACTTGGTATACAATTTCCGCAATCAGGTTCGAGGTAATCTCGTCCTCAAAATTTGGCCAGTCCTTACTAAACCCAGCATTGCCGTTCAGTAGCCTCAGTGTGATTTGATATAACTGTTCGGCCTGCTTGTATTTGTCGGAGTTCGACGATATTTCTTGTATGAGGATTGAGGCCAATTGTTTCTCCGCTGAAGAGGTAGTATTCCACTTGGGCATCGTCTGAGAAACCCTTTTAAAAGGCTCTTTTGAGACACTTGGTTGCATAAGAAGTTTCATAGAATTTTATCAATCAGGGATCTTTTCTTGCATTTTGTTAATAATACAGTCTACTGAAAAACCGATAGGTTTCTTTCGTAATTAGATTTTGGGTTGTACTGACCATTTGTAATAACACTCTGGGGATGCTACTTCTTAATAACCGAAATGATTTTGCCGTTGATCATAAAGTCGTCGGATTCGTGGAGAAAGATGGGCTTATAGTTCTTTTTTGACTTGGATTCAGAAACAAGCAACTTTTGGCCATTGCGGTCAATGATGAACTTTTTGAGGTTGGCGCACCCGTCTATGATAGAGAGAACATAGTCGCCGTGTTTGGCGTCGCGCGACAGAGAGTCAATAATCACGAAGTCGCCGTCTTCAATCGTCTTGCCAAAAAAGTCCGCCTTGTTCATGGAATCTCCGGAGGCGCGGATGACGAAGAGGCCATCGCGCCGGTTGAGCAGGGACTTGGAAACTTTGAGATATCCTTCAATATTCTGTTCCGCAAAGATATCCGCTGGACCGCAGTTGGCTGAGCCGACAATGGGGAGGGAAATAGAGTCAAGACCGACTGTACTGGAGTAGGGGGATTCTATAGATTCTAACGGCTGTACTGTCATTGAACGTGGTTGATTTAATTCTCGCTTGATATAACCTGCTCGTTGGAGTTTTTCCAGATGGTAATGAGCAGTAGAAACCGAAACAAAGCGAAATTTTTTCCGTATTTCTTCCAGAGAGGGAGAATAGCCCTTCTTTTTCGATTCTACCGCGATATAGTCAAGCACCTCTTTTTGTTTCCTAGTAATTGCAGGCATGTAGACTTTCTAAATAGTTTCTAATATACTTTTCCTTATTATAGAAACTTTGTAGAAGTCGTGCAAGTCTAAGTTATCCACACAATTACCATGTCAGCATTTTTAAAATTACTAGCCGTAATTGGAACTATCGAAACCCTCATTCTCCTTGTCGGTATTATATGGGGCACTGCTTTGTGGGTACGGGGAATCTCGCCCGCGCTCTATCGTCTTGGAAGTGGACTCGCAAAAAGAAAGATTGCAGTTTTTGCTAAGGGAGACAACGTGAATAGTCTTAGAAGCCTCCTTACAGATTCCAGACTCTTTCGTGAAGAGAACATTTTTGAAATTACAAACATCGGAGATTTAGGAAAAGCAGAAAAAGCTTCCGTTTATCTTGTATTCTGGCATGACTGGTCAAATGATGTCTCCCTCATACTTGAAAAGAAGCCAGACGCATGTGCTTTGATTGTCTATGCCCCTTATGAAAAAGGAAGAATTCCTGACGAACAAATGAAAAATCTCGATGGTAAAAGACATACCGCTGTCACAAATTTTCGAGGAAGGCTCCTTAATGACATCGTAACCGCAATGATTACAACGAGTTACGAAAAATGAATTTTATGGACGAGAACGATCAATACATCAAACAAGTTGTGGCTCAGCACACTCCGAATAGTACATATGTTATTCAGGATAAAATCAACGAACTCAGACCACACATTCATGCGTGGGCAAATGGGCACGCGTATGTTTTAAAACTTTCCGGATCGCTCGCAAAAGGAACTGGCATCACTGACACTACGGATATTGACCTGTTCGTCTCACTTGATCCCTCAGTAGGTACCTACAATACACTTGAAAATGTCTATAACACGCTACGGAATAGATTTAGTGGTGCGGGATATATGACACGTGAACAAAATATATCTATTGGAATCAACCACACAGGATTAAAAATAGACGTCGTTGCTGGTGTAAAGAACCATATTCTTGGACTCGATCATTCTGTTTGGAAAAGAAAAGCAAAAACACGGACAAAAACTAATGTTGACGCTCATATTAATCTCGTAAAGAATTCCGGAAGAGTGTTTGATATTAAGATGATAAAGATTTGGAGAAAATTACACGACTTGGATTTCCCTTCTTTCTATCTTGAGCTTTCGGTTATTGAAGCGCTTAAGGGTACTGGGCTACTTGGGTCAAGTCCGGCAGGAAATTTTGTAAAAATTATGAATTATCTAGTAAGTGATTTTGAAAATACAGTTATTAAAGACCCTTCCAATCAAAGCAATGAAGTGTCGGATGAATTAACTATTGTAGAAAAAAGACAAATTAAGAACTTGGCACAAACAACTTTAGCAGGAAGTTGGAATCAAGCGATTTGGTAACTAATGTGTAGCAAGGGGATAAGGGTGTCAGGTACCCTTTCTATTAAAATTGTTGAAGGGAAATAAATTTATGACCAAAGAAGAAAGATTTGTCGTTGGTTCGCTTGAAAAATATTTTCTTGAAATAGGAGATGTCAGGTACCGTTAATTTAACAACATGGCTGAAATAGTAATTAAAATCCTTATAAGCATACCAATAATTCTTACCATAGTTTTTTCAGGTTCGCTTTTACTGAGATTGTGGCATACCCAAATCGATACTCATCAATCTGTTAAATTATGGTTAGGTTCGCAATTATCTTTATCTGATTGGATTTCTACAAGGGATCAGGACTTAATTTATCAAAACGGTAGACCTGTGGGATTCGTTGAGAAAGATCCTATTTTTGATTTTAAGATAAGTAAAATTATTTTTCCTCGGGTAAGACATATATCTTATATCGACATTGGAGAAAAGATTGAATATAGACGATATGTATGTAATAAGGTTAATAGTAAGGGTACCGAATCTGTTCAGGGGTTTGATATTATTGGCTGGTATATAGATCTTGAATGCGAAATAGAATGATAAATGGGAACAGAGCCACCATTTGGAAGTAACGCAAGATGAAAATTAAACGGCATAACTTCAAGATAACAAAAGAGCATTTGTGGTGGCTCTCGAAAAGGGCAGAAAAAGAGCACCACGAGTTCTTTTTGCGAAAGCCTCACTTGCAGGCTTACAGAAAATCATTGGTCGGTATTGTTTTGTGTCAGGGCGCCGCACTGCATTATATCGGTAAAGAAAATGGAATTAAAGATTTTGACGTTTGGTTTTTCTATAAAAAAGACGAGAAGGTGAACTTTTCAGTTCGTAAACCCGTGACCGATAAGAAGGGATACAAAGGTGTCAAAATTGATTTTATGAAGAGGGCGATACCGGCGTCAATTTGTGCAAAATTTTCCAACCAACCAGACCAATGTATTTTAAACTATCTGCTTGAACGTAACACTTCGACTAAACGCTTCTTACTTGAAAAAGCCGGAATCGGTTTGTATCCAAAAAAGATTTTTGCTCAGACTATCTGGCTTAAGCAATAAAATTTGGTTTGTAACTTTTGGGAAAGTGTGCTAGTATATAAGAGTAGTTCATTGAGTTAGTTATTAAAAAGGTAGTCCACGCCATTAATGTGGACCGTGTATGTTTCCTTGGATGTTTTGGGGGGTTAGGCCCTTCGACAGGCTCAGGGTAGGCGAGGGGGGAAATCTGCCCCGAGCCAGATAATATGCACGACTAACCTAAAACGGTTGGGAGATTTCATTGAGCCAGTCGGGCTCGATTAAATCTCTTAGCCGTTTTTTGTTTGTCTCGTCCACAACGGAACTGCTAAGGGCATTAGCAGATTACAAACAAAAGACATGAAAACATTCAAGTACAAGAAGTTTGTGAAAAAGTATTTCATTAAGCTTGCCATGAAGATACTGGATATCATCATCCTGTTCTCCGTTGGCTATGCCCTCGGTCTGAAACTTGTCCGGTATTAGATCTAGCAGGAAATTATCAGAAGATTAAACAAACAAAAAATATGAAAAAGCTTATAGCGAAAATAAATTCCCGAGGGAAAACTCCAACGGAAGTTTGGGGGGAAATACAGGAAGCTCTAAAAAAGACTCCCGAGACGGAAGTGGTATTCATGCCAACATATAAACAGGGAAAGGATGCGGTATCAAAGGTGGTAAAAGGATTTATTCCTGAGCAATGCATCTTGTGGAAAAAGAAGAATCTAAAAGAAGCTGATGTCGCTAGCTCTGCCTTCGATCTTGTTGAGACTTACGTTAACTCAAGCCACTTATCGAAATACTTACTAAAATGTAAGGAATGTGGACAGTTATACTTCTTCGAATTTCGTGAGAGAGTTAACTGGTCTGGTGCTGGAAATGGTAACGATTATCAGTATTCTACATGGATTCCCGTTGGTCCAACTGGTGCGGGGTCCCTCAAAGACAAGAGTTCTATCGAACTACTTGACCCAACTCTCCTTCCTAGGATGCAAGAAGACTTAACACCGTACGAAGACAACCCGGTCCACTGGGTAAAATAAGAAAATTAAAAATAAAATATATGATTTACACTAAAAAAATCAAAGACGCCATTAAATTCGCCACCAAGACGCACGAGGGATATCAGAAGCAGAAGCGAAAAGGAAAGGATATGGCGTACATCGCACACCCGATTACGGTAGGACTTATCTTATCGCTTGCAGGTGCCAATGAAGATGTAATTATTGCCGGAATTTTACACGACACCATTGAGGACAGCACGGCTGAAAAGAAAGTAACGACGGAGATGCTCACCGAAAGATTTGGTAAGAATGTGGCCGACTTGGTGTTGAGCGTTACCGAACAGGACAAGACACTGTCTTGGGAGGACAGGAAAAAAGAAGCATTGAAACACATCAAGCATTTCTCCCGTGATTCCCTCCTTGTGAAGTCGGCGGATACTATCGGTAATGTCTCGGAACTGCTCGACGACTATGATCGGGAGGGTGACAAGGCTTTTGCAAGCTTCAACGCTCCAAAGGAAAAGATAGTTGCAAATTATCTTAAAGTTATTGGAACTATTTTGGAGTGCTTGCCCGACAGTCCTCTTGCTGAAGATTTGCGGAGCTTGGCGCGTGGACTTCAATCATCAGGCGCGGTTGGGTTTATGTCACAGTACCCTGCTCAAATCATTGATTACGCAGACTACAGGGAGGACATGAAGCTTTGTTGTCCAGTATGTGGCTGGAAAGGCACACCCAAAGGAAGCGGAGGGATTGAGTATTACGACGACCTGCTTGATGTCTCGTGTCCGAACTGCGAGAAAATGCTCATCATCGTCAGTTATCCGCTAATTCAAAACTAAACATGAGAAAAGTTAAACCTCTGCTACAATTACCCCATGCCCGACGAAGCCTCAACCCCCCCTGCCGATACACAAGCTCCACCCCCGCAAAGTGGCGATCCCGTCGCGGGGCAAGCGAGCGAGCCGGTAACTCCTCCGGCCGTTGAACCTGTAGCAATCGCCGTAAACCCCGAAACGGCCCAACCTGAAATTGCGCCCACACCGGAAGCCCCTCAAACAGAATCGGCCCCAGAAGCACCTTCTGGGGCCGTGGAAGCCTCTGGGGAAAGCGAAAATTTGGAAGCGGTCATAGATACGACCTCTCAAATTACCCCTGTCGCCCCCGAGCCGCCCTCCTCCGTACAAGACTACGGACGGGCACAGCAAACGGCTCCCACGCACTCTTCTACAACCGTCATTCGCCCTCACGGCGATCTCGCTCACGCCAATGCGAAAATACAGGAAACGAAACGAAAGAAACTGGACAAAATCATGGCGAAACTTTCGGAGAAAGGCAGAATCACCAATGACGAAGTGGAAAAACTCTTGCGTGTTTCCGATGCTACTGCAACTCGGTATCTTCAAGCTTTGGAAAAAGAAAATAAGATAAAGCAAGTTGGAGTGACAGGAAAAGGAGTTTGGTACGAACCCCAATAGAAGTTACCGCTGTCCGCCATAAAGGGCGCGAACTTCTAACGGGGCAAGGAAATCTAATTCAAACGGCTCATTCGCCTGGCGTTTGAGCCGTTTGCAAAATTGGTGAGCCGTTCGGGCAAGGGGAAAGTTAGTAGTTGATAGACAGAAAAGGCGGACAGGAAGAAAAGATATTGTATAATAGTGAGATGAGCGAGGAGGAAAAAAGGATGTCCGATGGAGCTTTTGATTGGGTAAAATCTCACTCGAAGTTTCTTATTGAGCGATTTGCGGATGTAAAAGTGTATGAATCTGATGTCAAACTCCTTTCTTTTTTCATGGCCGGCTCTCCCGGCGCCGGAAAGACCGAAGTGTCTAAACGTTTAGCGGAAAAGTTTACTAAAAGACCTGTTCTTATTGATGCGGACGAGGTACGAAAACTCTGTCCCAATTATACAGGTGCCAACGCCCATCTATTTCAGAGAGCCGCAAGTAAGGGTGTGCATATTCTCTACGACCACTCTTTGCATAAAAGTCTCAACGTTATTGTTGATGGCACATTTGCTTATGGTGACTCAGTCAGAAATATAGAACGGTCTTTGGCGTATGCCCGAAAAGTAGAGTTGTATTTTGTGTATCAAGAGCCGGAACAAGCATGGGAGTTTACAAAGAAAAGGGAGGCCTTGGAAAGTCGTAGGATAAATAAAGAAACGTTTATTGCCGCATTTTTCAAGTCGCGTGAAAACGTGAATGCCGCTAAGGCAAAATTTGCTAAAGATGTTGAGTTGCATTTGGTTATTAAGAACAATCATAATGACATTGAGCGCTTTGAATTTAACATCGATAAAGTTGATTCTTTCATCAAAAAAGATTATACTGTTGATGATTTGAATAGGTTACTTTTATGATAGCGAAACTAAAAAAATTGTTAAAAAAGGACGAAAAACCGAGAACAGACTTTTCGGACTTCTTTTACAATGCCTCTTCGGCGGAAAAGAAGAAGCTTTTGACTGAGGTGATTCGGGAAGCAAATAAAGACCAAAGAGCGCTTATAGAGAGATACAACAAAACTATAACAAAAACCACCTAATCGGTGGTTTTTGTTATTAGGGATAATGGGATATGCCCGATATTTTAACCATAAGCATGGTGTGAGATTTCTATACCAAGAATGGCTCGAGTTGCCGTGGAGGGAAGAAGGAGAGAAGTTGAAGGGGAAATGGGGGAAATGGGGACAGTCACGATTATTTTCCCAGGAGGAAGATCAAGAAGAATGAAAGAGCTTTAAGCTTATAGCTGTTAGCTTTTAGGAGGGAAGATGGATGGGAAATGGAAAATGTCGTGGCAGGTAAGATTGACATAATTACAGTATCCACAGTAAAGTTGTAAAGCATCCACTTTTATGCTAACGTGTCGGTATGTCTACGTGGATAAAAAACAAGAGGAAGTTGTCAGGCTTGTCGCAAGGTGAGGTGGCGAAAACGCTCGGTATTTCTCGTCCTACCTATACAAAGCTGGAAAAAGGGAAGACAAAACCCACTCTCGGGCAAGGGGCTATTCTGGCGCGCTTGTTTGGTTTGTCACGCGAAACGTTTGAGAAGAACTCTCCTGAAAAGGATGTCATTTCTACTGACGTTAGAATAAAGGAGGTTCCGAAGGAAAATGTAGAGAAATTTAAGCAGGTCTTGCTCTACATTGTGAGCAAGGTGGGAGGTCGTCCTAATATAGGACAGACCGCGCTCTACAAACTTCTTTATTTTATTGATTTTGACTACTACGAGAAATATCAGGAGTTTCTTGTTGGTGCGACCTATATGAAAAATACACATGGCCCGAGTCCTGTTTCGTTCGCAAAGGTTGCTCAGAAGCTTCAAGACAGTGGCAAGTTGGTGGAGGTAAACAGCAAGTATTTCGACTATGATCAAAAGAAATATATGGTTACCTCCGAGTCCGAGGTTTCTTCATTGAGCGCGCGGGAGTTAAAGCATATTGACGACGAACTTGAGAGACTTGCTTCGAAAAGTGCCAAAGAACTTTCTGATTTGTCGCACAAAGATACTCCATGGCGTGTCGCTGGCGAGAAGGAAATCTTGAATTATCGGCATGTGTTTTATAGACCGGACGAAACGACCGTCGGGAACGAGTATGAGTAAATTTTCAGAGCTACCGGAATTTGAAAAGGAGCTGAAGAAGCTTTCAAAGAAATATCCTACGCTTGTAAGTGACATTGAAGACATAAAGCCGATTCTTATTGCTAACCCGACCGGTATCGGAAAGAATTTTACTATCATTAAGATTTATCAAGAGGTGAAGATAGTGAAGGTGCGAGTTCATTGCGAGGCGCTTCGGGCGAGATCAGTCCGTCTCATATACGCCTATCATCAAGATACAATTGAGTTTATGTATATAGAACTGTATTTCAAGGGAGACAAGGAAAACGAGAATAGGGAGCGAATAGAGGAGTACCTGAAGAATAGGTAAGAAGACATTAGTCGAAAAAGAGGGTAGGGGGAGAGAGGATTGATTTGGAGCGTGATAAAATACGACGATATGGCTAAGATAAAGGAACAAAAGCGAGGGGAGATTATTCTCTACAAGGGGAAACTTGGTCCCCAAGTGGAGGCGCGTCTTCTAAACGAGACGATTTGGCTTACCCAGGCTCAAGTCTCGGCATTGTTTGGAGTGGAAAGAAGCGTAATTACCAAGCATTTACGGAGTATTTTCTCATCTGGAGAATTAAAAGAAAAAAGCAATGTGCAAAAAATGCACATTGCAAATGCTGATAAACCAGTAGGTTTCTATAGTCTTGATGCGATTATTTCCGTTGGTTACCGTGTTAACTCCAAGCAAGCAACGCAGTTTCGTATCTGGGCGACTCGGGTACTCCGAGAACATATCACCAAAGGATTTACGATTAACGAAAAACGTCTCCTTGAAGCGAAACAAAAATTCGCCGAACTGCAAAACACCATCAGCTTTTGCGGTAGAACTGTGTACAACTTGGATGTAAAGTTGGAGTACAATATTGGAATTAGTCGGTAACAAGTAGTAAATTTTAAAACCGTGCAAAAAAGTAAAGGATCAGCGTTTGTCATAGTTCTTATTGCACTCGCAATTGTTGGCGGAGCAACTGCTGTAAGCAGTAATTTTCAATTCCCAATTATCACTACTGAAAACAATCTTGGGGCAGTAGGCATTTCAGCGCGGGACAAAAGCACGCTTGCGGATATTGAACGACAGCTTGGACTCGCGCAGAAGAGCGGAGGTATCAATCTGACAAACTACAAAGATTTTGACAAGAAACTGAAGGCGCTCGAAGCAAAGAAGATTGACACGAAGAAAGCGAGGGGAATTATGGCGAAGCTCTCGGTAGGTGGACAGGCACGCATGATGGTTCCGTCTAGGATCGGAGGGAGCACTCAAACACTCGCGGAGATTGAGCAGGAGCTTCGGAAAATGCTTTCTTTTACCGGCGTCAGTCCGCAGGTGTACCGCGAGTTTGAGACTAAAATAAAAGCACTTGAAGCGAAAGGAACAAACACAAAAAACGCGCGTACCCTGCTCAAAAAACTTCCGGTGGGTGGACAGGAAACTTCGACCGTGAAGAAAGTTGACATGAGACAGGAAGCAGAAAAAGCGCGAGTGGCGTCGGAACCCGTGGTG
>Ga0082335_1008453_pt1 | contig 11706 bp, 11 predicted proteins | sample Subgrocontami58m_FD_72375 | JGI IMG/M metagenome (GOLD analysis project Ga0082335, IMG submission 72375) | Subsurface groundwater microbial communities from S. Glens Falls, New York, USA - GMW37 contaminated, 5.8 m (SPADES assembly) (version 2) ...
TGATGTCTCCCAATGCCTATTACCTCATCTGCTAATCTATTCTTCTTTATGGCAAGTCCTATAGACCCTCCTATCAAACCCACGCCTATAATCGCTACCTTCCGAAATTTTTTCAAATCACATCTCCCTACCTATGACCGCTGCTATGGACCTTAATTCTTCAATGGATTTAGAAAATTTATCCGGCTTTAAAGACTGTGCCCCGTCAGATAAAGCCTCCTCTGGCTTTGAATGGACCTCTACCAACAGCCCGTCTGCCCCTGCAGCCACAGCAGCCCTGGAAAGTGGCGCAACCAAATCCCATTTGCCTGTCCCGTGGCTTGGGTCAACTATAACCGGCAGGTGGCTCAATTGTTTTATGATGGGGATGGAACTTATGTCTAAGGTATTCCTCGTATAATCCTCAAATGTCCTTATCCCCCGCTCACATAATATAACATTGAAATTTCCATTAGAGAGTATATATTCTGCAGACATGAGAAGTTCTTTAATAGTGGACATCATACCCCTTTTTAGAAGGACCGGCTTCTTGGAAAGCCCGACTTCTTTTAACAGGTTAAAATTCTGCATGTTTCTTGCGCCAATTTGAATAACATCTGCATACCTTTCAACCAATTCAATATCTTTGGTATCCATAACCTCTGTAACTACCGGCATACCTGTCTTCTTGCCTGCTTCATGGAGATATTTGAGGCCTTCTTCACCCAAACCCTGAAAAGAATATGGGGATGTCCTTGGTTTAAATGCCCCTCCCCTTAAGAGAGAAGCACCTGCGAGTTTTACTTTCTCTGCTATCTCAAGTAACAGGTCATAATTCTCTACGGCGCATGGCCCTGCTATTACCACAATCTTCTTCCCGCCAATCTTAATCCCATGGACATCTATCACTGTATTCTCAGGCCTGAACTCCCTGGATGCCAACTTGTATGGCTTGAGTATGGGTATAACCTTCTCAACGCCAGGGAATGCCTCTAATGGCTGTGCCCTTAATTTATCCTCTTCGCCTATAACACCTATGATAGTCCTCTCAATCCCCTTAGACACCATTGATTTCAGCCCCAGGTCTGTCACCCTCTCTGTAATGTACTGTATCTGCTTGTCTGTAACATCAGGCTTCAATACTATAATCATATATTAAATTCCCCCCTACTGTACACTGTAAACTGTTAACTGTTAACTTCTTAACACCTGCTCAAGTGCCTGTATAAATCTTTTATTCTCATTCCTAGTCCCTACAGTAACCCTTATGAAGTTATCCATGTTCCATGGTTTCATATCCCGGACGATAACACCCAATCTCAACATCCTCTCAAATACCTGTGGGCTGCCTTGCCCTACGTCTATGAGTATAAAGTTCGTTACACTCGGCACATACCTTATACCAAGCCTCTTTAAGTTATTGTAAATATATTCCTTACCCTCTGATACTAACTTCAGGGTCCGCTTAAGGTGTCCTTCATCATCTAATGCAGCCAGAGCACCCACCTGTGCTAATGAATTGACATTGAATGGCTCTCTTACCCTGTCCATATAATCTATCATCTCTGGATTGGATATGCCATATCCTACCCTGAGCCCGGACAACCCATAAACTTTAGAGAATGTCCTTGTTATTATCAGATTTCTCTTCCTTAGATATTTCATCGTATCAGGATAATCCTTGACGGAGTCATCACCAACGAATTCATAGTATGCCTCATCAAAGAATAAGATTAAATCAGGCGGTAACCCCTTGAGAAACTCATCAACCTCTTTTTTCGTAACGTATGTCCCATTCGGATTGTCAGGATTTGCAATAAATACAATCTTAGTCTTCTTATTTATGGCTTCCTTCATCCTGTTGAGGTCGTATCTAAAATTCTTCATTGGAACTGATACTACTTTGCCATTCTGGGCTGTGACTGCAAGTTTATATATTAAAAATGTCCTGTCTGCTACAACAGCCTCCTCACCTTCATTTAAGAACGCCCGAACTGCCAGGACTATGAGTTCGTCTGAACCGTTTCCTATTATCAGGTTGGATGGCTGGACCTTGAGCCTTTCAGCCAGCCTTTCTTTTAAATAATAGCAGTTCCCATCAGGGTATCTATTGAGCTGGGAAAGGGCATTCTTTATAGCCTTAATAGCCTTCTCTGAAGGTCCGAGGGCATTTTCATTAGAAGCCATCTTTATGACCTTCCTTAACCCTAATTCCCTCTCTACCTCTTCAATGGGTTTGCCAGGCTGGTATGGCTTAAGTCTTAATACATTCTTCCTTGCTAACATTCTCTCACTCTTCCTTAGGATATGAGCCGAGTATCTTCAGGTACCTGCACTCCTTCTCTAACTCTGACAAAGCCTTTACCACGTGGCGATTCTCACAATGGCCTTCCATATCTATGAAAAAATAGTAGTCCCATGCCTTCTTTTTGGATGGGCGTGATTCTATCTTTGTAAGATTTATCCTGTGCCTCTTAAAAGGAACGAGCATATCATGGAGTGCCCCGACCCTGTCTTTGATAGAGAATAGGATGGATGTCCTGTCCCTGCCTGTAGGCTTGGGGATACCCCTTCCTATCACGAGGAACCTTGTAATATTGTGTGCACTATCCTCTATAGAGGAGGCGAGTATATCAAGGCCATAGATAGATGCTGCCAATTTACTTGCAATGGCAGACGTCCATTTCTCCTTAGAAGCCAGCTCTGCTGCCCTGCTTGTGCTTGATACCTCTACCAATTCAACCCTCGGAAGGTTTGATTCAAGCCAGAGCCTGCACTGGGCAACTGCCTGAGGATTAGAATAGACCTTTTTTATAGAAGCCAATGGACATTTTGCCAGGAGATTATGAGATATGTCTAACAGCACCTCTGAACATATCTTGAGGTCAGATTCCACAAACATATCCAATGTATGGTCTACAGCCCCTTCTGTAGAATTCTCAATCGGCACTACGCCATAGTCTGAACGCCCTTTCTCCACCTCTGCAAAGACGTCTTTAATATTACCACAATCCACATATGTTACAGAAGACCCGAATTTCTTTAATGCTGCTATATGTGTAAATGTAGCAGGGGGGCCCAAATAGGCTATCTTGAGAGGTTTCTCTATAGATAGTGCCCCTGACATTATCTCCCTGTATATGGCTTTTATGGATTCATTGGATAGGAGCCCTTTATTATTGGCAAGGAGTCTATCATAAATCTGTTTCTCTCTATCAGGGACATAGGTCTGGCCCTTACCCTTTGCCTTGAGATGTCCGATTTCCACAGCCAGCTCAGTCCGTCGATTCAAAAGCTCCAGTATCTTAAAATCTATCCCGTCAATCCGGCCTCTGAGTTTCTCCAGGGGCACTAACTTCAATTTCTTCACTACTTTCTCCCTCTACTGCCTCTTTCTTTTCCTCTTCAGGCAATTGAATATCTGCCTCACTAAACTCTTTTAATTTTGGTAACTCAGCAAGTGAATTCAATCCAAAATATTGCAGGAATTCTTTCGTTGTGCCATATAATATAGGCCGGCCCACTACTTCCTTTCTACCTGTTATCTTTATGAGACTTCTGTCCATCAGGTTCTTTATTACCCCATCTACATTGACCCCTCTGATAAACTCAATCTCTGCTCTCGTCACTGGCTGCCTGTAAGCGATGATTGCCAATGTCTCAAGTGCAGGGCCTGAGAGACGGTTTGACTGGGATGATTTACGCATCTTCTTAAGCCATGGCCCGTAGAGAGGGTCAGTTGACATCTGGAATCCGCCTGCCACCTCAACTATTCTGAAACTCCTCTTTTCCCTTACGTATTCTTCCCTCAAGTCCTCTATAACAGCCCTGATGACTCTGCCATCTACGCCATCTAATGCCTCATGCATCTCATTGATTGAGACAGGTTCTCCACTGGCAAACAATATCGCCTCAGCGACCCTTTTCAGTTCCTCATCATTCATATAACACTTTTGACAGTAGGCAAATATGCCTACACCCCTACAATATTCACCTTCGGTTTTATGTTGACGTCATTTCTGATAATCTCTATCTCGCCAAATAATGACCGCTGGACAATGATTATCTCTTTTAGTCTTATCAATTCTAATATCGCAAGAAATGTTGCTATAATTTCTAACTTACTGCGTGCATTTTCAAATAGTCTCGTAAAATAGACTATAGGTTCTACTAACAACATGTGCATCAATTGATGCACCTTCTCTTCTACTGTAACCTCATCCTTTATAATCTCCTGGAATATCTCCTTGGGCATGCCCTCTATCATCTTGGAGAAGGCCGATATCAGGTCAAACAAACTTGCTTCAAAAAAGACTTTCTCTTCCTCATATTCTTCCACATTCATCCTGGTAAAGATATTCCTCTGTCCCAATTCCATATCTTCCAATTGCCTGGCAGCCTCTTTGAATCTCTTATATTCCAATAGCTTCCTTACAAGTTCGGCCCTGGGGTCCTCCTCTTCCTCACTCTCAGCCTCCAATTCCTCAGGCGGCAATAACATCCTTGACTTTATATGCATAAGCGTTGCAGCCATCACTAAGAATTCACCTGCAATATCAAGGTCTAATAGTTTCATCAATTCTAAATATTCTAAATACTGTTCTGTAATCTTGGCAATGGGTATATCATATATATTAATCTCCTCTTTCTTAATCAAGAATAGCAGGAGGTCTAACGGCCCTTCAAATATCTCTAACTTTACTTTATAACTCATATAAATCCAATAGCCTTTTTTACCTCTACTAACGTCTCATTTGCGACACGAGATGCCTGTGATGCACCTTCTTTTAAAATCCGGTCTATCTTATCTGTACCAGATGATACAAATTCCATCCTCTTCTTTCTATATGGCATGAGTGTCTCGTTCAAGCAGGTGATTAACTTCTTCTTGCAATCTACACACCCTATCGTGCCCTCCTTGCAGTGGCTCGCCACTTCATTGAGGATTTGTTCGTCCTTCTGGTATAGTTTATGAAGGCTATATACAGGACATTCCTCTGGCTTACCAGGGTCCCTAACGCGTATTTTATCCGGGCATGTAAACATCCCCATTACCTTCCTCTCCATCTCTTCCTCTGTGTCAGAAAGGTATATACAATTATCGTAACTTTTGCTCATCTTCCTGCCATCTGTCCCTAATACACGTGAGGCTTTAGTCAATAGGGCTTCAGGCTCCGGGAATATAGTGCCATAAAAGCGATTGAACCTCCTCGCAATCTCCCTGGAAAGCTCTAAATGTGGTAGTTGGTCCTCTCCAACAGGGACCAACTCTCCCTTATAGATGAGTATATCTGCAGACTGAAGCACAGGATAACCTAAAAAACCATATGTAGAGAGGTCCTTACTGGCTAATGCCTGAATTTGCTCCTTATACGTAGGGCACCGCTCTAACCACGGGACCGGTGTTATCATGGAAAGTATGAGGTGTAACTCAGCATGTGCCGGCACATTAGATTGGACGAATATGACAGATTTTTCAGGGTCAATACCCATACTCACCCAGTCTATCACCATCTCTCTTGTCCATAAACCTATCTCTTTGGAATTTGCATATTCTGTAGTCAGGGCGTGTAAATCAGCAACCATGAAGAATGACTCATTTGAATCCTGTAACTTAACCCAGTTTTTAAGTGCACCCTCTAAATTCCCTAAGTGTAACCTGCCCGTGGGCCTCATCCCGCTGATTACACGTTTCACAACTTACGCTCCACCATCTCTACCTGAAATGCCTCTATTATATCGCCAACCTCAAATTCCTTAAAGCCACTCAGTAATATCCCGCACTCTAAACCAGCATCAGCCTCTTTTATATCTTCTTTGCCATGTTTTAAGGATTCTACCCTGCCCTCATGTATAACGGACCCTGCCCTGAGCGCCCTTGCCATAGAACCCCTTGTAACCTTACCTTTTAAAACCCTGCAGCCCGCAATCACATTACCTTTAGACATTGTGAATACCTTGAGGATTTCTGCTCTACCTGAAAATATCTCTTTCTTCTCAGGTTCTAACAGTCCTTCCATTGCAGCCCGGACATCGCCTATCGCCTCATATATAATATGGTATATCCTGACATCCACTTTTTCTTCTTTTGCCAAAATATCTGCCTTTGGCTCTGAATCAACATGGAACCCTATAACAATAGCATCGGAGGCAGCTGCAAGCATTATATCAGATTCATTGATATTTCCAATGCCGCTGTGAATAACCTTTAACTTTACCTCTTCTGTACTCAACTTTTCAAGGGACTGGATTAATGCCTCCATAGACCCCTGGACGTCTGATTTGATTATAAGATTGAATTCCTTGACACTGCCTTCCTTGATTCTCTGGTACAGGTCCTCTAATGTAATCCTGGTAATAGCCCCACCTAACCCTTTCTCCCTCTTCTGGCTTATCTTGGAGATAGAAAGGTCACGGGCCTTCTTCTCATCTTCTACTACAAAGAACTGGTCACCTGCCTGAGGAACTCCAGAAAGGCCATATACCTCTACAGGAACAGATGGTGCTGCCTCTTGGACTCGGACACCCCTGTCATTCAGCATCGCTCGGACCTTGCCATAATATAAACCACTTACCACTACATCTCCCACCTTTAATGTCCCATTCTTAACAAGCACAGTAGCAGCCGGACCTCCCCCCTTAGATAATCTGCCTTCTATGACAACCCCACTTGCAAGTTTAGTTGGGTCAGCCTTAAACTCTAAGGTCTCTGCTACAAGGACTAACATCTCTAAGAGTGTGTCTATACCCTGTCCGGTTTTGGCTGAGACATTGACAGTAACTGTCTTACCATCCCAGTCCTCCGGGGTAAGCCCTAATTCCATGAGCTGCTTCTTTGTCTTATCTATATTTGCATTGGGTCTATCCACTTTATTGATAGCCACAACGATAGAAACACCGGCAGCCTTTGCATGGTCTATAGCTTCAATAGTCTGAGGCATAACGCCATCATCAGCAGCAACCACAAGGACTACGATGTCTGTTACATTGGCACCTCGTGCACGCATCGCTGTGAATGCCTCATGGCCTGGTGTATCAAGGAATGTAATCTTCCCTTTATTCAGCGTTACTTCATAGGCGCCGATATGCTGCGTAATACCACCTGCCTCTGTATCAGTAACCTTGGTTTTTCTGATGGCATCTAATAGTGAAGTCTTGCCATGGTCTACATGGCCCATAAAGGTAACTACCGGTGAACGAGAAATAAGCTTTGATAAATCAGGCTTCTGATAATGAACCTCAAGCATAGACTCTTCAGCAGTTGGCAGATTCTCTATCAAATACCCGAAGTCCTTCCCTATCATCTTCAGGACATCCTCATCAAGTATCTGATTGATGCTGGCAAATATCTTGTGTTTCATCAGCCGCTTTATAAGGTCACCAGTTTTTACCTGTAACTTGGTAGCAAGGTCTTTGACAGTAACGGGGATATTAACCTTCAAGACAGGTAAGGCAGGCTCTACAGGAAGAGAGGCTACAGGGGTAGTTACTTTTAATTCTGCCTCTACTATATCAGCAGTCTCCACATCAAGGACACTCATGTGGCCCTTTACATCCACCTTCAATTCCTTTAGTTTAGCCACAAGTTCCTTGCTTGATATCCCTAACTTTTTCGCTAATTCATAAACTCTTATACTCACTTAAATTCCCCTCACTTCGCTCTTTTCTTTTTCCTGCGCTGCTTTCTGTATCTTCTCAGCAGTCTTTGGGCCTATGCCCTTTACATTCACAAGGTCTTTCAACTTAGCATTAGATATAGAACGGACAGTCTTAAAGCCAGCCGCTTCTAACACTTCTTTAAGTTTAGGACCAATCCATGGCAGATCAGTAATGGGAGGTCCATCAGCAATTCCCTTCTCAGACTTACTCCTTATATCTATGTCCCAGCATGTAAGTTTTGCAGCAAGGCGGACATTCTGGCCGTGTTTGCCTATGGCAAGTGATAGCTGGTCATCTTCTACAATTACCTCTGCCTTCCTCTCCTCAGGGTTGGTACTGATACTGACTACCTTTGCCGGGCTCAGGGCACCAATAATATACTCCTTTGGGTCTTCATTCCACCTGACTATATCTATCTTCTCCCCTCTCAATTCCTTTACTATGTTCTTTACCCTTGTGCCTCTCATACCCACACAGGCACCTACACAATCCACCTTTACCTCCTTGGACCATACAGATACCTTAGAGCGGTCCCCTGGTTCTCTTGAGACAGACCTTACTTCAACAATACCTTCCAATATCTCCGGAACTTCTAATTCAAATAATTTTTTCACAAACTCCGGGCGTGTCCTTGATAACACTACCTGGGGACCCCTGCCAGATTCCCTCGCCTCTATAACCAATGCCCGCATCCTATCCCCTGGCCTATAATTTTCTCCACGCACCTGCTCTTTCTTAGGCACAGTACCCTCTGTCTTCCCTAAATCTATTATAATTTCTCCCTTATCAAATCTGTGGACTGTGCCATTGACAATATTGCCTGACTTATCCCTGAACTCATTATAGATAACATTCCTCTCAGCTTCTCTAATCTTCTGAACTATAACCTGTTTCGCAGTCTGGGCAGCAATCCTCCCAAAATCGCCGGATTCTATCTCTTTATTATCAGATAATATCTTAATTTCTCCAGAGGTTATATCAATCTTCACTGAGATATCTTGTGACAGTCCTACCGTCTTCTTTGCCGCAGAGACAAGGGCAGATTCAATAGCCTCAATCAAGACCTCTTTTTTTACGCCCCGTTCCCTCTCTATAGAATCTAATATCAACAATATATCTTTATCCATCCTAAACTTCCCCGATCTCCAACACTGCCTTCACTATTTTGTCAACAGGTATCATCTCTTCTTTTTCTTCGCATGCTAATGTAACGTTTTCATTATTTACAGACTTAACCTCACCCTTACAAGTAATCCTATCCTTCCCATCTTTTGTATAGACTACCCTCACCATCTTGCCGGATGCCCTCAAAAAATCCTTAACAGTTTTAATCGGGCGGTCTAATCCGGGTGACGAGACTTGCAATAGATAATTTTCCAATTGGATATCTGACTCATCTAAAAGTTTACCAATCTGATTATTCAACCTGGCACATTCACCCAGGGTAATACCTCCAGGCGTATCTACGAGAAACGTCAGAACCATTTTTCCGCCCCCTCTCCTATATGAAAACTCCACAAGTTCAATGCCTTCCTTATCTAAAAGTGGAGATATAAATTCCTCTACCTCTTTTACTATTTGTTCTCTATCCATAACCCCCCCTTGTCATCCCCAGCTATCCCGGTTCTCGTCGCAGGACTCATCCACTTAACCCCTGCGCCTGCCTGGGATAACAAAAAAAGTGGGCATACCTCACCCACTCAAAACAACCCCCCTTTCAATCAATTGAACTAAAGTATACCACACCCCGCGCCATTTGTCAAGCAAATTCCTCCAATATTCACATTATCAGCATTGGGGCGCCGAAACTGTAGAATCTAAATCTCTTCTCTATCGCATATTGATAGGCTTGGCGGATAAAATCTACGCCTGCAAATGCACTTACTAAAATTAAATTTGTGGAACGGGGCAGATGAAAGTTTGTCAGTAGTGCATCAATTATCTTAAACTTATACCCTGGATAGATATAAAGTCCTGATTCACCTTTCTGATGCCTTACCTGAGGGATACCTTCTTCATCCATAAAGCCTACTGTCTCAAGTGCCTTTACGGCTGTGGTTCCTACAGCGAATATCCTTTTCCCATTGAGTTTTGCCTGATTTATCACCTCTGCAGCCTCAAGAGAAACATCATAGAACTCAGGGGACATTTTGTGCTCTCTAATATCTTCGTGGGAAACTTGCTTAAATGTCGCCAGACCACAATGAAGGCTGATATAGGCTATCTTTACCCCTTTTAAAGATAATTCCTCTAACAATCTTTTAGTAAAATGTAACCCGGCGGTAGGCGCGGCGATAGCCCCTTCCTTATCTGCATATACGGTCTGATAACGTTCAGGGTCATTCAAATCTTTCTTTATGTAAGGCGGGAGAGGAATTTTGCCATAATCGTTTATAAGATTTCTTATATCAGGAGGATTGAACCCTATTAAACATGTGCCTCCTTCTGTCTTTTCTAAGACCTTCCCTGAAAACTTTCCTTCAGCAAACAATATATCCTCATTTAGCCTTATCTTTTTTAAAGGATTAGCCAGGGATTCCCATACCCCTTCTCCTTTTTCTCTTAAAAGTAGGAGTTCTACTCTGCCACCTGTCCTTCTCTTTCCGATTAACCTTGCCTTTATTACTTTGGTATCATTCAGAACCAGGACATCCCCTTCCTCTATAAAATTCACTATCTCTCTAAAGATTACCTCTTTTAGCTTTGCATGGCTTTTGCCTAAACTCTTATCTTTTCTATCCAGGATAAGGAGATTGGAACTGTCTCTTGTCTCAATCGGCTCCTGTGCAATAAGTTCTTGGGGTAGATAATAGTCAAATTCAGATGCCTTCATCCTGCAGCCTTTCTTAATCTATCCATGATTGCCATGCCTATCCCCTCTTCTCTAACACCTTCAGCAATGATGAAGTCCACGCCTTCCCTATCAAATTCTCTTAATGCAGAAAATAGATTAGCCGCACAGATAGTTAAATCATCTCCTGGCCCTAATGTCTTGACATTTCCGCCACAAAGCGTGGCGGATTCGCCAATCTTTTTGGCGAAGAATTCTCCATATATTTTCTTATGTTCCTCTTTTGCCATTATGCCAAATCTATAACCTTTTTTATTAAAACTAGAGGCAATTTTCAAAACATTCTTTATCTGAACTCCTTCATCACCTTCTACAAGGACTACCTTTGCCCTGGGTGCATAGTGGCGCGGGTACATGCCTGGCGCTAAAATCCCTTCTTGCTTATAGATTCGGACAGATTTGATTATCTCCTTTAGCCTCTCTATACTAATCCCTCCCGGACGTAATATAGTGGGAATCTCCTGGGTCAAATCCAGGACAGTTGACTCTACTCCGATAGAGGTCTTTCCGCCATCAATAACCATATCTATCCTGCCACCAAGGTCTTCTAATACCTGCTGGGCAGTCACAGGAGAAGGCCTGCCAAAGAGATTGGCACTCGGCGCTGCAATTGGCCGGCCTGCCGCTCTAATTAGACTTAATGCAACCTCATTAGCCGGCATTCTAATGGCTACAGTATCAAGCCCAGCAGTAACTATATCCGGTATGGATTCATATTTCTTGAGAACGAGTGTCAATGGCCCAGGCCAGAATTCACGAGCCAATTCATGCGCTGTATCAGATATATCTTTTGCCAATGTAAATAAATCCTTTTTCTCGGTAATATGAACAATCAAGGGGTCATCTAACGGTCTATTTTTGGCTTCAAAAATTCTAACCACTGCTTTGGGATTCAGTGCATCTGCACCTAACCCATAAACGGTCTCTGTAGGAAAGGCAACCAACCCGCCTTCTTTGATTATTCCAGCCGCCTTGTTAACCTTTGCCATACCTATATTACCGGCATTGACTTTTAATACTTCTGTCATCATTATCTTAGTATAGAATATTGCTCCTTTATTGTCAATTGAATATTTAACCAACAGGAAAAACCATATGTTACGGGAATGGTAGAATGACCCCTTTATTGTGAAGGTATATGTCCTCTTTAGGGGGACTAACTTTTTTCCAAATATTGTTGAATGAATAGTCCCTTATAAAAGATCCGAATACATCGT
>Ga0082335_1008454_pt1 | contig 11706 bp, 10 predicted proteins | sample Subgrocontami58m_FD_72375 | JGI IMG/M metagenome (GOLD analysis project Ga0082335, IMG submission 72375) | Subsurface groundwater microbial communities from S. Glens Falls, New York, USA - GMW37 contaminated, 5.8 m (SPADES assembly) (version 2) ...
GCCGGGTCCCGGGCCGGAGAGGTCGGCGTAAAGCCCGCTTAGGTCGGTCATGACTCCGATCTTGACCACGCCGTTGGAAATTTTGCCGGTTTGCGCCCAAGCGGCGGGCGCCGCAATGCAAGCCGCGCACACGGCGGCAGTTAGGGTCTTGTTCGATAATCTCATGTCACCTCCTGAAGGGTGTATCGCTTGAAAAAATAAACCTTGGAATAGACGCCTTGCCGACCGACAGACGAACCAAAGCGCCGGATTTAACCAGCTTGGCTGCCTGCTCCGCACTGATTATCTTGTCGCCGGACTTCTGCTACCAACCCATGCATCTCCCCCTAGTCAAAACGGTCGCATTACGGAAGGTCTGAACAAGTGAGCCATCGTCTCGCGCATGGTCTTGTTCCTTTGCTTGCGTATTGCGACGGGCGAGCAGCCCTTATTTCTTTTTCACCAACGGGCACGTGCTCTGGGAAAGCGGCAAGAAGGCCTGCTCGCCGGGAATCACTTTGAGCAATTTCAAATAGTCCCACGGCTGCTTGGATTCTTCCGGTTTCTTGACCTGCACCAGGTACATGTCGTGCACCATCCGGCCGTCTTCCCGGATCTTGCCTTTCTTGGCGAAAAAGTCGTTCACCGGCGTGGCCTTCATTTTCCTCATCACCGCGCCGGCCTCGTCGGTGCCCGCCGCCTTGATGGCCTTGAGATAGTGCATCACCGCGGAATACATCCCCGCTTGGATCATGGTGGGCATGCGCTTGTGGCGCTCGAAGAAGCGCTTGCTCCAGGCGCGCGTCTCGTCGTTCAAATCCAAGTAGAACCCATCGACAAACACCATTCCCTGGGTTGCTTTGAGGCCCATGCTATGGATATCGGTGATCATCATGATCGTGGCAGCCAAGCGCTGCTTTGGCGAAATCCCGAACTCAGCCGCCTGCTTGATGGTGGTGGCCATGTCGCTCCCGGCGTTGGCTAGGCCGATCACTTTGGCTCCGGATGCCTGGGCCTGGAGCAGATACGAGGAGAAGTCGCTCCCCGGAAACGGGTGCCGCACCGCCCCCAGCACCTTCCCCCCAGCCGCCTTGATGGCGTCGGTCGCATCCTTCTCCAAGGCATGGCCGGCGGCATAGTCCATGGTAATGAAAAACCAAGTATCTCCTCCCATCTCGGTCAGCACCCGAGCCGCGCCGTTGGCCATAGCGTAGCTGTCGTAGGTCCAATGGACCGTGCGGTCGGTGCAATCCTCGTTGGTCAATCGCGTCGTTGCCCCGGCGCTAACCAAGGCAATCCGGTTCTTGTCCTTGACGATCTTGACCACCGCCAGCGTCGCCGCGGAGCCCGTAATATCAGCGATGGCGTCCACTTTCTCCTGGTCCAGCCAGCGCCTCGCCATGATGGAGGAGACATCCGGTTTATTCTGATTGTCTCCGAAGACAATTTCGATGGGCGCCCCCAGCACCTTGCCGCCGAAATCTTCGACGGCCATCTTAGCCGCCAACACCGATCCAGGGCCGGCAAGGTCGGCGTAAATCCCGCTTAAGTCGTTCATCACCCCGATCTTGACCACGCCGTCGGAAATTTTGCCGGTTTGCGCCCACGCAGCGGGCGCCGCGATGCAAGCCGCGCATACGGCGGCGGTTAGGGTTTTTTTCGAAAATCTCATGTCAGCCTCCTAAAGGGTGTATCGCTTGAAAAAAATGAAACTACGCCTGCTCGGTCATATTCCCAGATACTGGTGCAGCAAGCCTTGCTTCGCTTGCAATTCGTCCTTCTTGATCATCTCCGCCACTCGGCCATGCTCGATCACATAATGACGATCGGCCAAGGGCTCGACAAACCGGAAGTTCTGTTCTCCCAGCACCAAAGTCATGCCTCTGGCCTTAAGGTTTTCTATAGCCCGCGCCAGCGCCTGCACGATCACCGGCGCCAGTCCCTCCGAAATTTCGTCCAGCAACAGCAACCTCGCTCCGGTTCGCAGAATCCGGGCCAGGGCCAGCATTTGCTGCTCGCCGCCGGACAGCCGGGTACCTTGGCTGCGCTTGCGCTCCGCGAGATTGGGAAACATCTCGTAGATCTCCTCGATGCTCATGCCCCCGCTGCCCACCAAGGGGGGGAGCAGCAAATTCTCCTCGACGTTTAGGCTGGAGAAGATGCCCCGCTCCTCGGGACAATAACCGATCCCCAAACGGGCAATTCGATAAGTGGGCATGGCGACGGTCTCCCGCCCATTGACCATCACCGAGCCGCTGCGCTTTCCCACCAAGCCCAGCACCGCCCTCAGAGTGGTGGTCCGTCCCGAGCCGTTGCGCCCCAACAGGCTGACGACCTCTCCCTGGTTCACGGTAAAATCCATGCCGTGGAGAACATGGGATTCGCCGTAAAAAGCGTGCAGGCCGGTGACCCGCAGCAGCTCGGTATCCGGGCGGAACGCGCTGGTCATGCCGCGACCCCGATATACGCCTCAAGCACTTGGGGATTACGGGATACCGCTTCGTAGGGTCCTTCCGCAAGCACGGCGCCGCGTTGCAATACGCTAATGGTGTCGGATAAATGAGCCACCACACTTAGATTATGCTCCACCATGAGCACGGTTCGGTCGGCCGCCACCTTGCGAATCAATTCCGTCACCCGTCCCACGTCTTCATGGCCCATGCCGGAGGTCGGCTCGTCCAGCAACAACAGTTCCGGTTCGAGCGCCAGGGTGGTGGCAATCTCCAATGTCCGCTTGCGGCCATAGGGCAGCTCCGCGGCGATGGTCGAGGCGAAAGTGGCCAAGCCCACTTGTTCCAGCAACGCCATGGCCCGAGGATTAAGCGCATCCAGCGAACGCTCGGACCGCCAAAACTGGAAGGATGTCTGCAAGCGGCGTTGCAAGGCCACCCGCACATTCTCCAGCACCGTCAGGTGGGGGAACACCGCGGAAATCTGAAACGAGCGGGCCATTCCCTGGCGCGCCACCTGGGCCGGCTTATCCAAGGTGATGTCCTTGCCTTTGAAAAGAATGCCGCCGCGGGTCGGAGACAGAAACTTGGTCAGAAGATTGAAAACGGTGGTCTTCCCCGCGCCGTTGGGGCCGATCAAAGCATGAATCGTCCCCCGCCGGACCTTGATGTTGACGCCGCTCACCGCCACGAAGCCCTTGAACTCCTTGGTTAGATCGCGGGTTTCCAGAATGATGTCTTGGCTCATCTAGACCGGCTCCCCCTTGGCAAGATAGATATTGACTGCTGGCTATCAGCCGCCCGCCATCATCCTCAAGCACGGATGAGAAAGGAAAGCGCAGCTTTGTGAAGGCTAATGGTACTGATGATCATGGGCTGACGCAATAGCCTATCAAGCGCCTATCAAGCGCTCAGCCGCCAAGCCGAAGGCCCCATTCACTTCATCTTATTTGGGTCGCGAGCTTGAGGGCTTGCGCCAGACACAGCTTCGCGCCATGATTTGCCAACCTTCGAATCCCGCAAAATCACCGTAGCGATAGAACTATGTCGAATACCCTGTCCGCCTTCCTGGATGTGATGGCAGCCTGCCAGCCGACAGCCCCCGCTTTCATCGACCGGTTACACCTTCGGCCAACGGCAACAAGATCCAAAAAACCAAGTTGCGGCAAATGGCCCAAGAAAAAATCGTGGGGTAAAGTCTTCATGGGATGTCCGGTTAAAGCTTGAACCCTAGCCCGGATACTTCACCGGATTGCGGGATGATGACGCCGCTAACGCAACTCTTTTTCATACCATCATGTTGCCTTCCTCGCTCACCCGTCAGAAGAAAGAAATTCCGGCATCCGCTCCAACGGAAAACCCATATACGGACGGGAGCGGCTGTGGCTCGCAAGTTTCCACCTAGGGCGGGCGTTGGGTACCCCGCCATCAACCCGCAAGCAAGTACCGGTAATATATGCCGCAGCTTCGGACAGCAGGAAAACTATCGCGGCGGACGTTTCGGCTTCGCTGCCGAAGCGCTGCAATGGGACTATGCGGGCGCGCTGCTTGAGATCCTCCTTGAACCAGTCAGCGTACGTCTCAAGGCCACTGGACGCAATATGCCCCGGCGCCACGGCATTGACCCGGACTCCGGCCCAAGCCCACTCGCAGGCGACCGATTCAGTGAAATTCAACATTCCAGCCCGGGCCGCGCCGGAATGCGCCAGCCCGGGCATGCCGGAGAACATGTCGGCGATGATGTTGACGATGGCCCCGCCGTTATCTTGCATCCACTGCAGGTAGCACTCGCGGGACATCAGAAAACCGCCGGTGAGATTGGTCTTCACCACCGCTTCCCAACCTTTTAGCGAAATGGTTTCGGCCGATGCGGGGAACTGCCCTCCGGCGTTGTTCACCAGCCCGTCAATGCGGCCGTGGGCGGCCAGCACCTCGGCAACGGCGGCCTTGACCCGCTCCTCGTCCCGGATATCGCAGGCATGGCAGCTCACCCGCGCTTCGGGATAGGCCTCGCCGATCTCGTCGCGGACTTTTTCCAGCTTCTCAAGCTTGCGCCCGATCAGCGCCAAACTCGCACCCAGGCTTGCCAGCTCATGCGCAGTGCAGCGGCCGATGCCGGAGCCTCCGCCGGTGATAATCACGGTTTGGCCGGAGAACACATCGGGACGAAAAACGGAGCGATAATGCATGGTGTTGACCTCAGCGTTGATTGATTATCGAGGGAGGATTCAATTTCGAAGTACAACATTCGAATGGTAGCTCGGTGTAGCGCACATTCTTCCCGAAGAATACCGATGATCAAAGGCTAGGACAACAGCCTATAGAGCGTTCCGCCGCCAAGCTGGGCCCTTGTTCGCTCGCATTTACCACAACCCTGGGGATTGCGTTAGCCAGAGGTTCGCGCCATGATCTCTCAGTATTGATGTGATCACAAAATAAATCACTGCGGTGAGGAGATTCACCATGCCGGACACCCTATCCGCGATGCTAGAGTCGCGGGCAACCCGCCATCCGACGGCGTTGGCTTTGATCGATCGGGAGCGCCCGGTTTCTTTCGCGCAACTTTTGGAAGAAAGCCGCCGCCTCGCCACCGGATTACAAAAATTGGAAGTCGCGCCGGGTGATCGGGTAGCCCTGTGGCTACCCAATATCCCGGCGTGGATTGCTTCACTGTTCGCCTGTGCGCGATTGGGAGCCATCGCCGTGGCGGTCAATACCCGTTTCAAAAGCGGTGAGATCGCCGACATCGTCGGCCGCTCCGGCGCCAAAGTGCTTATTTTCTGGCCGGGCTTCAAGGAAATCGACTTCGCCGGAATCTTAGGAGCAGTGGATGCGGCGGCCCTGGGGCGGATTACGGCTTACATCGCCTATCAAGAGGACGATCGCCCGCTGCCGGGATATCTCCGGGGCAAACCGGTTTATGAGTATCGCAATATGGCCGGCCACGCGCCTCTCGGCGAAGACCGGGCCACCCCCGGCAGCGGCTGCGTCATTTTCACCACCTCGGGGACAACCAAAGCGCCCAAGTTCGTCCTCCACTGCCATGCCGCCATCCTTCGCCACGCCCAGGACGTGGCTACAGGATTCGGCTTGTTGGCATCGGATACGGTGGTGCTCCCGGCAGTGCCATTCTGCGGTGTGGGGGGATTTTGCCAAGCTATGGCCACTCTGTCGGCGGGCCGCCCCTTGGTCACCACCCCGGCTTTCGATGCCGCGGAATCGGCCAGCCTCATCCAGCGCCATCGAGTCACCCACATGATGGCCCTGGGAGATATGAGCGCCAATCTGCTGGCGGCGGTGCCTGGGGAACACCCTTTCCCCAGTCTCAAGGCATGCGGCTTCGCGGTGTTTTCCCCGACCCAGATCGCTGCTGCGCCGGCAGCCCAAGCCAGGGGCATTCCGCTACTCGGAATCTACGGCTCCAGCGAAGTCCAGGCGCTATTCTCCCGCCAACCCCTATCCCTCGAACTCAATGATCGAATTCAAGGAGGCGGCCTCCCCTTTTCCTTGGAAGCCTCGGTGCGGGTGCGCGATCCCGACGGCGGCGGCTTGCTGCCCCCCGGCGCCAGCGGTGAATTGGAGATCCGTGGTCCCAGTCAGATGGTCGAGTATTACGGCAATCCCCAAGCCACCGCCGAAGCCCTCACCGCGGACGGTTATTTCCGTTCCGGAGACTTGGGGTTTCTCACCGAAGACGGCCGTTTCATCTACCAGAACCGCATGGGCGACGTGCTGCGGCTGGCCGGGTTTTTGGTGAGCCCGGTGGAAATCGAAGGGTTTCTCAAGGAGCACCCGGCCGTGGCCGATGCCCAGGTGGTGGGAGTGGAAATCAACGGGGCGCCCCGAGCCGCGGCCTTCGTCATTCCAGTTGCCGGGGCAGCCTTCGACGAAGCGGCGCTCATCGCCTTCTGCCGCCGGCGCATGGCCAACTACAAAATTCCGGGGCGCATCTTTCCCATCGACGACTTTCCGGTTACACCTTCGGCCAACGGCAACAAGATCCAAAAAACCAAACTGCGGCAAATGGCCCAGCAGCGGGTCGGGCAGTAACTCCGCCCCGCTCCCGAAGGAAAATTACTGTTTCTTCACCAGCGGGCAGGTGCTCTTGGAAAGAGGAATGAATGCTTGATCGCCGGGAATCGTCTGACGAATGTGATAATAATCCCATGGATACTTGGATTCCTCGGGCTTTTTCACCTGCGTGAGATACATGTCATGCACCATGCGCCCGTCCTCCCTAAGCTTGCCGTTCTTGGCGAACATGTCGTTCACCGGCATGGCCTTCATTTTGGCCATCACCGCCCCGGTCTCGTCGGTCCCGGCGGCCTTGACTGCCTTGAGATAGTGGGTGATCGACGAGTAAATTCCAGCTTGGATCATGTTGGGCATGCGTTTCATTTTCTCGAAAAAGCGCTTCGACCACGCGCGGGTCTCGTTGTTCATATCCCAGTAGAAACCCTCGGTAATGTAGATCCCCTGGGTTGCCTTTAAGCCCAAGATGTGAACCTCGGAAATCGAGATCAGCAGCCCGGCGATGCGCTGCTTGGGGGTGATGCCGAACTCGCTGGCCTGCTTGATGGCATTGATGGCATCGGTGCCGCCGTTGGCGAGTCCGATCACTTTCGCACCGGAAGCCTGGGCTTGCAGCAGGAAAGAGGAGAAGTCGGCGTTGGGGAAAGGATGACGCACCGAGCCCAGCAACTTGCCCCCCGACGCCTTTACCATGTCAGCGGTGTCCTTCTCCAGGGAATGGCCAAAAGTGTAGTCAACGGTAATGAAGAACCAAGTATCTCCCCCGTCCTTCACCACCGCCCGGCCGGTTCCCGCGGCCAAGGCATAAGTATCGTAAGTCCAGTGGGCGGTAATGGGAGTGCAGTCCTCGTTGGTGATGCGGGTGGCGGCAGGCCCCGACAGCAGCACGATCTTGTTCTTTTCCTTGGCGATCTTGATCGCCGCCAGGGAAGTGGCCGAAGCCGCCACCTCGCCCAGAATGTCTACCTTATCCTTATCGAACCATTCCCGCGCCTTGTTGGAGGCGATGTCGGGCTTGTTCTGGTGATCGATGGACAACAACTCGATGGGTTTACCCAGCACTTTGCCGCCGAAATCGTCGATGGCCATTTGGGCGGCGTAGACCGAGTACGTTCCCCCAACATAAGCATAAGGACCCGAAAGATCGTTCATCACCCCGATACGGACCACGCCATCGGAAATTTTCTCTTGAGCCGCATTGGCTGCGGGGCCGGCAAGAGCGGCCAGGATCGCAGCGTAAACGCCGAGCATAACGGAAACAGGTTTCATCGTTCTTCTCCTCTTTTAACGTCATTAAAAGACCGCGACTCCGAGGCCGCGGCGGCTACCACCGAATTTCCTTAAGGGCCCCATCCACCCGCAACGTGGGTTCGGTCAGCGCCTGCACTTCTTCCACAGTCCAACCCGGGGCAAGCTCCTTCAACAACAATCCATCGGCAGCCACTTCGATCACCGCCAAATCCGAAACGATCAGATCGACGCACGCTTTCGCGGTCAACGGATACTTGCAATGTTCGACGATTTTCGGCTTGCCGTGCTTGGTGACATGCTCCATGGCGATGATAACCCGCTTGGCTCCCACGGCCAAATCCATGCTGCCGCCGATGCCGCCCGATTCCGGAACGCCGAAAGTCCAATTGGCCAGATCGCCCGCTCCGGAAACCTCCACCGCTCCGAGGATAGTGGCATCCAGGTGACGCCCCCGAATCATGTCGAAGGACTGGCCCATGTCACAGAACGCCATGCCCGGCCGGGGCCGGAAAAAGCGCATTCCCGCATCCACATAATCGAAATCGGCATTTCCCCATTCCGACTCCGGGACGGACGGTCCATAGCCCAACACCCCGTGCTCGGCATGGAATGCCACCTGTATCCCGGCAGGCAAATAGGAAGCGCATAGATTGGGAATGCCAAATCCGAGATTGACGTAGTCTCCGTCTTTCAGTTCCAGGGCGGCCCGAGCCGCCACCTGTTCCGGCGCCAGACGCGGCTTCATGCTTTTTGCCCTTGGGTTGGAAAACGGGATAGGATCTCCCGCCGGTGTCGGGCACTCCCCAACCCGTGTTCGGGCACCTGCACCAACCGGTCCACATAGATCCCCGGAGTGATGATCGTCTCCGCATCCAATTCGCCCACCTCGACGATTTCGTCCACTTCCGCAATCACCGTTCGGCAGGCGGTCGCCATCACCGGATTGCAGCCCCGGCCTCCTCCCCGATACACCAGATTTCCCAGCTTGTCGGCCCGGTGGGCCCGGATGAAACCGAAATCGGCGGTCAGCGGTTTCTCCAGCAGATACTCCCGACCGTCATCCAGTACCCGCTTCTCCTTACCCTGCTCCACCATGGTCCCGATGCCCGCCGGGGAATAGAAACCACCGATACCGGCGCCCCCCGCCCGAATACGTTCCACCAGGATCCCATGGCTCACCAACTCCAATTCGGTCTTGCCCTCCCTAATCCGCCGCTCCATGGGGGATTCCATCCCCAGATAAGACATTCCCGGCCAAGCGGTGACGAGTTTCTTGACCTGGTCGGCCAGCATGAAAGGAGTCACCACATCCCACAGTACGCTCCTGCCGACGGAGGCCGGCACGACGTTGTGGGTGATCAGGGTCAAGTCTTTGACGGCCTTTTGTTTGAGGGCGCGGAGCAGATTTTGCGGCGTGCCGGAAACCCCCCAACAGAACACCATGAGGGAGGCGCCGTCGGGAAAATCTTCGATCGTCTCCTCAAAGCTAGTATAGATGCGGGTTTTCATCCCTTCCTCAAGTGATCCTCGCCTCGCAGCCGTCGAAGAAATTCGTCGAAGTCGAGGAAGTCGCCGCCCGTGCCGTGTTCCTGTGCAGCGATGCGACGGCTTCGATCACCGGAACTTCGCAATCGATCGACGGCGGCTGGAGCGCGCGCTGATGGTCTCCATCAAGCCGTCTGCGGCCAAACGCAAGATGGTGGCATCGGCTGCGCATTACTCGGACTTCAACGTGATGTGCGCTTCCTTTATCACCCGTGCCCAGAGTCGGGATTCCTCGCGCAGCATGGCGATGAACGCCTCCTGCGACAGAGGGGCGATCTCTACGCCCAGGCTGTCGAAGCGCTGGCGCACATCCGCGGCATTGAGCGCGCGGACTGTCTCCTCGTGGATGCGGTTCACGATCGCCGCCGGGGTGCCCGCCGGCACTCCCAGTCCGTACCACGTGTTCACGTCGTACTCCGGATAATCACGCGCGATCGGCGCAAGCTGCGGCAGTGCCGCGACGCCCTTGGCCGCCGTGGTGGCGATCGCCCTGATCTTGCCCGACTTTATGTACGGCATGCCTCCGGACAGTCCCGTCAGCATCACCTGAATCTCGCCGGTGACCAGCGCTGCGAACCCCGGTGCGACGCCTTTGTACGTAATTGCCACGATGTCGGTGCCGCTCACACGTTTGAACCATTCCATCGCAAGCGCGTGCGGGCCGGCCACGCCGAAGGATGCGTAGTTGAGTTTGCCGGGCTGAGACTTGGCGAGCGCCACCAGTTCCTTGACCGAGTTCACCGGCATCGAAGGCGGCACCACCATGATCAGAGGAATGTTCAACAGACGCGTCACCGGCACGATGTCGCGCTCCGGGTCGAAGGGCAGCTTGGGTTGCAGGATGGCGTTGACGGTAAGCGCGTTGCTGATGAAGCCCACGGTGTAACCATCCGGTGCGGCGTGGGCCAGGGCTTCGTTGCCGATAATCTCGCTCGCCCCGGGGCGATTTTCCACGAGCACGGGCTGGCCCATGGACTCGGACATTTTCTGCGCGATGATCCTGCACGCGATGTCGGCTCCGCCCCCTGGGGCATAGGGCACGATAAACCGGATCTGGCGGCTGGGATAGGTTTGCGCCTGTGGCGATCCAAGCGGCGCGCCCAGCGCAACCGCGCCCGCGAATTTCAGAACAGTTCTGCGCTTCATATGCATGTCCTTTTCATGAGATTGAAGGAAGCCGATCACACGCTTTTCAAGAACGAAGGCAACTGGTAGAGCGGGAACCCGTCGTAGATCTTGGTGCGCTTTTGCGGGGCAAGCGTCCAGGTCTGGCGCCCGTTGGGCGCCCCGCCGTCGACGCGGATGCAGGCTCCGGTGATATAGGCGGCGGCATCGGAGAGCAGGAACACCACCGCAGCGGATAACTCGGCCTCGGTTCCGTAGCGCTGCAGGGGTGCCGACTTGGAAAGGCTCTGGAGCCTGTCCTTGAACTCTTGGCCGTAGGTCTCGAAGCCGCTCGAGGCGATCCAGCCCGGTGCCACGGCATTGACGCGCACACCGGAACAGCCCCACTCGCAAGCCGTGGTTTCGGTGAGGTTCAGCATGCCGGCGCGTGCCGCGCCCGAATGGGCCATGCAGGGCATGCCGTTGAACATGTCGGCGATGATGTTGACGATCGCGCCGCCGTGGTCGCGCATCCAGTGCAGGTAGCACTCGCGCGACATCAGGAAGCCTCCAGTGAGGTTGCTTTTGACCACCGCCTCCCAGCCGTTCAGCGAAATAGCCTCGGCCGGAGACCGAAACTGGCCGCCGGCGTTATTGACCAGACCGTCGATGCGGCCATGGGCGGCAAGGACTTCGGCGACCGTGGCCTTGACGCGTTCCTCGTCGCGAATGTCGCACGAATGGCAGGTGACGCGCGCTTCGGGATAGGCCTCGCCGATTTCGGCGGCGACCTTGTCGAGCTTTTCCTGCTTGCGGCCGAGCAGCGCGAGCGCCGCACCGAGGCTGGCCAGCTCGTGCGCGATGCAGCGGCCGATGCCCGAACCGCCGCCGGTGACGAGAATGGTTTGCTCGGAAAACAGGCCAGGACGGAAAACGGAATCATAACGCGTGGACTTTGACATGAGCGCCGGAATCTCCAGACAATGCAGGAAAAGCGAGTCGACAGGGACCAAAAAGAGGAAACGATTATCTCGGTTTCCAGAGTAGTGCGCAAGGTCGGAGAACTCATCGGTCGGAGAACTCATCGGCAGGGCCGCGCCCTTGACAGGGCTTGGGGGTTCGTGCAAATTCCATTCGTCCGTACAAAAGGAGGTGCAATGGAACCGGAAGTCATTATCGAGAAGAAAAACGGCATTGGCCGTATTACCTTCAACCGTCCCCACATCAAGAATGCCCTCACTCCGCCCATGCTGGGCCAGGTGATGGACGCCATCGCTCGGTTCGACAAGGATGACGATGTCCGGGTGCTGCTGTTCAGCGGGGCCGGCGGCTCCTTCACGTCCGG
>Ga0082335_1008455_pt1 | contig 11705 bp, 7 predicted proteins | sample Subgrocontami58m_FD_72375 | JGI IMG/M metagenome (GOLD analysis project Ga0082335, IMG submission 72375) | Subsurface groundwater microbial communities from S. Glens Falls, New York, USA - GMW37 contaminated, 5.8 m (SPADES assembly) (version 2) ...
CGCCCATGGCGGCGCCCAGCCAGGCGCCGGGGTTCTCGTCGCAGGGCACGCAGGAGACGCACGCGTGCCGCATCTGCTCAGCCCGGTCCAGGATGGTCGCGACGGGCAGGCCGGCCAGAGCCGCCGGGGCCAGGCCGAAGGAGGAGAGGGCCGAATAGCGCCCGCCGATGTCGGGGGGGGTCAGGAGGACCCGCTGGAACCTCCCTTCTCGCGCCAGGTCTGCGAGGGGAGTCCCCGGATCGGTTATCGCGACGAAGTTGCGCCCCGCCTCTGCCGCAGGGACAGACTGCTCGACCAGGCGCCGGAAATGGCGGTAGAGCACGAGGGGCTCCGTTGTCGTGCCGGACTTGGACGAGACGAGGAACAGGGTATGTGCCGGATCGATCTCCCGGCCGACGCCCAGCACACGGGCCGGCACGGTGGAGTCGAGCACCCACAGGCGGGGATAGCCGGGAGGACTGGCAATGGTTTGGCGCAATACCTCGGCGCCCAGGCTGCTGCCCCCCATGCCCAGCACCACCACGTCCTGAAAGCCGGAATGGCGCACCTCGCGGGCGAAGGCCTGAAGGGCCCCCACCTGCTCCTCCATGAGGTCGCCCACCGTCAGCCACCCCAGGCGATCGGCGATCTCGGTGGGATCAGGCTCCCAAACCGTGTGGTCCCGGCGCCAGATGCGGCCGACGACCTCAGCGGCCGCTAACCCGTCCACGGCCGCGTCCACAGCCGCGTGCAGGGCGCCCAGGCTGGCGTCCCGGTGGGCGTGGGGCAGGCGATCGCGCTTCTCGGCGATGTTCGCGAGCAGCTTCTCGAAGGAGTCGGCGAAGGCCTGCACCCCGTCCGCCAGGAGCCTGGCTGTGATGTGACGCATGCTGATACCAGCCTTCTCCAGGGCGGCCAGCGCCTCCCTCGCCTCACTCACGCCGCGTTCCAGCGCCACCTCGGCGCGGCCGTGATCCAGGAAGGCGGTGAGAGTGGCGGGCGGTACGGTGTTCACCGTATCGGGCCCCAGGAGCGACTCGACGTAGAGGACGTCGCTGTAAGACGGGTTCTTGGTGCCCGTACTGGCCCAGAGGGGCCGCTGCACCCGCGCGCCCCGGGCCCGCAGGGCGGCGAAACGCTCGCTGGCGAAGGCGCTCTTGAAGATCTGGTAGGCGAGCCTGGCGTTGGCGATGCCGGCCTTCCCCAGGAGCGCGCCGAGCGGCGCCTCCCCCCGTTGGATACGCTCGGTGAGGAAGGCATCCACCGCTGCGTCGACGCGGCTCACGAAGAAGGAGGCCACCGAGGCCACCTGACTCACATCGCCACCCGACCGGGCCAGGTCCTCCAGGCCGGCGATGTAGGCCTCGATCACGTCTCGGTAAACGTCGAGGGAGAAGATGAGGGTGATGTTGACGTTGACGCCACCGCCGGTGAGGCGACGGATGGCCGGGATGCCCTGCGGAGTGGCAGGCACCTTGATCAGGACGTTCGGACGCCCCAGGGCGCTGAAGAGGCGCCTCGCCTCGGCGATGGTGCCCTCGGTGTCGCGGGCGAGGGCGGGGCTCACCTCGAGGGAGACATAGCCATCGGCACCGCCGGTGCGCGCGTAGACGGGCCGCAACAGGTCGGCTGCGGCCTGCAGGTCCTCCACAGCGAGCGCCTCGTAGATCTCCGAGGCATCCTTGCCCGCCTCGGCCAGGACCGCCAGCGCCTGGTCGTAGTCCGTGCTGCCAGCGATGGCCTTCTCGAGAATGGTGGGATTGGCGGTGACGCCGGTCACCCCCAGATCGACCAGGGCTCGGAACTCGCCCGAGGTAAGGAGCCCCCGGCGGATGTTGTCGTACCAGATCGACTGGCCCAGGGCCTGGGCCTGCTGCACAGGATTCATCGTCATCTGCGTCCCCTTCCCCCTTCTCCCTCGCTGCGGAGCCGCATCGCCTCCTCCGCGATGCGTTCGGCCGTCAACCCGAACTGTTGGTAGAGCACCGCTGCCGGGGCCGACGCGCCGAAGTGAGACAGCCCGATGGCCACGCCATCGAGGCCGACATACCGCTCCCAGCCCAGGGGCGACCCGGCCTCGATGGAGATGCGCCGACGTACCGTGGGAGGCAACACGCCGTCCCTGTACTCGCGCGGTTGAGCGTCGAAAAGCTCCCACGAGGGGAGCGACACGACTCGGACCCCGACCCCGCGGCCGGCGAGGAGTCTCCCCGCCTCCAGGGCGATGTGCACCTCAGAGCCGGTGGCGATCAGAATGACCTCGGGCTCGCCGCTCTGCCACAAGATGTAGCCCCCCCGCTGCACGCCGCGGGCCGGGGCCACGGTGGAGCGGTCCAGCACCGGCAGATTCTGGCGGCTGAGAGCCAGGGCAGTCGGCCCGCTGCGTTCCAGGGCAACGCGCCACGCCTCCGCCGTCTCCGTGGCATCCGCGGGACGCAGCACGGCCAGCCCCGGCACAGCGCGCAGCCCCATGAGCTGCTCGATGGGCTGGTGGGTGGGGCCATCCTCGCCCAGGCCAATGGAGTCGTGGGTGAAGATGTAGATCACCCGCTGCCCCATGAGGGCGCCCAGGCGAATGGCCGGGCGCATGTAGTCGGAGAAGATGAGGAAGGTAGCCGTGTAGGGGATGATGCCACCGTGCAGGGCCATGCCGTTGGCGATGGCGCCCATGGCGTGCTCGCGCACGCCGAAGTGCATGTTGTGGCCGCAGTACTCCTGGAACCCGTAGTTGCCATGGTCCTTCAGGGTGGTCTTGGTCGAGGGGGCCAGGTCCGCCGACCCTCCTGTGAAGGCATGCACCCGGTTGGCGATGGCGTTCATCACCTGCCCCGAGGCCTCACGGGTCGCGACGGGTTTCTGGTCCCCGCGGAAGAGGCCGTCCAGCTCGCTATCCCAACCGCTGGGCAAGCCTCCCCGCAGGTCTTCGTCGAGCTTCCTGGCTTCCTCGGGGAAGGCAGCGCGATAGGCTTCCCACCGAGCCCGCCACGCCCGCTGGGCGCGCCCTCCCCCATCGACGGCCTGCCGGAAATGGGCCAGGGCTTCGGGGGGCACGGCGAAAGGGTCCGGGTAGCTCCAGCCCAGCCGCTCCTTGGCCAGACGGGTCTCCTCCGGACCAAGGGGCTCGCCGTGAGCTGCCGCCGTGCCGGCCTTGTGGGGGCTGCCGAAGCCGATGACCGTGCGGCAGATGATGAGACTGGGCCGGGCCACCTCCAACTGAGCCATCCGGAGCGCGGAATCGACACAGGACGGGTCCATGCCGTCGATGGGACCGATGACGTGCCAGCCGTAGGCCTGGAAGCGCTGGGCCACGTTCTCGGCGAAGGCGATATCGGTGTTGCCCTCGATGGAGATGTCGTTGTCGTCGTAGAGGCAGATGATCTTGCCGAGACGCAGCGTGCCGGCTAGCGACGCGGCCTCTGAGGCCACCCCCTCCTGGAGGTCGCCGTCGGAGACGATGGCGTAGGTGAAATGGTCGACGATCTCGTGGCCCGGCCGATTGTAGTGATCGGCGAGCCAGCGCTCGGCGATGGCCATGCCGACGCCCATCGCGAACCCCTGCCCCAGGGGCCCGGTGGTCGCCTCAACGCCGGGCGTGAGGCCATACTCCGGGTGCCCAGGCGTCTTGCTGCCCCACTGGCGAAACCGCTTCAGCTCTTCCAGGGGAAGATCGTAACCGGTGAGGTGGAGGAGGGCGTAGAGCAGGGCCGAGGCGTGGCCGGGCGAGAGGATGAAGCGGTCCCGGTCTGGCCAGCGCGGATCGGTGGGGTTGTGCTTGAGGAACCGGTCCCACAGCACGTAGCCCATGGGCGCGGCGCCCATGGGCGTGCCTGGGTGGCCCGAGTTGGCTTGCTCGACCGCATCCACCGCCAGAAAACGGATGGTGTCGATGCAGAGCTGATCCAACGCGGCGGGGTTCAGGACCGGCGCCATGGCACTCCCCTCCCTTCAAGACGCAGCGCCCGACCTGAGAGCATACCGCAGAGCGAAGGTGGCGTCTCTCCTCGTGAAAGAAGCTCTTGCCGTCGGTGACGAGGAACCGCAGGTCACGGATCTGGGGCCGGCCGATGGTCGGGTTATATGATCATCCATCGTTGCAGAAGCCAACATGGCCTGGGGCTCGTCAAGAACTTGCCGCAGGTAGCTACTCCAGTTGAATACCGATGGCGGGGCACGTATACTTCCACAGTCCCACCGCGGGCGCAACATCACACAGACGGGCCACCGTCGAGGAGAGCATACCTTGGCCACCAAGACCGCTGTCGAATACCGGAATTACATCGGGGGCGAGTGGACCGGCGCCCAGGGGGGCACGACCCTCGAGGTACGCAACCCGGCCAACGGGGACCTCGTGTGCAGCGCCCAGCAGTCCTCGGTCCAGGACGCCCGCGACGCCATCGCGGCGGCCAAGCACGCCTTCGAGCACTCGGACTGGCCGTGGGACCCCGACCGCCGCACCAAGGCTCTGCAGAAGCTGGCGCAGACCGTGCGCGAGAACAGTGAGCGACTCACCCGCCTGCTGCAGGAGGAGAGCGGCAAGCTGCTGCCCGTGGCCCGGGCCGAGGTCGAGCGCTCGGCGGAGAGCTTCAACTACTACGGCGGCATGGCGCGCAACATCTTCGGCCGCACCGTCAACCTGGACCCCGACTCCTTCGCCATGCTGATGCGCGAGCCTGTGGGCGTCGTCGCGGTCATCGCGCCCTGGAACATGCCCCTCTCCCTCATGGTGCGGTCCCTGGCCCCGGCCCTCGCGGCCGGCAATACGGTGGTCATGAAGCCGGCCAGCATCACCCCCGCCGCCTGCGCCGAGCTGGTGCAGATGATCGACCAGATGGAGGAGTTTCCCAAGGGAGTCGTTAACTTCGTCACCGGCCCCGGCCCGGTGGTGGGCGCCGAGCTGTGCACCCATCCCGACGTGGAGATGATCGCCTTCACAGGCGACACGTCCACCGGCAAGGAGATCATGCGTATGGCCGCGGGCACCCTGAAGAAGCTCTCCCTGGAGCTGGGCGGCAAGTCGCCCAACATCATCTTCGCGGACGCCGACTTCGAGCGGGCCGTGCGCGGGGCCATCAACGGCGCCTCCTGGTTCCACGCCGGCCAGGTGTGCGTGGCGAGCACGCGGTTGCTGCTGGAGGCGGGCGTCCACGAGCGGTACGTCGAGGCGTTGAAGAGCCGGGCCGAGAAGATGACCGGGGGGGACCCCACCCGGGGCCGGGTGGACGTGGGCCCCATCGTCTCCGAGGGGCAGCTCAGTCGCATCCTCGACTACGTCGCCGAGGGAAAGGAGCAGGGCCGACTCGTCTGCGGCGGGACCAAGCTCACCGACGGCGACCTGGCCAAGGGCCACTACATCGCGCCGACCATCTTCGACGGAGTGCCTAACGAATCGCGCCTGGCCCAGGAGGAGATCTTCGGCCCGGTCCTCACCATCCATCCCTTCAAGGATGAGGAGGAGGCCTGCGCCATCGCCAACGCCTCGGATTACGGGCTGGCGGCGGCGGTCTGGAGCCGCGACATCAACAAGGCCCTGCGCACCGCCCGTCGCGTGCGCGCCGGCCAGGTGTGGATCAACACCTTCGGCAAGCTCTACCCCAACACGGAGATGGGGGGCTTCAAGCAGAGCGGTGTCGGCCGGTCCTACGGCATCGACGGGCTGCTCGAGTTCACCGAGATGAAGAACATCAACATCCAGCTCGAACGATAGCGCGGTCTCTGGTCTCTAGTCTCGGGTCTCCGGTCTCGGGGCTTCCCGACTAGAGACCAGAGACGAGAGACCAGAGACCGGAGGAATCCCATGCCCCTGTTTACGGACAAGATCGAGGCGGCGGACTACCCCACGATGTCCGCCGAGTACCAGGACCTGCTGCGGCGCATCCTGACCATCCAGGCCGACTGCGAGATCGGCGGCCCCCACCTGTACGTGAGCGGCATCCTGCTCAAGGCTCCCACGGTGGAGGACCAGTACCGCATGGCCCGCATCGTGGCCGAGGAGATGGACCACTTTCGCAAGGTCAACAACCTGCTGAAAGAGATCGGCTTCGACGCCTCGGACCGCCTGCGGGTGGCCAACCGCCAGCGCTACCTGGAGACCTTCCGCGGCCAGATCAAGAGCTGGGTCGACATGTCGGCCTTCGGCTGCCTGATCGACCGCGTGGGCAAGTACCAGCTTCAGGAGCTCTACGAAGGCAGCTACCAGCCCCTGACCCGCATGCTGCCCAAGGTCATGATGGAGGAGGAGGGCCACATCGCCTTCGGCGCGGCCAAGCTGCGCGAGTATTGCCGCAGCGAGCACGGCAAGGAGCTGGCCCAGGCCAGCATCAACCACTGGTGGGTCATGGCCCTGGACATGTTCGGCCGGTCGAACTCGGCCCGCACCGAACGTTACATCGAGTGGGGCATCCGCAAGCGCACCAACGAGGAGGCGCGCCGGCAGTACATCGAGGAGGCCAGCGCGGTCATCCGCGACATGGGCCTCCAGGTGCCGGACGTCAACGAGGGGCGCAAGTACCTGTAACCCGGGTCTCGGGTCTCTAGTCTCGGGTCTCGGGCCTGTTGCTGGATCTGAGGGCCTGAAGGGCCTGACCAGAAACGAGAGACTCGCGACCAGAGACCGTATAATAGGCACCCGGCAGCCCTGCCGCCCGCGGTGCCCCCCTCTCCATCCGCGGACACAGCGCCCGCCACATCTTCGCGCCAGGAGAGATTCGCCATGAGCACCGTCGACGAGCTGAAACAGGAGATCGTCTATGCCTGCAAGATCGTCGAGCGCATGGGGCTCGGCCAGGGCTACGGCCACGTCAGCGTGCGCCATCCCGACGCGCCGGATCGCATCATCGTCAACTCCCGCATCGGCCCCGGCCTCGTCACCCTGAAGGACGTGCTGGTCGCCGACCTGGCCGGCAACAAGCTGGAGGGGGAAGGTGTCCTGCCCTACGAACTGCCCATGCACACCGTCACGTACCGACGGCGGCCGGAGGTCCAGGCCATCTGCCGCGGCAACCCCACCGAGTACGTCTCCGTCTTCAGCATCCTGGGTCGTGCCCCCCGGCCGGTGCACGGCTTTGGCGGCTTCCTCGGGGAGGTACCGGTGTTCATGAAGCCGGACCTGATCAGCACCGAAGCGCTGGGGCAGGAGCTGGCCGACTGCCTGGGCCAGGCCGAGGGCGTCGTGCTGCGGGGCAATGGGACCCTGACCGTCGGCAGGTCCTTGGGAGAAGCGGTCGTGAAGGGGATCTTCCTGGAGGAGTCGGCCCGCATCCAGTGGCGGGCGAGCCTGCTGGGCGAGCCCCTCTACTTCACCCCCGAAGAGCTGGCGCGCCGGGGCAACCCGCCCTACGACCACTTCGGCCGGGCCTGGGCCTACTACAAGCACCTCATCGAGTAGGGTCGCTGCGTCGGCCGGTGCTGTCTCCAGACCCCAACCTGAAGGTTGGGGTATCGGTCTGGCCCATGCCCCCGCCTTCAGGCGGGGGTGTCCCAAGCCTCCAGTCTGATGGGCTGGCATGACCACCGAGCACACGGTCTCCCCCGCTGTGCGCCGGCGCGACGCCGACCTGCGGCGCAAGGTGGCCCTGAGCTGCAACATCCTGGCCATGGAGGGCCTGGGGGACGTACAGTGCGGCCACGTCAGCGGGCGGCGCCCTGGGGAGCAAGCCTACTGGATGACGCCGCGTTTCGTCGGCATGGAGGAGGTACGCGCCGAGGATCTGATCCTCCTGGACCTGGACGGGAACCAGCTCCTGGGGAGCCGACCGGCCCAAGACGAGCGCCCCATCCATGCCGAGGTATACCGGGCCCGGCCGGACGCGGTCTCGGTCGTCCATGTCCACCCCCCCTTCGCCACCGCACTCGCGGCTTCGGGGAAGCCGTTGCGCCCCGTGAGCCACGAGGCCTGCTACTTCACGCCCGACGTGCCCCGCTTCGAGGAGACCTCGGATCTGATCGTGACCCGCGAGCAAGGGGAGGCCATGGCTCGGGTCATGGGCCAGCGGGAGGCCTGCCTTCTCCGCTATCATGGCGCGGTCGTCGCAGGCACCAGCGTGGAGGTGGCCTGCATCGCGACCCTCCTGCTGGAGAAGGCGGCGCGCCTGCAGCTCCTGGCGGACCTCCAGGGCGACTATGGCTGGACACCGGAGGCCGAGGCGCGACTGAAAAAGGAGCACATCTACCATGCGGCCCAGTTCGCCACCCTCTGGGCGTACTACTGCCGCAAGCTCACCGCCCTCCGGCGCTTCGGCGCCACGGGCGCCGAGCCCCGCGAGCTGCTGTAGGCGGCGATCTGGTCAGAAAGAAGCCCCGAGCTGGTGGCCATGGTACGGGAGAAGTGGAAGGGCATGCTGGACCTGTAGACGGAACGGCCCTCTCCCCCTCGCCCCTCCCCCAAAGTTGGGGGAGGGGTTGGGGAGAGGGCCGGCTAAACAAGACGCCGAACCGGCCCATGATGCATAATGCCTTTACCTCATCGGGATGGTGCGTCCAATGACGGGCGCTCTCTGACGAAGCTCAAGGAGGAGCATGGATGGTTACGAAGACCGCCGAGCGGCGGCGGCTACGCGAGTACGAGGGGATTCGCGGCTTCATCGAGCGGGCGGAGGCCCTCGGCGAGCTGCAGGTGGTGGAGGGCGCCGACTGGAACCTGGAGATCGGCACCATCACCGAGCTGAATGCCAAGAAGAAGCAGGGGGCGGCCCTCCTCTTCGACCGGATCAAGGACTACCCGCCCGGCTACCGCATCCTCACCAACAGCATGACCTGCGCCTCACGGCTGGCGCTGGTGCTGGGATTGCCGACGAACCTGACGGACAACGGCCTGGTGGAGGCCCTGCGGGGCAAACCCCGCCAGTGGGAGCAGCAGGCCCTGGAGTTCCCGCCGGAGGAGGTGGGCAGCGCCCCCTTCATGGAGAACGTCCGCAGGGGCGACGACATCAACATGTTCACGTTCCCGACCCCCCTCTGGCACGAGTTGGACGGGGGCCGCTACATCGGCACCGGCTGCAACGTCATCACCCGCGACCCCGACACGGGGCAGATCAATGCGGGCACCTATCGCATTCAGATCCAGGATGACAAGACGGTCTCGCTGATGATCTCGCCCGGCAAGCACGGGCGGCTGCAGATGGAGAACTGGCACGCCAAGGGGCAGGCCTGCCCCGTAGCCCTGAGCTTCGGCCACGACCCCCTGCTCTTCTGCCTGGGGGCCATCGAGATCCCCCTGGCCACCCCCGAGTATTACGTAGCCGGCGCCATCCGGGGCGAGCCCCTGCCCGTGGTCAAGGGTCCCGTGACGGGACTGCCCATCCCGGCCGACGCCGAGATCGTGATCGAGGGGTTCGTGCCACCCGACGAGGTGCGCGAGGAGGGGCCCTTCGGCGAGTGGACGGGCTACTACGCCAGCGGAGAGCGGGCCCAGCCCATCGTGAAGATCGAGGCCGTCTACTATCGCAACAACCCCATCATCCTGGGCTCGCCGCCCGGCCGGCCGCCCTACGACTTCAGCTACTTCCGCACCGTCGTGCGGTCATCCCTGCTGAAAGAGGCGCTGGAGCGGGCGGGTGTGCCCGACGTGCGGGGTGTGTGGGCGCCCATGTCGGGCGGCTCGCGCCTGCTGATCGTGGTCGCCATCAAGCAGCGCTACGCCGGCCACGCCCGCCAGGCGGGCTTCGTGGCCTCTCAGTGCCGCGAGGGAGCCTACGCCGGGCGTTATGTCATTGTCGTGGACGAGGACATCGACCCGACCAACACCGAGGACGTCCTCTGGGCCATGTGCACCCGCTCGGACCCCGTGAACGACATCGACTTCATCCGCCGGGCCTACAGCACGGCCCTGGACCCGCTGGTGCGCAAGGGCCACCCAAGCTTCAACTCGCGGGCCATCATCGACGCCTGCCGGCCCTGGGAGTGGATGAGCGAGTTCCCCGCTGTCTCCGAATCGAGCCCCGAGCTGGTGGCCAAAGTCCGGGAGAAGTGGAAGGACGTGCTGGACCTGTGACCTCTCCCTCGGTCCCTCCCCTGAGAGGGGAGGGAAGCTCATTCCCCCTTCCCTCGGAGGGAAGGGGGCAAGGGGGTTAGGTCGGGGAGGGGCAAGGCGTAGAGACAGGTCTTCAGACCTGTCGGGGGACGCGGGGGAACAGGTCTAAAGACCTGTTTCTACGACGGGGATTCGGTTCGAACGGGCATTCGGTTCAATGAGGAGGAGGAGCGATGGTTACCAAGACCGCTGAGCGACAGAGGCTGCGCGAGTACGACGGCCTGCGCGAGTTCCTGAACAAGATCGACGCCATGGGCGAGCTCCAGGTGGTCGAGGGCGCCGACTGGCACCTCGAGATCGGCACGCTGGTCGAGCTGAACGCCCGCAAGAAGAACGCCAAGGCGCTGCTCTTCGACCAGATCAAGGGCTACCCGCCCGGGTTCCGCGTCCTGGCGACGAGCATGACCAACGCGGCGCGCCTGGCGCTGGTGCTGGGCCTGCCGACGAACCTGAGCGACGGCGAGCTGGTGGACGCCCTGAAGGGGAAGCCCAAGCAGTGGGAGCAGCACGCCCTGGAGTTCCCACCCGAGGAGGTGAGCACGGCGCCGTGGATGGAGAACGTCCTGCACGGCGATGCGATCAACATGTTCCTCTTCCCGACGCCCTTCTGGCACGAGCTGGACGGCGGCCGCTACCTCGGCACGGGCCACAACGTCATCACCCGTGACGCCGAGACCGGTGTGATCAACGCCGGCACCTATCGCGTTCAGGTGCACGACGAGAAGACTGTCGGCCTCTTCATCTCGCCGGGCAAGCACGGGCGGCTGCAGATGGAGAACTGGCACAACCGGGGCGAGGCCATGCCCGTGGCCGTCAGCTTCGGCCACGACCCCCTCCTGTTCTGCCTGGGTGCCACCGAGATACCGCTGTCGACGCCCGAGTACTACGTGGCCGGCGCCATTCGGGGCGAGGCCCTGCCAGTGGTGAAGGGCCCGGTCACCGGCCTGCCCATTCCGGCCGACGCGGAGATCGTCATCGAGGGATTCGTGCCTCCGGACGAGGCCCGCACCGAGGGGCCCTTCGGCGAGTGGACGGGTTACTACGGCAGCGGCGAGCGGCCCGAGCCGGTGATCAAAGTGGAGGCCCTCTACTACCGCAACAACCCCATCATCCTGGGCTCGCCTCCGGGGCGGCCGCCCTGCGACTTCAGCTACTTCCGCAGTGCCCTGCGCTCCTCCCTGATCAAGGAGGCCGTCGAGCGAGCGGGCGTGCCCGACGTCCAGGGCGTCTGGGCCCACCCGGCCGGCGGCGCCCGGCTCTTCGTCGTGATCTCGATCAAGCAGCGCTACGCCGGCCACGCCCGCCAGGCGGCCTTCGTTGCCTCCCAGTGCCGCGAGGGGGCCTACCTCGGCCGCTACGTCGTCGTCGTGGACGAGGACATCGACCCGACCAACCTGGAGGACGTCCTCTGGGCCATCTGCACCCGTTCGGACCCCGTCAACGACATCGACTTCATCCGCCGCGCCTACAGCGGCGTCCTGGACCCCATGATTCGCCCGGGCACCGCCGGCAAGTTCAACTCGCGGGCCATCATCGACGCCTGCCGGCCCTGGGAATGGATGAGCGAGTTCCCCGCGGTCTCCGAGTCCAGCCCCGAGCTGGTGGCCAAGGTGCGGGAGAAGTGGAAGGGCACGCTGGACCTGTAGGAGAAAGGCCCGTAGCACGTAGAGACAGGTCTTCAGACCTGTCGGGTGAGCCG
>Ga0082335_1008457_pt1 | contig 11702 bp, 15 predicted proteins | sample Subgrocontami58m_FD_72375 | JGI IMG/M metagenome (GOLD analysis project Ga0082335, IMG submission 72375) | Subsurface groundwater microbial communities from S. Glens Falls, New York, USA - GMW37 contaminated, 5.8 m (SPADES assembly) (version 2) ...
GCGCTCCCGCATTTTTGCCAGGGAGCGACCCAGTCCTGTAGCATCGCACTGCTCGGCGCGCGGCATAAGTGCGAGAAACGATGCAAAAAGACGCGAAATCGGGACGTGAAACCGTGGAAGACACCCCGCAGCCGCCGAAAGTCGGCGCGCTCGACATTTTCCTTGCCTTCGCGCAGATATCGATCTCCGGGTTCGGCGGGGTGCTGTTCTGGGCGCGCCGCGTGCTGGTGGACGAGAAGCGCTGGCTCAGCGACCGCGAATTCGTCGATCTGCTCGCGCTGGGGCAGCTCCTGCCCGGGCCGAACGTATTCAACGTCGCGATCATGATCGGCGAGCGCCATGCCGGTTTTCGGGGCGTGCTCGCGGCGACGGCCGGATTCATGGGCGTGCCGTTCCTGATCGTGATCGGCATCGGCATGCTCTACGAGCGCTACGAGGCGCTGCCCCTGGTGCAGAGCGCGCTATCGGGCATGTCGGCGGTGGCCGTCGGCCTGCTGCTCGCCAACGTCGCCCGCATGGCCATGGTGCTGCCGCGCCACTGGCGGACATGGGTGTTCGGACTGCTCGCCTTCGCGGGCGTCGGCGCGCTGCGCTGGCCGCTGGTCGGCGTGCTCGCGATCCTTGCGCCGCTCGCGGTCGCCGCCGCGTGGAAGGGCAGGCGCTGATGGATCGGGAGGACCTGCTCGCGCTGTTCCTGCACTTCCTGATGCTCTCGACGATGGCGATCGGGGGCACCCAGACCGTGATGCCGGACATGTACCGCTTCCTCGTGGACGCGCACGCCTGGATCAGCGGCAAGCAGTTCGCCGACGCGTATGCGCTCGCCCAGGCCGCGCCCGGCCCCAACGTGATGTACGTGACCTTGCTCGGCTGGCAGGTGGCCGGCTGGATCGGCGCGATCGCCACCACGGTCGCGCTGATCATCCCCCCGATGGTGTTCACGCTGATGTTCGCGCGCGTCTCGGCGCGCAACCCCGACGCGCCGCTCGGCCGCGCGATTCGCCGCGGCCTGGCGCCCATCGCGATCGGGCTCACGCTCGCCAGCGCCTGGGTGCTGGTGCGCTCGATCAACCACGACTGGCGCGGCTACCTGGTCACCGTGCTGACGATGCTGATCGTGATGCGCACCGGCATCAACCCGCTGTGGCTGATCCTGGCCGGCGCGCTCGCCGGAATGGCGGGGCTGGTGTGAGCGTGCCGCCGCACGGGTTAGAATTGCGCGTCTTCGAAAACTTCGACTTTCATCCGAGAGACCTGCCATGACCGCATCGCGCATCCCGAGCCTGTTCGCCCTCGTCTTCTCCGCCGTCGCGGCCTGCGCCTACGCGCAGACGCAGGCCGAATACAAGCCCGAAGTCGGACAGGCGGGCAAGGACGTCGTCTGGGTGCCCTCGCCCCAGGCGCTGGTGGACAAGATGCTCGACATGGCGAAGGTCACGCCCGCCGATTTCGTCATGGACCTGGGCTCGGGCGACGGGCGCACCGTGATCACCGCGGCCAGGCGCGGCGCGCGCGCGCTCGGCGTCGAGTACAACCCCGATATGGTGGCGCTGTCGCGGCGCAACGCAGAGAAGGCCGGCGTGGGCGCCAAGGCGCAGTTCGTCCAGGCGGACATCTTCCAGACCGACATCTCGCAGGCCACGGTGATCACGCTGTTCCTGCTGCCCGACCTGAACCTGAGGCTGCGCCCGACGATCCTTTCGCTCAAGCCGGGAACCCGCATCGTTTCGAACTCCTTCAAGATGGGCGAGTGGGAGCCCGACGAAACCTTCGCGCTCAAGTGCGACTCGTTCTGCACCGCGTACCTGTGGATCGTTCCCGCGAAAGTCGAAGGCTCGTGGCGGCTCGGCCAGGGCGAGCTCACGCTCAAGCAGGAATTCCAGAACCTGACCGGCACGCTGCGCAACGGCGCCGCGGCGCTCGCGATATCGGGCGGGAAACTGCGCGGCGAGGAGATCAGCTTCACCGCGGGCGGCGCCGAGTACCGCGGCCATGTGAGCGGCAACGCGATCGAGGGTACCGTCAGGACCGGCGCCGGCGCGAAGCACTGGAGCGCGAGCCGCTAGTCCCCCCGGATCAGGATCCCGGCGACGAATACAGCAGCAGCCCGAGCGCGGCCGCAACGGCCACGATCACGGGTTCCGGGAGCTTGTTGAACTTCCACAGCACGAGCACCGTGGCGAGCGCGAGGATCAGCGTCGGCAGGTCGGTCACCGAGCGCTTGCCCAGTACGACGACCGCGCCCGTGATGGTGCCGATCGCGGCAGCCGTGACCCCGTCGACGAAGGCGACAATGCCCGGTCGCTTTCCGTGCCGCTTGAAATAGGGCGCGGGTACGATGGTGAACAGGTAGCACGGAAGGAAGGTGGCGAGCGCGGCGGTGGCGGCGCCCGCGAAGCCCGACACGAGGTAGCCGATGAACCCGACGGTGATGACCACGGGTCCCGGCGTGATCATGGCCACCGCGACGGCATCGACGAACTGCCGGTCGTTCAGCCAGTGGTGCCCGGTGACCACGCCCCCATAGAGAAACGGCACGATCGCCAGCCCGCTGCCGAACACGAAGGCGCCGGCTTCCCCGAAGAACAGCGCGATCTGCGCGAGCGTGGGCCAGTCGATCGCGGCGGCCGCGAGGGACGCGTTCGGGAGCTGCTCGGCCGCGAGCGCGATCGCGGGCAATCCGCCCTGGCCGAAGCCGCGTCGCGGCGGGGCCTTGACGAGCCAGGCCAGTATTCCCGAGAGCAGGAACAGCCAGACGATTTCGGATTCGGTGGCGACGGTGATCGCGGCGCTGGCGAGATAGATCGCCCACAACAGCCGGTCCTTGCCGATGCTCCTGGATGTGAGCTTGTAGGCGCTCACGGCGATGATGCCGATGACCGCCGCACCCACGCCGTAGAACACCGCCTGCATCCAGGCGATTCCACCGTAGGCCGAATAGGCCATGCCCAGCGCGACCACCATCAGGAACGAGGGCAGCACGAACGCGATCCCGACCAGCGTCGCGCCGCGGATGCGGTAATGCACGTAGCCGAGGTAGATCGCGAGCTGCGCCGCAAGCGGCCCGGGCATCAGTTGGGCGAGCGCGAGCCCTTCCTTGAAGTCGGCCTCGGAAATCCATCGCCTGCGCTCCACGAGATCGCGGCGCATGTAGCCGACGAGCGCGACCGGCCCGCCGAAGCCGACGCTGCCGAGCCTGGTCGCGTACCGAACCAGGTCCCACAGGGAGTAGCTCGGACCTTCGTCATTCGTTGCGTCTGTCACGGTAGTCCTCCGGGCGCTCGGGCGTCAACGGTATGCGGTCGGGTTCCAGGTGTGCGTTTCATCCTGTCCCTCCTTGCACCATAGGTAGAGCGCGTCGTAGATCACCATGCCATGGCGCAGCATTTCGTGGTCGTCCGCATAGCGCCGCGACAAGCCGAGCGAGACGGCGGCGAGGCCCGCGGCCTGCGGCGCGAGATCGAGCCGGCCCGTGTCCGCGCCGCGCACGATCAACGCGAGCCGGTCGAACGCCGGCTCGCGCAGCCGGTAGGCCTCCAGAAAGGCATCGAAGCTGCATTGCTCCCCGACGTGGGTAAAGCGCACGCCGGGAATGTCGTAGGGCGTGGCGTGCTCGCGCGCCGCCGCGTCCGGTACTTCGCCGGTCGGGACGTAGAGGAACTGGGCCTGCGCGTCGATGAAGCGCGCAATCAGCCACGGGCAGGCGATGCGGTCGATCTTGGGCCGCTCGCGCGTCACCCAGCGCGTGCCCGCGCCGGCGGGCTTGGATAGCACCGCGCCGCCTGCCGCCTTCCAGGCCTCGAGGCCGCCCTCGAGATACTGCGCGGCGATTCCCGCCTGCGCGAGCGCGGCCGCGACGCGCGCGCTCGGCTCGCGCCCGTGCGCGCAGCAGGCGACGACCGTCGATGTTCGCGGCAGCTCGGCCGCCCAGGCGCCGACAGCGTCGGGGTCGCGACGCAGCGCGCCTGCGAACACGACCGAATCGGCAAAGAAGTCCGCGGCGGGACGGACGTCGATCACCAGCGGAGGGTGATCGTCGCGGAGGAATTGCTGAAGCTGCGGTATCGATACGCTTGCGCCCATGGCATGCTCCTTCGTGAATGCGGATGCACGAGAAGCAGATCTTGGACGCGGTGCGTCTGGAACGACGGGGGGTCTGCAGCCCCCGCTCAAGCAACGCCTATGCTGCTCCGGAGCGCGGATTCGGTCAAGCAGCGTGTCGCTGAATGGCGACAAACCTCGGTATCGCGCGCTTCGCGAAAACTAAATTGTAACGGCCACGCATTGCGCCGCGGCCCTTAGTGTCGACGCGGCAACGGCTTGGCGCCGGCACGGTCCTGCATCGAAAGATCCTGTAACAAACTCGCTGCAATCATTCGCGCCGGCGCGCGTTCATATGGTCAGGGCCATAACGGAGACCCGTCATGAAACGACTCGCAGCGTTGATTCTTGCTTCTGCCGGACTGGCCGGATGCGTCGCGGTCCCGGTCGCAGAACCGCCGGGCGTGTACGCGGCGCCTCCCGCCGTCGTCGTCCGGCCGTACTTCTATGGCGGCTACTACTACGGCGGCCCCTACGGCTACCACCGCGGCTGGCGCCATTGGCGTTGAAGCCGTTGGCAGGAAGCGCGCGCAGTTGGAAGGAGGCAGTGCTCATGAAGAATTCTCATACTGCAATGTCCGAACCGAACGATCGCGGCGCACATGATCAACTCGCGGCGTGCCTGCGCTCGCTGTTCGGCGGCTGTCCCGAGCTGATCGGAATCACGTTTCACGAACCCGACCGGCTCGCGGGCGACGCCGGCGCGCCGGATCAGGATGACGACGTCCTGGTGATCGAGATGGGCTTCTCGACGCCGGTCAGCAGCGGGCGCTACGAGGACGTCTTCACGCGGGTCACCACGAGGATCCACGATCTCGTGACCGAGGAGCCGGACGTGCTCGACCTGCTGCGCGGCCAGACGTTCGCGCGCACGCTGCACTGACGGCTGCACGCGCTGCGCAGGCCGCTCAGCGCGCGCGGCTCTCGATCACGCGCTTGAGGTTGCGCAGCGCCCGCGACGACTGGCGCTCGAGTATCCATCGCGTCAGCGTCGAATCCAGCATCCGCCAGGGCCAGCGCTTCGAGCGAAAGCGCAGCGTGCGATGGAAGCTGCAGCCCGCGGTTGTCGGCTCGACGAGGTAGACGATGGCCGCGGCGCCGCTCGCGGTATCGGTGGCGATCTCCCAGCGCTTCGGTGCGTCGCACGCGCGCACGGTCCATAGCGCCTCGTCCCGGCGTCCGGCCACCGCGATGGTCTCGAGCATCGTCTCGCCGGTCGCGAGCGGCCGGTCCGGCACATCGCGCACCGCGACCGTCGCCGGATGCCACGTGTGCCACAAGGCCGGCGTCGTCGCATAGTCGAACACTTCCCGCGCGGGGCGGCCGATCTCGATCCGCGTCCGGATGATGACGCTGCGGTCCGCGCCGGGCGGCAAGTCGGCCGTCGGAAGACGCTCGCTCATCGCGGATCCTCCACCGGAAAAAACATCAATGTACCGGAGTGCAGCGGCGCCTGCGCGACGCCGCGGCTCCCATTGACGCAGGTCAATACACACAATCCCCGTAGGGAAATAATTTTATGGAGACTGCCGGTCTCCACGACAGTCGCGGCCTTTCCGATCGAGCAAGGAGGAGAGTCATGAACACCCTCTGGATCGTCGTCCTCAGCGTACTCACCATCTATCTCGCGTATAACTACTACGCAAAACGCATCGACCGCAACGTCATCCAATCCGACGCCAAGCGGGCCACGCCGGCCAGGATGTACATGGACGGCGTCGACTTCATGCCGACCAGCCGCAACATCCTCTTCGGCTATCACTTCAAGGCGATCGCGGCCGCAGGCCCCATCGTCGGGCCGATCACCGCCGCCAACCTCTGGGGGTGGGCGCCTTCGCTGGCGTGGCTGATCCTCGGCGTGAGCTTCATCGGCTGGGTGAGCGACTACTCGGCGATCATGGTCGCGGTGAGGAACGACGGCAACAGCCTGTCGGCGATCGCGCACCGGCTCATCGCGCCGCGCACGCGCACGATCCTGTTCGTGTTCATCTTCTTCTACCTGATGCTGCTCGCCGGCGCGTTCATCGGCATCCTGGCGGCCATCCTGTCGGCGCGCCCGGACGTCCCGTTCGGCATCGTCATGCTCGCGCTCATGGGACTGCTCGCGGGCCAGATGATGTATCGCTGGAAGATGGGCATCACCGGGGTCACTGTCCTCGTCGTCGCCCTTACGCTTGCCGGCATGGCGGCCGGACCGTTGGGGCAGCACCGGGACGAGCGCGGTGCGCTCGTGAACGGCCCGGTGGCGGCCGCCGTGGTGTCGGTGAACAGCGCGGTCGACGGCATCACCGATCGCCAGCCGCTGTTCGCGGTCGAGGATCCGACATTCGCGGATCCGAGGATCCCGGCGCCGGGCAAGGACGGCAAGCGCGCGTCCACGCCCGCGTATGACGCGTCCACGGGCCTGCTCAAGACGCTGCCGAATTACCTCATGTGGATGGTGTTCCTTTTCGCCTTCAGCTACATGGGGGCGAACCTGCCGATCTGGCGCTTCGCGCAGCCGGTGAACTACATCGGTTTCTGGATCATGCTGATCACCATCCTGCTCTCCGCGGTGGGGATGATCGCCGCGCCGCTGCTCGACACACGGGATGCGGCGGGGAACCTGATCGGCGTATTCGCGCTGCCCGCGTTCAAGGGCCTGGGCTTCGATATCGACCCGAAGACGGCATGGCAGCCGCTGTGGCCGATGCTGTTCGTGACCATCGCCTGCGGCGCCATCTCGGGCTGGCACGCGCTGGTCGGCTCGGTGGGCACCGCACGGCAGCTCGAATACGAAACCGACGGCCTGCCCGTCGGTGCGGGCGGGATGTTCGGCGAGAGCACGCTCGCGCTCTTGTCGCTCACCGCCGTTTCCATCGCCGGTGCCGGCGGCGGCGGCGGCCGGTTCGCGATGGGCGTCGGCAAGCTCGTGTATGCCGGAAGCTTCGGGATCATCCCCGAGGTGTTCGGCACCGCGCTCGGGTTCGGCACTTTCGTGATCATCGTTCTCACGGTGACGCAGCTCGTTTTCCGCGTGATGCGCGTGACGCTCGCCGAGTGGGTCGGTGACGCCATCCCGCCTGCGCGCAACATGCACGTGGCGAGCCTGACCTCGATGGTCCTCACGGCCGCGCTCGTGCTCACCGGAACGTGGGTCTATCTGTGGCAGATGTTCGGCGCGTCCAACCAGCTGATGGCGGCGCTGAGCCTGCTCGTGGTCTCGGTGTGGCTCAAGTCGGAGAAGCGCAATCCGACCTACGCGTTGCTGCCGATGCTCTTCATGTACGTGACCACGCTGGCGGCCACCGCCGTCACCGCGCGCAACCTCTACGTGACGATCGCGGCGAACCCGAAGATGTCGGCGCTGCCGGTGGCGGGCGCGTGGGCCATGATCGCGGTCTCCGCGCTCTTGTTCGTGGCGGCCCTCCTCATCGGCTGGGACGGCTACAAGGCCTACGTCCGTCACGGCGGGGCGCCCAAGGCGCCGGTTCAACGTCCGACGCCCATTCCGCCCGGCGCACCGCACGCGCACGCATAGGCGGAGACCGGATCGTGTCAGGCGAGCGCGCGTTCGGCGATGGCGTGAACGGCTTCGAAGAACTCGCGCGCTGCCTGCCCGGGATCCGGAAGGCCGACATGAAGCTGGAAATTCGGCTCGCTGCGCCGCACCGACAGCCGCCTCACCTCCAGCCCGGCGCGCTGCGCCAGCGAGAGCAGCGCGTCGGCGCGCTCGAGCGCCGCGGTGCTCGCATGATGCACGACCACGCCGGCCGAGGACTCGCGCACCGGCCACTCCCGCGGCACGCGTGGCAGCGCGTCGCGGCCGGACCAGCTCGCGGGGTCGAGCGCTTCGAGCTCCACCCCTGGAGTCTTGCGCAGCACGCCGCGGATGATGAGCGTGTCGCGGCGGCCGCGGCTGCGGCCGAGCGCCCACATCCAGGGCAGATCGCGCGCCTCGAGGAAGATGACCAGCGTCACGCTGTTGAACGGGGCCTTCGCCTCGCGGATCACCATCTCGACCGCGGTCGAGCCGAGCCACCGGACGCTGGTGCGCTCGCCGAGGGTTCGCAGTCCGTCCTGCATCCAGCGCATCAGTGCGCGCCCGGTGCGGACGTTCCAGATCGTGCCGGCGGCGAACCAGGCGACGACCGCGACCGCGGCGATACCGACAAGCTCCGTCATGGCGAGGGCAAGAATAGCACGTCCGTCGCCGGGGACTGGATCCGGACGGTGCGCGAGTTCCTGTACGGGATGTCCGGCTACGAGATCGAGCAGCAGGCGCTGGAGATGCGCGCCACGATGGAGACGCTGTTCATGCTCGGGGTGTTCGGCGACATGCTCGGCGTGCCGATCCTGCCGCCGTACTACGGGCTGCGCCTGCTGCCCTGGGTGGTGCCGCAGATCGCGACGTGGAAGCGCCGCGTCCTGCGCGGCCGCGAGCTGGGCAGCGACCACGAGCATCACCTGCACGGCCTTTGAGAGGGACACGGTCATGACCGAACAAGAGAAGGCAAGCGCGTTGAAGAGATTGTGGGATGCCGTCGGCGAGACCGTCTACGGCATGGCCGCCCACGACATGAGCCGGGCGGCGCTGCGCACGCGCGCGTCGATGGAGCACCTGTTCATCCTCATCACGATGGGCGACCTGCTCGGCATCCCGATCCTGCCGCCGTATTACAGCCTGCGGCTGCTGCCCTACGTCGTGCCGCAGATCGCCACCTGGAAGCGGCGCATGTTGCGCGAGAAGGACGTCGCCGATGCGATGTTCTAAGAGTCGGCTTCAAAATGACGATGTCGAACAATGTCATTCCGAGCACAGCGAGGAATCTGCTTTTGAATCGGCGAAGAAGCAGATTCCTCGGCCTTCAGCCTCGGAATGACACCTCATTTTGAAACGGGTTCCAAGGGGACGATGATGGGATTCAAGGACGTGTTCCTGCAGCACCCCGAGCGCCGCTACATCATGTTCGGCGGCGGGGGCGGGGTCGGCAAGACCACCTTCTCCGCGGCGGCGGCGTACTGGCTCGCGAGCCACGGCAAGAAGGTGCTCGTCTTCTCCGTCGACCCGCAGGCCTCGCTCACCGACATCTTCAAGCGCGACATCTTCGGCAAGGGGCCCGTGCCCATCATGGACAACCTCTGGGCGCAGGAGATCGACGCCGACCGCCACATCCGCGCGTACCAGCAGGAGATCCGCCAGAAGATCCTGGACATGTACGGCCTGCCCGCCGTTCCCGAGGAGATCGAGAACTACATCCAGGCGGCGAGCGCCGAGCCGGCGATGGAAGAAAGCGCGATGTTCGACGCCGTGGTGGACGTGGTCATGAAGGGCGACTACGACTACTACATCTACGACCTCGTCCCGCTCGGGCATGCGCTGTACTACCTGTCGATGGCCAAGGTCTACGACGAGTGGATCAACAAGGTCACCAAGCTGCGCGAGGAGATGCGCGAGTACGAGGAAATGGTGAGCCGGATCCGGCGCAAGAAGGTCACCGAGCAGGACCAGATCCTGCAGGAGCTGCTCTACATCAAGAACCGCATCAACACCTCGGCCGGGATCCTCACCGACAAGATGAAGACGGCCTTCTTCTTCGTGGTGATTCCGGAGGCCGGGGTCATCAACGACACGCAGAAGGCGGCCAAGTTGTTCGCGCAGTTCGACGTGCCGCTCTCAGGGTACATCGTGAACCGGGTCATCCCGCACGAGCTGCTGGAGCAGAACATCCCGGAATACCTGCGCCACCGCATCGCCATGCAGGACGAGAACCTGCGCGGCGTGCGCACGTCCCTCGGCGACCAGGTGCTGGCGATGGTGCCGGAGATGGAGCGCGACGTCACGGGGCTGCCGATGATCGAGAAGCTGGCCGAAGGGATGTTCGCATAGCGAAGGATTGCCATGCCTGAAACCACGATGCCCGGTATCACGATGCCGATGGGCCGCTACCTCAGCGAGCACCCCGCGCAGAAGTACCTGTTCTTCGGCGGCAAGGGCGGCGTGGGCAAGACCGTGTTCGCCGCCGCCGCCGCGATCGGGCTCGCCCGGCAGGGGCGCCGCACGCTGCTCGCGTCGACGAACCCGGTCCACAGCCTGACGAACCTGCTCGGCCAGGACGTGCTCGGCAAGCACGTCCCCGTCAGTGGCGTGCCGAACCTGTGGGCGTACGAGATCGAGACCAAGGACACCATCGAGCGCAGCAAGCTGCAGATCCGGGAGAAGATCCGCTGGTTCCTCAAGTTCGCCGACATCACCACCAAGGCCGACGAGTTCGTCGAGACCGCGACGATGAACCCGGCGTTCGAGGAGTCGGCGATGTTCGAGAACATGATCGACCTCATGTTCAAGAACGAGTACGACGTCTACGTCTTCGACACCGCGCCCACCGCCAACGCGCGGCGCCTGCTCGGCATGTCGAAGGTCTACGCGCTGTGGGTCAACAAGATGATGAAGAGCCGCGAGGAGGCGCGCACGCTGCGCGAGATGCTCTCCTTCACGAAGAAGAAGGAGACCGACCCGCTGATGGAATACCTCGTCTCCTTCCGCGACCGCATGGAGCACGCGCGGGTGCTGCTCACCGACCCCGCGCTCACGGCGTTCTACTTCGTGACGCTGCCCGAGGCGCTGCCCATCGCGGTGGTCACGCGCTTCATCCAGTGGTTCAAGGACTTCGGGATCCCCGTGGGCGGCGTGCTCGTCAACATGGTCATCGACCCGGCGTCGGCCGGCCCGAATGCGGCCGAGTTCGTCAGGAACCGTGTCGCCATGCAGCAGGAGCACATGCAGACGATCTGGCGCGAGTTCGACGGCAGCGTGCGCGCGGTCGTGCCGCTGTTCGAGACCGAGATTCGCGGCGTGGCGCTGCTCGAGCGCCTGTGCGATGCCATCTTCGCGGCCGACGGCGCCAAGCCCGCGCCCGCCGCCCCGCGGCTGCGCGAAGCCGCAACTTCATAATTCCCCGACCGCTCCCGCGGGGACTTCGTTCCCCGCGGCGCGGTGGAACGCTTCCGCGCGCCGGAGGTCGGAAGGGAAGAACCGACGCGAAGGAGGCGCCATGGATGTCCAACCCTACCTGTTCTTCGACGGCCGCTGCGACGAGGCGCTCGCGTTCTACCGCAGCGCGCTCGGCGCCGAGGTGACGATGCTGATGCGCTTCAAGGACAGCCCCGCGCCCGATGAGCAAGTCATGGTCCCCCCCGGCGCCGGGGACAAGATCATGCACGCGAGCTTTCGCATCGGCGACACGACGCTGATGGCCTCGGACGGCCGGTGCATGGGCAAGCCGAGCTTCCAGGGCTTCGCGCTCTCGCTCGAGGCGCCCGACGCCGCCGCGGCCGAGCGGCTGTTCGCCCTGCTGGGCGAAGGCGGTCAGGTGCAGATGCCGATGGCCCAGACCTTCTTCTCGCCGCGCTTCGGCATGGTCGCCGACCGCTTCGGCGTGTCCTGGATGATCATCGCGCGCCCGGCCGCCACTTAGAGCCGGTTCAAAATGACCATCGCAAAAGATGTCATTCCGAGCGCAGCGAGGAATCTGCTTTTGCGTCAAACAACAAGCAGATTCCTCGGCCTTCGGCCTCGGAATGACAGCTCATTTTGAAATGGACTTCTAGCCGGCGCGCTC
>Ga0082335_1008458_pt1 | contig 11700 bp, 10 predicted proteins | sample Subgrocontami58m_FD_72375 | JGI IMG/M metagenome (GOLD analysis project Ga0082335, IMG submission 72375) | Subsurface groundwater microbial communities from S. Glens Falls, New York, USA - GMW37 contaminated, 5.8 m (SPADES assembly) (version 2) ...
AACGCGGACGAAGCGAGCAAATGCTCGGACCCGATTTTCGCCGGGATACCGATGCGGCGGGCGCGCTGCCACGGCTCGAGACCCGGCGCACCCTGATAGAACGTGACCGACTGCCCCGAGGTGTAACCCGAGCAGGTGATGCTGAAAGCGTCAAGAGCGCCCCTGTCGATCGAGCGCTGGATCCCGCCGAAATCGAGCTGCGTGCCGACCAGGCGCGCGAGCGGCGAGTTGTCGAGCAGCGAAATCGGCGTCTCGCGGCCGAGGCCGCCCGTCAGCAATGCCAAAACCCACGCGCCGCTGTTGCGGAAAACCCCGACCGGATCGGCGCGATAGACATGGTGGACATGAAAATTCTTCCACACCGTCATCAGCAGGCGCACGCCCTGCCGGAAATTCCCGGCGTTGGCGGCAAGCACCGTTGCATTGACGGCGCCGGCCGAAGTCCCGCAGATGATTGGAAACGGGCACGGCGAGTCAGCGGGCAGCATTTCGGAAATCGCGCGCAGCACGCCGACCTGATACGCGGCGCGAGCGCCGCCGCCGGTCATGACCAAGCCGATCCTCGGTTGTGTCGGACGCGCGCCGCTGTCCATGTTCTCCCCGCCGCCGCTGGTGCATCCAGCGCAGTCAGTTTGCCATATTGTTGCGGCGACTTCTAATCTTACCGCGCCAGAAAAGCCGATTCCCTCCCCCTTGACAGGGCCAGGGTGGGGGTAAGAACTACTATGACTCGCAGCGTTTTCGCCCCCATCCCAACCTTCCCCCGTTAAGGGGGAAGGAGTTCCGACGGCTCCGCGTGCGCGCCGTGCAGCTGCCAATACAGACTGAAGAGCATGCCCGCGGTCGCGCCCCAGATATAACGCCCGTGGTACGGAATTGCGATGTAATCGCGGTCGCGGCCTTCGAAATGATACGCACGGCGCTGATGATTGGCTGGATCGAGGAAAAACGCGAGCGGCACTTCGAATGCCTCCGCAACTTCGAACGGATCGAGCTTGAGCTCGAACGGCGGCTCAATCCAGCCCACGACCGGCGAAATCCGGAACCCCGAAGGGATTTCGTACACGGGAAGATTGCCGATCAAGTCGACGCGGTGGCGCGCCAGCCCAATTTCCTCTTCCGCTTCGCGCAACGCGGTTTCGGCGCGATCGCGGTCGGAGGATTCCACGCGGCCGCCGGGAAAGCTGATTTGGCTCGGATGGTCGTTCAGATGCGCGGTGCGCTGCGTCAGCAGCACATAGACCTCATCGCCGCGATGGATCAGCGGCACCAGCACCGCGGCGTGCGTGATGCGCGCGCCGGCCGGCAAAGCGGCAATATGCCTGGCGTCAGGCTGCGGCGGCGCCATCCGCGCGAGCTGGGCGGCAATCCACTCGCGCGACAGGCGGAATATTCCGCCGTTGGACGCTGTTAGCCCCGCTGCAGGAGAAGTCATGGTCGATGGGTCCGGTTGGAACCGATTTTACCTTCCGCACCCGCCGGTCGCCATGTTTGCGGCAAGGTTTGCAGCGCATGGCGGCACAGCCTATACTTCCGGCGCGGCACAGACCGCAAACTACAATCATTAAAGGAGAAACCAATGAAATTACGCAGCATTGCAGTCGCACTGAGCCTCGCGCTCGCCAGCACCGGCGCGTTTGCCAGTTCTTGCCCGAAGCATATGAAGGCAATTGACGAGGCACTGGCAAAAAACCCGAAACTGAGCGCCACGCAGGCAGCCGACGTCAAGAAGTTCCGCGCCGACGGAGAAGCGGCGCACAAAGCCGGCAAGCACCAGGACTCTATGGACGCCCTGGCCAAGGCCGAAAAGATTCTCGGCATCAAGTAGCGCCAAAGCCGGACACTCCGCGCCGGTTTAGCTGCGCGCGTTCGGGTAGTTCGGAAAATCCCCGCCCTAGTGGCGGGGATTTTTTTCGCTTAAAACCCGATGATCAGCAGGAGATAGGCCGTTGCCAGCGTGGCAACCAGCGCGATGCCGTAACAAACCGCGGCAGCACCGGCGCCGGCGTGGATGCCCAGATCATGCAGGCTGTGGTAAATGCGGTGCATCGCATGCCACAGGAACAGCGAAATCACCGCGAGCAGCGCGGCCTTGCCGCACCAGCTCTGCGCCAACGCGAGCACGCGCGGATACGCCATTGCATCCGGCGGCATCCCGGTTCCCGTCGGCACGACGATGCCGGTGATCAATATCAGGATCGGGCCGAGCAGCGCCGAAAGCACACCACCGGCGCCGAACAGCGACCAGAATATCGGTTCGTTTGCGCGTTTCATCACAACCCCCTCACGAGCGCGTAGACGATCAGAGAGGCTGCAAGCCATGCAGCCCAGCCAACTGCGGAAAGCGTGATTTCCGGGATACGTCGCCCGCCGACATGCAGCATCGGCATGGTCTTGGGCATGACCTTCCACCACGTGTAGGCGTGGTAAGCGACCATAATCAGCGCAATCCCGTGAAAGACGATCGCCAACGGATGCGTCAACGCGGCAAGCCACGCCTCATAAGCGGCCGGGCCCTGCGAAAGCCGGAGCAAGCCCGCCAGCAGGATGACCGCGTAAATCGCGAGAAATACTGCGCTCGCTTCGCGCGCCATATAGCGCATGAAGAACGGGTTCTTGCGCCACCAACCGTCCATGGACCGAACGTAAGGTTTTCTCGCGCTCATTTGGCCGCTCCCTTCGGTAACAGGAACTTCAGCACTCCGAAATAATCGAGCGTGCTGTTGACCTTGTTCTGGTTGATCGCGTGCGCCGGATCGACACCTTTCGGACACACCTCCGAGCAATAGCCAACCAGCATGCAACGCCACACCCCTGCCTCCGCGTTGACGACTTCCTGGCGCGCCTCCCAGCCCTTATCGCGCGTATCGGCATTGTAGCGGTGCGCGAGCGCCAAGGCGGCCGGGCCGGTGAAGTCCGGATTGAGGCCGTACTGCGGGCAAGCCGCGTAACACAGCAGGCAGTTGATGCAGGAACTGAACTGCTCGTACTGATCGCGCTGCGCGGGCGTCTGCAGGTACTCGCCTTGCTCGAGCGTGCGGGGTTCCCTGGGGATGATGTACGGCTTGATGCTTTCGAGCTTGCCGATAAAGTCGTCGATCCCGACCACCAGGTCGCGCTCGATCGGGAAGTGCGCCAGCGCCTCGACGCGCAATTTCCCGGGATAGTATTCGCGCAGGAACGTTTTGCAGGAGAGCTTCGGCTCGCCGTCGATCATCATGCCGCAGCTGCCGCAAATCGCCATGCGGCACGACCAGCGAAAGCTCACCGTGCCATCGAGGTAATCCTTGATGTACTGCAGCCCCTGCAGCACGGACATGTCGTCCGTGAACGGAACCTGGTAGGTCTGCAGCACCGGCTCCGGGTCCTGCTCCGGGCGGTAGCGCAGGACTTCGATTTCGATGATTTTCTCGGTATCAGCCATGGGCTGCCCCCTGTTGCTTTTTTTCTTCCTGTTCGGCCTTCTCTCCGGCGGCGCCGTAGGCGCGCGTGCCGGGCTTGGACTTGGTGATCTTCACCTCGCCATAGTCGATGCGTGGCGCACTGTCGCCAGTGTAGTAGGCAAGCGTGTGCTTGAGGTAGTTGACGTCGTCGCGATTCTCATAGCCGTCCAGGCGCTGGTGCGAGCCGCGCGACTCCTTGCGGTTGAGCGCCGAATAGACTATCGCCTGCGCGACATCGAGCAGATATCCGAGCTCGATGGCAAGCAGCCACTCGGTGTTCCAGGCCTTCGAATGGTCGTCGAGTTTCAGGTTCTTGTAGCGCTGCCTGAGTTCGCCGAGCTTGTCGCAGGTGGCCTGCATTGTCGTGCCGAGCCGGTAGATGCCGCAACCGCTCTCCATGCTCTTCGCCATTTCGGTGCGCAATACCGCCACGCGCTCCGTGCCGCCGGACTTGTTGACGATTCCGAGTGCGCGCGCTTGCACCGCCTCGGCCTGCTTCTCGAGCGCAGCCGGATTGCTGATCGCCACCGTCGTCGCGAACTTCGCCGCCTCGACGCCGGCCACCTTGCCGAACACGATAATTTCCGTCAGCGAGTTCGACCCCAGCCGATTGGCCCCGTGGATGCCGACGCTGGAACATTCGCCGACCGAATACAGGCCCGGCAGCGACGAAGCCGTATTGCCGTAAGCGAGAATTCCCCCCATCGTGTAATGCACCGCCGGCAGAACCGGAACCGGCGAGTGGACTGGATCGATGCCGAGGAATTCCTCCGCCAGTTCGCAGATCAGCGGCAGCCGCTCGTGCAGCTTTTTCTCGCCCAGGTGGCGCATGTCCAGATGCACCACCTGGCCATGCGGGCCGTCGATGGTTCTGCCCTTTTTCTGCTCGTGCCAGAACGCCTGGCTCAGGCGGTCGCGCGGTCCCAGTTCCATCGCCTTGTTGCGCGGCGACGGATCGGGTGGTCCAAGGCCGTAGTCCTGCAGATAGCGATAGCCGTCCTTGTTCAGCATGAAGCCGCCTTCGCCGCGGCATGCCTCAGTGAACAGCAGCCCCGTGCCCGGCATGCAGGTCGGGTGATACTGCATGAATTCCATGTCACGCAGCGGCACGCCGTGGCGGTAGGCGAGCGCCATGCCGTCGCCGGTGACGATGCCGCCGTTGGTATTCTCGCGGAACACGCGACCGGCGCCGCCGGTGGCGATAATCACGGCTTTCGCCTGGATCAGCCGAAATTCGCCGGTGGCGATTTCGATGACTACCACGCCCTGGACCCGACCGTCCTCGACCACCAGGTCAACGCAGAAATGCTCGTCAAAGCGCTTGATCGAAGGATACTTGATCGAAGTCTGGAACAGCGTGTGCAGCATATGGAAACCCGTTTTGTCGGCGGCAAACCACGTGCGCTCTATTTTCATGCCGCCGAAAGCACGCACGTTCGCGTGTCCGTCCTCCTTGCGGCTCCACGGGCAGCCCCAGTGCTCCATCTGCACCACCTCCTCATGGGCATGGGCGACGAAGTACTCGACGACATCCTGCTCGCACAGCCAATCGCCGCCATGTACGGTGTCGTTGAAATGATGGTCGAGGTGGTCGTCGTCCCGCGTCACCGCGGCCGCGCCCCCTTCTGCGGCCACGGTGTGGCTGCGCATCGGATACACCTTGGAAATCAGCGCGACATTCAGCGTCGCGTCGGTTTGCGCAACCGCGATCGCCGCCCGCAAGCCCGCTCCCCCCGCGCCTACAATCACTACATCAGCTTTGACGGTCTGCATATATAATATCCACGATATCAGTAATGAAGGTCGGTGCCAGGCGAATCGGGTGTTTGCATTCCTGCTGATCGAGACGCGCCGGCCGGCGGTTTTTGCGCTGACGCCCGGCCAGCCGGTCGCCCGCGATGATCTGAATGCCCGTAACGATGGAATATCTCCCCTTATCTGTCCGGCATGCCGCGAGGCAGACTATAAACCCTGCGCGCGCATGCGGTTTGATCTGAATCAAATTTATGTTGCGGCGGCGCGACCACAATAGCGGCATCCAAGAGCCGCCTGGTGCGGCGCTCGCGTATTGCGGCGAGTATCAGAACCTCAAAGAGGAGATTATGATTGACAAAAACAAAAGCAGCACGCCGCAGGGCGTTCCGACCGGCCTTGCACTGCTGCACGATCCAACGCTCAATAAGGGCACCGCGTTTACCGAGCAGGAACGCAACGCCCTCGGGTTGCGCGGCTTGCTTCCACCCCATGTGCTCTCCCAGGACGAGCAGGTCGCGCGCACGCTAGAGAACCTGCGCCGGCTCTCCGATCCGCTCGACAAGTTCGTTGCGCTCAACGCTTTGCACGATCGTAACGAGGCGCTGTTCTTCCGCGTGCTGTGCGACAACATCGACGAGATGCAGCCGCTCGTCTACACCCCGACAGTCGGCCTGGCGTGTCAGAAGTTCGGCCTCGTCTTCCAGCGGCCACGCGGCATGTTCATTGGCGCCAACGACCGCGGACGCATCGCGCAGGTGCTGCGCAACTGGCCCTGCCAAGCGTCCATTATCGTCGTTACCGACGGCGAGCGCATTCTGGGTTTGGGCGACCTGGGCGCGAACGGCATGGGTATTCCGGTCGGCAAACTTTCGCTTTATGTCGCGTGCGCCGGGGTGAACCCGCAATTGTGCCTGCCGGTGATGATCGACGTCGGAACCAACAATGTGAAACTGCTCAACGATCCGTATTACATCGGGTTGCGCCAGCGCCGCATCACCGGCGCCGCCTATGATGAATTGATCGATGAGTTCATCACCGCGGCGCATGCAACGTTCCCCGGGGTAATAATCCAGTTCGAGGACTTCGCCAACCACAACGCATTCCGCCTGCTGCACAAGTACCGTGACCGGATCTGCACCTTCAACGATGACATCCAGGGAACGGCGTCCGTCGTGCTGGCGGGCCTGTTTTCGGCGCTGCGCATCACCGGCAGCAAGTTAAGCGACCAGAAAATACTGTTTCTGGGCGCGGGCGAAGCCGCCACCGGCATCGCCGATCTGGTCGCCACGGCCATGGTGGCGCAGGGGCTGACCAAATCCGCCGCACACCAGCGCTGCTGGCTGCTCGACTCGAAAGGCCTGGTCATCAAGAGCCGCACCGACCTCGCGGCGCACAAGATCCCTTACGCGCAGGACCACGCACCGATCGGTGATTTCTTCAGCGCCGTCAAGGCATTGCAGCCTACCGCCATCATCGGCGTTGCCGCGGTCAGCGGCACCTTCACCAAAGAAGTGCTGGAGGAGATGGCGCGCATCAATCAGCGCCCGATTGTGTTTGCGCTGTCCAATCCAACGTCCCAGGCGGAATGCGACGCCGAGCAGGCTTACCGGTGGACCAACGGGCGGGCGTTATTCGCCTGCGGCAGCCCATTCGATCCGGTCACGCTCAACGGCAAGACCTTCGTACCGCGCCAGGGCAACAACTCCTACATTTTCCCGGGCGTGGGGCTGGGCGCGATCACGAGTGGCGCGCGGCACATCACCGACGACATGTTCATGACGGCGGCGCACACGCTCGCGCACCTGGTAACCGAATCCGATCTCGCGCAGGGCAGCCTTTACCCTGCGCTGCCGCGAATCCGTGAAGTTTCCGCGCACATCGCGGCCGCTGTCGCCGATACTGCCTACAAGAACGGGCTTGCAGGCAAGCCCAGGCCGCGGGACGTGCTGGCAGACGTGCAGTCTCAGATGTACGACCCGCACTACAAAAGCTACGTTTGATTGACGGCGATAACCCCTGTACGTCCGCCAGACACACGCTGTGGGGTTAGCTGCGCGCGGCGAGAGCCTCGTGCATGGCCTGCGCGGCACGCTTGCCGGCGCCTGCCGCCAGGATCACCGTTGCCGCGCCGGTGACTGCGTCGCCGCCTGCGAATACCAGCGATTTCGAGGTGAGCCCGGTCTTTTCGTCTGCCACCAGGCAGCCCTTCTTGTTCGTGAGCAGCCCCGAAGTCGTCCGGGTCAGCAGCGGGTTCGGCGTCGTCCCAATGGCCAGCACGACGTTTTCCGCCGGGATCACGAACTCTGACCCCGGAATCGGAATCGGGCGCGCGCGGCCGGAAGCGTCGCGCTCGCCAAGCTTCATCTGCTGGCACTTGAGACCGCTCACCCAGCCGCTGCCGTCATCGATGACCTCGAGCGGATTGGTCAGCCAGTGGAACTTCACGCCCTCCTCGATGGCGTGGTGGTATTCCTCGACGCGCGCGCTCATCTCCTTGTCGCTGCGCCGATAGACGATCATCGCCTCCTCGGCGCCCATGCGCAGCGACGTGCGCACGGCATCCATCGCCGTATTGCCCGCGCCGATCACCGCCACGCGCCTACCGACCCTCACCGGCGTATCCGCCTCGGGAAATTCATAGCCGCGCATCAGGTTGATCCGCGTGAGGAATTCATTGGCGGACATCACGCCGTTAAGATTTTCGCCGGGGATGCCCAGGAACTGCGGCAGTCCAGCGCCGGTGCCGATGAACACCGCCGCGTAGCCCATCTTGTTGAACAATTCGTCGAGCGTGAGCGTCTTGCCGATGATGACGTTGCAGATGATCTCGACGCCCATCGCCTTCAGCAGCCCGATTTCCCAGTCGAGAATCGCCTTCGGCAGACGGAACTCCGGAATGCCATAGCGAAGCACGCCGCCGGCCGCGTGCAGCGCCTCATAAATGGTGACGGGATAACCAAGCCGCGCGAGTTCCCCCGCGCAGACCAGCCCCGATGGACCCGCCCCGATGACGGCGACTTTTTCCTGGCGCGTGATCTTCGCCTCGACAGTGGGCGGCTGCGTGCGCTCCCAGTCGGCGACAAAACGCTCGAGGTGCCCGATCGCCACCGGGTCGAAGTTCTTGGTCATGCTGCATTCGGCCTCGCACTGCGACTCCTGCGGACAGACGCGCCCGCAGATCGCCGGCAACGGGTTCGCGGAACGCAGGATCTTCGCAGCCGCGGCCATGTCACCGGTCGCCACCGCGTGTATGAACTCCGGAATCGGGATTTGCACCGGGCAGCCTTCGACGCAAACCGGCTCCTGGCAGCGCAGGCAGCGTTCGGCTTCGAACGCGGCGTGAAACTTCGTGTAGCCCTGGTTGACTTCCTTGAAGTCGTGCGCGCGCGCCTGCGGCTCGCGCACCGGCATCGGTGTCTTTTCCGCACGTTTGACTGGCATTACCGCGCCTCCCTGTTGGCCATGCAGGTGAGCCGGTCCAGCGCCTGCTTTTCTTCTTTCACGTACGCCTTGTTGCGGCGCATTGCGACGTCGAAGTCGACCTGGTGGGCGTCGAAGCACGGACCGTCGACACACGCAAACTGCGCCTTGCCCCCGACGTTGACGCGGCACCCGCCGCACATGCCGGTGCCATCGACCATCAGCGGGTCCATCGAAACGAGCGTCTTCACGCCCGGGCCGCGCGTTGTCTCCGCGACCGCACGCATCATCGCCATCGGGCCGATTGCAACCACGTGATCGGGCCGTCCCGGCCCGTCCCCGGCTATCATCTGCGCGAGGCGCTGCGTGACGAAACCTTTGAATCCGGCCGAGCCGTCGTCAGTGCAGATCTCGACGTTGGTGCACACCGGCCGCAATTCGTCTGCGAGAATGAGCAGGTCTTTGTTACGCGCCCCGAGAATCGCCGTGGTCTTGTCCCCGCGCGCCGTGAATTCCCGCATCAGGCAAAGCAGCGCGGCCGAGCCGAAACCGCCGCCCACACCGCAAACGTGGCCACCCGGCGGGATTTCGATCTTCCCGCCCAGCGGACCCGCCACGTCGAGAATTTCGTCGCCCGCCTCGAGCGCGCACACCCGCGTGGTGGTGGCGCCGACTTCCTGCACCACGATCGTGATGGTGCCCGCCTCGCGATCGTAATCGGCGATGGTGATCGGAATGCGCTCGCCGCCCTCGCGCACGCGCAGCATGACGAACTGTCCCGGTTGCGCCGAAGCTGCGATGAGCGGCGCGTCGATGCGGAAGAACTTGGTGACCGGGGTGAGCCGGCGCGTCTCGATGATTCGCGGCATGTCTGTCTCCTGCCTACAGCAGCGGGTGCTCGTGCATCGCCTTGAGCCGCGCCCAGCGCCGGTCGGTTTCCGCCTGGATACCCGCGACGATTTCGGTGTTCGCCGGTGTCACAAGATGGCGGGTCTTGCCCATGAGCTTCAACCAGTCCGACACGGGATGCCGGCGTTCCGTCGCATCCGGATCGTAGGTGACCGTCGTGTGGCCGTGCTCGATTTCGTAGAGCGGGAAGAAACAGCTGTCGATCGCGGCCTGCAGCACCGGCTGCGCAGCGTCGTCCGCCGTGCGCCAGTTGAGCGGGCAGTAAGAAAGAATCTTGCCGTACACGAGCCCTTCGCGCTTCGCGTACCACTGGGCTTTCGCGACCTTGCGCATCAGGTCCTCCGGAAAGCCTTCGCTCGCCGTAAACACGTAAGGCACATGACAGGCGGCGAAAATCTGCGCGGTGTCTTTGTGGTGGTAGCGCTTGCCCGGCAGGATTTTTCCGACTTCGCTCGTGGAAGTGCGGTGACCGAACGGTGTCGAATAGGAGAGCTGCGCGCCGGTATTCATGTAACCCTGGTTGTCGTACTCCAGGATCATCATGCGGTGATTGCGGTTTGCCGCGCCGATCGCCGGACCCATGCCGATGTCCATGCCGCCGTCGCCGGAAATCATCACGAACGTGATGTCCTTGGACGCGGGAAGCTCGCCGCGCCGCACCCGCTCGTGGTACATCTCGACCAGCCCCGAGAGCGTCGCCGCGCCATTCTGGAACAGATTATGAATGTAGTTGATGCGGTGCGCCGTCGAAGGGTAGCCCGTGGTCACGACCATCGCGCAGCCGGTCTGGAACAGCACGACGACATCGCCCTCGAGCACGTTGTAGACCTGGTGGAGCGTCGGGAAAGCGCCGCAGCCGGGACAGGCGCCGTGTCCCGGCGCGATCCGGCTTGGCACTGCCGTCATCTTCCACAGGGGCTCGAGCTCGACCTTGAGCCGGCCGCTGACCTCGTCGCGGTGCACGTGTGCCATGCCGCGCGAGAGTTCGGCGGCCGGAATCGGCGGCAAGCCTGCCCGCGCCTTACTGTCGGGCCTGCCGGGTGTGGCACCGTGATAGGCGAAGGGCTCGGCAACACGCCCCGTCCGCGCGGCGGCGATCGCCTGCTCGAAAAACTGCCTGGCGTCGGCCGCGTAGAAATCCTTGCCGCCGAGACCGTAGATGCGCGACAAAACCTGGGTGTCATTGTCAGGGTCGATCTGGATCGCGGCGCGCACCTCGAGCGAAAGGTTGCCGCCGCCAGCGCCGTACGAATCCGCGCGGTCGCCAATCGTCAGCGCCTTCACCGGCCGCAATGCCCGGCGGAATTCCTCCGCGGGAAACGGCCTCAGCACGTTCGGCGAAAGCACGCCGACCCTCTCGCCCTTCGCGCGCAGGTCGTCGGCGGTCTCCTTGGCCGTCTCGGCGGCCGAGTTGAGCAGCACCATCGCGACCTCGGCGTCCTCCATCCGATAGGCATCCAGCACCGGATAGGCGCGGCCGGTCATCTTCTCCAACTCGGCGAAGACCTCGGGGATCACCCGCTGCGCGGCCTCCATCGCCTGCGAGAGCTGGACCTTGTTGTTGATCAGGTCCGGGTCGTTCATGTACGGACCGAAGGTTGTGGGATGTTCGGTGTCGAGAGGCGACGGGAAATCAGGCCGCTTGCCGAGGAAATTGCGAATTGCCTCCGGGTCGTCGAACACCTGGATCCGCCGCTTCTGGTGGCTCGTGATGAAGCCATCGTAGGCGATCAGAACCGGCAGCCGCACGTCGGGATGCTCGCCGATTTTCACGGCCGCAAAGTTCAGGTCGTACACCGACTGCGGATCGCGCGCGCACAGCATGATCCAGCCGGTGTTCAGCGCGTAGTAAATGTCCGAATGATCGCCGCGGATGTCGAGCGGCCCGGAGACGGCGCGCGCGGCAATGTTGAGCACCATTGGCACGCGGGTGCCCGCCTGCACGGGGAGCTGCTCAAGCGCGTACAACAACCCTTGCGAGCTCGTCGCATTGAGCACGCGGCCCCCGCCCAGTGCGGCGCCGTAGCAGATGCCGGCGGCACCGTGCTCGCCATCGCCCGCAACCATCACGATCTCGTGCTGACCCTCGGCCTGCATCTTCGAGAGGCTCTCGGCGACCTCGGTGGAAGGCGTGATCGGGAAATAGCCCATCACGTGAAAACCGATATCGCGC
>Ga0082335_1008463_pt1 | contig 11695 bp, 19 predicted proteins | sample Subgrocontami58m_FD_72375 | JGI IMG/M metagenome (GOLD analysis project Ga0082335, IMG submission 72375) | Subsurface groundwater microbial communities from S. Glens Falls, New York, USA - GMW37 contaminated, 5.8 m (SPADES assembly) (version 2) ...
CGAGAGCACGCCAAACGAGCAGGGCAACCGCAAGACTTATTTCGCAAAGGCTTTCTTCGGCAACGAACCCGGCTGGAAGATATACCACATACCGACGACCGAAGTCCCGCACATAAGCGCGGAATGGATCAGGAACGAATACCAGGGCAAGGCCCGCGAGTACGCGCGCGAAATACTCGCCGAGTACGTCAGCGACATCGGCGCCGTTTTCCCAAGCGAAGTTATAAACGGCTGCTTCACAGAAGAACCAATTTCATGGGAAGGAACAGCCTTTATCGGCGCGCAATACGCGAGTTTCCAAAACGATACGAGCGTGATAGCAGAGAACTTCTTCCATGATGGCATTTCCCACATCCGGATCGGCCTGATACCCCACCTGAACAAGCGCATTACCGAGGTCGAGAACGAGATAGTGACCATGGTCACGAAAAGCGGCATTTCCCGCGTCGTTATAAACACGACGATGGGAACGGCCCCGCTTCAGAGCATGGCTGAGCTGATCGGGCCCGATATGGTTGTCGGCGTAGCCAATCACGACATCATACAGGAAATGGAAGGCGTCCGCAGGAAATACATGAAGGAAGACCTCTATGTTAACATGCTGAAACTCATGGAACGCCGCCAGGTCCGCTTCGACGACCGCCGGATCGTCGAAGCTTTCATGGACGTCAAGCACGACTACAGCAAGCGCAGCAAGCAGGTCTACATAATCGGCAATGACATCACGGATGCCATAGTGCGCGCAGTCTTCCCGATCTGGGGACGCTCGGAATGGCTAGGCACCGAAAAACCCAAAATTATCTTCCAAAAGTATAAATAAAAGCCAAAAGAATGATATTTATGCCTGCAATGAAGAACTATTCTGTTATCGATAGCGAAAGCACGAACATCCAGGAAGCCGCGGACCAGGGAAAGATCATCCTGGCGCTGAATGGGTGATTTCATGGCAACTGCTATTGAAGCGCGACTCAATAAGATAGAAGGATTGATACGCGTATTATTGACGAAAGTCACCACATCTGGAGGCAGCGGCGACGTAGTCGGGCCAGGATCAGCGACAGACGACGTTCTCGCAGTCTTCAACGGCGTGACAGGAAAGCTCATCAAAAACAGCGCGATTGACAAGGACGTCGTCGTTACGCTCACAGGCACGCAGACGCTCACAGGCAAAAGCATAGCGGAAACGCAGCTCACGTTTACGGACATCACGACGAACAACGCCAGCGCGTCAGCGCACGGCTTCGTGCCAAAATGGCCGAACAACACGACAACGTTTTTCAGGGGCGACGGAACTTTCGCAGCGCCAGCAGGCGGCGGGGACAATATCAGCAATATTAGTTTCGTGAACAAATCCGACGCCAGCTTCACGACGACAAGCGGCACGTTCGTCGACGTCACGGGCTTGAGTATCACGGTGACGACCGGGGCGAACCGCGTTCTGTTGATGTCATCGTTCTCAACGGAAATAAGCACAGCGTCGTATGAATGCTTCACGTTCGACATAGACGGCACGGACGTCGGCGGCTCGAACGGGCTGTTCAGGCACCAGCTTCCGAACGCAAACCAGCCGATAGCCGTATGCATGTACTATCTTACAAACACGCTGTCGGCCGCGTCGCACACGTTCAAGGTCAATATGTTCGCGGCGAGCGGATACACAGGAAAAATCATAGCGTCTACGACAGACAGCCATGCGCTCTTCTTCGCGGTGGAGTTGATAGACTAATGCCAGACCTCAAAATTACAGGGAAGAACGCGAACGCGGGAGAGGTGGACGCGGAACTGAGAAAAGCGGGAATACCGATACGCGCAGTTTCATGCAGCGAGAACCACACGGATCCGTCAAAGGGAATTATAATCATACATTTTCCAGCCGGCGAAACGCGCACGCTCGAGGAGCTGGCGCAGCTTGTAGCGCCGCCGCTGATTAAAAATTTCAAAGGCTCGGAGCTGCTGAAAACAGAAAGTATCCAGGGTGAAAAGCAGGTATTCGCAGCACTGACGGACGCGCAGAAGATAGTGGAGCTTGCCAAAAGACAGGGGTTGATTTAATGCTGACGCCAGGAGAAAAATCTGCGGTAATAAAGGAAGTCGAAAAAGCGCGCTTTGCAGAGCAGGTCAAAAAGGCTATAGTTCTGGCTGAAACAAACAAACAAAATATTGAAACGATGCTTGCGGAGCTGGTGAAATAATGGCAAGCAATAAAGGATACACAACAGCAACAAAAGTGAAAGACGTCATGGCGGGGAAGGTTGCCGGCTATTTCACGGACGCGATGATAGACTCGGCGATAAACAGAATCGAGGGCGTGATAGATAGCAAGCTCAAGATCGGCTCGGAAACGGGCGCCTACTCGCTGACATGGGCAACAGGAAAATCGCCGCACTGGATAATTGAAGGCGCAGCGACATACGGCGCGGCATTGCAGCTCTGCGGCGCTTCGATAGCATCCTGGAATTCCCTTGATGACATAGTGAATGCACAGAATGTTTTTTCATATATGCTTAAATTTTTCATGGATGCGATAGATTCGCAGGAAGAATCGGATCACATCCTGGCGCAGTGATGAAAATGGCAAAAACCGAAGGTTCTGTAAGGCCTGTTTTCACCAGGCCGCGACTGACAAGCACGATACTCAAAACGCTCTTCAAAGAGCGGGGCGTGCTTTATAATGGCGGCGTCGGGGACATGCTGACATATACCTTTACGCCGGCACAGCTTCATACGAAAGACGGCGTTGTCGTCGAGCTTATTTTTGAATTCAATGGCGACACTGAAACATCCGCCGAAAATCACACGTTCAGCATCAATCTGAACAGCGTCGAGAAACAGCGCGTTATCGGGATGAACGACACGACGACAGGCAGCGAGAATTTTACGTTGTCGTGCCTGATAAATGACAACAACATCACCAACACCGTGCTTATACAGCGTGAAACCGGCGGAGCCAATAACAGCGTTATACGAGGCGTCGAATGCGTGGCGAGGATCGTGGAATAGATGGTAAGCGAAACAGAATATGACAAGAACCAGACTGCGTACAGGCAGCAATCAGCGCAGCAATCGCAAAGAAACACTGAATCGACAGGGGCGATGTTTGGTTTTGATGCGCCCTCGCTCGGAATAAAAGGGCCGCTTGGCTCAGGGCAGGAAGGTATCGGAATACCTACTGATCTCACGAATCCGATAGATGTCGGATTATCCGCACTTGGCGCTGGCGGTTTCGGGCAGGTATTGAAAGCAGGCGCCGCAAGGAGCGGAGTAGACGCAGCAGCCAGGACGGTTTATAAAGCGTTGATGAAAGCCGGCCTGACAAAAGAACAGGCTGTAAGCGGATCGAGTCAGGCCGCCATGATAATCAAACAGATGGGAAAAAGCGGCAGTACAGATGTGGCTGCCGCTGTCGACCGTGCCGCTTTCCTTGGCGCAATACGGGGCGGCATCGACAAAAAAGCCGCCTCCGCAATAGGCATCAATGCGGCCAAGATGTTCAAACAAGCTCCAGCAAAGGCTACTGTGGCATCGACCGCGGCGAAATTCACATCCTTCGGCGGCATCCTGGCAAAATTCAAGGGGCAGGGGCTCGGCCTTTTGGCTGGAGCAGCATTCGCTCCGATATCCCTGATATTTGCTGATTACCTTAGCGACAATCTGGATTTGAGGGACGCGCAGGCCCGCGTAGCGATAGAATTTTACAGCGAAGGAAAACTGACAGAAGAAGAACTTAACCAGAATATAGAAAGCCTGGGATTTGGCGAGCCGATAACACGCTCTTATAAAATAACTGCAAAGGAAGAAAAATCCAAAATAGAATTTTATGCCGGTCTGGGCCCGGATATAGGAATCGAGCAGCTGCCAGAAGAAGGGACACGGGATTTTGCCTTGCGCGTATTCGGCGAATCCAAACAACAGGCCGAAAAAGACAGGCAGGAAAATATAAAAATGCAAGAAGAAAAAGCGTCAGCGCAGAAAGAAGCAAGGCTCGGCCCCTTCCCGAAAATGAGCATAAAGAATCTTCCAGATGAACAGCTCGAAACGATAGGAAGATTGAGCAGGGAATTCGAGGCCGCGCCGGAAACATTTTCGCCAGGCGCAGCGCAGCTGACGGAAGACGTGCTTGAATCGGAGATGCGGCAGCCTGAAATGCCTCTTAAAAGGCTGGAAAAACCGGCAGAAGCACCGGGATTGCCGCCGGATCAGCGCGCAGCCGTTCTCGCAGCGAAAACAGGACTGCCGGAAGGTCCTCCAGGCCCAGCCCCTCCAGGCATGGTCTGGGATCCGGTTCTTAAAAAGTGGGTGAAGAAATAATGGTATGGATAACAGCAGGCAGCGTAAACGATGAATTCACGCAGCACGAGAGCTACTATCAGACAAAGTACGGCGTGTGGAACGGCCTTGTTTCGCGAAATCCGGTATTGCGCCAGATCATAGACATACGCGCGGCGTCAGTGTTCAGCTCGTGGATTGTGAAAGGCGCGCACGAGAAACAGGCCACCAAAATACTTAACGAGATGAAAGGCCGCAATCACGAATCCTTCAAGCAGATCATGGCAAACATGTACCGCGTCGCTTACATTTGCGGCGACGCGTATGCAGAAAAAATATATGAAGGCAAGCCGGAAGACGGGAACCTGATCGATCTCGAGATACTGCCCTCGGATAACATAAGGCAGGCCGTCAAGAAGGGAAAAATCCTGCGCTTCGATGAAATAGACGGCAGCGCGAAATGGGAGCCCTGGCGATTGCTGCACATCCGCTACAATCCGCGCGGCGCGATGACGCACGGAATCGGCATGGTCGAGTCGATGAACAACGGCCTTATCTCCCGCGAGCAGATGATGCAGATAGGGCAGGAAATCTACGAGCGCATGAGCAAGCCGCGAGAGCTGATACTGGCAAAGACCGACAACAAAGAAAAGCTGAACATGATACGCGATGCGATCAAGGAAGCAGGCGACACATGGTCCGGAATAGCGGTATTGCCCGCGAGCATCATAGAGGACATAAAGGACATCCAGCTCTCGGTTTCATTGAAGCCCCAGGAATGGGTTGACGTCCTGGACAAGGACATTTTTAAAGCTACTGCCACCCCTGAAATAGTCCTTGGAACCGGCTACTCAACTAGCGAAGAGGACGCGAAGACGAGGATAGCCGGTTTCATGGGCTCTATCCGCTACGACCAGGAGATGTTCGAGGAAGACATACGCATGCAAATTTTCACCGAACTATGGCCGACGAGTCCGCCCGAGATAGAGTTCAGTTTCACGCAGGAAGCGTATGATGCGATGTTCAACAGGATCATGTCAGCCATGCCGGTCATCGAGGGCCTGCAGATCGTCGCGCCCGACAACAAGGAAGCGATAATAAAAGAGATGCTCAAGGAGTCGGGAAGGATTACTTAATAGTGGTGATTTAATGGAACCTACAAACGAGCCAGGCCCGGCACAGGGCAATAGGAAACTCGAAGCGGCAGTCGATGGCAGCCTCGAGCGCGACTATCAGGAATACCAGAAGAAGGAGCAGGAAAGAGTGGCCGTCGAGATGCAGAATGAGGCGAAACTCGCCGCTGAAAAATTTGCGGATATCCAGAAGCTCGGCTTCCTGACGAAAAAAGACATCGAAGAGCACGACAAGAACCTTTTTGGAAAGTTCGTAAGCGAACTCGAAGCCATGCGCCAGGAGAATGTCAAGCTGCGCGAATGGGTGATGCGCGCGAAAGCCCAGGGACTCAACAGCGGAGCCACTGACGACAAGCCGAAGGATGAAACCACGCTGAAATCGCACGATCGCTTCAAATGGTAAGTATATATAATAACGGCGTTATAAAAACAGCATGGCAAATGAAGCGAGAGTTTTCGCCGAGGGTGTGGATCAGGTCATTGTCAGGCAGTTCACAGTCGCCGACGCGACCGCACTTCCAAAAGGTACTTTAATGGTGAGCTCCGTCGCGACTAACAGGACGGCAGTTGTTCATGCTTCTTATAGGCAGAGGCCGCTCGGCTTCACGGTTTCTTCCAAAACTGCCAGTGATGGCCAGACCGAAATCGGCCTCCAGAGAACGGGCGTTGTAAACGCATACGTTGACGGAAATGCCGAGGCCGGAATGATAGCAGTTCTCGGAACGACGGCAAACCGCGTAAAAGCCCTTACCGATAATAACATTTCCGCTTATGAAGATATGCAGGCCGTGCTCGGGCGATTCATTGAAAACGCCGCAGATGGCGAGCAGGCCCGGGTCGCGCTGACGCTTGGATGATATTTATGTCAAAAGAAGAAGCCCCTTTAACGACCGCGGAAAAGCAGGTTGCTATTCGAAGAAAGAGAAGCACGGCTGAAAAGGTGTTCAGGAAATTTACGGCAGCTAACGGAAAGCTGGAAGCTGGCGCGGGTAAAGGAAAAGAGCCTAAGCCGTGGTGCGATTGTCATAACAGGAATCCGTGCCCTATAGATGTGGAGTTGAGTAGCTAATGGCAGGCCCATACACACCAGGAAACATTGAACTCGTAACGACAAATTTCAATCAAAACGTTCACAACATAGCGCTGGCGAAGACCATCATGAAAGATATTGTCCTCGTGCAGAGAAGCACTTCAGGCATAGAAAGATTTTACAAAGAATCCGTGACCGAGCTTGTGCATAATGCCGATATCCCACGTGATGCTGAATTCTTTTCCGATCAGGTCATACTTGACGATCTTGATATCCGGCCGAAAAAGCACGGCATGGAATCGAGGATCGCATGGGAAGACACCATCGTTGTCGGCCCGAATATGACTGAGAGGACAACGATAAGAATCGCTAACCGCGTGGCGCGCAGCGTGAACACACGTATTTATAATGTTCTAACGGAATCGCAGTCGGCAGTCCTCATTGAAACGCTTGCGACATCCGCAACATGGGACAACGCAACGCGCGCAAATAGAATTCCGCACGAGGATATAGCAGAAGCAATATCCGTTGTGACAGATTCCGAACTGCAAGTATTCCAGCCTGATACTCTTTTCTTGAATCCGAAACAATATGCCTTTGTACGAAGCAACGACTACGTCATGTCTTCTTTCGACTCGAGCTCGCCTGAGCTCATGGAGCGCGGCGTGATGGGAAGGCTGTTCGGCTTGACAGCAATCCAGAATCCCGTAGTCGCCGCGGACAGCGCGGCTATTGCCGATGCGAAGAAGGCCGTTACATGGGCCGAAGTCGCAGGGCTGACAACGAACGTCGAAAACCACCCGGGCAAATATATCGCTCTTTCAGCATGGGAGTTTGGAAATGCAGCGCTCGTGAATCCGAAGGCCGTATGCCTGATTACGAACACGGATGCGTGATGTGATGCTCGCGAAATTGCTTGCAGCTCCCGAACTCATAAATACGAAGCTGGGCAAAATAATGCACGGCTCGGGAAAACTGATAATGCGGAAATGTATCAGGATGGTGCACGGCCATTACAAGCCCGTGCTGGAATACAAAAAAGAAAACGGATGGATCAAGGATCATGTCGCGGCGCAACAGGAAGCGTGGGATTTCATCGTCAATCTCTACAGGCATCCGATCAACAAGCACGCTGGCGGATGGCCTGAAGGCGGGGACGATGGGAATAAGATCATGTTTGAGGGCGCACTTGGAGTGTTCTGGCTCATGCAGGACGAGGACAGCGCGTATGACATCCCCTGGCTGCTCTACATGAAATGGATTCACGAGCACTGGGACAGGTTCGAGCAGAGCGCAGAGCACGCTTACCAGATAATGAACTTCCCGAACATGTACAGGGACATGATAGAATGGAGCAAGCCGCTTCCCCTGGACGACGGCAAAGATTTCGACGACGACATCGATTACGTCGCGGCCGAAAAAAAACTGATAGGTGATAAAAATGGCATGGGGAACAAGAGCTAACGCACATGTAAAGATAACGGCGAATCCTGGCACGCTCGCAGGGGCATTTACGCGGCGATTTCCTGGATCGAGGCGTTCATAATGTTAAACATCCTTACGCAGCCAAACAACAGGACGGCCGGCAATCCGGCTCCGACGGCAAAAAAATCTATCAGGGACATGCTGATTGATTCAGTAGTAGTGGGCACGTTAGCGGCTGTGCCCGCGTACGCCCTGGGCAGCTTTAATTTCGAGCCGGTCGCCGTGACGTTCGTCCTGGCGTTCTTCGTGCAGCTCGCCATCGAGCGCGGCGTCCGCAAGTAAACCTCCATGTGCAGTTTCTAAAGTTTTAAATATATGTAATGTTATATTACATGAGGTGATATAACATGGGAAAAAAAAGATATGTGATAGCAAGGACGTACAGCGCGGGCGTGTTCGCTGGAAACCTTGAGGACTTGGAAGGAAAACACGTCGTCCTTTCGGACGCGCGGAGGCTGTGGTACTGGAAAGGGGCCGCGTCGCTTAGCCAGCTTGCGGTTGATGGCGTGAAATATCCGGCCGAATGCAAGTTTCCCGTCGCCGTGCCCAGAGTCGAACTGACAGAAGTGATCGAGCTTCTAGACGTTTCCAAGAACGCCGAGAAAATAATCCGAGGTGTTCCCGTATGGCAGATATAGATGACGGCTACGGCGACGGCTACGGCAACGGCTACGGCTACGGCAACGGCTACGGCAGCGGCAGCGGCGACGGCTACGGCGACGGCGACGGCAGCGGCTACGGCTACGGCGACGGCGACGGCTACGGCGACGGCAGCGGCAGCGGCGGCGGCAACGGCTACGGCTACGGCGACGGCAGCGGCGACGGCAGCGGCAACGGCAGCGGCGACGGCAGCGGCGGGGGATAAATATGAAAAATCCAAAAACACATGAATGCCCTTCGTGCGGATTCAAGCACAAGGTGAAAATTTTCAGGAGAGTGAAAGAATGAGAGCGACAATCAGGAGTGTCGAGCCGATCATGAGGGAAGGAAGGAAAACCTACTACAAGCTCTCGATCGAGGGCGACGATAGGGACTTCTCAAGCTTCGACTCGTTCAAGGACGGTGAGGAAGCCGAGATCGACATCAAGCAGAACGGCGATTTCTGGAATATCAAGCGAATGAAAAAGGACAGCTTTCCGAAGAAAACAATGGAAGCAAGCAGCGGAAAGATCGAGGCGGAACTGCAGCACATCTACGTCGACCAGAAGAGCGACAAAGAACTGCTGACCATGATGGCGTGCAACGCGAACGACAACGCCGTGAAAGTCAATGGTCCCTACGACGAGAAGTTCTTCGATACGATGTTCGATAAAATGAGAAAGGCGGTGGGAATTTGATTTCCCCTTTTTCTTTTTTTATATGCTGCCCCCCGCAGGCAGGTTAAAGACCCGAGCAATTAGTATCTTGTGACTCTATCTATAATTACAAAACATATAGTTGCGACCACTACCAGGGAAATTAATAAAAGCGCATCTGATATCATTCCCCATCACGCTCCGATTTTAGTTTTTGTACGAATAATTCTGTAATCTTTATGACTTCAAGTTTGGTAAAGGTCATTTGTCCGGGTACGAATATTTCAGTGTTTTCAATGATCTCAGTCGCCTTGTCGAAGGCTTCTTGGCGGGCTTGTTCTCCCTTATCCTTTAAATGTCTCAAATACATTTCTTTCCATTCTTTATCTTTGCTTTCTTGTCCTGCTTTGAAACCATTCCATCTTGCACACACTACACATGATTTATTTCCATTTTTATTATGAAAACTTTGACAAGGTTTTATCTCTTCAATCTTCTTTTCTTGGTTCATATGCCCAACCCAATTACCAAACCTAAAAGAATGCCTGCTGCCATCCCCATGATAAAGTCATTGCCGCTTATCATTTTCTTATCAGCTCGTAACGGATTGCATAGTGGTCGCTTCCTATCGGCTCGAGCCAGTTGCGCCTCAGCAGGGCGTCAAGCAGAATGTTTTCCTTGAGGCCATACGTATTGGCAAACAAAGCTATCACTTTGACAAGCGCCCTGGCGCTGATCTCGGCTTTATGGCCCCGGTATTTGCTACGCAAATGCTTCATGAAGCGGGCGCAGATCCAGTCGAGATTGTCTGCTGGGCCCACAGATTTGCGCGTTTTCATCCCCGAACACCCCACAGGATGCCGATAAGGACAATGCCGGCTGTGAAGCCCCAGACGAAACCACACCAAAGGCCGTATTGCATGTCTTTGCTCATAAAACCACAAACGTACCAGGTGCGTTGCCCAGGCCTATTATTTTGAGGTCGGCCATATTTCGTATATGATTTCTGTGCAGATACCGATTCCCCGTTATGAACTGCGCCAATAGGGCATTTAGAGGGGCTTCTGGAAACTGTCCGTCACCATATTCACGCTGTAGCGATTGAGCTATTGTTTTGTATTGTTCGTAGGTCTTTGTTGTCATTTTCTATTTCCTCCTTTTGTTTTTTATAATTTTGATCGTGGCATATCAGTTCTCTATGGCAGCGGCCACATAGAATGAGATGTCGTATGTGAATGATCATTGGTTTAAGGGCTTTCCATCCGCATGCACAGAAACACCAGTGTTTTTTAATATCATTGCTATCTCCTACGTATTCTTCATCTTCGAATTCAATGATTCTTTTCATCTATTATTATTCTTCACATAACTATTTAAAGAAATAATAATAAATAAAAAGAAGACCTAAAGACATAATGAAATATTAAAAGCTACTCCTAGTAGTAGTAGTAGTAGGTATTGAAGATCGGTCTTATATATATAGGGCTTGTGTTTTTTATTATTTTATTCTTTATTATCTCTCAGTGACTTCTCCAAATGGCACTGATAACAGAGCAACTGAAGGTTAGAAAGGTTAGGATGCCGGAGGTCGCGCTCTCGCTCTGCCTTGTCCTGGGTACGAATAGGGACGATGTGATCTATCTGCAGTGATATATTACTACCACATCTAACGCACTCAGCACCTAGATGTTCAATGATTATTGCGCGAGCGGATTGCATATTTCGTCCCTATTTGGTTGTATCACAAAAGGCCGCCTTTTTCCATGGGAGCGGGGCACCCTGCGTCTCACCGCGCCGCATAAATTTTTATACCTCGGAAAGAATATATGCGTATGGTAACACAGGACGAGCTCCGTGAAGCCGCGAAAGACATGGGCATCGATTTCTACGATTGGCAGGAAGAAATAATCTGGGATCGCGAGAACAAAAAGATTCTCATGAACTGCGGAAGAAAAGTCAGCAAGACGACATGCGTCGAATTCAGGCAGGCGACGCGCCTGGCGAACGACGACATGAAAGCGTCAGGCGTAAGAGGCGGCCTCGCAATCTGCGGCGACGAAACGGAAGGCGCGCAGCTCATTCTCCAGGGCGTCGCTGACGTCCTGGAAGTCCTCGGCTGGACATACACGAATGACCGCGCAAAGAAAAACATGGACAACAAGATTTTCTACCTCACTCGCAACGAAATCCAAATGCCGAACTGGAACCGCTCCCTCGTGCTGACCTCGAAGTGGGGCGGCCGGACGGTCAGGAAATATTCGTTCTACGAGATCGACGTCGATGAAGCCGACCTGATACCGAACGAGGCGCAGTTCTACGCGGCCATTCACCCGAGCCTCGCAAGATACAACGGCGTCTTCCTGCTCGAGAGCACGCCAAACGAGCAGGGCAACCGCAAGACTTATTTCGCAAAGGCTTTCTTCGGCAACGAACCCGGCTGGAAGATATACCACATACCGACGACCGAAGTCCCGCACATAAGCGCG
>Ga0082335_1008464_pt1 | contig 11693 bp, 8 predicted proteins | sample Subgrocontami58m_FD_72375 | JGI IMG/M metagenome (GOLD analysis project Ga0082335, IMG submission 72375) | Subsurface groundwater microbial communities from S. Glens Falls, New York, USA - GMW37 contaminated, 5.8 m (SPADES assembly) (version 2) ...
GATTTTGGTGACACCACCCACAGCATTAAGGATAGCCCCTATCCTTCCCTTGGCGCCTCACGACATGCAGCCGGGAACATGCAGCCGCACCGTTTGTTCCGCAGCAAAAGACAATTGGGAAAACAGCAAAATAAAAAGGGAACTAAGAAGGGGCGCTAATTTTATTTTCATGTTGAATCTCCTTCGCTGTAAGCTGAGTCATGTTGATTGGCAGGGCATATCCTGCTCTTCTGGCTATGCTATAGAAGAATCGGTTGAAATACTCAAGGCAAAAAAAGCATAAATGAATTTCTGCTTGACAAGAAAGGGCAATCCCGTATTTAGGAGCAGGAACAAATTGTTTCCTGAGGGGCGGTGGAAAACCCTCGGCTTTGACCAAAAAGCTGATAGGCAGGGCAAATGCGAGCGTGGGCAAATATCACAATGGAATTAGAGCCTTCTCCCAATAACTTCAGAAAACGACTAAAACCTGGCAATGGCGGCTTCACCTTAATTGAAGTTATTGCCGTATTGGTTATCATTGGCATTCTGGCAGCCGTTGCCGCCGTGAAGACAACTGCCACAAATTTCAATCTTGTCGCAGAGGCGAACAACCTAAAAGTACAGTTGCGTTTTGCACAATTAAAGGCCCTGCAAGATGATACGGCATCCTGGGGAATTACGATAAACACCAACTCCTACACACTCGTATGTAGCGACGGCAGCCGCCCCCTGCCCTCCCTCCCCTCAGAAAATTCTGCCACCCACTTGTTTCCAACCGTGGTGACTGTGACCAGTGGTACGGGCACCATCCAGTTTGACAAATGGGGAAGCCCCGGCACTACCGACCAACCAATTACCTTGAGCGACGGCACCAACACTGTCAGTCTAACTATCAAAGCTCACACCGGGTTTATTACTTCATGAAATCTTTTGCCGGTAACAGAAAAACTGGCTTCACTCTCATCGAGGTTATTATTACCATTGTGGCGCTGGCTGTTGTGGCCGCGATGATGGCCAACTATTTCGGCACGTCGCTTACACAAAGTTCTATCCCCCTGACACGACTTAATTCCGTAAATGCCTTAAATGGGGTTATAGAAAAAATTACTGCTCAGTACAGACAACTCCCCCATTGGTATCCGGAAAAAAATTATCCTGCTAATTCGGTAGTGCTTCCTACCACACCAAATGCCAATGGCTTCCAATATACAGCAGCCGGCGGTGGCATAAGCGGCGCCAAGGAACCACCTTGGCCCGTTAATAATGGCGTAACGGTCAACGACGGGTCTATCACGTGGACGCAAAGCGGTGCGGCGCCAACCCTGACATCGCTCCAAACCAGTATCGGCGCGGAAGGGGCAACCCCTAATAATTCTTTCGGTAATTATAAAGTTATCCAAAACAGGTTTATCAAATTTAATCCCGTCAGCAATATGGATATCAATATTGACAGCTCTCCTTCGGAGCCGGCTTATGGACGTTTCCTTAAAGTAATTATTGCTATTTCATCAACTGGTGAGACCAGGATGGCCTTATTCGTGATGCGCTAAGGGCTGGCCTCAATGGGCTACCGGGGATATGAGGCTTTATTTCCCGGCGACCGGGTCAGTTGCTAAAACGGGGTGATCCAAGTGGTTGGTAGAATGTGCTTACTTAAATTAAACAACAGGGGATTTACGCTCATTGAGATGATTGTCTCTTTTGTGCTTATTAGCATCATGGCTGCAGTCGCCGGCTTTGGATTTGTTAAGATTGCCGAGAGCTATGTCTTTGCCAAGCAGAATGCGGAAACTATGCAGAAAGTACAGATGGCCATGAGTAGAATGAGCAAGGAATTAGGGGCATTAACGGCTATTTCCTCGGCAGATCCTCAAGTGGGTAATACGATCAGCTATACCCGGTTGCCCGGGCCGGTCACGAATACCATCACGTTATCCGGTAATACGATAACAATCGCGATTAACGGCGGCAATGCGGCCACCTTGATCGATCAGGTAACAGCTTTTAACCTGGCATATTCCAATGCCGCAGGCACTGCCACAACAAACGCCGCCGATATACGACAAATTAATATCGCCCTCACCGTAACGGGTGCTAACAACCAGCAACTCGCCTTTACAAATCAGGTTCAGATTCTGGAGTCTTACTGGTAAGATGAAAAACGGGCGCTTCACAAATCAGCAAAAAAACGGGTCGATTCTGATCTCCCTCCTTATTGCGCTTACCATGATGGCCATCCTGGGGGCTGGGATCTATACCCTGACAACCTCTTCTTCCTATAGCGAGCTTTTGGCAAACAATAATAATAACGCTTATGATCTGGCCCGGGCGGGCCTTCGCTACGGCGTCGGCCTCCAGTCAGCGAATTTCGCGGCCACAACCTTTTACCTTTCCGACAGCAATCACACCTTCACCCTAGCCATTAACAACAGCGTCATTACTTCCACCGGCGTTGTCAACGCGGGCACTTTTTTTGAAGCAAGGAGGACGCTTGTTTACGATGCTTCATGGGCGCCACAACCATCATCTCTCCTTAGTTTCGCAAAGGACATGCCGAGCTTTGGCAGCCCTATCGTCCCCAATAACCAACAGGCGATCCAAACCGACCAGGCCACCAATACCGTCAACTTGGGCGGTGGCGTGCAAGATGCTTACGGCGCTCTCTGGTACCAGGGAAGCAGCATAGCCGGTTTCTGCAGCAATGGTCAGTGCAGTTTCGGCACGGGCATTAACGTTTTTTTTGAGTTTACCTTTGCTGAGGATTACTCTAACGACAGCACGAACTCTGCCGATGGCTTTACCTTTACGGTTATGAGCGCCATCAATAACACGCGGGACCGTACCGGCGGCGCCGCGCCTGGCTATAGCGCAGGCGAGCTGATGGGCTATGCAGGGCCGGGAGTTACGGCTGACAAACTTGGCATCAAGCCGCCGAAGCTTGCCCTGGAGTTCGACCCCTATCCCAACGGCAGTGGCGATATTTGCTCCTCAAGCAGCAGAAACGATGCTAACGCTGGCACCACCAGCTTCAAAAACCATGTGGCGCTCATGTTCTGGGGAGACAGGGCTCCCTCAGGCAGTAGCTGCACTTTTGGCGGCGTCGCATATCCCCGGGCCAGCTTTGATGACAACCGGCATGGTGCGGGAGGTTCAGGCGATGATCCCCAAAATTCCCTGCACCCTGCCTCCCCCGATCCCAGTTCCGGTTATTATGAATACGCAGGCGGTAGAGGTTATCAATGCAAAAGCTCCAGCAACACTTGCAACTGGCTCGAGGACGGATACACCTACAGCGCCAGACTCGAGATTACCCGTCCGACTGCGCCCAGCGGCAGCGTCTATAACTATCAGGTCAAGGCATGGATTGTCCGCAGGGATTTAGCGGGGTTTACGGATATCCAGACAAGCCATTTCCAGGATGTCATGGTTCCCTATGGTGATTCAACCCCCCAAATCAATAAAACCGTTTCCCTTGCGGCTCAGGATCACGACGATTTCCGCGGGGTATTCCTTGGTTTTACAGAGGGTACGGGCGCCAGCACCCAGCAAGTGACGCTGGCCAATTTGAAGATGTTTTTCCCGCAGGGAACATGCAGCTATGCAATTTTTTCTGGGGACATCGCCAGTCCCACCAGCGCTAACTATACCGTGGCCGGTGGCTCCGGAACTATCAGCATCACCACCACAACTGTTTGTCCCTGGACGGCCTCGAGCCTTGTTCCGTGGATCACCCTCGCTTCTGGCACCGATAGCGGCAAAGGAAATGGCTCCGTCAGTTACACCGTTGCCGCCAATACGGGTTCGGCAAGGACCGGAACCATGACCATCGCCGGCCAGACCTTCACGGTTAATCAGGCGGCCGCCGATTGTCCGGCTTTGTCCATAACCACGGCATCCCTGGCCGGTGGCAGAGAGAATGTTTCGTACCCATCCACAACGGTGACGGCCAGCGGCGGCGTAACTCCTTATTCCTGGAGTATGTCCGGTCTGCCTAATGGCTTGAGTATCAATGCTGCAACCGGTGTTATCAGCGGTACGCCTATATCCGTCGGATTATTTAACCCGACCATCACCGTAACCGACAGCTGCCCGCAGACAGCCAACAGGACCTACAGCAATGTGCGCATTAAGTATGAGACCTACACAATAACGAACAGCACTGGGGACACCATTTATCCGCAGGATGCAGGTGGATCATGTAGAAACAATACCAGCATCAGTGCAGGCGGCACCTATTCCATCCCCTATAATGGCGCGGCAGTGAGGTTCTATCAGACCAGGGGTGGCGGCAATAGCTGTTCAGGAAGCAGCATATCTGTAAGCGGAGCCAATGCGGATGCCGCAGATACCGATTACAACGGTGGTGTCGGTATTAACAGTTCCTGGCAATTGATAGACAACTAATGAAAAATAACAGACAATTTTCCCAGCACCAGTACCTCGCCTGTTTAACCGTCTTTTGTTTTCTTCTCATAGGCTATTTTTTTCTCACCTGGCCGATTATTGCCTACGATACCGATCTCTGGTACCATCTATCGGGAGGCCGCTATCTCTTTGCTAACGGCCGCATTGCCCAAAGCTCCTATTTCTCTTTTTTAACGCCCCCTAAAATGTGGCCCAATTATTACTGGTTGTTCCAGGCCATCGTCTATGCAGTTTTTTCCTTGGCAGACTATTACGGCCTCATCGTCCTTAGGTGCCTGCTTTTTCTCGCGACGCTATGGGTTATCTACCTGTTGCTCGTTGACAGGGATCAGGGAGACTCCCGGCTTGTTCTGGCGACGGCATTTTTTATTACCTTGGCCCTCGCTTTAACGACCCGTGTTTTACTCGTAAGACCTCATTTATTTTCCTATCTTTTTATCGTGCTAGTTCTTTATGTCCTGGAAAAGAAGCGGGCCTTCCTTTGGCTCCTGCCGCCTCTGGGCGTTCTTTGGAGCAACATCCATGGAATAGAATATCCCGTCATGATTCTTATCATGATCGCTTACCTTGCGGAAATGTTCTGGCAGGAATGGCGCTATCCCCCCCAGGATGGCAACCCTAAATACGCCCGGTGGTTTTTAATTATAACCTGCTATACAATTTTATTTACCCCCTGGACCAACGGCCTGCTGCCCGTCCCCTTCGAATCTTCCTACGGGATGAGCCGTTTTCAATATTTCTATATTCAGGAACTGCAAAAACAACCCTGGGACAGAATCTTCACCTTTTCTGCCTTCCCGTTAGCGAATATCATGCGATCGCTTTTAAACGGCGCTCTCCTTGCCGCTTTTGCTTCCTTTTTGTTCTGCGTCTATAAGCGCAACATCCGGATTAGTCATCTCGTTCTTTTTGTGGGCGGCTTTTTTTTGCTCTTCCAGTATTTGAGGTTTGAATATGAGTTTCTCTTCCTCTCCCTGCCTTTGTTCCGGCACACCTTGCCTTTACTGGTACGACCGGCTGTCTGGAAAAAATTCCCATTTTATTTCGCCTTGTCCCTGCTGCTGATCATCCTGCCCCTGTTTATCTACGGCAGTTATTTCAAGAATCGGCCCGGCTATCCCTGCGCCTCCACCAATTTGCCTACGGGCATTGTCGCTTTTCTGAATCATGTAAATGTCGGCGGCAGTGTTTTGAATGATCCTGATTCCGGCGGCTATCTGCACTGGTCCTTAAATAATAATTACCGGATAGCAATGGATCTCCAGATGTCCATCTTCGGCGACGAAGATTATGCCGCCGTTTCGCTGGCCCGGCGTGATGAGCACGCCTTCCACAAATTCATCAATAAATATCAGCCGTCATTTGTAACTGCCGGATACTCCACTGGTTTGCCAAATTTCATTAAGCAGCAAAAGCAATACGTCCCGGTTTTTCTGGACGATTATGAAATTCTTTTCGTAAACCGCAAACTCCATCCGAAGCTCGCAGAGCAATATCTCATCAAAGATAATGATCTTTTTAATGTCGCAGCTTTAAATATCGACGCCCTAGAAGAAGAAAAAAAACTGTCCCTGCTCAGGGAAGCGACAAAAATACTGGCGATCGATAAAGCCAATGCCATCGCTAACTGGCTTGTGGGCAATATTATGATCATGCGGGGGAATCATGGCGAAGCGCTAAGGAGAGCTGAGATGACTATCCATGCCCACGGGGAATCGTCGGCGGGATATTCCCTGAAGGCCAATGCCTTACGGGAAATGGGACATTATCCGGAAGCCGCCCGCTATTACCGGATGGCAATCGAGCGGGAATCGTCCCCTAATCGGAAAAGTTTGTATCGAAATATTTTTGTCGTTTATAACAAACAGCAGAAATACAGAAAAGCATACAACCTCTATAAGCAAGTGGTAAATCCCTTTTCCGCCGCCGCCAGTTATCGGGATATCTATGAGCTTGCCCTGGCCGCGTCAGCAGCCGGGAAACCCCACGACGCCCGCACGTTTCTTGACATCGCTCTTTTGAAAGTGCCCCCGGAAGATCGGGAGTATGACAAGAAAATAAGGACGGCACTTCTGCTTTTAAGGTAAACTTACCAAATTTAAAAATGGTGGCGTTCGGTCACCAAAACGCCACCATTTTTGTTGAGTGGTAAAATGTATTAACGAAAAACCTGTCGGCGTTACTTGCCTGGCGCCTACTGAGGCATGTTCCAGACGCCCGTCCCGTTGTAGGCAGTATCACCGCCGCGGCTGAGGACAGAAACGGCTACGCCTGTGGCGTTTGCGGTCGCGGTGTATGCCCAATTGTCCGGGGCCGTGCCCAGTGTGCCACTGGCAGCAAGACCAGCGTTGCTCATGGCTTGCGCCGGGGTAACAGTGCTTCCGCCATTTACCAGTAAGGCCTTCCCCCAACCGGCATTCAGCGTTCCTTTAATTTCCGCCACCTCTCCCAGGGTGGCGCTCGTTTTGGCCTGTGTCATCATATTGACATATTTAGGCACAGCTACGGCGGCTAAAATGCCCAGAATAACCAACACCGCAATAATTTCGATCAGGGTAAAGCCTTCCTCATTTCTCAAAACGCCCTTCTTCATTTTTTTCTCCTCCTCCGTTATTTCGCACTTATTAGAGTGCGGGATTTGCATACTCGCAACCGTGTGGCCCCGGTACTGACTTGCTCTATAGTCGCATTTAAATGTTTAATCAATGAATATTTACGTCCCCCGTGGCCAGGTTTTAGTTGAAAGATGATGTGTAATATTAACGCTTAAAATAAAAACGCCCCTGTTTACCTCTGGCCAATTACTTTACCATTTTTGTCATATCCCACATGGGCAGGAAGATCGCCAAAGCAAAGAACCCCACTACCGCCGCCAGGCCAACCAGCAGGATTGGCCCGATTGCCTCGGAGAGACTCTTCACGGCAGAGGAAACTTCTTCGTCATAATGCTTGGTTAACTCCCTCATCATCTCATCCATATTGCCTGTTTCCTCTCCAATTGCCACCATATCCACCACCATGGGGGGAAAATGACGGGCGCTGCCGAGAGGCCCCGCGATACCTTTTCCCTCTGCCATCTGTCCCCGTACGGCGTCAAAATCTTTGGAAATGGCGGTATTGCCGATCGTAGCGGAAAGAATGCTCAACGCCGTCATGACCGGCACACCACTGGAATTCAAAATAGCAAAAATGCTGGCAAAACGCGACATGGCAGCCTTATTGAACAAAGGGCCAAAAAGGGGCATTTTCAAGAGGAGTCCGTCCTTGAATAATTTACCGGCTGGCGTCTTCAAGTAGGCGTGCGTGATGTAAAAACCTCCGAAAATCACGGCCAGGATAATGTACCAGTAATTTGCCAGCATCTGATAGAGAAGCACGGCAAGCCTGGTCGGCAGGGGAAGCCCGATGCCTGCTTTGGCAAAAACGGCGGCAAATTTCGGAATAACAAAAGTGAGTAACACAAAAAAAGCCGCCCCCAAAGCAATGATCACGATCTTGGGATATTGAAGGGCCGCCTTAATATCCGATCTGACCTTTTCTTCATGCTCGATAATGTAAACGAGACGTGCCAGCACTTCAGGAAGTGAGCCAGACATTTCGCCTGCCCGCACCATGTTGCAATATAAAGAAGAAAAGATAGCGGGGTGTTTCTCGATGGCCCCGGAAAGCGTTGTTCCCTGCCGGATATCCACCGCCATCCCGGCAATAACCAATCTCAATGTCCTGTTTGCCGTTTGCATTTCCAGCACCTGCAGCAAGCGCAGGATGGGAACACCGGCATGGAGCATGGAACGGAATTGCTTTGTAAACATAATCAGTTCGTAAGGCTTAACAGAGCCCATTTTTTCCCTGAGCATCGCCCAATAATCAGATTGTGATCTGGTAAGCCGGACCCTGGTGGGAATCTGCCCCTTCGCAACCAGCAGATTCTCCGCCATGGCCACCGAATCCGCCTCGAGGGAACCGCTGGTGGTGGAACCGTTTTCGTTTATGGCCTGATAGGAATAAAGCGACATATACTCCCTTAATTAGTGCATGGTATCAAACTATTACCGCCGAGGCAGCCTCTTCCAGGGTCGTTATCCCCTGGAGAACCTTCTGCGCCGCATCATCCTTCAACGTTCTCAGCTTGCCTGCTTCCACCAACTCGCGGGTTATCTCTTTGGCCGATTTTTTCTTCATAATCATCTCCTGAAGCTGTTCATCATTTACCAAGACCTCAAAGATGCCCGTTCTCCCCTTGTAGCCTGTATTCATACATTGGTAACATCCCTTGCCCCGCTGAAAATCGGCACTTGGCGCCTTCTCTAACCCCCAGGCGGCAAGCGCATTTTCCGAAGGACGGTACGATTCTTTGCAGTAGGGGCAATTGGTTCTGAGAAGCCTCTGGGCAAAAGATACCAAAAAAACGGAAGAAACGAGAAAGGGCTCTATCCCCATATCGATGAGACGGGAGATTGCGCCGGCCGCCTCGTTGGTATGGATGGTACTGAGCACCCGGTGACCGGTTTGCGCTGCCTGCACCGATATGGCGGCGGTCTCCTGGTCTCTTATTTCACCAACCATCACCACTTCCGGATCCTGCCTGAGGATGGCACGGAGACCGCTCGCGAAAGTCATCCCGGCTTTGGGATTGAGCTGCACTTGCCGGATACTGTCAATGCGGTATTCCACGGGGTCCTCAAGGGTAATGATATTGATGTCCGGCCGGTTCAGCACATCAAGAATGGCATAAAGACTTGTACTTTTGCCGCTTCCCGTGGGACCGGTGCTTAGGATCATGCCAAAGGGTTGTCGGATAGCTGTGGATATTTTGTCAATGTCATCCCGGATCATTCCCAGGCGGTCCAGGGTGTAAACTCCGGCGCTCATATCCAGTAAACGCATGACCAGATTTTCCCCATAGATCGTCGGCAGGGAAGAAACGCGGACATTGATTTCCTTACGATCCAACTTCATGGAAAAACGGCCGTCTTGCGGGATCCGCGATACGGTAATGTCGATATTAGCCAGGATCTTGATGCGCGCCACAATGGGTAAAAACAGCGCCTTGGGGGGGGACGGCACATCATTAAGTTTACCGTCAATCCGGAAACGCACCCGCACGATGTTCTGCTGGGGGCTGATGTGGATATCGCTGGCATTCTCCCGCACGGCCTGGGCGAAAATGGAATTAACCAGCCTGATAACGGGCGCCTCCCCCGCCAGATCATTCAGGGAAGCAACCTGAATATCCTCGGCCTCCCGTTCCATCGCAATTTCCTGCTCGGACTGCGGTTCAACTTCCATACTTTCCAAGATATCCGTAATTTTAGAATGGACGCCGTAAATGCTGTCAATAAGTTGTTTGACTTCTCGTTCGGTACAAACTACCGGTTCGACTTCCAAGTTGGTCAGCATCTCAACGTAGTCCAAGGTGCTGATATCCAGGGGATCAGTCAAGGCCAGCGTCAACAATCGTCCCCTCTTCTTCAGCGGCGCCACTTGAAATCGCTGGGCAATGTCCACGGGAAATAAGCTGGCCAACTGCATCTCCAAAGGATACAAATCAGGGTGATATCTGTCGATCTTCAACTGTAGGCTCAGCATATTGACGATCTGATTTTCGTTGACGATACCGCTACGGATTAGAAATTGACCAAGCTTCAACCCGGCCTTCTTCTGCCCTACGAGGGCATTTTTAAGCTGTTCGTCGGTTAGGAGGCAGCTTTCGATCAGCATTTCACCCAAGCGTTTTTTTATCTGCATGAAATTTCTCCCTGCAAGCGGCATCTATGAGGCACTTCTGATCTCATTGTTCCTCTTCCATCTGTAGTTTTACAGGAATACAGCATCGTTCCATCCGCTTACGACACTTGCTGTCATCTCATAAGATGATGGCAGAGTTTTTCTAAATGACTGCGCAGTTGCCTCATCATCAAACCCATCTTTCAGTAAAATGGCAAATGTCAGCCCTTCCTGGGGCTTCCAGTATGAAAGCAGGAAAACACGCCCCGCATTGGCGGGAAGAGAAATGAACTGATAGGCGTCACTGAGACTTTTTAAGGAACTTATTTGTATCCAGTATTTGCCGGGCGGCAGAGGTTGAGAGACTTTAGCACGTACGGGCAAAGAGATATACTCGCCCTGGTTAACAACCTCAAGATTCCTGAGATGGGGATTGGCTTTGGCAAACAATGCCAGCTGTGTAGCGGCGTCCCGGCCGTAAATTCCTTCCAGTATCGTTGAAACTTGTTCGTCGTTTTTCATGACCAACCGGCCCAGAAGCAGCGGTTTGTTTTCTAACTTGCTAATCTTGCCTGATCCTTTGTTGGCTGAAGCCCTTGGGGAAGAAAGCTCCGCAACCGGCAACCACGATTTAATTAATGCCCTGTTACCGGAAACACCATATAAAGTGTTCCAGCCGTAGATAGTGACAGACAGCAACAAAATCAGGACCGCCATCGCCAGGATGAATGACCGGCGTGGCAGCCACTTACTCCTGTCCGCGAGTTTGACCCGGGCAGCGCAGGCACGGACCAGGAAATAGCCGACCCGCAGCCTGTTTTGAATAATCATGGTAAGGAGAGCCTGGTGGCAAAGGGTGTTGATCTTGCGGGGATGACCTTCCGTTTCCCTTTGCAAGGCCCAGAGCGCCGGCAAAGTAAAAAAAGCAGGAACAGAAGCAGCATCGGCAGCGGCCGTGGCCGTGGCCATGCGGAACGCTATCATGTTTCTGGTATTTTTAAAATCCAGGGGAAGTACATAAATATAATGGTTGACACGGTCGGCAAAGTTTGCGTGCGCCCTTAATGCCGATTCAAATTCCCGCTGCGCAAAGATGACAATCTGGAGCAATTTATACTCGTTTGTTTCATAGTTGAGAAACTCACGGAGTATTTCCATGCAAAATACGGGAAGTTTTTGACCTTCATCAACGATCAAAACAACAATTTTCCCCTCGTCGATCCCCTGCTTAAAGAGATATTTTTTTATATTTTCTTTGATCTGCCATTCACTCTGGTCATCCGTGGCAGCATCCACCCCCAGGAGCAGGGCCACCGTCGATAAAAACTCCAGGGGACCGCTGAAGGAAGGATCCATGATGAGGTGCGTCTCTATCTGGTCTCTATCCGCTTCCGACCGGGAAAACTTAAGAATAATTTGCCGACAAAGAGTTGTTTTCCCCAACCCCACGTCGCCTATGACAACGTTTAACCCACGGCGCAAACGGATCGCCAGCTCAAGCTTCTGCAGACATGCCAGGTGTTGATCGGACTGGAAAAAGAAATCCGGCTCCGGTGAAT
>Ga0082335_1008468_pt1 | contig 11686 bp, 7 predicted proteins | sample Subgrocontami58m_FD_72375 | JGI IMG/M metagenome (GOLD analysis project Ga0082335, IMG submission 72375) | Subsurface groundwater microbial communities from S. Glens Falls, New York, USA - GMW37 contaminated, 5.8 m (SPADES assembly) (version 2) ...
CACATTAGGACTTGCCGCAATTTTCGCCCGAAATTCGGCACATCGCCTACGCTAAAAATGATAGGCGATAGGGCGAATTTCGGGCGAAATCTAAGTGACAACCTTTGTGTGGCAACGATTGGGTGAATGGTTTAGGTATAGAATCACATTTATACACACCACTGAAACTAACTCTTAATGAAAATTTTCGGATATTTATTGCACTTTATCGAGAAGTCTTCTAAAATACTAACAATGGGCATTGTCGAATGATGTTCAATCATCAATTCACGATCAGTGGTCAAATTGTCTGACCCCGCTTGTGAAGCCCTAAAGAGCCAAACCATGCGAGCGAGGCGATGAGCGTTACTGGTGTTTGACAGTGGAGGGCTGTCGAGAATAGGTTTTATTATGAAACAAATTTCATTAAGAGAGTGGTGGCGGTGGCTCACAATTGTAATAGGTTCGCTGATATGGCTCGCCTCAATGGTGACAGTCTATTTTTTGTTCACGTATCTTCCGGCTTTGTTGATGTTAGTTCTCTGGCTGATCTTCCTGGCGATCCAGATCTGGGGACCTCCCGTGCGATTGGATCGGTGGAGTAGATCGGAAGATGACGATCAACAGTTGGAGAAAAATAAAAAGCAATAGGTGTGATCACAACTATGAGAAAACTATCTTTATTGGTCGTTGAAGACGATGCCGACACCTCTACGTTAATTAAAATCACGCTTCAAGCCGCCGGGCATCGTGTGACTCAAGCCGGTGACGGACAAACTGCGTTGAGATTATTTGCCCAAGATGTGCCGGATGTTGTGCTATTAGATGCGATGATGCCGGAGATGAACGGCTTTGCCGTATTGGAGAACCTGCGTCAGACGTCCGATGTGCCGGTGTTGATGCTGACTGCTTTGGCGGATCCAAATTCAATTCAACGCGGCTTCTTACTTGGCGCCGACGACTACATCACCAAACCTTTCACCCCTCCCGATTTGCTTCAGCGTCTGGAGAATCTGACCACGAAACTGCCGCCGCCAACATCCACCAGCCAGATGATGACCGTTGGGCGCTTTCAATTCGATCTTAAAAGGGACGTGGTTGAAAAAGATAACAAGCCGGTTGACATCGGCAAAGCGGATGCGCGCCTGCTGCGGCATCTTATGAGGTCGTCTAATAAAGACATCACATATGAAGAACTGTTTCAAGTCGGTTGGAGACGTCAGCCATTAGCCACCGACCCGGTGGTGAATTTAGTTAATATCGCAATAGAGCGATTGCGTGACAAGATCGAGACGGATCCGAAAGTGCCTAAGCACTTGCTCTATGTAAAAGGCGTGGGCTATAAGTTTGACCCAAATTAGGCACTTACTCTAATGTAAAAGGTGTGGGCTATAAGCTTGACCCAATTAGCCACAAACTCGGTTTCCAAGTGAAACCGAGTTTTTATTTACCGACCAGCCGTCTGTCGAAGAAACCCGTTTTCTCGGAGAAAACGGGTTTCTTCCCTGCTCTCCGACAGACTGTTAGATTGCAACATCATTACTATCGCCTCTTAAACCTAACGGCATTTGTAACTGAGGTATACCATGCAAGAGAATTTATAATGCCTTTACTGTTTATTCGTGCCAGATGCTTATAATTTTTGTGCAAGGTGTGTAAGGAAAATCTCGTTACGCAAAACAATATTCTTTCGTAGAGCAAATTGCCAATTTGCTCTACGGTTTCTGAATTTACAAACAGTCTCTGACATAACCGCGAGTCATATCTATGAGTGAACCTATTGAAATATCGGTCATCATGTTTTCGAGCAATCAGCCAACGAGCGGCGATCAGCCGGCGCTGGGCATGAGTTCCAAAGTGCCCGTTGAACCGAATGCCATTCGGCTGGTAGCGCGAGAGACTGCCGAAAAATATACCGCCTTGCCCATCAAGAAGCAGGGGCGTGTGCTGCTTGTTGCTTTCGCTAACCCGGATGATCAAAACGCCGTAGATGTTGTTGCCCAAGAGACCGGGCTGCGCGTCCGCGCGGTGGAAGCCTCGGCAGAAGATATTCGAAACACGATCCCACTCGCCTACGGCGCGGAAACTGCGCCCGAAGTTCTCGAAGGACTCCCCACGAATATCGGCTGGTTGTTAATTGATCGTGGCTTACTGCAGATCGAACAGTTAGAAGAAGCGTTGGCAATACAATCGCGCGGTGGCGGCAAACTCGGCACGATCCTCGTCAACATGGGCGTCATCAACCGCCTCCTTCTGGCTGAAGTTCTGGCTGAGCAATTCAAAATGCCGTTTGTCAATTTGCGCGAGGAACCACCCGACGCGGATATTGTGCGGCGGCTGGACGCAAAAAAAGCGCGAGGGCTTAAAGCGGTGCCGGTGCGCTGGAGCGGCGATTCGCTCGTCGTCGCCATCACCGACCCCACCGATCAAGATTTACAAGATAGATTGAATCGGGAGCTAAAGGTGCCGTTGATCTTTTGTATTGCCAGTGAGTTGGACATCAATTGGATTTTGGATCGCGTCTATCGCTCCAGCTACATTGAAGAGAGCATTATGGGATTGCTCTATCGCGATCCGGATGAGTCCGCATATGAAACGTTCAGCGACACTCAACTCATCCTCCTCTTGGCATTGATTGCGTTAATCGTGATCTGCCTCGCCCTCGCGCCTGAGATAACGCTGATCGTCATCAATTCTATTTTCACGATCATCTATATATCGATCTCCTTTTACCGTTTGTGGCTGGCGTATCGCGGCGCAAATACTAACCTGACCATTAACGTTACCGCGCAAGAACTTGCTTCACTTGAAGAATCAGACCTGCCGGTCTACAGCATCCTCGTGCCGCTCTACAAAGAAAAAGATGTGCTGCCCGAGGTAGTGCGTTCAATTGACAAACTGAATTACCCTAAATCCAAGTTGGACGTTAAACTCTTGTTGGAAGAGCGCGATCAAGAGACCATTCAAGCGGCGATCAAACTGCGCCCGCCCGCGCATTTTGAATTTGTCTACATCCCCGATGCGCCGCCGCATACGAAACCCAAAGCCTGCAACTATGGTTTGGTGGGCGCGCGCGGCACCTTTACCGTGATCTACGACGCCGAAGATCGCCCCGACGCCGATCAATTGCGGATGGCAGTCGCTGCGTTCCGTAAAGCGCCGCTCAACGTAGCCTGTTTGCAAGCGAAGCTGAATTACTACAACAAAGATCAGAATATCCTCACGCGCTGGTTCACCTTAGAATACTCGAGCTGGTTTGATCTCATTCTGCCCGGCTTAGACAACACGGGTGCGCCGATTCCATTAGGCGGCACCTCGAATCACTTCTACACCGAGCGGCTGCGTGAACTGGGCGCGTGGGATCCGTTCAACGTCACCGAAGACGCCGACCTGGGCATTCGCATGTTCAAGCATGGCTATCGCACCGGGATGATCGACTCGACCACATATGAAGAATCGAACAGCCAAGTAGGTAATTGGATTCGGCAACGCTCGCGCTGGGTCAAAGGCTACATGCAAACGTGGCTGGTGCACATGCGTCATCCGTTGACCTTGCTGCGTACACTCGGCTTCAAGCAGTTCCTTAGCTTCCACTTTATCATCGGCGGCACGCCCTTTGTCTTCCTCTCCAACCCCTTCTACTGGATCATTACATCACTCTGGTTTATGCGACAGTGGAGCATCATCGATCTTTTGTTTCCCAACGTCATTTATTATCTGGCGATGTTCAATTTAGTGATTGGCAACTTCGTGTTTATGTATATGAATCTGATCGGCGCCCATCGGCGCGGCTATTACGAACTGACGCGCTATGCGCTGATCTCGCCGCTCTATTGGGTGTTGATGAGCATCGCTTCGTGGAAAGCATTGTGGCAATTGATCACCCGCCCGTTTTATTGGGAAAAGACCATTCACGGTTTGCACAAACCCCAAACGGGGACGCCGCCTACCCCGGCCCAACCGGCCCCGGCGCAACCTTCATAACCTTCTATGACCACTCTACCCTCTACCCCCACAACGTCGTTTGCCCCGAACCGTCTCAAAGAGGTCGCCCAGCGGCGCGGAATTCGGTTGCCCAGCTTTGATATGGAAATGGTGGCATTAGGTCTGATGACATTGACCTTCAATGCCTTCATGATCTACGTTGTCGTCTTCCGCCTAAATTTATTTTTGACCGACGCCATGGCGCGCACCCGCAGCGCCTGGCAAGTATTCTTCAGCTATGAACCGAAGCTGGCTTACATCGGGTTTATCTGGGCGCCTTTGCCAACCATTTTGCAATTGCCGCTGGTGTTGATCCCTTGGCTGCGCTACAAGGGGTTGTCGAGCAATGTAGTGACGGCTTTGTGCGGGGCCGGCGCGGCAATGGTCTTGATGCTTCTCCTCCGCCGCGTCCAAATGCCGAATATACTGCGCTGGCTGTTTGTCTTGGTCTTCATATTTAATCCGGTCATCGCCTTTTATTCCTCCAATGGCATGAGCGAGATGGTGTTGATCTTGTGCGTGATGCTCGTCTCGTATTTTTATCTGCGCTGGCACGAGACCAGAGGCAATTGGGTCTACTTAACCGGATGTAGTGTCGCCGCCTCGCTGGCGTTTCTGGCGCGTTACGACGCCGCCTTTTTTGTGGTGATCCTGACTTTCGCCGTCGCCTTACAATCATTCATCTGGTATTCCGAAACTCCGTACGTTACCGAAAGTTCTATCTTGATGTTTGGAGCGCCGATAGCCTACGTGGTGTTCTTGTGGATCTTGTCCAATTGGGTCATCATGGGCGATCCGCTTTTCTTTGCGCGCAGCACCTATTCCAACGCTGGACAGATCGGTTATCAGTTGACGTTATTGCCGTGGTTGTTGCCGATCAAAGGTAATTTGGAAGCGTCGCTTCAAGCCGGTTTGATCCAGACCTGGAATTTATTTCCGCCATTCATTGTCCTGTCCATCGTGATGTTAGTGATCATAGTCTGGAAACGACCTTGGCCTTGGTTGAGTTTGCTGTGCGTTGCTTGGTCGCTGACCCTCTTTTCAATTATGAATTTGTATGCCGGTCAGTCGGCGTTGTTCTTGCGTTACTTCATCACCTGTATCCCGATGACCTTTGTGCTGGCAATTGGCGTCCTGCAATCTATTACACGCTTGCGGGGGTTGGTGAGTATGCTGTTGATAATACTTTTCGCTGTGTCAGCCATCTCCAGTCTCGACGCAATGCGTAACGCAACCGAATGGGGACAGTGGAACGATGTATTCGTCCAGGCGTTGTTAGAAGATAAGCCGGTAAAAGCTTGGGCAGAAGAACAAGAACTGGTTGACTACATTCTCAAAAATACGAAGGGGAGGATTTTAGTGGATGACTTTCAGGGGTACCGCATTATTTTCTTTACCGGTCAGCCAGAACGATTCATCACCCCCGGCGACTCGGTTTTCCCGCTCTTTTTGCGTGAGCCGTACGGGAATGTCGAGTACATCCTAACGTCTAGATTTGCCTTAGAAGGAACGTTGAATCAGGTCAACATCGCTCTTCCTAATCTCTATCCCGAAGGTGGCAGTTGGGTCCAATTGGAAAAAGAAGTTTGGGTGTGGAAGTTGTATCGTGTGCTCGGCTCGCCAAACCAAATTCCATTCAAGACTCCTTCTTCGGAAATGAGTCCATCTAAATAGACTCGGTTTAATATCTCATATTGCAAATAGGATAAATACACCATGTTCAAAAAAATCTCTGTGCCATTTCGTTTTCTTTTCTTAGTGCTATTCCTTCTCAATAATGTCGCCGCCACCGCGCCACAAGGGCAGGTCGGAGACCGCACCGAAACCTTCACTCTGAACGATCTATTGAGTGCGCCGGGACAGATCGTGCCGCAGGATATCGTGATGCAAGGAAGACAAGCCTCCAACGGAGTGGTGATCCCTTTGCCCGAAGACTGGAATGTAAAACGCATGGTGGTGCGACTGAACTTCACGCACTCTTCGATCATGAAGAATACCTCAACGCTCACGCTGACGGCGAATGATACGCCGGTGGGCAGCGTGCGTTTGACGCCGGAAAACGAGCTCAATGGCAAACTGGATGTTAGGGTACCGCCCGAGGTCTTGAAAGGGGAGTCGGTCACGTTGAAGTTCATTGCCACGATGCGTATCACCGATGACTATTGCGATGATCTCAACAATATGGGCAACTGGGTTCGTGTCTCCTCACTCTCCACAGTGGAATATGGCTACGAGCAGTTAGTGCTTGAACCCAATGTCGGGCGTTTGCCTTTCCCGTTTATCAATCCCCGCTCGGTAAAAATTGACACCGCGCTCTTTGTCACGCCTGCCAATCCCACGCCGCAGGAGATGGTCCCTATGTATTATCTGGCGAGTTACTTTAGCTCGCAGATGACGTTCCGCGGAATGAATCTTTTGAGTCTTCCTATAAACGAAGTCACGCCGACCATATTAGATAAATACAACTTGGTCTGGATCGGGCGCTCGGATCGTTTGCCGCAGTTGAAAGACATTGCTGGCAAGCTACCGTTGAAGATTAACGATCAAGGCACCTTCTTAGCTGCCGACAGCCGCGATGTGGGAATCATTATGTTGGCGGCATCACCGTGGAATACCGGGCGTAGCATCTTAATTATTACTGGCGCGACCGACACTGCTGTCGCCAATGCGGCTAAAGCCATCCGTCAACCAGACTTTGTGAAGGTGGCGCGCGGCAGTTATGCCCTGGTTCCGACCACGCCGGTAGAACCGCCGACCTCGTTGCTGTTGGAAGGTGGAATAACAACATTTAAGACTCTCGGTTATCCGACTGAAACGGTTAACGGCATTGGCAAACACACATTGACCTACACGCTCGCCACGCCCAACTGGCGAACACCGGAATCGGTAAAGTTGACGATCGCCATGGCACACTCGCCGTTTACGACGAATGACCTGTCGTATTTAACGCTCGCCATTAACGGAGTTCCGCAATCGGGTGTGTACCTTAACAAGGATAATATCCAGCCCAGCAAATGGACAGTGACGATCCCGGCGTCACAGCTAACAGCCGGCGACAATAGGCTGGAACTGACCTACGAACTGCACTTCGACAAAGATGAACGACGTTGCGATGAGGATGTTTGGGCTCAAGCCTGGGGCGTGATTTACGACACCACCACTGTCGAAGCTAAATTTTCGGACGCCACCCCGGAACTATTCCTGACCAGTTTCCCCGTGCCGTTTGACTCGGGTACGATGATCGTACTGCCCCGTCAAATGGGCGTGGAACAACGCGCGGCGACTTTCAAGTTATTCAACGAACTGGGTCGCTCGATAGAGACTCGCGTTCGCGCTTTTGAGGTGACGACAGCCGATCAAGTGACCGAAGATATGTTGAAACGGCAAAGCGCAATCTTGTTGGGACGCCCCACAGAGAATCAGTGGGTGGCGGCGGCGCTGCGATCTGCCCCACTGAAGTTTGACGGTTTCGTTCGCTCTTTAGATATACCCTCGCTCAAATTGGTGGTCGCCGACACTTCTTCTGTCGGCGTGCTGGAGATCATGACATCACCGTGGAACAAGCAGAAAGCGGTGCTGATCATTACCGGCACGGATGACAAAGGTGTAGGGTTAGCCGGTGCCATACTAGTTGACCCCAAACTTGACAAGTCGTTGAAGGGTGATGTTGCCGTAGCCGACTCAACGGGCTTCCTCACCACTCTCGATTCGCGTCGTCCAACCACTGTTGCCGCAATAACGACTGGCAACGGCACATCCGGCGCGACGACCACGACGACCACTGTGTCCGGTCCGACGTTGACCATCACCCAGATTATTATCGGCTTGATGCTGGTGATATTTGTTGGGGCGTTAGTGGTGATCTTGATCAGGCGCGGCATGAAGCGGTAAGAAAATCTGGTTACGAAAAGAGACGATCCGTTGGATCGTCTCTTTTTTTGTTTATCCGCTATTAACTCTCGTCGAATTTGATTCTGTGATTAACTGTAACAAACTCACCCTAGAGGATGGAGAGAGGCTCACTCTAATCCGCAGTCAACTTTGTTCTTGCCCAAACATTTTCCCGCCTATTGGCAGAAGAAAGTTCAACTTCAGAACAATGCCAAAATGCGGATTAGAAATGCAACCCACCACGCCTCGTAGAGTTACGATTAACTTAACTTGCTATTGAGAGGTCTACATGTCACGCTTATCTCTTTCCCTCCTTCATCTTTTCATCATCATTGCCTTGCTGATTCCAACAGCACCCGTTCAGGCACAAGGTTGTTGCCCCGAAGGGTACGAAGGCAATTGGACAGCGCAATTCTTCAACAACCGCGATCTACTTGGTGCGGTTGCCTTGACGCGGGTTGATCAAAAAATAGATTTCGATTGGGGTAGCGGACAACCTGACCCGGCTGTCGCCTTTGATAATTTTTCCGTGCGCTGGTCGCGCCGTATTCACCTCAATGCCGGCTTTTACAATTTCATCGCCACCTCAGACGACGGCGTGCGAATCTACGTGGATGATCGACTCGTGATCAACCAATGGCAAGAGATGCAGGGGCAAACCACCGTGCAAGGCGTGTTCATCCCCGGCGGCTTTCACGACATCAAGGTGGAATACTTTGAAGGCTTGGGCGCGGCGAAGATAAAATTTTATTGGGACTTCTTGCGCCCCGGTTGGTTGGGCGAATACTGGAACAACACCTCACAATCCGGAACGGGATCGGCGAGCGTGGACGGAGCCAACTACGTCTCGTTCAACGAAGATACGTCGTGGCCCCCAAGCGGAGTCGCCCGCGACAATTTCTCGGCGCGCTTCTCGAAACAAGAATGGTTTGAAGCCGGACGATATATTTTCAAAGCCGAAAACGACGGCGGCGGTTTGATGTTGTGGATTGACGGCGCTTTGTTGATCAACCAGTTCAACGACAACGCTGGCAAAGGCATCATGACCGCCTCGGCGACACTCACGCGCGGCGCGCACGATATTCGACTCGATTTCTTTCACACCACCGGCACAGCGAAAATTAATTTTTGGTGGGACGCTGATCCCTTGCTCGCCGACTTCACCACATTGTATTTCAACAATCCAGATTTCTTGGGCGGTCCCGGCGGCGTGCGATCAGAGATCGCGCCCGTCTTCAACTCCGGCATTTATTCGCCGGGCTACGTCAATCACAACGACTTCTCAATTCGCTGGATGAAGAACGCCTACTTCGCGGCAGGCACCTATCGTTTCATGGGCATCGCCGACGATGGCATTCAATTCATCGTGGATAACGTTCACGTCTTAGATCGACTCGACAGCCAGGCGAATCTTTTTCACCAGAGTCATAACGTGACGTTGAGCGCGGGTAATCATCTTGTCGTCATCAACTACGTCGAGCGCGGCGACAAGGCATATTCAAAAGCGTGGTGGAGTCCGGTGCCTGATTTGGGGCAACCCTCACTGGCGGATGATTCGGTGGGCAACTTGATTCGATCCGGCAGCGCAAGCGATTGGATCGCTCAATCAACCGGATTCAACGGCGGGAGCTATCTCCTCAAACAAGGGGTTGCCGCCTCTGCCGAATGGCATCCCCTGATCATTCAAGATGGCACGTTAGAGGTGGCGGTGTATGTGCCAAGTGGCGCGACGACGACATCGGCGACCTACATCATTGACCACGCTGGACGACAAGATCGAGTGACGATCAATCAAGCGGCGAATCAAAACAGATGGGTTAGCTTAGGCTCGTTTCAGTTTGATGCGAATGGACTGGAGTCAATCAGTGTGAATAGCGCGGCGGGTTTCGTGGGGGTGGATGCAGTAAAAGTTGGAAGCGGCGAACCAAGCGGCGCGATCACGACGGGAATAGTTGCGACGACAACCACAACGACCACTCCATCAACCTCAACCGCGAGTCGCGTTCATATCGTTCAATCGGGCGACACGCTTTATTTGATCTCGCTCAAGTATGGCGTGTCGTTCAGCGCGCTCATCGCCGCCAACCCGACCAGCAATCCTAATTTGATTTTTGTGGGGCAACAAATCAATCTCCCATGAAGAGCGGTACCACGAAAACCGTCATTCCGAGAAGCGTTCTTTGCGACGAGGAATCCCTCGGGTTGCCCAAGAGATTCCTCGCGGAACAACACCGCTCGGAATGATGCGCCCTTGATTTCCCATTAAAAACGGGAGAGCCGAGTCTCTTCGAGACTAATGCTTAACTTGATTTCCCTGCGACACGCACTCACACGCCTCTATTTTGAGCGCAGGGAAGTCGAAGGTGAGCGAACCAAAATATTCCCTGCCGCTTGAGCGCGTTCTCCAGCCACTCATCACGAATGGAATAATCGAATCGGCAGTGATCCACTCGCCGTTATATTTGCGCGCGATGTGGATGTTTGTCCCCGTTGCCCGCCCGCCCTCGCACGAAGGGTGACCGATATGATCGCCCGCCTTTAAGTTCGCTCCAACACTCGCCATCTCATCACTTCGCAAATGAAAATAAAAGATCACCCAACCCGTGCGCTCATCGCCGTCGCCGTCGAGATCGAGCATCACGGTGGCTTCGTCACTGCGGGCGATGACGCCGTCAGCCAATGCGGTCGCCCAATCGTTTGAGAAGCCGCATCCTATTCCTACGGTAGGCGGGGCAAAGTCAATTGCCGCCCACGGAGTGTCGTCACCCCACACCGCATGAGGCGCGCCGGTGTAACTCCAGATAGTATCTTTCTTAAATGGCAACAGCAGATTGGGCTGGCGAAGGTTGGTCGGCATCAGTGATGCCTCGTACTGAAACGGATCGCCGAAAAGTTTTTTATAAGTTGCGGCAAACCCATCGGGCGAGACGGCGCGATTAAATTCCTCTTGGGTCATCATCTCGGCGAAGAGTGAGTGTAATGCCGCTGTGCCGGCGTTTTGCCAAAAGTCGAGCCGTTGAACGCGCCCATCACTGAAAGTGACCTCGACGATTTTCCCGCTCTTCCAGCCATAGTAGCCGAGACTCATGTGTTTTGCCGCCCATATCAATTGATTGTGGAGTCCGCCGTAGGTCGGTTGGCGATAACCGAGCGGGTAGGTGAAATCGCCGATATTTTTTTGCGTGACCGCGCTCGAACGATATTCGACGAGGGCGATGAGCAGGCGCGGGTTGATCGAATAGATCTGCGCCACGCGATCAATCACTTCCCACGTCGGGCGCATTTTTTGATCGGCGTAGTCGTCGTAGCTTGCCAAGAATCCTTTTTGCTCAAGGATAAAATTTTTTACCGAAAAATCTTTAACGCCTGGGCTGTTGATCAATTCGCTGTCGGGGATGATCCAAAACGGCGTGCCGCTGAACGGCGCATAGTTCGCCGGAATTTTTAGTTGCGTTTTAGGTTCAAGTGTGGTCAGGTCGGCGAATTTAATTTCGGGGTTGAATTGTTGGATGGCGTCGCTTGGGGTGTTGAATCTTGCGGCGAGTGCTTGGAGTGTGTCGCCGGGTTGAACGGTGTAAGGCAGCATGTCGCCGAAATTCCAACGCGCGCGAGTGGGGAGCGGCGTCGCGCCGAATGAAGATGAAGGTGAAGGTGCCGCGCGCGCTGGCGGCGTCACTGTCGTCAGGGGTGATGGCGTGGATCGAGGGGCGCACGCCGAGATCAAAATTGCCAGCGTGAGAAGAAGTCGTTTCATCTTCTTCACTATAAATGATTAAAGAATAATGATCAAAGATTGAATCTTTAATCATCAATCTTTGATCATTAATTTTGT
>Ga0082335_1008471_pt1 | contig 11684 bp, 6 predicted proteins | sample Subgrocontami58m_FD_72375 | JGI IMG/M metagenome (GOLD analysis project Ga0082335, IMG submission 72375) | Subsurface groundwater microbial communities from S. Glens Falls, New York, USA - GMW37 contaminated, 5.8 m (SPADES assembly) (version 2) ...
GTGTTGAATTTCTTGAATTTATGGACAGGGTGGTTGCTGAACTTCCTGAGGATAAAGAAGTACACGTCATTGTGGATAATTATTGTATTCACAAAAAGAACGAGGCGTGGTTGTCACAGCATAAGAATGTGTTTTTCCATTATACACCAACCTCGGCGAGCTGGCTCAATCAGGTAGAGATATGGTTTGGCATTATGAGCCGGAAAGCACTCAGGGGAGCAAGTTTCAAAAACACAGAGGAACTGCGGGAAGCGATAGAAGCCTTTGTTAATGCTTATCGCAAAACAGCGAGACCGTTTGTGTGGAGAAAGAGGGAAGTAAGGGGATCGCAATTGAGAAATACTATCGCTAATTTACGCAACTAAGCACTAGCGCGTGTTCGGACAGTCGCAAGGCTAAAGCCTTGCCCTACGTATTAAACAAATAATAGTCGCCGTAGGCCTAATTTAATTGTATAGAACAGTTTATCTATCCGGGTAGCACAGACTGTACAGACGCCCTGCCAGGACGCCTGTACAGTCCGTGCCTCTTTGTGACCTCACGAGATACGAATATCTACCGGATATAAATGGACGTAGCCCCAGAGGGGGTGACCTGTTTGTAGCAAAGGAATTAAGACGCCAGTAAGGCCCCGTAGGAGCGACCTGATATATATCCCTCACATGTTTTCACAAACCCTGCATCCCTCCGGATACATCAGCATGCAGAACACCCGATGGAAATAAACCATACCCCCTTCAACATCACATAACCAGCCTCCGGGATTTTCACAGAAACCCTTCGGCCCAGGGAGTACACACCCACATTGTCATTGGCCGAAACGTAGTGTTCTCTCTGTCCTGCTTTAATTTTAGCGTCAGGGTTGTCTTACCGTGTCCTGCATCAGCGACCAAAATTACAGCATGGTCGTTGTAAGAAACAACCCTGACGCGTATTAATAAATGGCTGCGTACGCCTGGTTGCCATTGAGCCAAGAATACTTGCGAGGCATACGCAGACGGTTCACGAAAACACCGTTTATTATTTTTCTACTTTTACCGTCAAATGCTCTTTTTGTCCTTCTGCCTCAAAGGTAATCTTTGCCCTCCCGGTCGCATCTTTCGCTTTTATTTTGAATGTTGCTTTACCATTTGTGTTTGTTACGCTACTTGTTGGCGAAACAGTTACAAGCTTTTTGCCCTTTTTGTCAATTTTTACCGTCACTTCCTTATCTTCCATTGTGCAACCCTCTTCGCCTGCCAAAGTAACCGTCACATTTATACTCTTTTTGATCTTGAGACTACGATTCTTCTTGGATAAGGTAATCTCCTCAACCTCACAACTTCCGGGAGTTGGCGTTGCTGTTGATGCAACCGTTGGCGTTGGCGATAGAATCGGCTGGAGTGTTGGTAATGGAAGCAGCGTCGGCACGGGCGGCGTTGCACCCGGAGTTGGCGTTGCACCTGGAGTTGGCGTTGCGCCTGGAACCGGCGTTACCTCTGGAGTTGACGTCGCGTCTGGAACTGGTGTTGCGTCTGCGACTGGCGTCGTACCTGGGGTTGCCGTTGCGCTTGGAGTTGGCGTTGTTGTGCTACCGCCGCCACCACCCCCACCGCCACCACCGCCGCCACCGCCACCGCCACCTCCACCACCGCCGCCGCCGTCAGACGGTGTGGGAGTTGGTGTTGGTGTGGTGGTTGTTGAGGTTGTGAGGTTAAAACTACTAACTTGAACAGGCGTAATGCTACTAGTATTTGTGCCGTTTCCTAATTGCCCGGAATCATTGTTTCCCCATGTCCATACGGTTCCATCGGATTTTCCGGCAATAGTATAATATGCCCCTGCTGCTATTAAGGTAACGTCATCAATTCCACTTACCTGTACGGGCGTAGTGCGGTCAATAGTTGTGCCGTCTCCAAGAAGGGCATACTCATTGTTTCCCCACGCCCACATCGTACCGTCGGATTTTAGCGCGAAGGTCTGGAACTGTCCACAGGCAATCGCCGTCACGTTGCTTATTCCACTCGCCTGGACAGGATTAATACTTGCCGTAGTCCCTCCATCTCCTAATTGACCGTCGTCATTAAGCCCAAATGTCCATACGGTACCGTCTGATTTCAGGACGGCTGAATGCCAGGCCCCGCACGCGATGGCGGTTACGGTACCGCTTATTGCACTTGCCTGAACGGGCGTGTAGAATGTGGTTGTTGTCGTTCCTACCCCTAATTGACCGTCACAGTTACACCCCCATCCCCAAACGGCGCCATCAGACATCAGCGCGAGGGTATGCCTCCTACCCGCGGCAAGGGCTGTAACAGTGCCACTGAGACCGCTTACCAGGACAGGGGTATCACTATCAACCTTTCCTCCATTTCCTAATTGGGCATCGTCATTATACCCCCACGTCCACACGGTACCATCTGATTTCAAGGCTGCTGTGTGCCGTGCGCCACACGCAATGGCAGTAACAGTACCGCTGAGGTTGCTTACCAAAATGGGGCTATAACTGGAGGTTGTTGTTCCATTTCCCAGTTGGCCTTTTTCGTTCTCTCCCCATACCCAAAGGGCGCCGTCAGATTTTAAGGCGGCGTTGTGATACCATCCGCCGGCAATGGCAGCAACATCGCTCAGTCCGCTTGTCTGAACCGGGATGTTACTGGAAGCAAGCGTTCCGTTTCCTAATTTGCCGTTGCTATTGCTACCCCATGCCCACACCGTTCCATCGGACTTCAGGGCAATGGTGTGTTTCTCACCTGCCGAAAGCTGCGGGGCGGCCGATGCGGTAGATGCGCCGTAAGGCACGAACACCATAGACAACGAAACCAACACCAGCATGCACAAAAAAAAGCCTGCCCTAGCGTGATTCGTATTGAAAGACGCGCTTCTCATTATTTCCTCTCCTTCTACAATCAAAAATAGTTTGTGATATTTTATTGTCTAAATTTTGCAATTACTTTTGGATTCTCATGTACAGATAGTTCCTTCTCTACCACGGTATATCTCCTTTCTGATTTGAGTGTTTTGTGGTATAAAACGCAATTCCTCTTTTTAGTTGTTGAAAATAAAAAAAGCCTTACTGCTAAAAATGATCCCCATTCCCGGCAGCAAGGCTATCTATTAAAGACCCTTTACTTTGCGTCCTCCAATTGCTTGGAGTTTGCCTTTATCGTATCGCTTTTTTCCAACAGTTATTTTCCAGGCTCGCCGTGGCGAAGCCTGCGTTGACAGGCGAAGAGACAACTGGCTGTTCCTTGTCCTCCCCTACCTCTGTATTACTATATACCATATTTTATTTTCCCCTGTAAATCCCACGAAAGTGGGACAGTGAATGATCACGAAAAAAGTTTTTTCACAGAATTCCGGAATTTACGGAAGGTGTTTGTGCCTAAGAGGGATATTCCCAGATAAAAATAATTGCGCATATCAAAGGGGTAGATTCTTATCGCCTTTAAAAATGCCGCGATCCCCTTCTTCGCATTTTTGTTTAAACAATAAAGCTTCCCAATTTGAACATAACATTGACTGTGCGCCTTGCTGTTCAGGGAGAAACTTTGCTCGTATTTTTTCAGTATCTTTTCAGCGCCCCTGATTCGTAATTCCAGGTTTCCGGAAATACTATTTTCGTGAACGTGATATCTGACCAGTGGTTTTTCGATGTATTCAAAACAAAATTTGTTTGAAAGCCTGATCCACAGGTCGTAATCCGTTGGATAGATAATGCTTTCATCAAACAAACCTACCTTTTCAAAACACGCCCTCCGTAAAAGAACGGTAGATGGCACTCCGACATAATTCTTAACAAAAATATCCTTGTATATATTGCCTCTTTTGGCGGGGACCATTTGCCATATTATTTTATCGTTAGACCTGTCCACCTCCACATAACCGGCATAAACGACGCCCACCATTGCGGGGCTATTTTCCAACAAATCAATCTGTAGCTTAAGTTTATCGGGCAGCCATTCGTCATCATCATCCAAAAATGCAATATACTCGGCGTTTGAATTCAGTATCCCCACGTTCCTGCTTCCCGCTTCTCCTTTGTTTACTTCATTGCGTATATATTTTATCCTCTTGTCATTAAAGCCGCGCACTACCTCTTGGGTATTGTCCTTAGAACTATCATCCACAATGATTATCTCAAAATCCTGAAACGTCTGGTTTAATACGCTGGTAATTGCAGATGGAAGAATTTCAGCGCGATTATGGGTAAGGATGATTACACTGACCTTGGCTATTTCAGACATGAGGCAACTCCTTCAAGCACGTTTAGCATCCTATAGTCATTTGCCATACAGCCCTTCGTCATGGCTGCCAACATGCTTGCCTGTAGGGAATCCATGCTCAGGTTATGAGATTGTTCAAGCAGCTTGAGGCCGAAGCGGTCGGCGATGGCTTCACAAAGACGGGTGACGCCTACCGATTGGTGGTGATTCTCAATATCTACACTGCCCAGGGGTCTGCCGTCCTTGGTCACAAATACGCGTACGACAGGGTAGTCAGCCACATCGGCCAGCGCGCACAAGGGCTGGCCGAGGTCAACGGCGCGTTTAGCGGTGGCATCCTGGCGACGGAGACGCGGATTTTGTGAAACAATCTTGCGAGGCGTCACCATCTGGGAAATAGCGCCGTAGTCCTGTGCAATTTTATCCGCCGTCCGCTGAGCCTTTTGATAGCTATGAAGACCGCCGAAGAACGCACGCAGTCTGGCCAGGATTATATCCCGCGGAAAGCGTGATGGACATGCGTAGGAAATCAACAGAGATCGTACCAGCAGCCACAGTTCACGGAATCCCAACCGGATAAAGGTAGCGCGCTCATCAGGATAATTCATGATGCTTTGCACAATGTATGCAGAGAATGAGGTGCCCCACGTGGCAAGCTGGTCGCGCAACTGTGCATAATCCCTACGGTGGCAATGCCGCACCATTGCGCCCGGCTCATAGACCAGGGTATAACCTCTCTTTAATACGCGAAAAAACATCTCCAGATCGCCGCCGCCGTTGGTAACTGTGCCTACATCTAAGGCAGGATCAAAGCCGCCAATCAGGTTGAATAGGCTGCGGCGGTAGGCCATATTAGCGCCCGTGCCGTACTTGCCTGTACTCCCATGGCGAGTCGCGGCTCGTTCTCCATTCTCGCAATCAACCCGACACCATTTACGCTCAAAACCACGCCCGAAACCGCCGCTTTGCTCAAAGAGTATCTGCGCTTCGGTTTCGAGTTCATAAGGCACAACAAGCCCGGTGACAACCATTACCTCAGGACTTTCAACAAAAACCCTGGCGAGCGCCTTTAACCAGCCTGAATCAACCACAACGTCGTCGTCGGTATAAGCGACAATCTCTCCCCGGGCCTCGACAATCGCACGGTTTCTCGCCCAGTCAAGACCCGGGCGGGGTTCGCGGACATAGCGCACATTGGCAAAGGTGGTGCGTACCAAGCGTTCGGTAGCATCGCTGGCCGGGGCGTTATCAACAACGAGGATATCCAACGCCGGGTAATCAAGACGGTGCAGAGAATCGAGGCATCGGGCCAGGTCAGAAGCGCGATCACGGGTACAAACGGCAACGGTTATCAGGGGTAATGGGCCGCTGGAAACCGGATGCGGAGTGCTGAGCAGGTCATTGATCTGCAATCCCCCCGGCCTTGGCAGTGTCATCAGACCATCACACAAAAGGTGTCGTATAATCGCGTGACTGAGCTTTTTCACTATGGCTGTGCCTATGACATCCGGTGTACAGATGTTATGGGTAACGGGAATTTTGACGTATCCAATCGGGGTGCCGTGCAGACGAACCAGCGCCTGTAATAGCCCATACCCTTCCATGCCCTCAATAGTTGTCAGAGGACGGCTCAATTCTATATCAATTACTTTTATGGGTTTTCGCATTACACCTGTTTTACCGCCCTGGCCGTAATCAATACCTCATAACCAGGATCATTAAAGTCCAGTTCTTCCTTTTGCAGTTCCTCCGCAGCGAGGCCGTGTAGGAAGGAGATCGCCGCAAGCACATTCCCGTGGGCATGAATACTAATATCGGCAGCCGGGAATGCCTCTTCGAACAGCCGACACGCCGATAGGGTGGTGAAACTCCAATACCAGCATTCACCCCAGTTATGATCGTAGTTTTGGCTAATGCCAGGAAAGGTCGCAAGCAAAATTCCTCCAGGTTTTAGAATACGGTAAAGTGTCCTAAGCGCAGCACGAGCGTCGTAAATAAGGTGGAGCGTTTGTGTTAAAATTATGCAATCAAAGATTTCCGACGGTATATGATCTGCGCAGGTCAAATCAGCAAAAATGGTTGCCATCGGATTACCCTCCACAACATGAAGCACATCACTAACAACAACCCGATTGCCTCCAAATTTGCGGGTATAGGAATTATCCCCAATCTCCAATACCCGTCCTTGAATATCAGCACTATGGCGCAACAGAAAATTTTCGATGTAGTAGCGATCAATAGGAAGCCCCCGGTCATAGCCCCAACATCTACTGATAGGTGTAACACGCCGTAGATCACCAAGCTGTACCTTTCCTACCGAAGGATATGATTCTTTTTGTCGAACGCCCCCGAGCCGGCGATCAACTGATTCGGGGCGTGTTTGTAGTGTGATAAGTCTTATTAGATATTTAATATACTTCATAAAATATTTGTTGCCTCATTTTAATGAATATTAAGCTTCGCAATAAAATTCTGCAAGTTATCAGAGCCAAATACTTCCAGCCTGGGCAATGCTAAAGGAGAATCATGGTAAGTAGACAAACCCCAACGACAGGATAAACCATAAACATAACCACAGGCGCCTATTAAATGCAGAACAACCTCATCTTCTGCGCCGTGTGGGTATGCAAAGGCCTTAATTATAACGCCAAGTTCACGACAAAGAATTGCTCTGGAACGAGCACCTTCCCGGACAATCTCCGATGCAGAAAGAGCAGGAAGATAGGGATGGCTCGTTGTATGAGAGCCAAATTCAACTCCTTCACCGTAAAGCAAACGAATATCAGTCCATCCGAGCAGGGGAATCTGTTCTCCATAAGCGTTATCCCAACGGTTAACGCCTCCAATCTCGTCTGTAACAATAAACACGATAGCTGAAAAACCATAACGTTTTAGCACAGGCCATGCGAATGTAAGAAAATCCTGATATCCATCATCGAATGTAATAAGTATAGCGCGGCCTGGAAGCGGGCTTTTTGTTTTCATAGCTGTATACCAATCATCTAATCCGATGCTATAAAATCCTGCGTCATGTAAATATTTAACTTGCTCCTCAAATGATTCAGGTGTAACTCTATAACGAGCAGTCGCGGGTGCGCCAGTTGGAGAGATTCTATGATACATAAGGATGGGAAGTTTGCTCGTTATCGTGTCAATTTTGTTACAATTTTTACGGGAGGTTTTACCATTAGGTAACGAAACTGTTTTATTAACCATTGCATTTGTGGTGGATACTTTTTTTTCTATAGGTGGAAGCCAGACTAAATCCGGCGCATATACGGCATAAACCGGGTTATTACTTGATTCAGAAGTCTGAAATATGGGTTCACCGGTGACTGAAGCGGCATTAACAAGATCGCTAACTGTTGCGGAAGGAAGTACCGCACGCCGGGAGACGCTTGTTCCGATCAATCCTTGAGTATGTCGGCCAAATACCATACCGTGTTTAGAAGGCAGCAAAGCCTGCCTTGTGGCACGGATATAGTTGGGTGCAGGATTTATATTCACAGGCGCTTTTATGTCGTCATCACTTTGCGTATGTTGTCTTGCGTTTGCTGCTGAATTTGCAAGCCGTTCCCGGAGAGACATTTCTTCCGTTATCGACTTGCCGAGCAATCCTTCTCTAACAGCAGCGCAACACAATTCATAACCGCTTGCGTTTGTGAGCGCTGCGCGTAGTTCTGAGGCACGGATGATATTACCTCTAATAGAAATAGTTACTGCGCCGAGCGCAACCCCACCCACGGTCAACAATATATTGATCTCTTGACCTGAGACTTGTATATCATCAATATCTTCACTGACTTCAATTATAAGCCAGTTACCATTTAAGCAGTGTTTTAAAACCGGCGCTGATTCCAGAAAATAAACACTTGGCTTACGCAGATAGTTTCGTATTCTTTTCAAAATGGACCACCATTTGTTTTTGTTGGATATTCTCTCACCAGTTTGATGGAAATACTTTTGAGACAAATTAGGGCAACCCCAGATTTCTTGCAAAAATGTTTTCCATCCAATGCTATCGTGCCTGTCTTTTACCGTAAGTTTTTTATAGACGGTCATCTCAAAGAACTTGCCAATAATTGACCAAGCGAACCTGGCTGCAATTGCGTCCATTAAAACGTAACGAGACACAATGCCATCACAAACAGGTAGTTCAATAGTTCCGAGCCTTAACTTCTCAATCTCAACTATGCAATACAATCGCTCGACGCCAACAGGAACAGAGACGTCTGTGATTGGTTGTGTGATATCTGCCAGGATAACGTATACCGTTCCCAAAGTAATTGGTTTTGGAGCAGATGAATTTTCTATGATCATACGAATTAATGCCATATAAGCGCGGCGATTTAATCCCGGGGTTTTTGATTGGTCTTCTAATGCAACAAGAAACTCTTCTATGCGTTGTTTTAAACCAGGCAAAAGTTCAATCCAAGCCTCCGGTAATTCCGCTGCAGAATGTAGTACCGCCCCAAAAATATTCCTGGCTATATGTTTTGGGTCAAGAGCAGGCTCTCGGTCGTCTTTAAGCGCGGCAAGTAAGGGTCGAGCATCTTCGCCGCGTCCGATCACAAGTCCCGCTGCCCAGCATAAAAAATAAAACCTCGCGGCCGAGATATTCTCAAATGGCATACCATTTACGTATAAGGGATCTGCAAACGGAACACGCGGATCAAGTGAGTGTCCTCGTGTAATGACGCGAAGTCCGTCAGTGAGAATCTGCTTGCCATTAATAGAGGCAGAGTTACGCCGCATACGATAAAATGCAAGCACCTCATGAACTGCGCCAATGCGAGTACCGGTGCGGGCAATTCGTTGCCAGATATCCCAGTCCGGACACGTGCGTAAAGAAGTGTCAAACCCGCCGACGGCTTTAATAAGTGTTCGGCGGACAACACAAGCATGAATTGCAAAAGCACAGCAACATGCAAACAAACCAAATATGTTTTCTGATTGTGAGCAATAGTTTTCAGCCCCAAGTTTACCATGGGGAGTCACACGAGCCCAACCACAATAGACGGCATTGAGGCTTGGGTCAAAAGCAAGGGTGTTGGTCATTTTTTCTAAGTACGAAGGGGCAATCCAGTCATCGGCGTCAAGGAAAAGCAACCAATCAAAGTTAGCACGGTTAATGCCCGTGTTCCGTGCCGCAGCTTCGCCGCCTTGTTGCTGCCCTATACTATAAATACGCGCGTCTTTTTTAGAATAATTTGTAGCAATTGCATCAGTTTCATCCGTTGATCCATCATTGACGATAATTGCCTCCCAATGTCTGTGGGTCTGTGCAAGCAGTGATTCCAGCGTCTCTGAAAGTGTGTCAGCCGCATTGTGGGCGGGGATAATGATAGATACGTTCATCGCACTCATAATTCGGTTACATCTCCTAAATAGACAATTGATTCCTCATACACAGGCAAGCCTGCAATTAGAATTGTTTTTCATACCTACTTCTATCCTTTACTATTTCTTTTGGAATCCAATAACTGCCCGAAGCTTGTTTATCGTATCTCAATTCCAGGAAATCCCTGCCGAATAATCTTGCCAGCAAACAAATGGGTGTAATGCCCAGATAGAACAGCATACCCAGCATCAGCCGCGCCACGAGCCACCTCATACGGACGACTAAAACCATCCCAAATTTTCGGAGCGCACGCCTTCCACTTTTGATATTTTTAATTTCCTTACGCATCATAAACTTTTCCTAATCCAAGTCATATTTTTCCAGCCAATCAATATCATTATCCAAGGGTTTTTGCCCGTTCTTTTCTATTAGGAAATTTCCCATAATCAAATAATCCATGTTGGTTCGCATGAAACACAGGTATGCGTCGTCAGGAGTACAAACGATGGGTTCTCCCCGCACGTTAAAGGATGTATTGATAATTACGGGACAGCCGTATTTTTTATCAAACATTGCGATCATACGATAAAACAAAGGATTGTCATGCTCGTCAACGGTCTGAACCCGCGCAGAATAATCAACGTGAGTAACCGCGGGAATAAGGGAACGGACAATATTTAATTTATCAATGCCGAAGAGTTTCTGCTCTTCCCCTGACATTGCCTGGCAAATTTCACCCTTCACCGGCGCAACCAGAAGCATATAAGGACTCTCTGTATTGATTTCGAAGAAATCTGAAACTCTCTCCTTCGTCACTGCCGGGGCAAAAGGACGGAAACTCTCCCGGAATTTTATCTTTAGATTCATTATTTCCTGCATTTTCGAGGAACGGGCGTCTCCAATAATCGAGCGATTCCCCAATGCCCTGGGACCAAATTCCATCCGCCCCTGAAACCAGCCAATGACCTTTTGTTCTGCAATTAAATCAGCAATCCTTTCCGGGATTACTTCGTCGCTCAGTTCAACATAAGGTATCGTATTCTTCTCCAGAAAATGAGAAATGTAGTCGCTCTCATACTTTGGTCCAAGGTAGGAACCATGCATAAAGTCCTTCTTGTTATCGGCGATTCTGCCGTTCTCTAAATATTGATGCCAGACGAACAAGGCTGCACCCAATGCGCCTCCCGCGTCTCCGGCTGAGGGCTGTACCCAGACGTTCTCAAAAGGGCCTTCGCGTAAAATCCTTCCGTTACTGACGCAATTTAACGCCACGCCGCCTGCCAGACAGAGATTTTTTCGTCCAGTCACTTTGTGAATATGCCGCGCCATACGCAACATTACTTCTTCGGTCACTTCCTGCACAGAACGCGCTAAATCCATATCGTGTTGAGTTAGCAACGATTCCGGCTTCCTGGGTGGACCGCCAAACAATCTATGAAACTTTTTATTGGTCATGGTTAAACCGGCGCAATAATTAAAATATTTCATATTCAATTTGAAGGAACCATCATCTTTCAAATCCATCAATTCTGAGAGAATCAAATCTTTATACCGTGGTTCTCCATAAGGCGCCAATCCCATTACCTTGTACTCACCTGAACTAACCTTGAACCCGGTATAATAGGTAAATGCGGAATACAGTAACCCTAAAGAATGCGGAAAATTGATATCCGCCAGAATATCTATCCTGTTATCCGTGCCTATCCCATAGCTTGTTGTCGCCCATTCGCCAACCCCGTCTATCGTAAGGATTGCCGCCTCCTGAAAAGGCGAAGGAAAAAACGCAGACGCCGCGTGGGATTCGTGATGTTCAGGAAAGATAGTCTTTCCCTCGAAACGCAGTTCTTTCCTGATAAACTCCTTCATCCGGATTTTTTGCTTGATCCATGACGGCATTGATTTAACAAACGACCGGATTCCTGCGGGCGCATAAGCCAGATAGGTCATCAGTATACGCTCAAACTTCAGAAAGGGTTTATCGTAAAAAGCCACGAAATCCAAATCCTTTACCGCTACCCCACCCTCTTCCAGGCAGTAATGTATAGAATTCACCGGAAAAGAAAAATCCTGTTTTTTGCGGGTAAAGCGTTCTTCCTGGGCAGCGGATACTATCCTGCCGTCTTGAACAAGACAAGCGG
>Ga0082335_1008472_pt1 | contig 11684 bp, 4 predicted proteins | sample Subgrocontami58m_FD_72375 | JGI IMG/M metagenome (GOLD analysis project Ga0082335, IMG submission 72375) | Subsurface groundwater microbial communities from S. Glens Falls, New York, USA - GMW37 contaminated, 5.8 m (SPADES assembly) (version 2) ...
TTGTTGGACCGACGGTTACCTTTAATGTGACAGGATGGAGCAATTATAGTATTTACGAAAATGCGATTTTAGTTTCTGCTTGTGGGATTTTATCTACTACGGGAGGACAGTATGTGATGACACAGGGTTTCGGAAATGCAAGTGGGAATTGCATCACAATTACTGCGAGCAATATCGTGCTTAACGGCGCAGGGTATGCAATTACTTATGGAAGCGGAGGGACTGGTGTGGGAATTAGCGCGACGAGCGTGAATAATATTACGATAAAGAATGTGGTTATTAATAAGAGCACTGCGAATGTGTCGACGGCGAATAACTATGGCATTTCGTTTACGACAGTGACAAATAGTACGATACAGAATGTTACTGTGAGAACAAATGGGACTTCCTTTAACATAGGTCTTCTTGTCAATTCTAGCAACAACAACACTCTTGTTAACAACACTATTCTCACTGGCGGCAGTAGTTCCAACAACAATGGCATTTCTATTTCAGATTCTAATACTACTACTGTAACATTCAATACTATTAATAATACAAATGGAGATGCAATCTATTTAGACACTGCTACAACGAGTGGTAACAAACTTATTAACTTGAGTATCATCAGCCCTGCGAATCTGAATTTAGACTTACAAATTGCAACCGCAGCCTTGAACGACACGTTCTTCATCGACCAAGCAATTCGCAATTACTCATTCACAGGCGTTGGCTCTAAAATTATCGTAAATGACTCGCGTTTCGGCGTTGTAAGTTTCTTGCAAACAATTAATGGAAGCGGTGGGAATCTTTCAAACGTAATAAGAATCGGGAACAATAGTGTTTATGTGAATGATACTGTCGGGGGGAGCGGATTGAATAGAAGTGCGAACATTACATTCACTGGAATGTCTATCGTGTTTAGCGACCCTGTCGTGTTACGCAACGGGGCGGTGTGTAACGCGACGCAAGGTGGATGCAACAACTTTACGGCTTTGACTGCGGGGAATGTGCGGTTCAATACAACGATTGCAGGCAATTACACAATCGCGGAGAGACCTGATGAAGTAATCCCTGAAAATATTACATTTGTGCCTTGGACACTTGCTGATGAGACAAACCAGACACTTACTGAAATACGTGTGAATGTGACTGCTAATGATAATGTGGGTGTGCAGGCGATTGTTATTCGATTGTATAATGCGAGCAGGGCGCTTAATGCGAGCAGGCAGAATGTAAGCTCGCCACATACTGTGAACTTTTCTGGGCTTGCGGATGGAGTTTGGTACTTTAATGCGAGCGTGAATGACAGTAAGAACAATATTAATGAGACTGCCACGCGCACAATCAGAATTGATACGACAATTCCAAACATGAGTTACGGAAGTGGTACAGAGACGAATGCGACTTATATCACAAGAACTTATTTGATTGTGAACGTGACTGCAAGTGATGCGACTGTTGGATTGGCGAACATCACGATTTTCGTGCTGAATGGGAGTTTGAGCGTGTTTAATCAGACGACGAAGACCACAAATGAGAACTGGGTGAACGTTACTAACCTTTCGGATGGGATTTGGTACTTTAATGCAAGCGCGCGAGATTATTTGAATTGGGAGAATACTACTGAACGCAGGACAGTGACAGTTGATACAACACGGCCGTTGATTTCGTATCAGGGAACGACAGAAGGAGAATATGCGAACTTATCGCGAACGTGGATATTTGTTAATGTCAGTGTGACAGAGACGAATGAGGTGAATATTACTTTCACCTTGTATAATGCGACTGCACAGGTTAATGTCACTACGTTCAGCAGTGCGGTGAGAAGCATCAACTGGACAGGACTTGTAGAAGGGACGCATACATTCAATGTCACAGTGAGTGATCAGGTGAATAACAGGAACACGACTGCGACGCGGACAGTGACTGTGGATTCCACGAGACCTGGAATTGGCTTTAACGGAGGGACAGAGGCAACTGGCACGAACTGGAGCAGGACGTGGATTTATGCTTCCGTATCTTTGAATGAGACGAACACGGCGAATGTGACATTTACATTGTACAATGCGACTGCGCAGGTTAATGTCACGACATATAGTGGAGGAGGCACAACGACATTTAATTGGACCGGACTTGCCGAAGCGTCGTATACGTATAACGTGAGTGTCAGCGACTATGTAAATTTCAGGAACACGACTGAAAGCAGGACTATGACACTGGATTCTACACGACCGGGAATTGGTTTCAGTGCTGAAACTGCGGCGGGAAATGTGAATGTGAGCAGGACGTGGATTTATGTTAATTTGTCGTTGAATGAGACAAATACAGCAAACGTGACATTCACACTCTATTACTCAAACGGGACAAGTGTGAATGTGACGACGTATTCTAGCAGTCAGACAACGTTCAACTGGACATCAGTAAGCGATGGAGCATATACGTACAACGCGACTGTTACGGATCAGGTAAATTTCATTAACACGACTGAAAACAGGGCGATTAGATTGGATACAGTCGTGCCAAACGTGAACTATGGAGGGCAGACAGAGAACAATGGAGCGAACCTGACGCGAAGCTACTTGGTTGTGAACATTACTTCTTCTGATAGTGCGTTGGCGAACTTGACTGTTGTTGTTTACAATTCCAGTGGGCAGATTAATCGAACGACTGTAACTGGAGGGCAGGTTTTTGTCAATATGACTGGTCTTGCTGACGGGGCGTACACTTTCAACGGCACTGCAGTTGATTTGGCGAACAACAGGAACACGACACAGACACGAACAGTGACGCTTGACGTTACTATGCCGCAGATTTCTTACACTGGTACGACAGACAGCGACAATGTGAACAGGAGTCAGACGTGGGTGTTTGTGAATGCTTCTGTTACAGAGACGAACGAGATTAACATTACTTTCACTTTGTGGAATGCGACTGCGAGCGTGAACGTGACAACGTTTACAGATGCGCGAAGGACAATTAATTGGACTTCGCTTGCTGATGGTGTTTATACATACAATGTTAGTATTATTGATCAGACAAATCAGAGAAACACGACAATCACGCGGACAATTACTTTGGATGCGACTAAACCTGCAATCGGGTTTGGAGCGGGAACGGAGACGAATGCGACTGCATTCGGTAGAACGTGGATTTATGCGAATTTATCGCTTAACGAAACGAACTTCGCTAACGTGACTTTTGCATTGCACAATGCGTCGGGCGTGGTGAATCGTACGATGTTCACAGACACGACGCGGTCACTTAATTGGACTAATTTGACAGACGGAGTTTATTATTACAATGCAACTGCAATAGATTATGCGGGGAATGTGAACACGACTTTGCTGAGGACAATCACTCTTGATACTGTGGCGCCGACGAGCATTGCGTTTGTCACACCGACAGACAGCGACAATGTGAATGTGAGCAGGAATTCGACATATGTTAACGTGACTGCGACAGACAGCGCGGCTGTTCAGGCGATTGTTATTAGATTGTATAATTCTAGTAGGGCGGAGAATATGAGTAGGCAGAATGCAAGCTCGCCGCATGCTGTGAACTTTAGTGACTTGCCTGATGGTATCTGGTATTTCAACGCTACTGTAAATGATAGCGTTGGGACGAAGAATGAGACAGAGACGAGAAGAGTTGTTCTTGATACGACTATGCCTAACGTGACTTATGTTTCTGGGACAGAAACAGATGGAGCGACAATCACGCGGACTTACGCTGTTGTGAATGTGAGTGCGAGCGATACGCTTTCTGGAATTGTGAACGTGACTGTTGTGTTTTACAATGCGACAAGAGTGGAGATAAACAGAAGCACAAATACAAGCGGGACGCTTGTTTATACTAACTTTTCTGGACTTGTGAACGGGACTTATTATTACAACGCTACAAGTACTGATTATGCAGGTAATCGGAATACGACTGCGACACGAACTGTGATTGTTAGCACTGCTCCTGTGATTGTGACATTTGGCGATGGAACAGAGACGAATGGAACGTATCAGACACGGACAAACATCTACGTTAATGCGAGTGTGACTAATGTATCTGCATTGAGTACGATTGTGATACGTCTGTATAATACAAGCAGGAGTGAAAATACGAGCAGTGTAAACAGTACGGCTGGACAGCATTTTGTGAATTGGACAGGACTCGCAGACGGTGTTTGGTACTTCAATGTGAGTGCGAATGACACTTCGGGAAACAATGCGAGCACTGGAACACGACAAGTGACGATTGATACGACGAGACCGCAGATAGGATTTGGGGCGGAGAGCGCAAACGGGAACGTAAACTTAAGTCGGACGTGGATTTACTTGAACTTATCATTGAATGAGACAAACGTGGCAAACGTTACGTTTGCTTTGTATTATCAGAATGGGACAAGTGTGAACGTAACGACGTATGCGAGCGCAACAACGACATTCAACTGGACAGGACTTTCGGATGGGAATTATACATACAATGTTAGTGTTAGTGATTTGGTAAACTTTATCAATACGACTGAAAACAGGAGAATCACTTTGGATACGACACGACCGTTGATTTCATTTGGGACTGGTAATGAAGATGACGGGAGCGCGAGAAGCAGGACATGGCTTTATGTGAATGTGTCTGTCACGGAAGCGAACGAGCAGAACATTACGTTCACACTGTATAACCTTGCGTCTAGCGTGAATGTTACGACGTTTACAGATGTACGAAGAATAATCAATTGGACAGGACTTTCGGATGGGAACTATACGTACAATGTTTCTGTTGCGGATTACGCGAATAACAGAAACACGACACAGACAAGAGCGTTTGTTGTTGATACTGGAATCCCGACAGCAATTACTTTTGTGACTCCGACAGAGAGCGATAATGCGAATCTGACAAGCAGAAATGAGATTTACGTTAACTTGACTGCGACTGACAGCGCTACACTATCGCGTATAACTGTGCGATTGTTCAATGCGACTAATTCGAGCGTGGCAAACAGAATAAATGCAAGTTCGCCACACAGCGTGAATTTCTCTGGATTGAATGATGGAAGATATTATTTCAACGCAAGCGTGAATGATAGTGCGGGCAATGAGAATCAAACAGGAACGCGGACAGTGCTGATTGATATGCAGCCGCCAAACATTCTTGCTTTGAGGAGTGATGACGTTGTTCAGTACGGAAATGCGACATTGAACGTGAATGCGAGTGATTTAGGATTTGGATTGCAGGCAGCTAACGCACAGGTATGGTACAGCAATGGCACTTGGATTGGGAATTATACGATGACTTTGAATGCGACTAGCGGAGTGTTCAATCTGACTTTGTGGAATCTTTCTGTGATTACAGATTATGATGTTAATTACTCAATCAATGACACAATTGGAAGACAGACAAACACGAGTGATTATTTTGAAGTATACAGACCTATTGGGGCGACGATAAGGGGCAACATTAGTGATGCTGCTGGAACCCAGAAGAATTATACGTTTATCTTCAGAAGACCTGGAACAAACATCACGCTTTTGAACTTCACCAATAACAGTTACGCTTTTGCTGCTGATGAACTGAAGAACAGAACGTATGATTTGGAAATTGGAGTGGGAACACATGCATTAGTGTTAAAGAGTTTTAATTTGACTACAACGTATATTCCTGTCAATATTGATAATTTGAGTATAACTATCACAAACATTACTAACTACAAGATACTTGCTGGCTTGGGAGTGAACACAACATACACTGGAAACGCGACATTGAACTTTAGTTATACATACAATGCTGATGGGGCTGCTGTGACTGAATCGGGCTTGACTGTGCACAAATGTTCTGCTTGGAATTATACTGATAGAGTTTGCAACGAAGGCTTTGCATTATATGGGAACAAGACAGTATTCAGTGAATCAGACAGGATGATTGTAAATGCTTCTAGCTTCTCTGCTTATTTAGTTAGTGAATACACTTGTGGAAATTCTATATGCCAAGCAGCATACGGGGAGACAATAAGCACTTGCGCTGGAGATTGCGCGCCTGCAAGTTCGAGTAGTAGTTCTGGCGGCGGTGGCGGTGGCGGAGGAGGAACTGCGGCAAACACGACACAGGAGCAGACAAGGCAGACAACAAGCGGAGGATTACAAATAGGCTTGGCGAAGATTGAAAGAGAATTGACTGTAGGAGAGAATGCCACTGAACGTTTGACTTTGATAAATGGCAAGGATACTGCTTTGGATGTTAAATTCTTTTTAGATAAGGCGTTGCGTAGAGTTATGGAAGTGCCTGAACAGATACGTGTTGAATCAGGAGAGACGAAGGTTGCAGATATTATGATTCGTGGGAGTAAAGAAGGAGTGTACAAGGGAAACTTGTATTTACAAAGTATTGATTTCAATCAGAGCATACCTGTACAGATTTCTGTTCTTTCATTACAGAAGAAACTCTTGGATATTTCTTTATCTATTTTGAAAGAGCGCGTGGCTGCTGGCAGTGAATTGCCTTTCAAAGTAGATATTTACAATCTTGGACAAGAAAGGCGTTATGATATTGCTCTTACTTATGATATTGTTCGGAAGGAGACTAATGAGAGCATTTTGCATAAAGAAGAGCAGACTGCGATTGGTCCGACTTTATCCATTGTGCGCAGCATTGAATTGCCGAAAGATACGACAAATGGGGAATATAAGTTGATTGTGACAGCGGACTATGGTGAAGGGAAGGCGCAGGCGTTTGCTTCTTTTGCTGTTGAGAGATCATTTATTCCTGAAGCAGTGAGTAAGTACGCTCCATTAATCATGCTTATGATTGTAGTCGGCTTCATCCTATTTATCGGAATGTATTATCTTGTGTCATTGAGAAGACAATTGAAGGCGAAGCAGATATCGGAGAAGTTGAAGAACAGCGTGTATCCTGCTCCTGATTTCCTGACTTTGCCGCAGTCGAAGTATGCGCACGTTGGATTAATTGCTGATGCAGATGAACCTGCTTATCTGGACCATACGCAATTGAACAGGCATACTCTAATTGCGGGAGGCACTGGATGCGGGAAGACTGTGGCTGCTATGGATGTTGTTGAAGAACTATTGAAGAAGGGAGTTGGAGTTGTTGTATTTGACCCTGTTGGACAATGGTCTGGATTTGCGAAGAGAAATACAGATGAGAAGATGCGAAGACTTTATCCAAAGTTCAAGTTGGGATTGCCGCAGGCGTTCAAACCTCGGATTGTGGAAATAAGTGATGCGACGATGAACGTGGACGTTGTGCATTACATGCAGCAGAAAGGTTTGACAATATTACGCATGGATAGATTGACTCCGAAGAAGGTTGACAGCTTTATCGAAGGTGCATTGGGACAGATTTACAGAGCGAATTTGAATGAATCAGGCAGTTTGAAGTCGCTCGTTGTTTTAGACGAAGTGCACAGATTGTTGCCGAAGTATGGCGGGCGAAAGGCGTACACGAAGCTGGAGCAGGCTGTGCGTGAATTTAGGAAGTGGGGCATTGGATTGCTGATGATTTCACAGGTATTAACTGATTTCAAAGGAGCTATCAGAGGAAACATTGGAACAGAGATACAGATGCACACAAGGTATGAGGGAGACATTAAGAGAGTGAGAGAAAGACACGGAGCGAATGTGTCAAAGCTTATTGCAAAGTTGTCTATTGGGATTGGTATGGTTGAATGTTCTGAATACAACAAAGGGAATCCGTACTTTATAGAATTCAGACCTTTGCTGCATTCGCCTTACAAACTGACGGAGACAGAGGCGAAGCAGTTAGTGAAGAAGGAGACTCCTGTGCTTAGGATGGATGTAGTTGAGAAGAAGTAAGCATAATCTTTACATGAATACCGAGATTTTTGTTAGTTTTGTTACTCTTTGTACAAAAATCTCTGTCTGGAGAATTCTGGAAGAAATTAACGCAATCAACAGAATTCTCCATATCTCCGTTGAAGTGCTATAATGTTTATATAGTCTATAACTCTCTTTTGCGAATAAGGTTTTGTAATCTAAGGAATTATACTCTATGGCAAAAAGCGATGATGAACCGGCAAAAGAAGCGAACAAGGAAGATAAATCCAATGTTGAACTTGGACTAACAGATATACCTGGGATTGGTCCAGGTATTGCTGCAAAGTTAGAGGCAGCAGGGGTGTATGATCTTATGGGGCTTGCAGTCATGTCGCCTTCAGCACTATCTGACCTTGCAGGAATTGGAGAAGCAGTTGCCCGCAAAGCGATTCAGGCAGCACGCAGTATGATGAAGCTTGGGTTTAGTGATGGTGTGGAATTTGCTAAAAAACGGGAAGATGTTTATTATATTACTACGGGCTCGCAGAACTTAAATGCACTTCTGGGAGGAAAGGGGATTGAAACTAAATCATTGACAGAGGCATATGGTGCTTTTGGTAGTGGGAAGACACAATTGGGTTTGACTTTGGCAGTTAATGTGCAACTGCCAAGAGAAAAGGGTGGAGCAAATGGAAAAGCAGTATTCATTGATACAGAAGGGACATTTAGACCAGAAAGAATAAGGCAGATTGCCGAGGGTATGGGGGCGAATAGTGAGAAAGTTCTTAAAAATATTCTTGTGGCACGAGCGTTTAATTCAGACCATCAAATCTTACTTATTGATAAGATTGCAGAATTAATTAAGGGAGGAGAGCCTATTCGTATGATTATTATTGATTCTTTGACTGCTCATTTCCGCGCAGAGTTTGCCGGACGAGGACAGTTGGCTGACAGACAACAGAAATTAAACCGATATTTACATACATTAATGAAATTGGCCGAACAACATAACTTAGCAGTTTACCTCACTAATCAAGTTATGGCAAATCCTGGAATGCTGTTTGGAGATCCTACTACTCCTGTCGGAGGGCATATAGTTGGGCACATGTCTACATATCGTATCTATCTACGCCGTGGTAAGCAGGGAAGCAGAGTTGCAAAATTAATTGATTCACCTAATCTGCCAGATAATGAGACAGTATTTTTTGTGACCTTGCATGGCGTTAAAGATGAAGATAAAGATTAACGTTAGGGAATATTAGTTCTTGAGGAATAAGCAAACTCGTTCGATAATTTCAGTAAACTTTTCTCTTTTTAAAGAGCCGATTTTATATTTTATAAGAGATTCCTCAATAGATGCAATTTTATCTATTCTAACAAAACTATCTCTTTTAAGTCCGCCATGTTTGAAGTCTCTATCTGTTATTGATATTTCAACAGAATTCTCATACGAAGATCCAGTTATTTGGATGACAATAACATCTTCCCCCTTTGGAACTTTTAATACGAGAGCAGGTCTTCTTTTTGAATCTTTAAGATTGGAAAAGGGAAATTCTATAACTATGACATCTCCTTTTACAAGTCCTTCCACGCCTCATCCTCTTTTTTATTAAGCCATGTCTTTCCAAAAGACTTCTCTGACAAAATTGCATCTTCAGGGATGCTTCTCTTGAGAATTATTTCATCATCTTTTCTGATTACAATTAATTTGTCCCCTTCTTGAATACCTCTTCTTATATCTCTGGGTATTACTATTTGTCCTCTTGAGCTCATTGTCGTAGTATCAATCTGCATAAATAAGATTAATCTTACTCATATTTAAATGTTCTGGTTGCTAACTTTGATGAACTTGAAACGCCATCACAAGCTTTCACAAGAAAACTCAGAAAATGCAAACCAGAAGAAAAGTATCGTTAGGAAATAATAACTTGAGGTATATATGTGAATCTTTAGATTCAACGCCTTTACGAGGCTCAGAAAATCGCGGATTTTCTGGGACATTAAACTTTTACAAGTTTAAGTATTTCAACCTCTTCTCGGTTCAAATCACGCCCTTACGAGGCTCAGAAAATCGCGGATTTTCTGGGACATTAAACTTTTACAAGTTTAAGTATTTCAACCTCTTCTCGGTTCAAATCACGCCCTTACGAGGCTCAGAAAATCGCGGATTTTCTGGGACATTAAACTTTTACAAGTTTAAGTATTTCAACCTCTTCTCGGTTCAAATCACGCCCTTACGAGGATTTGAACCTCGGTCTCAACCTTTTCACGAGCTAATCTTTAGTGCAGAAGTTTATTGTTTGAATAAACTCTTTCACCGCAAGGTCGCATTCTATCCGGGCTGAACTATAAGGGCTTAGAGAAGAGAGTAGAAAAAGGGTTTTAAACCTTTTGTGGCACAGATTTATAGAGAAGTTTGCAATAATTGATAAAGACAATAAAATGTTGCAAATTTCTCTAAGAAGAAGTTTGAAAGCACATCAAAATAGATTAATTCAAACTTCTCTATAGAGATTCAAACTATTTTTGAAGAATTGATGCAGATCTTTCTTCGAGAGACGTGTACTGAGTCTTAAACCTAAATTTTTCAGAAAAGTCAAGGTAATCATTTTGCACTTTATTGTTCAGAGAATTTATGCTGAAAAAGTGTGCTGTAATGCCTTTCTTATTGTCGAAATGATTATAAAGTATGATATGCACTATTTATTTAGTTTGTACTTAAAAAATGGTGTATTCGAGATATATCTCACGTAATGGTAAAAGATATGGTCCGTATTATTATGAAACGCGTCGCTTCGGAGCTAGAACTATAACTCGATATGTGTCTACGCCTCTTCGCCCTACTTCTCTTTGGTTTATTGGTTTGCTTGCTCTTGTATTTACAGCACTGGCTTTTGCAGGTTTATATCTCATTGTTTCTCCTACTGGACATGCCACACTTAACGTTGCATCAACTACTGCAATTGGGCAGCTAATAAATGGCACGCTTATACTTACATTAGAACCTAATGAGTTTTTACCTGCAGACACTCAGATTGTTTTATCACTTGGAGATCAGGAAAAAATTCTTTCATTATCTAATCTTGTTGATATTGCTTCTGATGAAGGGAGTTATTATGTTACTGGAGCAGAACTATCTGGAACAGGGCAGGGATATGGGGCAGGAACAGAGACAAGTTATCCCGAAGTTAGTTTTGAGCTGGTTATTTCTAAAGGGGAATCTGGAAGCACAGAGGCGGAGAAAGATGAGATAATTGGGGAGAATAAAGAAGAGAGTGGAGAGCAAAAGGAGAAAACAGAGAAGGAAGAATCTGGAAAAGATGGTGAGAAGAAAGAATCGGAAAAGAGTGAAGAAGTGAAAGAAGAGGTAAAAGCAAAAGCTAGTGAAAGCGAGAGCAATGCAGAAGAACCTACGGAGGTAACAATTGAGACAGTAATTGAGACAGTCGCTCCTACTGAAACGGGTGAGCAGACAATCACTGGAGCAGTTGTTGCGGAAAATGAGGAAATTATTTCTGGAAGTGTGAAGAAGGGAGAGAGTTTTAGTTATGAACTGAAGGCAGGGGAAAGAGCGTCATTGAAATCGGGAAGCGTAAAGATTGCAGGGCAGAGTACTGAAGATGGCGTGGTGCAGATTGCATCTGCGGATGGGAAAGTGAGCGTGACGACTGCGTATGAAATACAGGAGAATTCTTCAGAGAGCGTGCAATTAGTGATTGACTTATCGCGTTTTAACATGACTGTTGAGAAAGGGAATTTGAACGTGAGAGTTGTTGCACAGGGGAACGAGATTGTCAGTGTAAGCGAGGAGATTGAAGTTAAGGCTGAAGAGCAGAGAACAGAGAAGAATGAAAGCGGAGAGGGAGCGGAAGTTATTTTGAATATGACAAATGCGACGCTTGAGAATGTGAACAATGCGACGCTTGG
>Ga0082335_1008474_pt1 | contig 11681 bp, 8 predicted proteins | sample Subgrocontami58m_FD_72375 | JGI IMG/M metagenome (GOLD analysis project Ga0082335, IMG submission 72375) | Subsurface groundwater microbial communities from S. Glens Falls, New York, USA - GMW37 contaminated, 5.8 m (SPADES assembly) (version 2) ...
CCGCAGATCCTGGCTGTACGGCTTTCCCATCGATTCCTCCGACCTTGGTCGACGAATCGAATCACGCCTCCCCAATCTTGGGAATCCCTGCCGACTCTCTTTTCGGGGAAAATGCTCTAGGTCGATAGCGAACCGAGCAGGACGAGCGCAGCGAGCGCCGCCGCGACGCCCAGCAAGAACAGGCGTGCCAGTGCGCCATGCTGTCGGTAGTTGTCGTTCGCCGGCCGGCCGAGCCGCACGACGCGCGGCATCGACCTCGGTTTCTGCGTGGCCGCCCAGGTCGCTGCCCGGTTCGGCCCGTACGATGATCTCGCCATGTCCTCTCGCTGTCCTCCCCGGATCGCGAATTAGCCCCGCATATGCAGTGGCTTATAGGGCCGCTCGGTCTGGCCGTTGTAGAGCTGGCGCGGTCGGCCGATCTTCTGGTCCGGGTCCTCGATCATCTCGTTCCACTGCGAGACCCAGCCGACCGTGCGCGCCACGGCGAACAGGACGGTGAACATCGAGGTCGGAATGCCGATCGCCCGGAAGATGATTCCCGAATAGAAGTCGACGTTCGGGTAGAGCTTCTTTGAAACGAAATAGTCGTCCTTGAGGGCGATCTGCTCCATTTCCATGGCGAGCTCTAGCAACGGGTCGTGGGCAACGCCGAGGGAGGTCAGCACCTCGTGGCAGGTCTGCCGCATCACTTTGGCGCGGGGGTCGTAGTTCTTGTAGACGCGATGGCCGAAGCCCATCAGGCGGGTGTGATCTTTCTTGTCCTTCACCCGCGACAGGAAGCCGGGAATGTTCTGTTTGCCGCCGATCTCGTTCAGCATGTTGATCACGGCTTCGTTGGCGCCACCGTGGCTGGGGCCCCACAACGAGGCAATGCCGGCGGCGATGCAGGCAAACGGGTTGGCGCCCGACGAACCGGCCAGCCGGACCGTGGAGGTCGAGGCATTCTGTTCGTGATCGGCGTGGAGCATCAGGATGCGATCCATCGCCTTTTCGATAACCGGGTTGATCTCGTATTCCTCGGCCGGCACAGAGAACATCATGCGCAGGAAGTTGGCCGCGTAGCTGAGATCATTGCGCGGGTAGATGAAGGGCTGACCGACCGAATACTTGTAGGCCATCGCCGCGATGGTCGGCATCTTGGCGACCAGGCGATACGACGCCACCATGCGCTGGTGCGGATCGTTGATGTCGAGCGAGTCGTGATAGAAGGCCGATAGTGCGCCGACCACGCCGCAGCAGATCGCCATCGGATGGGCGTCACGGCGGAAACCACGGTAGAAATGGCTGAGTTGCTCGTGAACCATCGTGTGGTTCGTGATGTCTTTGACGAACTTGTCCTTCTGCGCCTTGTTCGGCAGTTCGCCCTTCATCAGCAGGTAGGAAACCTCCATGAAGTCGCTCTGCTCGGCGAGTTCGGCGATGTTGTAGCCGCGATGCAGCAGAATGCCCTGGTCGCCGTCGATGTAGGTGATCTTGGAACCGCACGAGCCGGTCGAGGTGAAGCCGGGGTCGTAGGTGAACATCCCCGAGTCGCCGTAGAATTTGCGGATATCGACCAGACGCGGCCCAATCGTGCCGTGGATGATCGGCATTTCATAGGTTTTGCCGGTTTCGTTATCGGTCAGGGTCGCGGTCGATTTGGCCATTGGGTGAACTCTTTTCAGCTCGATTCAGGCAAGGCGCAGACCATGCAAAGGCGGTCACGCTGGGTTCCCGGCCACCCTAACAAGCCGCTCCCGGGGGCGCAATTGTGCAGGCGGACCGCTATTTCGCGGCGCGTAGGCGGGTCGCGATCCGGCCGTCGATGGCGGCCAGGCCGAGGCCGATCAGGGCCATTCCGGCGAAGTGCCGCAACTCCAGGTGCTCGCCCAGGAAGGTGGCCCCGAGCAGGATGGCGGTGACCGGTATCAAAAAGGTAACGAGCAGCAAGTTGGTCGCCCCGGCGGCGGCGAGGATGCGGAAATAGAGCACGTAGGCGAGCGCGGTCGACAGCAGCGCCAGGCCGGCCAGTGCCGCCCACACGATCGCCGAGGGAGGGGCCGTCAAGGTCCAGGGACGATCGACGAACAGCATGATCGGCAGAATCAATATGGCGCTCGCGGTCACCTGTCCGGCCGCCGCCTGCATCGGCGGCACGCCCATGGACTGGAACCGGCGGCCGTAGACGCCGGCGAAGGCGTAGGAGAGGGCGGCGGCCAGGCAGGCGATCTGACCCATGACGCCGGAATCGTCCCCGAACAGGAGATCCGGCCCGATCAGCAGGGCCACGCCGGTGAAGCCCGTGAGAAGGGCAGCGGTCTTGGCGCCGTCGATCTTCTCCTCGCGCGTCAGGAGGTGCGCGACGACGAGCGTGAACAGCGGTGTCGTGGCGTTGAGGATCGAGGCCAGCCCCGAGGCAATCTGGGTCTGGCCCCAGAAGATCAGGCTGAACGGGATCACGTTGTTCAGAAGTCCCATGGCCATGAAGGCAGGCCACGGAACGCCGCGCCTGAACAGGCTGCGGCCGGCCAGCGACAGCACCAGATTGAGTGCGAGCGCCGCCAGCGCCACGCGGCCGAACACGACGGTGAACGGCAGCAATTCACCGATCGCCACCTTGGCGTAGAAGAACGAGCCGCCCCACAGGACGGACAACGACAGCAACCAGACCCAGACACGCAGGCTCATGCGAGAAGCCTGCCCGCCGCCGAGGCGCCGATCTATCCGGCAGCCGCCAGCAATCGCTGCCTGGTCTCGGCCGGCCCCAGGATCGCCACCACCTCGAAGATGCCGGGCGAGACGGTCGAGCCCGAGAGCGCGACGCGCAGCGGCTGCGCCACCTGGCCGAGCTTCACGCCCTGGCTTTCGGCGAAGCGCCGCACCGCATCCTCGATCTGCGCCTCGCCCCAGTTCGCGGCCTCGGCTTCGAGGGCGACGGCAAGCTTGCCGAGCAGGGCCTTGTTGTCAGCGTTCAGAATCGCGCGGGCCTTGTCGTCGGCGATCGGCGGCGCACCGGCGCGGGCATAGAACACAAGATTGTCGGCAACCTCGAGCAGCGTGCGCGAGCGCTGCTTGACGCCGCCCATGCCGCGCGTGATGCGCTCCAGGCCGACCGGATCGACCTTGGCCCCGATCTTCTCCTCGATGCGCGGCAGCACCAGCGGCAACAGCTCCGTGTCGGCCGTCTCGCGGAGGTAGTGGGCGTTGAGATTGGTGAGCTTGGCGATGTCGAAGCGCGACGCCGAGCGACCGACGCCTGGGAGATCGAACCATTCGATCGCCTGCTCGGTCGAGATGATCTCGTCGTCGCCGTGGCCCCAGCCCAGCCGCAGCAGGTAGTTGCGCAGTGCCGCCGGCAGGAACCCCATGTCGCGGTAGGCGTCGACGCCCAGCGCCCCATGGCGCTTGCTGAGCTTGGCGCCGTCCGGCCCGTGGATCAGCGGGATGTGGGCATAGACCGGCTCGGGCCAGCCCATGGCGCGGATGATCTGGAGCTGGCGGAAGGCGTTGTTCAAATGGTCGTCGCCGCGGATCACGTGCGTCACGCCCATGTCGTGGTCGTCGACCACGACGGCCAGCATGTAGGTCGGCGTGCCGTCGGCGCGCAGCAGGATCATGTCGTCGAGCTGGGCGTTCTCGACCGTGACCTCGCCCTGCACGGCGTCGTTGATGACGCTCTGGCCGGTCTGCGGCGCCTTCAGGCGGACGACCGGCTTGATGCCGGTCGGCGCGTCGTTGGGGTCGCGGTCGCGCCAGCGGCCGTCGTAGCGCATCGGCTTGCCGGCGGCCTTCTGGGCCGCGCGCATCTCGTCGAGTTCCTGAGGCGAGGCGTAGCAGTGATAGGCGTTGCCGGCCGCCAGCATCTGGTGGGCGACCTCGGCGTGCCGGGCGGCACGGGCGAACTGGTAGGTGACCTCGCCGTCCCAGGGCAGGCCGAGCCACGAGAGCCCGTCGAGGATGGCGGCGATCGCGGGCTCGGTCGAGCGCGCGCGGTCGGTGTCTTCGATGCGCAGCAGGTACTTGCCGCCGTGGTGGCGGGCAAACAGCCAGTTGAACAGCGCCGTGCGGGCACCGCCGATGTGCAGGAAGCCGGTCGGCGAAGGGGCGAAGCGGGTAACGACTGTCATGTGCTCGGTATGCGCAGGTTCTGCCGTATTTCGGCCGGAAAAGCGCGCCGTAGGTAGGGGAGCGTCCCTGTAGTGTCAAACCTGCGCTCCTGGATCCTGAAACAGCTCGACGCCGAACGCGGGCGCTGGATGCTGTGGCTCCCGGTGGCGATGGGTCTGGGCATCGCGGTCTATTTCGAGCTGCCGAGCGAGCCCGCCTTGTGGGTGGGGCCGGCTGCCGCTGCGGCGGCTCTCGTTGCCGCAGCCTTCGCGCCCTCCGGAAGCTTCGCGCGCGCGCTCGCGATCGGTGCGGCCGCGGGCGCGATCGGCCTCAGCCTCGTCGCTTGGCGCACGGCGAGCCTTGCCGCGCCGACACTCAGTCGGCCGCTGTTCAGCATCAACGTCGAAGGCCGCATCGCAGACATCCAGCGCCTGCCCGACGGTGTGCGGGTCGTGCTCGAGGCGGTGCGGCTCAAGGGCAACGGCGTGCCGCCGGCGGAGATGATGCCGGTGCGGGTGCGCGTGTCGCTGAACAGGGGGGCGCTGCCGCTCACCGTCGGCGATCGGCTGCTGGTCCTCGCCAACCTGTCGCCGCCGGCCGGACCCGCGGCCCCCGGCGCCTTCGATTTCCAGCGCGTCGCCTGGTACCAGCAGCTCGGCGCCGTGGGCTACGCGCTGGCGCCGGCGGCCGTCATCGAGCACGGCAAGCCCGCCGGGTTCGTGCGCACGCTCGACGCGCTGCGCGCCGACGTCACCGGGCGGATCCTGAAGGCGCTCCCCGGACCCGCGGGCGGCGTGGCCGCGGCGCTACTGGCCGGCGAGCAGACGGCGGTCGACAAGGGCATCGCCCAGGCCATGCGCGATTCGGGGCTGGCGCACATTCTCTCGATCTCCGGCCTGCACATCGTGTTCGTGGTCGGCCTGGTGATGGGCCTCGTACGCTACGGCATCGCCCTCGTCCCGCCGCTGGCGCTCAGGGTCGACGCCAAGAAGGTGGCGGCCGTGCTCGCCCTGCTGGCCGCCCTGTTCTACACGGCGCTGGCCGGCGCCCCGGTACCGGCCCAGCGCGCCTGCGCCATGGCGGGCTTTGCACTGCTCGCGATCCTGCTCGACCGCACGGCGCTGTCGCTGCGCCTGGTGGCCTGGTCGGCGATCATCGTGCTGGCCGCCACGCCAGAGTCGCTGACCGGCGCCTCGTTCCAGATGTCCTTCGCTGCCGTCGTCGCCCTCATCGCCGGCTGGGAGGCCGCCGCCGGCTGGCGTCGTCGCCTGCACGAGCGCGCCGAAGGCCTGCGCCATCGCTGGGCCTGGCGGCTGGCGGCGGCGCTGGGCGCCAGCCTGGCCACGACCTTGATCGCCTCGGTCGCCACCGGTGCCTTCGCCGCCTATCACTTCAACCGGGTGAGCTTGCTCGGCGTCGCCGCCAACCTCCTGGGCGTGCCGCTCACTGGCTTCTGGATCATGCCCTGGGGCCTGCTCGCCATGCTGCTGATGCCGTTCGGTCTGGAAGCCGTGGCCCTCGTGCCCATGGGCTGGGGTGTCGACGGCCTGAACGCCATCGCCCGCTACGTCGCCTCGTGGCCCGAGGCCGCCACGCTGGTGCCGTCGCTGCCCGGCGCCAGCCTGTGGCTACTGACGCTGGGCAGCCTGTGGCTCTGCCTGTGGCGCCGCCGCTGGCGGCTGGCCGGCCTCCCCATTGTGGCGATCGGCCTGCTACTGGGGCCGCCGCCGGCGCCGGACCTGCTGATGAGCGAGGACGGCCGCGTGCTGGGTCTGCGTGACGAACGCGGCATGGTCCATGTCGCCTCCGCCCGCACCGACCGCTTCGTGAGCGACGCCTGGGCGCGGCGCCAGGGCCAGGACGGCGCCAAGCGCTGGACCGTGAGTGCCGACGAGCAGGCGGCCGGCCTCGGCTGCGCCACCGGCCTCTGCCGCTGGCGCAAGGGGCCGTGGCGCATCGCCCTGGTGAGCGACGACCGCCGCCTGGCCGAAGCCTGTGGCTCGGCCGACATCGTGCTCTCGACCGTCGACGCCCAGGGCGGCCGCTGCCGCGGCCCGCGCCTGGTCATCGACCGCCGCGATGCCTGGCGCGAGGGGGCGCAGGCGCTGTGGCTCGACGAACTGGGCGTCCGCCGCGAGACCGCCAACGCGCGGCGCGGCGACCGGCCGTGGGTGCCCAACAGCTCGATGCGCCAGACCGCGCCGGTGAAGGCGCCGGGCGCATAGGGCCCAACTCGGCGAATTTGGCCCAACTTCGTCGACGGAAATCAGGCTCTCCACCCGCCGAAGAGTCAGCAAATCCAACCTTTCCCCGAGTCCGACGGGCCCACCTGAAACGTGGGAGTGTTGGGCCCCGAGTTGGGCCCGCACGTGTCCGTTCTTCGAGGGGCGGACGTTGTTTCGTTCATTCGTCGCGGCCGTCGGTCGATGCTGCCCGGCGCGCCGGTGGGCCGGCGTCGTTGGTGCCTCTCCGACGGCGGTCGGGAAGGCGGGCTTGTGGTTTTGTCTATCCACGGGTCAGGACCGGCGGCGGCGACCCTGCGTTTGAACGCAAACCCGCGGCCCCTCTGGCGGACTCGAGAGGGCGCGGGCAGGTCTTTGCCGGAATGAAAAAGGCCGGCACCCACATTCACATGCGTAGCGCCAGCCTATCAAAAATATAGCCTGAAACCTGCTGAACCTGCAACTGTGTCTTCAGGCCTAATTGTAGCGCCGGTAGAGCCCCGCCAGCCGGCCCTGGATCTTGACCCGGTCGGGCCCGAAGATCCGCGTCTCGTAGGCGGGGTTGGCGGGCTCGAGCGCGATCGAGGCGCCCTTCTTGCGCAGGCGCTTGAGAGTCGCCTCGGTGTCGTCGATCAGGGCCACCACGATCTCGCCCGTCTCGGCGGTGTCGGCGCTCTTGATGATGGCGATGTCGCCGTTCTGGATGCCGGCCTCGACCATCGAGTCCCCCTGGATTTCCAGGCAGTAGTGGGCGCCGGAGCCGAGCAGGGCCACGGGAACGTCGACTGTCGTGGAATTGTCGCGCAGCGCCTCGATCGGCGTGCCGGCGGCGATCCTGCCATAGAGCGGCAGGCTGAGCGCCTGGGCCTCGTTGGCGACCTGGATGGCGCCGGCCAGCGGCACGCGGTCGCCGCGGATGACCTGGGGCACGAAGCCTTCGCGCGCCTCGGCCAGGCCGGCCCGGGAAAGCATCGGCATGACATTGGGGGCGGGCATGGCCGCCGTTTCGGGCAATTTGAGAACCTGCAGGGCGCGCGCACGATGCGGCAGCCGGCGCAGAAAGCCGCGCTCCTCCAGCCCCGTGATCAGGCGGTGGATGCCCGACTTGGACTTCAGACGCAGCGCCTCCTTCATTTCGTCGAACGAGGGCGAGACGCCATCGTCGTTGAGGCGCTTGTTGATGAACATCAGCAGTTCGTTTTGCTTGCGGGTTAACACCGTCTTCTCCCCAGAACACCTACCAGATTTCGGAACAAACCCTGAAACCCGACGCATGTTCTAGTTTAGTTCCACCTCCGGGTCAAGTTTTCCCGGGGAAACCGGGGATCAATAGCCGCCGGGAAGCCCCGCGAGATCGATCACCTGGACGACATCTCCCGCCTAGCGGGCGGGGTCATGCGCCAGCCGCACGAGGAAGGCGTCGGACGCTGCCAGCACGGAGAGCATCGAACTGTCCTGCACCGGGTGGGGCGTCACGGTGAGGCTGCCGTCGGCGGCGCGGCTCAGGGTGGAACGGACATAGTCCTCGCGCGTGTCGTTCATCTTGACGTCGACCGCGAGCCGCGCGGGACGGGTCGGGGCGAGGTCGCCCGCCTGGCCCAGCAGGCGCTCCATCGCGGGCTTCAGGAACAGGAGCGCGCAGACCATGGTCGAGACCGGATTGCCGGGCAGGCCGAGCACGCGGGCGCGGTCCCTGGCGGCGAACATCAGCGGCTTGCCCGGGCGCATGGCGATCCGCCAGAAGTCCATGGCGAAGCCCTGTGCCTTGAGCGCGTCCTGGACCAGATCGTGGTCGCCGACCGAGGCGCCGCCCAGGGTGATCAGGAGGTCGTGCTGGGCGCCGGCGGCGATCCGCTCCTGGATGAGCCTTGCGTCGTCGCGGGCGATGTCGAAGAGCGTCGGCTCGCCGCCCCAGCCGCGCACGAGTGCGGCCACGGCGATGCCGGAGGAGGAGACGATCTGGTTGCGGCCGACGGGCTCGCCCGGCAGCACGAGTTCGTCGCCGGTCGACAGGATCGCCACGCGCTGGACCTTCCACTTCCCCCAACATCGGCATCCTGGCTCAACGCTGTCGAAGGCTTCTTCGCAAAGCTCTCCCGGCGGCTCAAACGCAGCGTCTTCCGCTCCCTCAACGACCTTGAGGTCGCCATCAATCGCTTCGTCTCCGAGACCAACAACGATCCAAGACCATTCGTCTGAACCGCCGACGCCAAGAAGATCTTCGCCGCTGTCAGGCATGGGCACCAAATGTTAGATTTATTTCTTTAGTATTTTTGTACAGTGATTTTTGACGAGTTGAGCCCTTCCGGTCGTAGTCCTCATGCTCATGGGGACCGCAAGAAGACCGCCGGGTAACGTCTCTGGCGTCGAGGCCGGTCCAGGTCCGACAAAATTTCAAACGGTCAAAATCACGGTGACGAGCTACCAGCTTCGCCAAGAAAGTCACATGAGGAAGCAGCGATGACCACCAGTCCAAGCCCAAACCCAGCGCCAGAGGCGGTGCTGAATGCCATCAAGGAATACCTGGGAGATCTCGACGCATACTTCACTCAGCACAACATTACATATGCCGCCACGTGCGATGTCGTGGCTGGGACTTCCGTCGACAATCAGATCTGGGAGGCCGGCGCGCAGCCCGATGCGACGATGTTCGTCGGCAGCGCGATAAAGACGTTCATACTGGGCGAATTTCTGCGCAGCGGCCTGTCCGAAACAGCCCCCGCTGTCATCGACGACACCATCCGTTCAATCAGCAGCTCCGTCTTTGGCGACGAGACCCTCGCCAGCAAGCCTGAGCCCGATATGAAGCTCGACGGCAAAACGTTGATGCGCAACGTGCTCGAAGCGATGATCAGCCACAGCGACAATACCGCGACCGATTCGGTTCTGGCTGCCGTAGGCGTCGACCAGGTACGAGACCTGATAGACGAGGTGGGATTGTCTTCGGTGAAGATACCCGAATCGACGCGTCGACTATTCGCTTATCTCGCCTCGGGGCAGAATGCCGACGTCGATTGGCAGACACTGAAAGAGTATGTGGACAATCCGCCAAACAAGCAGGATCCGATCAACGACATACAGTCGATGCTCGCCTCCGCGGCGGACATGGTGCGCTGGTATCAGACGGCTCTGCAGGACCCGAGCTTCTTCGACGCCGGAGATCTCGCGGAGTTCAAACGCATATCGGCGATGGCCGACGCCCTTCACAGGATCGTGCCCGACAACCTCGCCTCGTTTGGAAAAGGCGGCAGCATCACCTGGAACAATTTCAGCTGCATCAGCGTGTCGGGGCAGATGGAAATGCCGACCATGGATCCGGGGCGGCCATGGGTACCTTTGACCTTCAGCTTCAATATCAATTGGGGGAGAGAGGACCAGCAGACGTTCAACGACGTTGCAGGCATTCTTGTGAACACCGCCAAGGATGTCCTCAAAGCGTCCCTGGACGATTTTTTCTGGACCGTGACCAACTTCTTCCTGACCGTCGCGGCCGACAATCTCACGGGCACGTCCGCCCGCGACGACTTCACCGGACCGGGCGGCGGGCTCGATTCCCTTCATGGTCTCGGCGGGGACGATTCGTTCCACATCCGGGCCAGTCAGACAGGGCTCATCAGTGGCGGCGACGGCTACGACACTGTTCATGCCATCGACACCCAGCTCGACAGCGGGCTGACCTTCGATACGGTGGAGGCGCTGAACGCCTCGGAGACGAGCCTCCACGCTACCATGGCCCAGCTCGCGCAGTTTTCCCGCATCGTTCCGGCGGCCGGCGGTCCGTATTTTGACGTGATTCTGCAGAATGCGGGAGGCGAGCTGGATTTCTCCAGCCGGTTTGTCTCGACGGTCCTGCTGCGCCTCGACGCGGCCGGGACGAGCTCAGGGATCGTCGTGGCCGGCACGGCGCACGACGACAGCTTCTCGGGATCGTCGTTCAGCGACTTCCTCATCGGCGGCAGCGGCGACGATTCGATCAGCGGCGGCTCCGGCACCGACTACCTCTACGGCGGCCTCGGCAACGACATCTTGCGTGGGGGCACCGTCGGCTCGGAGCCGAACCAGCTATGGGGTGGCGTAGGCAGCGACACCGCCTCTTATGTTGGCACCACCGGCACGGTCTATGCCGACCTCGCCCTGCAGGCCGGCCTCGTCGACGGCGTGCTGGTCGATGCGATGAACGCCATCGAGAACCTGGCCGGCGGATCGGGCACCAGCACCTTGGTGGGCGACAGCAATGGCAACGTGCTGAGCGGCGGCGACGGCACCGATTACCTCTACGGCCAAGCGGGTGACGACTTCTTGCTGGGCGGCGCGGCGCCGGCCGGCGCCACCAACCAGCTGTGGGGCGGGTCGGGCAGCGACACCGCCTCCTATACTGGTACCACTGGCACGGTTTATGCCGACCTCGGGGTGCTCGCGGGCTTCGTCAACGGGGTGCTCGTCGACCAAATGAACTCCACCGAGAATCTCGTCGGCGGCGCCAACGCCGATACCCTGGTAGGCGACGGCGGCGGCAACGTGCTGGCCGGCGGCGGTGGCGGCGACGCGCTGTGGGGTCGCGGCGGCGCCGACGTCTTCGCCTATGCCAGCCATGCCGACAGCAATCTTCTCACCGGCTACGACACGATCGCGGATTTCATTGCGGGCGTCAGCAAGCTCGATCTGAGGGCGTTCAGTATCGATGAGTCGCATATCCAGATACAGTCGGACGGAAGCTCGACGAGTGTTTACGTCGAGAAGACGCCAGGCCAATTCAACGCGCCCACGGATCTCGCCATTGCCTTCATCGGAGTCAATGTCATCACGACGAACGACATCTTGTTCTCCTGAAGAGGTCACGTCGGCAGGGGGGCTTCGAGGCGGCTCCCCGGCCTCCCAGCCCCAGTACGATCCCGTTGACCGGCGTCGCATTCGCCCCCCCGCGTCCAGTTCCGGGTTGAGCCGTCCTCACTGTTGGCTCTGGCCGTTTACTTTCCGCGTGCTGCTGAAGTCGAGCACCGACAAATTTGTTGTCTACTGCATGGTCAGCACGGCACGGCGGGGCCGCGCAGGTCTCAAGAGTCGGCGGGATGCTGCCCTCTGATTTCTCAAGGGCATCGGAGGGCGATGTCCAAACCCAGACATGCGACCGGGAATCAGTAACCGCCGGGAAGGTCCGCGAGATCGATCACCTGGATCGCGTCGCCGGCCTTGCGCGCCGGATCGTGGGCCGGCCGCACGAGGAAGGCGTCCGATGCCGCAAGCACGGAGAGCATCGAACTGTCCTGCACCGGATGGGGCGTCACGGTGAGGCTGCCGTCGGCGGCGCGGCTCAGGGTGGAACGGACATAGTCCTCGCGCGTGTCGTTCATCTTGACGTCGACCGCGAGCCGC
>Ga0082335_1008480_pt1 | contig 11676 bp, 11 predicted proteins | sample Subgrocontami58m_FD_72375 | JGI IMG/M metagenome (GOLD analysis project Ga0082335, IMG submission 72375) | Subsurface groundwater microbial communities from S. Glens Falls, New York, USA - GMW37 contaminated, 5.8 m (SPADES assembly) (version 2) ...
TCCAAGGGTATGGCTGTTCGCCATTTAAAAAGTTACGCGAGCTGGGTTCAGACCGTCGTGAGACAGGTTGGACTCCTATCTACTGCAGGCGTTCGATTCTTGAGGGGATTTGACTCTAGTAAATTTTGCTACTTCACGGAGAAATCTGTGATGACAAAGTGGCTATAACGGTGAAATCTTGTGGACGTTTGGTCTGTTGATAACTACTGTCGGCCTAGTCCGTAGGCAGTGGTACAATGGTAAGTGTAAACTTACTTGAGGACCAGAGAAACACAAGACAATACCGTGGGAAGTCGTCAGCTACGCTGATTGACCCCGTAACGACTTGTCGGTGAGAGCCGGCAGACTTGCATAATGAGGAATCGTTTCATTGAAAACGACAGCATATGTAGGTAATACGCCAACACCCTAAAACATTCAAAATGTTCGGGTGAAGATATAGTCTGCGCTCCTAGTGATAGGGGAATGACGCGACGAGAGGACCGAGTTGAACTGACCTCTGGTGTACCTGCTGTCCTGCCAAGGGCACCGCAGGGTAGCTAAGTCGGGAAAGGATAAATTCTGAAAGCATCTAAGAATGAAGCCAACCCCAAGATTAGGAATCGTTTGAGAGCCCTAGGAGATGACTAGGTTGATAGGCGCTAGGTGTAAGCATCGTAAGATGTTGAGCCGAGGCGTACTAATTGCTCGAATTCTATTAGGAAACATAGAAATCACTGAACTAATTAAACTCTACCCACGAACTAGAACAAAGTTCAGTTCGGGGCTGCCCAGTACCGATCTCTGATCTGGTACTGGGGTCCTGCTAAATGAAATCAACCTACCTCGCTACGGCGAGGGCTTTGGCGAATTGAAATTTAAAAAGTAAAAAGTTGAGCATTGTGTGTTGGTGGTTTGACGCCAGGGTCACACCTGTTCTCATTCCGAACACAGAAGTTAAGCCTGGTAGTGGCGATGATACTAGCAATGGGAAAGTAGCTAGCCGCCAACACAGAGTTCTCAACTTTTTAAATTTTACTACTTTGATACACTGTATGTATGAATCAATGGTCTATTCGACGTAAAAGGATTGTTCTTTCTATTGTCATTACTGCTCTCATCATATTTATCGGTGTCCCAGTATTTTTAATTTTCTATAGAGCCCCGACATGTTTTGATAGTAAGCAAAATGGCGATGAGACAGGTGTAGATTGTGGCGGGTCGTGTCAGCTTCTCTGTCGTGCTGAATCTTTGCCACTCATTAGTAAGAGTGATCCGCGAGTGCTCAAGATTACAGACAACACTTATGAGGTTGTAGTGCTTGTAGAAAATCCGAACACTAACGGAGAGATTTATCGAGCAGGATATACCTTCAAACTTTATGATGCTACGGATATTAATCCCATAAAAATTATCAATGGAGAAACCTATGTGCCGAAGAATTCGACCTTTGTTATTTACGAAGGGCCATTTTTGATCGAAGGGGGAATTGTGCCGACAAGAGTCACCTTTGAATGGCTTTCCTCGAGTCTTAACTGGAAGAAAAATGTGCCACCCCAGCCCAAACTTGCGATTAAGGAAATAATTCTCTCAAGAGAAGAGACAAAGCCGCGAATAAATGCAGAGATTACAAATATGTCGCTCGAAAGCATCTCAAACGTAGAGTTAGTGGCTACTGTTTCGGATGAGGGGAACAATATTCTAGCCGCGTCGAAGACTTACATTGATATATTGAAGAAAGGCGAAACGGTGCCACTAGTTTTTACTTGGCCAGATCAGTTTAAGATCAAGTCAGAAATATGTGAATCTCCTGTCGATATATCGGTAGTTCTTGACCGTTCGGGAAGCATGCAATTTCTAGGGCAAAATCCAGATCAACCATTGACTGATGTAAGGGCGGCCGCGCGTTTCTTTGTTAGCGAACTCTCCGAACTGGATCAAATTGCTATTGTCTCTTACGCGAATGAGGCCTCCCACCCTATTGATTCTCTTCTCACCTCTGATTTTTCTTATATTGAAAATGTTATTGGAGATATTGAGATCACTAGTCCTTGGCAGGATCAACACACCAATATTGCCGATGGTATGAAAAAAGGTGGGGAAGAGCTTTCGTCTGTACGCGCGAAATCAAGTTCCAGTAAAGTCCTAGTGGTATTGACAGACGGAGTGGCGACACGCCCGATAAGACCGGGAGGCAGCAAAAATTCTGAAGACACCAAGTACCCAGAGGATGTGGCGTTAAAAACTGGGCAGAGTATTAAGGCTCAAGGCATACAGATCTTTACCATCGGGTTAGGAAAAGACATCCACACGGATTTTTTGAAATCTTTGGCATCGTCAGCGAGCAATTTCTACCTTGCGCCGACAGCTCAAGAATTGAAGAAAATTTACGGCCAAATTGCCACCAAGATTTGTAAAGCGCGACCGGCTGTCATCAATATCTTGCCGCGTATTTTCCCTGATTCAAGTTTTATTAAATGATCTCTCCTTTTTTGAGATTTTTTGAAAGGATAAATATTGACTGGTATGCGTTTGTGCCCGCAGTACTTCTGTCATTCGTTGGACTGGTCACTATGGATTCGTTTTCTAGCGATAATTATTTTTATTTTCGTCAGAGTATCTGGATTCTTGTCTCAATTTCAATTTATTTAGTTGCTACTACAGTTGACTGGCGCCTTCTGCGCGGGACTAAGATACTCGTGCCTATTTTTGTGATTACTCTCTTAGCATTGGTTACCCTTTTTTCTGTCGGTGAGGTCACAAGGGGGGTACAGAGTTGGCTTCGGATTGGCGCTTTCATGTTTCAACCTTCTGACCCAGCCAAGCTGGTTATTATTTTGATGCTCTCAAAATATTTCTCCCGCAGACATATCGAGATAAAAAATCTGCGGCACATTTTCATTTCTGGTATTTATGCCTTCCTGATATTTATCCTGGTTTTTCTCCAGCCGGACTTTGGCGGGGCCATGGTTATTCTTGGGATCTGGTTAGGGATGGTTCTGGTTTCGGGTATTTCTAAGAAGCATCTCGCTTTTGTCATGGTTTTGGGAGTTGTCACTTCAGTCATTCTTTGGATGTTTGTTTTTGCGCCCTACCAGAAGGCCCGGATTGTGTCATTTATTCATCCTTTTGCTGATATTTATGGTTCTGGCTACAACACCTATCAATCAACTGTGGCTGTCGGCTCCGGCGGAGTACTGGGCAAGGGGATCGGCCAAGGTAGTCAGTCGAAGTTACTGTTTCTTCCGGAATATGAGACTGATTTCATTTTTGCTGCCTTTGTCGAAGAGTGGGGTTTTGTTGGGGGAGTTGTTCTCCTAGCTCTCTGCCTCGTTCTCATTATAAGAATCATCAATAATGCCCAACTGGCAGCCACTAATTTTGAAACTTTTTTTGGTCTCGGTGTCGTTATTTGGCTTTCTATCCAAATTGTCGTCCATGCAGGTATGAATATGGGTGTTCTTCCAGTGACTGGCATCACCTTTCCTTTTATGAGTTACGGTGGATCGCATCTAGTCACTGAATGGCTCGCTCTCGGAGTGCTTAGTAGCATGAGGCGCTATTCCCAAGGCCCGAGGTTATAGGTAAAGTTGGAAGGTTTTCTCCACCATCTTCTCGAATGAAAAATCTTCTTGGATGGAGAGTTTTAAATTTGTACCGAGGCGTTTCCGAAGTTCTCTATCTTCTGATAACAAAATAAGACTTGAGAAGAGAGCTTCCGAATCTTCTTTTGGGACGAGGACTCCATTTGTACCGCTCTCAATTATTTCTGGGATACCACCAACGCTGCTGGCAATTACTGGTAACCCTACAAGTCCGGCTTCTAGGATTGAATAAGGCATACCTTCAGAACGTGATGGCATGACAAAGATGTCGAGATTGGAGAGAAGTGAACGAGCATTATAAACAAAACCCTTGAATTCAACCGAGTCATAAATACCTAGATTTTTGGCCATATTTTCAAGATTTTCTCGCTCCTCTCCATCACCCATTAAAACAAGTTTTGCTTGTCGCCCTTTTATAAATTTATTCCATGCCGTAAGAAGTACATCTAGTCCTTTAACTCTATGGAGTTCTGAGGTTGTTCCTACGGTAAAGGTATTATCTGTGCGAGAAGCTAAATCAAATTCTTTTATACCGATGAGAATAGTTTTTAATTTATTTTTGACAAATGGCCATTCTGCGACATCATCCTCAACCTTCTTAGACACACAGATAGTAACGTGTGAAAACATTATAGAAAGCCACTGGAGTAATTTAATAATCACTTTTTGCCACAGTGGTCTCGGCCAGTTAAATGCCCAATTGTGGGCAGTAAAAATAATCTTTCTTATCCCAACTAACCTTGCTACAAGTGCACCAAGGCCACCCATCTTTGAGCTATTGATGTGGAAAACATCGGGTTTTTCTTTTCTCAAAACTTCAATAATCTCGATAAAAGATTTTATGTCCCTAAGCACAGAAATATCACGCTCGAGACTTTTAAGCACTATTATCCTGACTTTTTCTTGTTCAAGTTTCTTCACTAAAGTACCCTGGCTACCGCAAAGCACCGTGACATCGTGTCCTTGCTTCTTCATCTCTATCGCTAGGTCAAATACGTAACGCTGGGCGCCCCCAAAATTCGATTTAGTAATACCGTAAATAATTTTCATTGACAATGACTATTTTATCATATATAGTTATCAAAGAACAGCAAAAACCTCTCGGACCCACGACACATCACCAACTTAGGAGGACTCTATCATGACGGTGAATCCACCGAAGGTTCTAATCGTCGAGAGCGATGAGCGGTTGCGGGGTATATGGACGCGTCGTCTCAAGAGGGAGGGTGTTGAGGTTCTCGAGACCTCCTCTCTCGAGGAAGGGGAGCGACTCTTCGAGGCCAATTCAGACCTCTCCTTTGTGATCATGGATAGTTACTGGTCTCGCGAGGAGCTGAATTCCCTGCCGCTCGTCCAGAGGATGCTCCAGACCTTTCAGGGTCCGATCGTAGCTGGTTCTGGCAATCCCGATGTCTGCAAGATCCTCAAGGAGCTATAGTGCCTTTCTCGTTTCCCCGCCCAGCGCGTATGCGCGCTGGGCGGTCTTCTTTATCTTAAATTGGTATCATCAGTGTACAATGTTGTTTTATTGACTACGTTATTTCCTGCCTATAGGCATAAAATAACGTATCAAGAATTGAGACCAAATTCATGACGGAGATGCTTATCATTCTCTATTTCATTAGCAATCACATATAAGATTTCCTTTCCTACACCAAAATCTGTTTTCAATAGTCCGATAATATCCTCACAATCATATGGATATACCCACACACTATCTTGTAGTCGATAAAATCCCGCTTGACTGAAAAGAGTACTAATTTGCTTCCGAACCCTTCTTTTCTTTTCTGGAATATCAAAAATAATCATTCTCCATTTGCCGTCCCATTTTTTAGGTTTCTTAAAATTATAATCTGCTAGCTCCCACCTCCTCAATATTTTTTCTCCCTCTTTTGTTAATTGATAATATCCATCTTTAAATTTTAGTAGTCCTCTCTTGACTAATTTTACGGCAGAAGATGTGGTGTATTCGTTTTGACGTAGTTTTGGCAAAAGACCAAGCTTACTCATTGCCCCAATGACATTGGGAGCTACAAGTCCTACGCTCAAAATACCAGCCGTTGCTATTGAACGGAGAATAATTCTTTGTAAGTTTTCTTTTCGAGCCCTTTTCCTATTTTGTTCTTCTAATTTACCCATACGTTATTATCTGACTATAGGCATATTATAACGTATTAAGGAATAAATCATAAAATAGGTTGGTACTATTCTTTTTATAAACTTTATTGTATAATGCACGTTCATGGGTTCTCTTAATAAGAAAGAGCCGCTTATACTCCTTCTGGGTGACCTTTGCTCTTTTATCGTGGCTCTCTGGCTATCTCTTCTAATTCGAAGTCTCGAAGTTCCTTCGCAGGCCTTTTTCTTGACCCACTTGCTACCATTTAGTCTCCTTTTCATAGTGTGGATTCTCGTCTTCTTTATCGCGGGTCTTTACGAGAAGCATACTGTCATTCTCCAGTCCAAGTTGCCCAATATTCTTGCCAGTACTCAACTCATCAACTCATCTTTGGCAGTTATATTTTTCTATCTGATACCATTTTTGGGCATTACCCCTAAGACCATTCTTTTTATCTATCTTTTTGTTTCTTTTGGTTTGATACTTGTGTGGAGAATCTACGGCTACTTCATCATTGGGCGAGGTCGGCCGAGTAACGCCATCCTTATCGGCTCTGGTGACGAGATGAAAGAACTTCTCGAAGAAGTGAACAATAATCAGATATATAATATTAAGTTCGTTACCTCTGTCGATCTTAATCGTGTAGATGAACAGGGCTTCTGGAAAGAAATAGTTGACTATGTCTATTCCGAAAACGTTTCAGTGATAGCTATCGATCTTGCCAATAAAAATGTTGAGCCGGTCCTGCCTCATCTCTACAACCTCATCTTTTCCAAGGTTAGCTTTATCGATATGCACAAGATTTATGAGGATATATTTAAGAAAGTCCCACTTTCTCTTTTGAAATATGATTGGTTTCTGGAGAATATTTCGACCCAAGCGCCAAGTGCATATGATACTTTGAAGCGCGCTATGGATATAGTTATCTCCCTGCCGCTCACTCTCATCTCTCTCATCCTCTATCCATTTATTTGGATTGGTATAAAACTTGATGACGGGGGACCACTTTTCGTGACGCAGGAGCGTGTGGGTAAACGTGGTAGAACAATCCGTCTCATAAAATTTCGGTCGATGGAACGCAATGACTTGGATCTCGGTGGAGCGACACACAGAGAGAATAAGGTCACTCGTGTGGGCAAGTTTCTTCGCAGTACTCGTATAGATGAGTTGCCTCAACTCCGGAGCGTGCTAAAAGGAGACTTGTCGCTCATCGGTCCTCGACCGGAACTTCCAACGGGTGTGGCACATTATACGAAAGAGATTCCCTACTATAATATCCGTCATCTTATCAAACCCGGACTTTCGGGTTGGGCGCAAATTTATCATGATACACATCCACATCACGGACTTGATGCTCTGGAGACTGCCAATAAACTCTCTTACGACCTTTATTACATCAAAAATCGCTCATTTCTTTTGGATATTAAAATTGCCTTGCGGACTCTTAAAACACTGGCTTCTATTGCTGGGCGATAATTTTCGTATATAATTGCGCTTTATGACTTCACGCAGGTACATCTATCTCTCGATAATCTTGATTCTAGTTTTCATATCATTGGGATACTTTCTAGTGATAGAGCAAAAACCCGGGGCGAAATTTCCATTTCGATTCGGTCTTGATCTCGTGGGTGGAACAGAGCTTATCTATAGAGCAGACACTTCGAAAGTTCCTGACGTGGCGGGCGCTATGCAATCTCTTAAGGAGGTCATTGAAAGAAGGGTAAATGTCTTTGGCGTCTCCGAGCCCCTAGTTCAGACAGAAAAGTCGGGCATTGTCTCTGGTAATACAGACGAGCGTCTGATCGTCGAGCTTCCCGGGGTGACTGACATAGAGATGGCCAAGAAATTAATCGGCGAGACGCCTATTCTTGAATTTCGTCTTCCGAAACCGGAATCCTCTACTATTGCAAGTGGTACGCCCGTAACGCTTGACGAAGTATTTTATCCCGCTGAACTTACGGGTCGTTATCTCTCGAGGGCTATGGTCGAGTTTGATCAAAACACGGGGGCAGTGCTTGTCGGTCTTGAATTTACATCTGAAGGATCAGATTTATTTGCCAAAATTACCCGCGAAAATGTTGGTAGGCCACTTGCGGTTGTTCTAGATGGAGCAATCCTTTCTGCACCAGTAATTCAATCAGAGATTACCGGTGGGAAAGCGCAAATTACTGGAAACTTCACTCCCGACGAGGCCAAAGCTCTTGTCAGAAATTTAAATTACGGCGCACTTCCTGTTCCTATCAGTCTGGTCACTTCACAGACCATAGGATCATCATTGGGTGATGAGGCACTTCATTCTGGTATCTATGCGGGAGGAATTGGATTTCTCGCTCTCGCCATTTTTCTCATACTCTGGTACCGGTTGCCCGGTTTAGTCGCTTCCGTGGCGCTTGTTTCTTACATTATTCTCTCGCTTACTATTTTTAAACTTATACCAGTGACTCTTACTGCCGCAGGGCTCGCTGGCCTTATACTTTCTATAGGTATGGCAGTGGATGCCAATGTATTAATTTTCGAACGTACAAAAGAGGAGCTAAAAAAGGGAAAATCTGTGAGTGACTCTTTGCATGAGGGTTTCTCTCGAGCATGGCTCTCGATCAGGGATTCGAACATCGCCTCGATTATCACTGCCGTTGTACTCTTTTGGCTAGGGACATCGGCTGTTAAAGGTTTTGCTTTGACTCTTGGCATTGGAGTCTTAATATCGATGTTTACTGCCATTACAGTGTCCCGTGCGTTTCTCTTTGCTGCTTGCCCTGAGCCCGTCGAAGGGTTGCCTGAGTCAAAATTAAAACGATTTCTCTTTAGTAATGGCTTCCATGTACGTAATTAAATACAGAAAAATCTGGTTCATTCTCTCGGCAATTTTGATTGCCTTATCTCTATATGCTGTCTTTGTTTACGGATTTAATCTTTCGATTGATTTTAAAGGAGGTACGCTTACAGAAGTAAAATATACAGAACGACCAGCTCAAACTGAAATTGAAGCAAAGATGCGCGCGCTTAATCTAGGTGGCTTTTCGGTCCGTCCATCTGGCGATCTCAATTATATAATTCGTACCCAAGAACTCTCTGTAGAGGAGGGGACTTCACTGGTCAATGCTCTAGGAGACCCAATAGTTGAAAGGCAAAATACGATTGGGCCAACGGCTGGATCAGAACTCAAAAGCAAAGCTATAAAAGCAATCGCAGTAGTTGTACTCATGATAGTGCTTTTTGTGACCTTCGCCTTTCGCAAAGTTTCTAAGCCCGTCTCATCGTGGAAATATGGGCTCTCGACTATTGTGGCTCTGGCCCACGATGTCATCATTCCTACGGGAGTCTTTGTATTCCTTGGCCATTTTTTGGGCGTGGAGATTGATTTACTTTTCATCACCGGTCTTTTGGCAATACTCGGCTATTCGGTGCACGATACTATCGTAGTTTTCGACCGCGTACGTGAGAACTTGAGAATTAATCAAACGGAACATAGAAGCGAGGAGTTTGACATGACAGTAGGGAAGTCGGTAGCCCAGACCTTCGGACGTTCTATCAACACCTCCTTAACCATTTTTATCACTCTACTCGCGCTCTATATTTTTGGTTCTGTGGCCACAAAAGATTTTGCCCTCCTGCTTATAATTGGAATTATTATAGGTACCTACTCCTCAATTTTCGTTGCCTCTCCCTTACTTGTGACTTTCTATAAATGGCAGAAGAAATAGCATGAAGTTTATGCAAAAGAAGAAACAACAACGAGTACCTAGTTCTGACGGCCTACTTTATATGAAGAAGGACGGTACTCTCATAAGTTATGACAAGCAAGCTGACGCAGCTTATTTTAAGGTAAAAAAAGGAAAGGTAGCTAAGACTCTCCAACTTGATGATTGGTTGCTTGCCGATGTTGATAAAAAGGGGACTCTCTTGGGAGTGGAGATGTTATTTGTTTCTCTCCGTGCCCCGCGACAATCTATTGTCTCTACATTAAAGATGGGTAGAATACCTGTCGCAGTTTAGTGGTCCTTTTTTATATTGATAATTCAGCTACATCTATAACTCACGGTCGTATGAATTAGATGTATACGTTATAAGTTGTCGATAGCGAAATGATAACGTAAGGAATGTGTCGACCTGCCAGGCCTGCCTGCCGGCAAGGCAGGTTGATGAGTTTTCTGCACCGAACGGCTCATTCCGCCCGGAATGAGCCGTTTGGCCATTTGCGCAAGAACCGTTCTTATGCGCTTCACGGAAGGCATCCTGCCGGTCTTTGATTCTTATATATTTCTATGCTAGCGTTAGGATTATGAGCACAGTTACTTTACCCAAATCAGAATACGAGGTTTTAAAAGCTCAAGCTTCTGCCTATGAGCGTCTTTTAAAATCTGTTGTTAAAGAGAGTGTAGTCACTCCTCCAACTAGAAGTAAGTCAAAAATATTAGGCGCTTTTAAAAAGACAGGAAAATACAATAAAAACTTTCTAGCTTCTTTTAAGACAGGTCTAAAGCGCTCATCATTTTTCATCGAGAAATGAAATGATTATCGCGCAGATCCATCGCGATATTATTGTGTATTTGAAAAAACGGAATCTTCTATCAAAATTTAATAAACAGATTTCCATTCTTCAAGATAATATAAGACATCCAAGTCTAAATATTGAAATTTTGGAACCGAGAGAGTTTAAAGTCTATAGTTTCAGAATTGATAAAAAGTACAGAGCGAACTTTGTTTTCATTGCGCCTCAAATTATTGAAATAATCGATGCTAATAACCATTACCGATAGCTTAAATTAAGATGCCACTGGGTGCTTGACTCCAAAACTTATACCCGTATACTTATTCCCACGTCTTAACTACACATAAAACCTGTCGTTAAGACGGGGCCGTCTTCGTTCCGTCATACGGAACTACGACGTGCCGAGGATGTTCTTTAAAAATTGAATGAATTACAAGATAAGAGCAGTAATAACTGTTCTATTCTAAAAATGAAACCAAGTGAGCGAGGAAGAACTCTCTAGGTTCGAAAGTTAAAACAATAATATTGTTCTCTCTTTTGTTCCGTTAAAATTTCGAAGAAATTTTAACCCTGAGCGAAGTCGAAGGGTTGTACGACCCCTCGATTACACTCGGGGTTAATTTTAACGAAGTTAAAATTAAGAGTTTGATCCTAGCTCAGGATGAACGCTGGCAGCGTGGATGAGGCATATAAGTCAAGGGGCCGCAAGGCACCGGCAGACGAGGTAGTAAGACGTAGGAACGCACCCTGAAGTCTGGTATAGCTTCGCGAAAGCGGAGGTAATCCCGGATGTGGTCGCCGATGAGGCGACCAAAGAAGCAATTCGCTTTTGGAGCGGCCTGCGGAGTATCAGCTAGTTGGTAGGGTAATGGCCTACCAAGGCAACGACGCTTAGGGGACCTGAGAGGGTGACCCCCACCGATGGAACTGAGACACGGTCCATACACCTACGGGTGGCAGTAGCCGAGAATATTCGACAATGGACGAAAGTCTGATCGAGCGACGCCGCGTGATGGATGAAGTCCCTAGGGACGTAAACATCTTTTATGGAGGAGAAAGTACCAACATTTATGTTGGTATTGATAGTACTTCACGAATAAGGGGTTGCTAAACTCGTGCCAGCAGCAGCGGTAATACGAGTACCCCAAGCGTTATCCGGAATCATTGGGCGTAAAGGGTGTGTAGGCGGTCTGGTTAGTCTTCTGTCAAAATCTTGGGCTTAACCCAAGACCTGCGGAGGAAACGGCCAAACTTGAGGGTGCGAGAGGTGAATGGAACTCATGGAGTAGGGGTGAAATCCGTTGATATCATGGGGAACACCAAAGGCGAAGGCAATTCACTGGCGCATTTCTGACGCTGAAACACGAAAGCGTGGGTAGCGAACGGGATTAGATACCCCGGTAGTCCACGCCCTAAACGATGACAACTAGCTTTTCGAGGTATCGACCCCTTGAGAGGCGAAGCAAACGCGTTAAGTTGTC
>Ga0082335_1008482_pt1 | contig 11670 bp, 7 predicted proteins | sample Subgrocontami58m_FD_72375 | JGI IMG/M metagenome (GOLD analysis project Ga0082335, IMG submission 72375) | Subsurface groundwater microbial communities from S. Glens Falls, New York, USA - GMW37 contaminated, 5.8 m (SPADES assembly) (version 2) ...
GACTTCAATCGCACAGGAACGTACTTGCCCTTGGGTCGCATCGTCACCAACACCGTCAACTATCCAAACCATAACAGCTTTGGTTTGCATTCGTATGTCGGCACGAACTCTCCTAACGGTCGCGAAGCGATTAACTGTTTGCCCGCTGTTGTCGGTGCAACGCTCGCCGGCATTGACAAGAGTAATCAGAGCGGACGCAATTACGCGTTGATGGCGGAAGAGTGGTTCAATCGCCGTCCATCACAGAATGTGTACAAGAACGGTCCGGTTGATGATTCGGGAAATGATTTTTGGTACGAGACGATGCCGAACGTCTTCTTTTATCAACTCAATGCTCTCTATCCCAACACGGGCGACTACAATTATCAATTCACCACTGTGGCGGACAGATGGCTGGAGGCGGTGCGCGTGATGGGAGGAAGCACAACGCCGTGGCGCAAACCGAATGTGAACCATCGTGGCTGGTTTCTTCAGACGATGACCCCTTACGACGCCGGAGTGCCTGAGCCGGAAGCGGCGGGCGCGCTCGCGTGGCTCTTCTACAATGCGTTCGTGAAAACCGACAGCGCAAAGTATCGCATCGGCGCGGAGTGGGCGATGGAGTTTTTGGATAGCTACGGCTCGAATCCTTCCTACGAGCTTCAGCTTCCGTATGGCACGTATCTCGCTGCGCGCATGAACGCAGAGCTGGGAACGACATACAACATCGAGCGTATGGTAAACTGGTGCTTCGATGTCGGTCCGCTCCGCTCGTGGGGCGCGATTGTCGGGAATTGGGGCGGCTACGACGTCAGCGGGCTCATCGGTGAAGTCAACGGCTCGAACGATTACGCGTTTGCAATGAACACGTTTGAGCAAGCCAGCGCTCTCGTTCCGATGGTGCGCTACGACGACCGCTTTGCACGGGCTACCGGCAAGTGGGTGTTGAATGCAGCCAATGCTGCTCGACTGTTCTATTCGAATTATCTTCCCGATAGTCTTCAAGATAGTCGTCAGTGGGCGCATCGATACGACCCGACCTCGTCAATTGCGTATGAAGCGCTTCGTCAATCACGCAATGGCGTTACTCCGTTCGCAACCGGTGATGCAATCGGCAATGGTTGGGCGCAAACAAATCTGGGGCTCTACGGCTCATCGCACGTTGGTATCTTTGCCGGAATCATTGACACGACAAATGTGCCGATGATTCTTCGACTCGATGCTCTGAAGACAGATTACTACCACGCGCCCGCGTACCCAACGTATTTGTACTCCAATCCATACGCTATACAAAAAACCGTTTCGATAAATGTCGGGAGCGGGCAGCATGATTTGTATGATGCGGTGACGAACACCTTCCTGCGAACGGGAGTAAGCGGCGCAACGACATTCAACATTCCCGCAAACTCAGCCGCTTTAGTTGTGATTACTCCAGCGGGAGGGACAATTACGTATTCGCTCGACAAGATGTTGGTCAATGGAATTGTTGTCGACTATCGTTCAGGACAGGTTGTAGCGAACTACCCGCCAAGAATCAAAAGTCTCTCGCCCGAAGCTTCGACGATTCTGTTGAACGGAAGCACACAACTCTACTGTACCGCCGCGGACCGCAACAACGATACTCTTGCCTACAACTGGCAGGTCTCGCAAGGAGTGATTACAGGAAGTGGCTCAAACGTGGTATGGACTGCGCCGAATGTTCAAGGGGACTTCACAATCACTTGCATCGTAGATGATGGACGTGGCGGACGAGATACGGCGAGAACGAGTGTTCAAGTTGTCGCAAGCATCAATCATGCGCCTACGATTTCCCGCGTCTCTGCACGTCCAAGAAAAATCAATCTCAATTCAAACAGCCAGGCTAACTGTACTGCAAGCGACCCTGACGGCGATTCGTTGACCTATAGTTGGAGCTCAAACGCGGGAGTCTTCACCGGAAGCGGTTCAAACGTTGTGTGGACATCACCATCCGTTGCCGGCAATTACGTCCTTTATGTTACAGTGAATGATGGACGAAGCGGACTAACAAGAGACAGTGTCCGTGTTGAGGTGCGGGACTTTTCGCAAACGCAAACGGGCGAGCTTGTAGCGTATTATCCGTTCAACGGAAATGCGAACGATGAAAGCAATCACGGCAACAACGGGACTGTCCACGGTGCAACGCTTGTCGCAGACCGCCGCGGCATGCCAAACAGTGCGTACGTGTTTGATGGAAACACAAACTACATTGAAGTGCCGAACAGTTCGAGTCTGACCTTTCAGCAGTCAACAACAATCAACTTCTGGATGAAGATTGGTGCGTTCTACGAACGCGAGCAATATCCGATGTCGCATGGCAATTGGGAGAACCGGTGGAAAGTCTCAATCTCCAATCGTCGTTTGCGCTGGACTGTGAAGACAACTACGGGCGTCAAGGATGTCGATTCCGAAACGGAATTAGCGACCGACACGTGGTACAACATTACTGGTCTCTACAGCGGTTCTGATTTTGAGGTGTATTTGAACGGCGAGTTGGATGCGTTCACGTCTTGGTCTGGAACAATTCTGCCGACAACAATTGCGCTGACGATTGGACAGGTACTGCCTAACAATCAAAGCTACAATTTCAACGGTGTGCTCGATGACATCCGCATCTATAACTACGCACTATCTGTTGATTCAATTCAAGCGCTTGCCGGAGGAACGACGGCGGTTGACGAGGACAAGAAGAAGTTATTGCCAACTGAGTTCGTGTTGGAACAGAATTTTCCGAATCCGTTCAATCCTGCAACAACAATTCGATTCTCGGTTCCGACAATTGTAGGGACAGGGCATGCCCTGTCCCTACGGGTGTTTGATTTATTGGGAAGAGAAGTTGCAGCGTTAGTGAACTCTGATTTGCAACCCGGATTCTACACGGTTCGTTGGAATGCCGAAAACGCCGCAAGCGGAATCTACTACTACCGATTACAGACAGAACGCGGTTCAATTGTGCGAAAGATGTTACTGTTGAAATGAATTCAACCGAAGTGCCTCACTTACCGATATTACGCAGCATTTGGAATAGCGACAAAAAGATTATTGACTGATGTTACGCAAGAACCAGGGGCTGCGTTGTTTTGTCAATGCCCCTCATTCCCCGGCCCCTTCTCCCAAAAGGAGAAGGGGAGGATTGAGCGTGGATTTCAAGAAAGTCCCTCTCCCCTTGGGAGAGGGATTTAGGGTGAGGGCTTTGAGGTCAAAAAGGAAACAGAAGCTTGCGTAACATCAGTTATTGAGAGAGAACGAGGATATTGCCTCGAGCTTCATCTCGTGGATAAACAATCCCTTATCACGCGGGCTTTAGCCCAACACCTGCATTGGTTTGTGGGGCTAAAGCCCAGTAGTAATTCCCGTTTTGAGTCCACGACCTAAAGGTCGTGGCAATATTTCTTCGTTGCGTTACATCAGCCACATATTCTCACATAGAGTAAATGAATGAAGAAGCTCGACCTTAACGGCAAATGGCAATTCAAAGCAATCAACAAATACACCACACTTCCGAAAAAGAAACGTCATGCGGCACTGTGGATGAACGCTTCTGTCCCGGGGACAGTTCATACCGACCTCATGTCGAACAACGTCATTGCAGACCCGTTCTACCGAATGAACGAGAACGATGTCCAATGGATAGATTCACACCAGTGGTTGTACAAACGTGAGTTTGCGGTTTCTCCTTCACTCTTGAAAGAAGATTCTGTGCAGTTGGTGACTGAAGGCTTGGACACGTATGCAAGCATTCGCATCAATAGAAAGAATGTCGCCGAAACCTCGAACATGTTCATCGAGCATCGGTTTGATGTGAAGAAGTTCCTTCGTTCGGGAAGGAACACGATTGAGATTCTATTTGACTCACCAACTGTTCGCTCGAAAGCGTTAGAGAAAAAACATGGAGCCTTGCGAGTTGCGCTAGAGCCGCATCGCGTGTATGTACGCAAAGCGCAATACTCTTTCAGTTGGGATTGGGGACCAAAGCTGACGACGTCGGGAATCTGGCGGAACATTTTTCTGCGGGCGTTTTCATCTGCTCGCGTGAAGAATCCTTTTGCAAAAATAGTCTCCGTTACAAAGGAGGAAGCAGTCGTTGAGCTTTCGGTGGAAGTGGAACGGCTCTCCGTAAGGAGTCCTTCGGACAAGAAAGATTCGCTGCAGCTCAGAGCGTTCATCGCTGGTGAAGATTCCTCGGTTGAACATACAGTCAATATCAATGGCAACTCAGCAAAGCTTACGCTGCATATTCTTCGTCCAAAACTCTGGTGGCCTAACGGTTACGGCGAGCAGCCGATGTACAAAGCTGTGCTCTCATTGTTGAGAGACGGAGAAGAGATAGACGAGATTGAAGTTCCGTTTGCAATTCGTACCGTGCGGTTGCTGCAAGAAAAGGACAAGGAAGGAACGTCATTCGTCGTGGAGATAAACAGCGAAAAGATTTTCTGCAAGGGCGCAGATTGGATTCCGAGCGATAATTTTCTTCCACGCATTCCCGACTCAACATACGAGAGATTGCTGCGTCTTGCCAAAGATGCTCACATGAACATGATTCGTGTGTGGGGCGGCGGCATTTACGAACAGGACGTGTTCTACAATTTGTGTGATAGACTCGGCTTGATGGTGTGGCAGGATTTCATGTACGCGTGCGGCGCCTATCCCGAAGCTTCATGGTTTCTCAAGCAAGCAAAAGATGAAGCAGAGAGTGTCGTGAATCGTCTGCGTAATCATCCGAGCGTCGTGGTGTGGTGCGGCAACAATGAATGCGAGTGGCTCTTCTGCACGGAGAATCCCGACAAGACTCCCGATGATATGAGCGGAGCGAAAATCTTCAGAGACATTCTTCCCGCGGCGTGCTCGAAGTACGACGGCACGCGACCCTACTGGCGCAGCTCGCCGTTTGGTGACGGCTTTCCGAACGACGAGTCGAATGGCACGCACCATCAATGGTTTGTGTGGAGTGGCTGGAAAGACTACAAGCAGTACGAGAACGACAATGCCCGGTTCGTATCGGAGTTTGGCTTTCAAGCGCCGGCAAATCGCAAAACGTTTGAAGAGGTGACGATTGCTGCTGACCGTCATCCACAAAGTCAGGTAATGGAACACCACAACAAACAGGTGGAGGGGACGGAGCGCCTTGTCCGCTTTCAGGCTGCGCATTACAAAGTTGCAACGGACTTTGATGAGTTCATCTACAAAGGTCAGTTAGTCCAAGCCGAAGCGTTGAAGTGCGCCGTTGAGCATTGGCGTCGCCGAAAGTTCAACACCGCCGGTTCGATCTTCTGGCAGCTCAACGATTGCTGGCCCGTCAGCAGTTGGGCGGTGGTGGACAGCGCATTACGGCCCAAAGCGGGATATTATTTTGCGAAGAAATTCTTTTCACCGGTGCTGATGAGTTTCAAGAGAATTGGAAACACATTAGAAGTATGGGTGACGAACGATATGCTGAAGGATGTTGACGGGAAGATTGAGCTCAGCCTTCGTTCCTTTGTAAAGGCAAAGGGAGTGTGGACGAAAAAGCTTGTCGTAAATGCCCTCGCAAATTCCTCGTCGAGAGTTTTAGAACTTGAGCTGTCACAATTTGCAAAGTACGATTCGACCGAGCATTACTTCTCAGGACGTCTTCTCACGGCGGACGGTTTGAGCTCTGAAAACCGATACTTCTTGCACGAGCCAAAGCATTTGCATTTCCCGAAAGCAAAAGTGTCGAGACAGCTTACAGACGGAGGGAACGGTTCATTTGTTCTTACCCTTCGCGCTAATAAGTTCGTCAAGAATGTAAGAGTAGAAATTGAAGGCGACGATGCGGTGTTTGATGACAATTATTTGGATATCGATGCAGGTTCAACGAAACGACTTCATTTCAACTCGTGCTTGAGTGTGGGCGAACTGAAGAGACGAATCAGACTCCGATGGCTTGAACAATAGCATCAGATGTTCACCTAATTGCCCTCACCCTTTCCGAAGGAATCCCTTCGGGAAAATCCCTCTCCCAAAGGGAGAGGGACTTTTTGAATCTGCGCGGAATGCTTCTCTTCTCAAGAAGAGAGCTATGGATGAGTTCATAAAATGAATAACGCAACGCTCCAAGTTCACAACAAACTCTGTCTTACGTAGCAATGATTCCAAAAGTGGAACGACTTCACGGTGGCAAACCACTCATTGAGCGGATTGAGTCACACCCATGGGAAAACAAAGTCACATTCAATCCTGCGTGTGTACTTGTCGAAGACAAAGGCGAGCTTGCTTCAATCATTTCTACTCTTCCATTTTCAGATCGCATGAAGAAGCAGCTTTCTCAGCACTCAGCTTTATGTTTTCTCCTCTATCGTGCTCAAGGAAAAAAAACAACCGAATACGATTACACTCGCTCGTCGATGGGGCTTGCGGTGTTAACGCCTGAACTTGAGCTTCTCGCACGGCATGATGAGCCGGTCATGCGACCGGAGCGTGACTATGAGAACCTCGGAATTGAGGACGGAAGGATTTCAAAGATTGGCGACCGCTACGTGATGATGTATTGTGCCTACAGTTTCTGCCAATCGTGCTACGCAATCCGCATTGCATTGGCGTCAACACAAGATTTTGTCCGCTGGGAAAAGCACGGATTGCTGAAAGGCGAGCTCAATACGATTGATAACAAGAATGCGATGTTGTTCGAGAGCCGAATCAATGGTAAGTACGTGATGCTTCATCGCCCGATGCAAGGACCTGATGCAATGGCAATCCATTGGGCAGAAGCGGACGATATTTTTGGAGTATGGAAGAGTAAGGGAGTGTTGATGAAGGCGCTTCCGAACCCTGAGTTTATCGACACATGGATTGGCGGTGGCGCGCCGCCTTTGAGATTAAGCGATGGTCGCTACCTCTTCATCTACCATATCGGCAATCGCAGAGCCGGTACGAAGCGCGAGTACGACCTGGGAATTGCAGTTGCGGACCCGTCGAACTCTGCGTTCATCGTCAGACGGGATGAGCCACTGCTGCGACCGGAAACCCACGCTGAGACAAACGGTGATCCTGAGTTAGGTGTGAACGACGTTGTCTTTATTTGCGGGGGGTACTTCTCCAAGGGAGATTTGTATTTTCCGTATGCTGGAGCCGATAGCGTTGTGTTGGGAGGCAAGATTGCAAAACCTGAACTCGAACAATATCTGCACTCATAGTTCGTAGCACGATTGCATGAGAAGATCGAAGAGCTGAGAAAACCCATTCTTTCAATAGCCGCATCCTTTCAACGAGGTTCGCCTTGATACGAAATCTATGCTGGGCAGGAACCTTGCCATCGTATCGTCAAAGCCCGGCAAGAAGTGCAAGCCGCCAGTGCCCGTGTTCTCCAAGAAGGCAGAATTCCAAACCCGGAGATTGGTGTTACGTGGAGTGAAGTTCCTTCGAGTTTCAATCTGGGGAAAGCCAACGAACGAGACTTCACTCGGACAGACTCCTATATGCCCGGATGAAAACCCGTGTTTTGAAACCGGAGAGAGCACTATGACCAACACCGAATTGTTTTGTAGGGACGTGGGCTTGCCCCTCTACGAGGTCGTAGACCGTCCCAACTTTGCCATGCTCGTCAGATGTCTATGGAATGGAAACTGACCTTTTGCTCGGCAGGGACAAGGCAAGCCATTGTCCCTACAGATTTCAGAGGCTCTAGAGACGTGGACGAGAACCCCTGATTCTGTGTTGAACAGGTTTGGATCATCGTCATTATCTTTCAGAAAACGAAACGCAGTCAACTTTTCGTCCACGTCTCTAGAACGAGGCCGCGATAGAGTTCATCTATCAGGGCTTTCCCATTTTATAATTCCTCCCGAAAACCATTCCATCCAGGTAATTCTTTCCTCGACAGGAAAAAAATTCCTTTCTGCATAACCCAACACTCGATATTTTGACTGATTTGAGTAGATCCTGCCTTGGCGTAACCTTTGTACCGACAAAGTCAAATTACTGCGTTTTCACGGCACACTATTATCATAAGAGACATCTATGAAGATACTGATTGCAGATGATAACGAAGATTTTCTCGGGGTCATGGAAGATCTGTTGAAAAGGCACGGGCATACCGTTTTGGCGGCGCGAGATGGAAAGCAAGCGCGTGAGTTCTTGGAAGGGCAATCCGTTGATGTCATCATCTCCGATGTGTTCATGCCGACACTTGATGGAGTACGGTTTCATAGTTACGTCAGGGAGTTCTTAGGTGCTCGCGAGATTCCTTTCATCTTCATGTCTGGCTACGACGATCCATACACACAAGAAGCGCTTAAGGATTCGTCGGTGGATTATTTCATCAGCAAGCTGACGCCGGTTAGCAAGATCATAAACATCCTTGCAAAGATCAAAGCATCAATACCAGCATAAAAATCTATGGCGATAGTTGGAGATAGCTTAAAACACGAATTGAAGTTCGGAGGAGTCGCTCCGCCCAAGAAGCGATATGCCTCCGCATTTCTTGAACATCTTGTGCGCAACCGAATCGTAACTGAGAAGAATGCTGCTGAAGCGTCTGACTACATTCAAGACCAGAAGGGAAACGAGAAGCGGCGTATCATTGATATTCTCACCGAAGAGTTTGCAATTTCTAAAGACGTGTTAGCGCGTGAGCTTGCGCAGTTCTATTCATTCCGTATCGTCGACATCAACGAGCGAAGTCTTCGTCGGCTCGATAACCAGACAATCATGAAACTGATTGATGGTTTGGCGGGACCAGCGTACCGCCTCGCTATGCGGCACAAGATTCTTCCCTACGAAACAGCCGAAGGACAGTCGGACAAGTTGCTTGTAGTTACCCCCAACCCAACAGACAGAGAGGCAAGCGAAGTCGCTCGCGCCTTTCCTTATGCGAAGCACGAGATCTGCTACATGAAGGAAAGCGATTGGGATGAATTCTGGCAACTGATCTCAACGGAAAAGAGCGCCCCCGCCCCCGGTGTAACATCGGCTAACGATAGTTTCTTTGAAGAAAGTGATGCAGAGCTTGACAGCGCACTCGATCGTGAAATTGACAGCAGTCAGCTCATCAATCTCGTCAACAACATTTTCAATGATGCTGTTCGTGTTGGCGCGAGCGATATCCACTTTATTCCCAAAGGGGCACGCAAGACTGAGATCAGCTTTCGCATAGATGGTCAGCTTACTCCGTGGTACACCATTGAAGATACCCGCGCTGAAGCAGTGATTGCTGTAGTAAAGGGCCGCGGCGTCGGTCTCGACCGCTTCGAGCGTATGGCTGCTCAGGACGGTCAAGCACAAAAGGTCATTGATGATCAGGTTATTCGTTTTCGTATGTCCGTTCTCCCCATCATCTCCAAAGAGATGGCGGGAAAATTCGAATCGGTTGTTATCCGTATTCTGAAAGACGCAGATGCTTCTGTTACTCTCGAATCAATCGGACTTGATCCATACTCGCTTGAGATGTTCAGGGAGGCAATCAACAAACCACACGGGATTGTGATTCTGACCGGACCAACAGGAAGTGGAAAGAGCACAACGCTTGTCGCTGCACTTCGTTCGGTAATGAACCCTTCACTATGCACGATCACGGTTGAAGATCCTGTTGAGTATTTGATTGAAGGTGCACGCCAGGTAAAGCTCAATCATAAGCTCTCGTTCGATGATGCTATGCGCGCTATTCTTCGTCACGATCCTGACATCATCATGGTTGGTGAAATTCGTGATCGTGCAACAGCAGATATTGCGATCAAGCTTGCCAATACCGGTCACTTGACGTTCTCAACGCTTCACACAAATGATGCAGCGACTGTTGTGTCTCGTCTATTCAAGATTGGTGTTGAGCCATTTTTGATTGCGCAAGCGCTGAACATCGTCGTCGCGCAGCGTCTCGTTCGTAAACTGTGCGAGAAGTGCAAACGTCCGGTAAATCCGAAGGGACTGAATACTGCATTCCTTCTGAAATCAGGATTCACCGAGGAAGAAATTCCGAAACTTCAATTGTTCGAGCCTGTCGGCTGTGTGCACTGTGTCGGCGGCTACAAGGGAAGAAGGGCGATTCACGAGACACTCTACATTTCGCCGGAGATTCGTGAAATCATTATTGACAGTGGTGACAAGGTAAATACCGACGCTATTTACAAAGCGGCAATGAAGCATGGGATGCGCACACTTCGTCGCTCAGGGCTTGAACTCGCAGAGCAAGGATTGAGCAGTGTAGACGAAGTAGTAGGCGCAACGGCCATTGATTAACATTTCGTGGTGGAAAAAATGACTTCGGAGAAGTTAAAGTTTCCTCTTGAATGACCCGATGAAAAGAAAGAAAGCAAATTTGAACAATTTGCGCAGCAAAATTCTCTGGCACAGCCGTTGAAGGAATAATAAGCAATACAACGAATGAACAATCAGATCCATAGGAACACAACTCAACAAATCATTACCCAACAATCATAAGGAGATATACAAATGGGCCAACAACAACTCTTACTCATCATCCTAGGGGTCATCGTGGTCGGTATCGCAGTCGCGGTCGGTATCACAATGTTCCAGGATAACGCAGTGTCGGCGAACCGCGATGCGGTGACGAACGACCTCGTGAACCTTGCTTCGCGTGCACAGCAATTCTATCGCCGTCCGACGGCTCTTGGTGGTGGTGGAAACTCTTTCGTCGGCATCACTGCTGATGGTCCGGGTTTGGCGAAGCTGACTTCAAAGTCGACAAACGCAAACGGTGCATACTCCGTTATCACTGCCGGTACACCAACCCTCGTTGTGCTCAAGGGTCTCGGTGTTGAAAAGGGAACCAACGGCACCGTGATAGATGTTCGCATGAGCGTGTTCTCTGATTCGACGTACGTCGCACAGCAGAACTAAGTTAGTATCGACGCGGGCTTCCAGATTTAGGAAGCCCGTTATTTTAATGATACGAAAGAAAACCAACGATGGGCCAGCAACAGCTTCTTCTGATTATCCTCGGCATGATTATAGTTGGAGTCGCAGTGTCGGTCGGTATCACGATGTTTGAAGACAACGCAATAATGGCAAATCGTGATGCAGTGACGAGCGATCTCGTGAATCTTGCATCACGTGCGCAGATGTACTATCGTCGTCCGGCATCGCTTGGGGGAGGCGGCAATTCGTTCGTCGGCTTGACAGCCGATGCCCCCGGTTTGGCGAAGTTGACATCAAAGTCAACCAATGCAAACGGCTCCTATTCAATTATAACTCTCGGTACTCCGACGAGTGTCGTTCTAAAAGGTGTTGGTACCGAAAAAGGCAGCAACGGAACCGTTATTGATGTGCGGATGACTGTTTTTTCCGATAGTATGTATGTGAATCAACTGAACTAAGATCGTGGAACCGCACGTATCGCCGTGAGATGAGCGTCAGAGTTTTGGAGCAACAAGACGGTTGGTCTGTTTCGCTGTGCCCACACTGAATTGTTTTTGGTTGAGCAAAGGCACGAATAAGGGGATTTAGGGATGGGCTCGCAACAACTCTTGCTTATCGTCGTCGGCGTGGTCCTCATCGGGGTCATGATTGCCGTCGGGATGGATATGTTTAAGGATCAAGCGGCCTCGACAAACCGTGATTCGATTTCGAACGACCTCATCCACTTTGCAGTACAAGCGCAAAAGTATTATCGCAGACCCTCTGTGTTTGGCGGCGGCGCGTATTCATTTAACGGATTGACATTCTCGCTCGTGTCGTCGCACGCAACGCACTCAAACGGCA
>Ga0082335_1008484_pt1 | contig 11666 bp, 16 predicted proteins | sample Subgrocontami58m_FD_72375 | JGI IMG/M metagenome (GOLD analysis project Ga0082335, IMG submission 72375) | Subsurface groundwater microbial communities from S. Glens Falls, New York, USA - GMW37 contaminated, 5.8 m (SPADES assembly) (version 2) ...
ATCCCATCCTGGGAATGGCGACGCCGATGCGCCCGCCGTCGGACTTCTCCTACAGCAAGTGCGTGATGAAGGCCGGAATGATCTGGGACGAAGTCGAGCGGGCAGGCCTCGCGGGCGTGCATGGCGTCTGGTGCCACGAGGCGGGCGGCGCGCGCATGCTGAACGTCATCGCCATCAAGCAGGCCTACGCGGGCCACGCCAAGCAGGCCGGCATGCTCGCCGCGGGCTGCCAGTCCGGCGCCTACCTCGGGCGATTCGTCGTCGTCGTGGACGAGGACATCGACCCCACCGACCTGTTCGCCGTGGCCTGGGCGATGTGCACCCGCTGCGATCCGGCGGAGGACATCGACATCATCCGCAAGATGTGGAGCGGTCCGCTCGACCCGCGCATTGCGCGCGGGACCGCGTGGAACTCGCGCGCCATCATCGACGCCTGCCGGCCCTTCGAAATGCTGAGCGAATTCCCTCCCGTCGCGCAGGCGAGCCCGGAGCTTCGCGCTCGCGTGGCGGAGAAGTTCAAGGACGTGCTCTCGAAGCTCTGAGTACCTTGTAGGTCGGACTGAGGCCATCGGCCGAAGTCCGACTGCGTTGGAGCGAACGCGAGCGCCGCAAGGGCGTCAAGCCGGAGACCAAGTTCCGGCCGGAGTGACCGCGCGCAGGTCGAGCGCGTGAACGGAGGCGATATGGTCCATGGCGCACTGGCAGTGGCCCTGTTGTTCGCGACGGGCGCCGCTGCCCAATATCCGGAACGGCCGATCCGCTTCATCGTCCCGCAGGCACCGGGTAGCGCGACGGATACCGTCGCGCGCATCCTCGCCCCCGAAATGTCGAAGCGACTGGGACAGCAGGTGGTGGTCGACAACCGCCCGGGCGGTGCGCTCACGATCGGCATCGAGGCGACCGCCAAGGCCGCACCCGACGGCTACACCATCGGCATGGGACCGATCGGCGCGATGGCGATCACCCGCCACATGGTTTCGAAGCTTCCCTACGACATCGAGCGCGACCTGCAGCCGATCGCGCTGGTGACGCGCGGGCACCCGCTGCTCGCGGTCTCGCCTTCGCTGCCCGTCACTTCGGTGCGCGAGCTGATCGACTACGCGAAGAAGCATCCCGAGAAGCTCGTCAATGCCTCCTCGAGCAACGGCTCCCCGGGACACGTCGCCGGCGAGCTGTTCAAGTACATGACCGGCACCGCGATCGTGCACGTGCCGTACAAGGGCGGCGCGATGGCGATCAACGATCTGATGGCCGGCCACGTGCAGGTCATGTGGGAGAGCCTGAACTCGATCGCGCAGCACGCGCGTTCGAGCAAGGTGCGCGCCCTTGCCGTGAGCGGCGCGCGGCGCTCGCCCGGATTTCCCGAGCTGCCGACCATCGCCGAAGCGGGCGTTCCAGGTTACGAGGCGGGCACCTGGACCGGCGTCATCGGGCCCGCCGGCCTGCCGCGGCCGGTCCTCGAGCGGCTCAACGCCGCGGTCAACGCCGCCATCCGCTCGCCGATCTTCGTCGAGCGATTCGCCTCGATCGGCGACGAGCCCGCGGGCGGCACGCCCGAGGAGTTCAGTGCGCTCATCCGGCGCGACTCCACGCGCTGGGCGGAGGTCGTGAAGCGCTCCGGCGCGAAGATCGATTGACCGAGGCCGCCGCGCATGCCGGCCCGGCGCTCGTGCATCGCGAAGATTCTCCATATAGCGGCAGATGGCGCCGTATGTCGGTAGAGATTTGCATATACGGGTAGACGGTTGTAGCCTTCTGGCGATGCGGATCATTGCAAGTTAGAGCCCAAGAATGAGCGCACCGAGGGAACGATCGATCACGGAAATCCCGGAGGGGATCTTTAAATCGGCCACCGAGCATCTGTGGCAGTTCACCGTGGGATTTGTGGCAGTTGAGCGCAAAGGCAAAGTGGAAGAGGCAACCCTTCGCGGTTCTGGAATTCTGGTGAAGGCCAAGGGTACGTGCGCCTTTTTGACTGCGGAGCATGTAATTGGCAATTTGCCGCGAGAAGGTCGATTGGGCTTGATTCTGTCAACCAAAGCCGAGCAAACGTCCATCGACATATCTGGAGTCCACTACCTTAGGATTGAGCGCGGGCGGGATCCGAGAGCAGGACCGGACATTGCTGCGATAGTGCTGTCCTCGCCGGTTGCCTCTACGGTGGCGTCGAAGAAGACGTTCTACAACCTCGATGTATCAAGAGAGCAATTGATGACAGCCCCACCCAACGATCGCGAAGGCATTTGGATCGCGAGTGGGTTTGTGGAAGAGCTGACTCAAATTGACCCGAATCCTGCGCCTTACGAATCGGTGAAGGGTTTCTGCGATTTCGGGGCCGTCGGAGGAGTCGAGTCATACTCCGTCAACGGACAGCACGACTATTTCGAATTTCCAATCTCACAGCCACCGGGTGGCTCAGTACCTCACGATTTTGGCGGTGTCAGTGGTAGCGGGCTCTGGCATGTACTATTGCGCGAAAAGGAAGGCGGCGATTTGACCCCATACCAGTACATCCTTCAAGGCTTGACCTATTATCAAGATCCCTATGTTGAAGGACGATCCGCACTGCGATGCCATGGTCCGAAGAGCATCTACGGCGTGGCATATGAAGCACTGTGTCGCCATGGGCTCTAACTTCAGCTGGTGCGGACGGGCCGGGAGCACCGTGCCATATTCAACCATCGTGCGGGCCCGCCGCACAGCAAGACGTTAGGCGCGAAGACGAAGGGATAGGGCTAAGGGGAGGAAACGTGAGCACATGGCTTTATCAGATGAGCCCCGAGGTATGGAGTCCATCGCAATACCGCCTCGATGTTTGGGAAGGTCAACGTTGGGCTTGGCCCGTCGGTGCGATGTCAGGTCAAGGAACGAAGCCGCAACCGGGCGACATCCTCGTTACTTTCTTCACTAAAGGAAAGGGGAACGTAACAGATTCGGGCTTCTACGGCTGGGCAATCATTCTTGATTGGCTCGACGCTGCTGGCGACCAGCTCCGCTTTATGCCTGTCACACCGAGCGATTTGCTCAAAATGTGTCCATGGGGGAATGACGAAGCTGCAAAGATAGCGGACGAGATCCGCGGGAATATGAAGCAGCGTACGCTCTGGCGGGTTGAAGACGATCTTGCAACGCGACTTCGCCGCGGAATTCTCACCTGGGTCGCAGGTAGGGATACCGGCCAGAACTGACCGGACCGACCATTGCTCATCTGCCGATCGCGCCTAACAATGCAGCCCACGCGTATGCGCGCGAGCTAGGCAGCATCGTGTGCCGCCGTGTGGCGCACCCCGGTGGCTGCGAACGTTGGCCGTCTACATATCTTCACGGGGAGTCGCAAATTAGAGCTTTAGTAGCCTCAATACGTCTCGCACTCGTCGCACTCAGCATGTTTGCAGCGAGTCCCGCGCATGCTGCCGAGACACTCGAGTCGCTTAAGGGGCGTCGCGCGGCCCTGCAGCAGGAGCTGCAGCAAGTGAATACCCGAATAGCTGAGCTCGAGTCGAGCACTGCGGATAAGGGGCCAAAACCGAACGGGCCTTACTACATCAAGGAGTTCGGGATTGATGACGTTAACTCAGCCGGCGGTGTAGAACCTTACTTCGTATTCGCAAACCCGAACGCCTTGAGCCCTATCAAGTACATCGATCTAAGCGTTGTTCCATACAACGCAGTTGGGGACCTAATCTCATCGACGATTGGCGGCAAGACAACTGCGGGACTACGCTTTACCGGTCCGCTTTCGCACACCGACGGCGACAAACGAGCCGACTGGGGACCCATTTGGTACAACTCAACTGCAAACTGCATCAAACTCCAATCAGTGCGCGTTATTTTCGTAAACGGTAAGTCTCTGTCTTTTTCGGGCAAGTCGCTGAAGAGCGCTTTGGCTCCTGGCCTGCCGAATGAATGCAAGCTCAAACGCAACTAATGTGCGACCGTTACCTCAGAGGCCAAACCCCGCGATCGAGACGGACGCGTTCGCAGCGGCGCTGCCGCTGCATTGCGCCGCTCGTCACGAACGTTATCCGGACGCCACGCCGCGCGCAGTACGAACAACGTGGCAGTAAGCGATGCTGACCGATGGCTCATTTGAACGTAACTATTCGTCCATATCAAGACGACGACGAACCTGCCGTCGTCGGCGTCTGGCATCGGTCCGCGCAAGCCGCGTACGCGTTTCTTCCTTCGCGGCAAACACTCACGCTCGACCGTGCCGGCACGATTTTTCGGGAAGTCATTCGAGTTCAATGCGATATTTGGGTGGCTACGTTCGATCAGCAAGTCGTAGCCTATCTCGCGCTGAAGGGTTCTTATATCGACAGAATGTTTGTCGATCCCGGCGAATGGCGCAAGGGTTTGGGAACGCGTCTGGTCATGCTGGCCAAGACACTTTCGCCGAACGGGTTGGAGCTTCATACCCATCAGGAGAACCATGCCGCACGCAGCCTTTTCGAGAAGCACGATTTCAAGGCGGTGAAATTCGGTACGAGTCCCCCGCCGGAATCGGCGCCTGATGTCGAATACCACTGGAGGCCGGATAACAAGGCGTAGGACGTCGTAATGGAGCCTCTCGTAACCGCGCAACTCATGGAAAAGACGTGGCGAGCCGTAGGCGCCATGTCGGAGGCCGAGATTCGGCGACGGCAAGGTCTTTGTGGAAAGGAGCAGGAGGAGCTCACCGGTTTTGTTCTCGCGTACACGGCAGATCTGGCGCCGGAGGCCTTGGGCCTCGCGCTGTATGCGCATCTCGTGATTGTCGAGGCGTTTCGTCGTACCAGGGTCCGCTTCAATAAGCTCAAGCCGGCGACAATCGAACGTACCTGGAAAGAGAACTTCGGCTTCATTAACGATCTGAAGGCAGCAGGCTACGGGCGAGCGCCGTTCCAATTGCGGGCCGGACTGGCGTCGGAACCGGCCATTGTGCAGTATGCGATCGATGCCCTGACCGAGGACGATGAAGACGACCCGATCACCCTTGCCGATGAGGATTTCTGGCACACGCTGCAGGTGCTCAAGACGGTCGCTGACTGCATGCACGCCGCGCGACGCACTATATGACTACGCAGCCTAATCCCACGCCCCCCCGCGACCCCAACGTCGAGGAGGCGTGGCGATTGGAGATCGACCGCCATCTGGGCCAGCTCAAACGCGACGGTGCGCGAAGGGGTATCGTAGACGTTACGGAGGCATAGCCATGATTGCCAACGATCAAGAGCTCAAAGTAACCTTGGCCCGTATTGCCCAGTTCCAGGCTCAAGTGGCGCACCTGCGCAATACGGAAGCCAATCCCATCAATTACCGTGCCGCAGTCTCAGGGTTTCTCGCGGAGATCGACCGCATGCAGCTTGAAGTGCGCGAGTATCTGAGTCTCCATCCGCGAGAGCTGACGACAGCCGTCTAAATTCGCCCTGCTCGGCCTAGCTATCCGTCCAGCGAGTGCAGGTCGGGCTGAGGTTAATGGCCGAAGCCCGTCACGGGGCGGGCGCGACGTTGGGCTTCGCTCGCGCTCAGCCCAACCTACTATCCGGCCAATCAAGAATGCGCACTGACGATTTCCGGCAACTCGGCGAGCGTGACGATCTCGCCGTCGGGGCGCTCGGGTATCCGCTCGGGCGCCTGGCCGAAGCGGTTGCACCACAGGACGCGGAACCCGTTCGCCTTCGCCGCGTGCGCGTCCCAGCCGTTCGAGGAGAGGAAGCACATCTCGCCCGCGGCGAGGCCGAATCGCTGCGCGGGCATCCGGTAGACCGAGGGATGCGGCTTGAACACGCCGACCTCCTCGACCGACAGGATCGCGTCCAGCAGGCCGGAGATGCCGGAATTCTTCGCTGCGGCGGCGAGCATCTTCGGCTCGCCGTTGGAGAGTATGGCGAGCTTCATGCCCGCCGCCTTGAGACGCGAGAGCGTGTCTTTCACTTCCGGATACGCCTCGAGGCGAAGATACAATCCCATCAGCCGCTCGCGAAGCGCTGCATCCTCGAGCTTGAGGCTCGCCATCGCGTAATCGAGCGCGTCCCCGGTCACCTGCCAGAAATCCACGTGCCGGCCCATGAGCCCGCGCAGCCAGGTGTACTGGAGCTGCTTCGCGCGCCACAGCTCCGCAAGCGGCTGCCAGCGCTCGCCCAGTTCGTCCCGCGCCTGCGCCGCCGCGCTGTTGACGTCGAACAGGGTTCCGTAGGCGTCGAACACGCACGCCCTGATACCCGTCAAACGAAGAATCGCCATCGCTCCCTCCCGAGTCGCATGAACCGTTCGTGCGGAGTCAACCGCGGTGCTTGCCGACCTGCCAACCACCCCTGGCGAGGAATTTCTCGCCGACCGCGACCGGCTCCGCCTCGAGCGGCGTCGCCATGGTGTCGTTCCAGCGGTTGAGAAAGCCGAACAGCGAGACGACCCCGGCGATCTCGACGATCTGTCCCTCGTCCCAGTGCCTGCGCAGCTCGGCGAACATCGCGTCGGTGACGTCGTTCGGCACGGATGCGGCGGCGATCGCGAAGTCCAGCGCCACGCGCTCCGCCTCGCTGTAGAGCGGGCTCGAACGGTATTCCCAGATCGCCGCCACCTTTTCCTCGGCAACGCCGATGTGCAGCGCGCCGCCCGCGGTGTGCGCCATGCAGTACTGGCATCCGTGGGCGCGGCTCGCGACGTGCGCGATCAGCCGCTTGAAGCCGCGATCCACGGTGCTCTCCGGATCCCATACGGCCGCGGCGAGCTGCGCCAGGGCTTTGACGAGCTTCGGACGCCGCTGCATGATGAGCGCGCTGTTCGGCACGAAGCCGAGCGCCTTGCGGTAAAGGCCGAAGGATTCCTCGAGTTCCGGCGTCGTATCGACCGCCAGCGGCGCGAGCCTTGCCATGCGTCTACCTCCCCCTTATGACTTGTACGCGGTCCACGGCCGCGTCACTGCGTGCCTTCGCCCGGCACGCGGTCGGCGGCCGGAATCTCAGCAACCGCCTGCCGCAGGAACGCCAACTGCTTCTCCACGCGCGTGCAGCCCGCGCATATTACAACGTGCATCCGCAGCGCGATCCGCTCCCTCACCGCGAGCTTGCGGTCGAGCGCCTCGGACATGAGGCGGCTGGCTTCCTTGCAGGACAACATCATGATCTTTGATCGATCCTCATTTCCGGCCGGCGCCGAACCAGCGTTCCTCGAGACAGGCGCGCAGGCGCATTCTCGCCCGGTGGAGCAGCACCCAGCAATTGGTCGCGGAGATCTCCAGTTCCTTACAGATCTCCCCGGTCTCGCACCCCATGACCTCGCGCATCAGGAACGCCTGCGCGGTCGCCGCCGGCAGCCCGCGCACGCAAAGCTCGAGCACCTCGAGAAACCGGCGCTCCGAGAGCAGTTGCCCCGGATCGCGCCATTCGGAGGGCATCTGCACGTAATGCCCGTCCTGGCGAAACATCGCATCGACGATGTCCGCGCCGTCCTCGCCGGCGAGCGCATCGACCGAGACCTCGCGGCCCGCCTTGCGGATATGGTCCACGATCTTGTGCCGCAGGATGCCGGTCAGCCAGGTGCGTACCGAAGAGTCCCCGGAAAAGCGATCGGCCGCAGTCAAAGCCGCGAGCATCGTCTCCTGCACCAGGTCCGCCGCCGCGTCCCGATCGCGCACCTGCAGCAGTGCGAAGCGCAGCAGCGCGGTCCGATGCGCCTCGAACTCCGCGGGGTCCACGCGTGGCTTGGCAGGTCTGTTCACGTCGGTTGCGATGCAAACGCCGCTCCGGGACGCAGTATCTCACCGCGCGGGCGAATGGTCGACGGCATCTCTCATCCCAGCGACTGCCAGAATTCGACCATCCTCCGGCGCATGGCGGCGTCGGGCAGCCGGCCGCGCCCGGCGCCCAGGTTGTCGATCATGTACTCGGGCTTGTCGGTGCCCGGTATGACGCAGGTTACCGCCTCGTGGGAGAGCGCGTACTTGAGGAAGAACTGCGCCCAGCTCGTGCAATCGAACGCCTTCGCCCACTCGGGCAGCACGCGGCCCCTGACGGCGCCGAAGAGCTTTCCGCGCGCGAACGGCAGGTTCACCAGCACCGCCGTGCCGGTTTCCGCCGCGAGCGGCAGCAGCCGCTCCTCGGCGCTGCGTTCGGCGAGCGAATAGTTGAGCTGCACGAAATCGGGCTTTTCGCGCCGCATCACCTCGCCCAGCCGGTCGTAGGCGCCGGCGATGAAGTGCGTGACGCCGATGTAGCGCGCATGCCCCTGGTCCCGGAACGCCTTCAGCGCGCCCAGGTCGGTGGCCACGTCGCTCACGTTGTGCATCTGGATGAGATCGACCTTGCCGGTGCGCAGCCGCCTGAGCGACTGCTGCATCTCGGCCATGCTCGCCTCGCGCCCGGCGGCGCGCACCTTGGTCGCAAGAAACAGCCTGTCGCGCGCGCCCATTGCGGAGACCAGATCGCCCAGCACCGATTCCGCGGTGCCATAGGAAGGCGCAGTGTCGACCAGACGGCCGCCGCCCTCGATCAGCTTCTCCAGGACCGCGCGCCGCTCGGCCCGCCTGGCCGCATCCTCGCCGATGTCGAACACGATCGCCGTCCCGAGGCCCACCGCCGGCAGCCGCTCGCCGCTGCGCGCAATGGGCCGGGTGAGCAACGGGCCCTCGGCGGCGAGGGACGGTGCGAGCGGCAGCACCGCTCCCGCGCCGATGCCGGCGCCGAACGCGAGGACCTCGCGCCGCGTGAACAGCCTGCCTGGGCGGATGTCGTTCATCTCATGCTCCCTTCGATCCGGTCGAAGCCGCCGCCTTTCTCTCTTGCGCCCGCCCGAGGGCGAGCGCAAGCGCGAACCAGCCTGCGGCCACCGGCACGGTCGCAAGCGAAATCGCCGACAATTCCAGTCCCGCCCCGCGCAGCGCCGCGAACAGCCAGCCGCTCGCCGCGTCGGCGCCGCGAAAGACGACGATGTCGATGACGTTCTTCGCCTTGTATTTCTCCTCGCGCGCGAGCACCGTGAACAGCACCTCGCGGGCGGGGTTGGAGACCGCGAAATTGGCGGTGCGCTGCGCCGCCTGGAACGCGATCACCGCGACCAGCGCCTGCGTCAGGCCGAGCGCGGCGAAACCCAGCGCGAATACGACCGGAAGAAACCCGGCGGCCGGGCCCACGCCGAAGCGCGTCATGAGCCGCCCCGTCGCGAGAAACTGGACGGCAAGGGTGAGTATCCCCACGGCGAGGTCGATGACCGCGAAGATGCGCGTGCGAACCGCCGGATCGTCCGACGCGGCGGCCACGATGCTCGCCTGCTGGAAGTACAGGAACGTGCCCGCGAGCGAAAGCAATGCGACCCAGAGCGCGATGCCCGCGAGATACGGCGAGCGCAGCAGCATGGTGATGCCGTCGAGCCAGCCCCCGCCCAAGCCCGCGTTCGCCGCGCCGGCGCGCGCGCCGGGCGCCTCGCCTGCATCGGCGACCCGCTGCGGCGCCGCGCGCTCCAGCCGAGCCGCGCAGAGCACCGCCGCCTCCAGGAGCAGCGCGGCGACCAGCAGCAGGTTCACGTGTCCGAGCGGCACCGCGAGCCATACCGTCAGCACAGGACCGGCCAGCGCGCCGGCCGAGCCTCCCGCGGCGATGAAGCCGAACAGCCGCTTGCCCTGCTCGCTCGCGAACAGGTCGGCCATGAAGGACCAGAACACCGAAACCGCGAACAGATTGAACACGCTGATCCAGACGAAGAACACGCGGGCGACCTGGATCTTGGCGAAGTCCAGGCCGAGCAGCAGCCAGAAGATCGCGATGTTGGCGACGAAGAAGTGGTAGACGAGAGGGATGAACCGCCGGCGCGGCAGCCGCGCCACCACGGCGCCGAACAGCGGCACCGCGGACAGCATCGCGACGAAGGTCGCGGTGAACAGCCACTGCAGGCTGCGCACCCCGCCCGCGATGCCCATCTCGTCGCGCAGCGGCCGCAGCACGTAGTAGCCGGCGAGCAGGCAGAAGAAGTAGGCGAACGACCATAGCAATGCCCGCGCCTCGCCCGGGCGCACCTGGACCGCGCGGCCGAGCCATCGCTCGAGAACGACTTCCGCCGCGGCACGCCCCATGGTCGCTTATCGCTCCATTGTTGACGGAATTGGCGAAGATTTCGGGAGATGGATTGAAGGCAAAGCGAGGCCACGCGTTGCGTTCCGGCCATCCCCGTCAGGCATCCGCGGAACGCCATGCGACGCGATAATGCGTGCCGCTTGCGTCGCGTTCCGAGGATACGAGCGCGAAGCCGCTCACGGGCCAGTGGACGACGGCGAGCGCCGGCCATTCGTCGCTCGGCGGACGCGCGTTTCTCAGCAGCGTCACGTGCGCGACGAAGGGCTTCGGGTCGAAGGCAATGCGGCCTGCCTCGAGCGCCGAGCGCAGTTCCGCGACCATCGCCTCGAGCTCGGCGGGAACCTGGCTCGCGCCCAGCCAGGCGATGCGGTTGTGCTTCCAGTATCCGGGCTGGTCCATGCGCAGCATGAAGCGCCGCGCCTGAACGCTGCGCGCGGCGGCGACGATGTCGTCCAACCGCGCCGCGTCGACCTGGCCGAGAAAGGCGAGCGTGATGTGCAGGTTTTCCGTGTGCATGCGGCGCCCGCCGCAGACGCGATACAGCGCGGCCGCCCAGCGGCCCAACTCGTGCCGCGGCGCCTCCTCGGGCCAGAGCGCGAAAAACAGCCGCAGCGTGTTCGTTTCTATGGGGCCTCGGGCGTCGCCGTTTCGGCGGGTGCGTAGTTGAGAAGGGCCACCGCCTGCGCCGCGATGCCTTCGCCGCGCCCGGTGAATCCGAGATGCTCGGTTGTCTTGGCCTTCACGCTCACGTGTTCCGGAGCGATCCCCAGGTCGGCGGCGATGTTCTTCACCATGGCGGGAACGTGCGGGGCCATCATCGGCGCCTGGGCGATGATGGTACTGTCCACGTTGACCACCACCCAGCCGGCCTCGTGGACGAGCCGCGCCGCGGCGCGCAGCAGCGCGCGGCTGTCGGCACCCTTGTGGCGCGGGTCGGTATCGGGAAAGTGGCTGCCGATGTCCCCGAGCGCGGCCGCGCCCAGCACCGCATCGGTGATCGCATGCAGCAGCACGTCCGCGTCCGAATGGCCCTCGAGCCCCCGCTCGAACGCGACCTCCACGCCGCCGATGACGAGCTTGCGTCCCGCAATGAGCGCGTGAGCATCGAATCCCTGCCCGACTCTCACGTGTCCGCTCCCCGCCCCAGAAGGATCAATTCCGCGAGCTCCATGTCGTCGGGATAGGTCACCTTGAAGTTGCTCACGCGGCCTTCGACGAGCTTCGGCCGCAGGCCGATCAACTCGATCGCCGAGGCTTCGTCGGTCACCTCGCCAGCGCGTTCGAGCGCCCGGATCAGCACGCCGTGGCGGAACATCTGCGGCGTCTGTGCCTGCCACAATCCCTGGCGCCGCTCGGTCGCCGCGATCCGCCGCGTCGCGTCGGCGCGCTTGAGGGTGTCCGCGACCGGCACGGCAAGAATTCCGCCCGTCTTCTCGGGCAGGACCTCGTCGATCAGGCGGCGCAACTCCGCGCTGCCCAGGCAGGGACGGGCCGCATCGTGAACCAGCACCCAATCCTCGGGATCGACCGCGCTCGAGGCTGCGACCAGCCCGTTCAGCACGGAGTCGTGGCGATTGGCGCCGCCGCAGTACAGCGGCGCCAGCCGGTCGCCGAACG
>Ga0082335_1008487_pt1 | contig 11655 bp, 11 predicted proteins | sample Subgrocontami58m_FD_72375 | JGI IMG/M metagenome (GOLD analysis project Ga0082335, IMG submission 72375) | Subsurface groundwater microbial communities from S. Glens Falls, New York, USA - GMW37 contaminated, 5.8 m (SPADES assembly) (version 2) ...
CCATGTCGGCAGGCATTCCGCCGTGCCAGATCCAGCGCCGCTGCCGATATGTCCGTCGCCGTCAGGTGGGCTCCGGGTAGTTCCCTGGCCAGAGCCACAATAATCGCCCCGCTGCCTGTGCCGATTTCCAGAATGGCTGGCGCCGACAGCCCCAGCTCTTTGACCGCCTGTAACGCTTCCTCCACCAGAATCTCCGTTTCGGGCCTGGGGATAAGCACCTCCCGGTTGACCTCAAAAGAGAGCGACCAAAACTCCTTGACACCGACGATATAGGCCACCGGCTCCCCCTGCTCCCGCCTGGCGAGCCAGCGCGCGAACCTGCCGCTTTCCTCCTCCGCCGGGCATTTCTCCGGATTCTTATAGAGCTCCAGCCGGTCGGCATTCAAGGAAGCAGCGAGCAGGATCTCGGCATCCAGGCGCGGTGAAGTTGAACCCGCCTTGTTCAGCTGGGCAGTAGCCCGGTTAAGGATCTCACGAATATTCATTAGTAAGTTAGAAATCATATACTGAATATTTTTGATATGATTTCGTTAACGCATTTATCCTGCTTTGCAGGACTTATCCCGTTTATCGGGGTTAGGGAAAGAAATAACATCAGACGACGGCAGACTGCTTCAGCGCCTCCGCCTGGTAATGCGTGTTCAGGGCATCGATGAAAGGCTGGACGTCGCCATCGATAACATCCTCCAGATCATAACGCGTCATGCCGATGCGGTGGTCCGTCACCCGGCCCTGGGGAAAGTTATAGGTTCTGATCCGCTCGCTCCGGTCGCCGGTGCCTACCTGGGATTTGCGGGCGGCGGAGATTTCCGCGTTCTGCTTCTTGACCATGGCATCCAGCAGTCGGGCCCGCAATACCTTCATCGCCTTGGCCTTGTTCTTCAACTGCGATTTTTCATCCTGGCAGGTCACTATGAGTCCCGTGGGCAGGTGGGTAATGCGCACGGCGGAATCGGTGGTATTGACGCTTTGTCCGCCATGGCCGCTGGAATGATAGACATCGATCCGCAATTCATTGGGATCGATATTCAATTCCACCTCATCCACTTCAGGAAGGACCGCCACTGTGACTGCGGAGGTATGGATCCGCCCCTGAGCCTCCGTTACCGGAACCCTTTGCACCCGGTGCACGCCGCTTTCGTATTTCAACTGGCTGTACGCGCCGTCGCCGGCAATGAGGGCAATGATCTCCTTAAACCCTCCCATGCCGCCGGCCGGACTGCTGCTGATCACTTCCACTTTCCAGCCCTTCAGCTCCGCGTACCGGGCATACATCCGGAAAAGGTCACCGGCAAAAAGGCCTGCTTCATCTCCCCCGGTACCGGCCCTGATTTCCAGAAAGACGCTCCGATTGTCGTTGGGGTCTTTGGGAAGCAGGAGCAGTTTCAGCCTGTCCTCCAGGGCGGCCACTTTTTCCTTTAGTTGCGGCTGCTCCTCTTTGACGATCTGCTTCAGCTCCTCATCGCCGCCGCGCAGGATCTCCTGGCCCTCTTCCAAATGCCCTTTGAGGTTTTCATACTCCCGAAAGGCCGCCACCAGGGAACGGAGATCGGCATGCTCTTTGGCATACCGCTGATAAAGACCCGGCTTGTTCATTACGTCGGATGCACTGAGCAGTCCTTCCAGTTCCTTATACCTTGTTTCAATATCTTTAAGTTTATCGAACATATTTATTTAATGGTGAAAAAGCGTCAGAGGAAACAGATCCGGCAGTACCGGTCAGAGCTGTTTTTTCAGGGGTTGTCCGCAAACAGGAATTATTATGACGCCGTTAAAGAAAGACGAAGTCCCAGCACTCGGCAAGCGATTCCCCCGGAACATGTGAAAAAGGAAGGGATGCTTCCCCGTCGCCACGGCTGCATAACGGAAGAAGGCGTGAAAATCAGGCCTTTTTTGATTTACTGTCCTTTTCTTCCTTGGCGGCGTATCTTTTATTGAACCGTTCCACGCGGCCGGCCGTGTCAATTATCTTTTGCTTGCCCGTCATAAAGGGGTGGCATTGAGAACAGATTTCGACCTTGATATCCTTCTTGGTCGATTTAGTGGCTATAACATTGCCGCAGACGCAGCTGATCGTTGTTTCCGTATATTCCGGATGAATGCCAGGTTTCATAAATTATCTTCCATCCTCCCTGCCGATTTGTAAAAATACCCGTTCTTTGGTTCGCCGGGCATTATAACATAAAACTAATAAAATCAAGGAAATTATTTTGTCGAGCAACTATCTTCTTATCAGCTCTGGTGCATGGAGGCCAGAAAATCCTGGTTGGTTTCCGCCTTGCGGATCTTGCTGACAATAAACTCCATCGCATCCACCGGGTTCATTTCCTGGAGCAGGCGCCTTAAGATCCAGATCCGGTTCAAATTCTGCTTCGGGATCAACAACTCTTCTTTTCTGGTCCCCGACCGGATCAGGTCAAAGGCCGGGAAAACCCGGCGATCGGCAATCTTGCGGTCCAGGTGCAACTCCATGTTGCCGGTGCCTTTGAATTCTTCGAATATAACTTCGTCCATCCGGCTGCCGGTATCGATCAGGGCGGTAGAGATGATCGTCAAGCTGCCGCCGTTTTCGATGTTGCGGGCGGCGCCGAAAAACCTTTTCGGTTTGTGCAGGGCGTTGGAGTCCACGCCGCCGGAAAGCACCTTACCGCTGGGAGGCACCACGGTGTTATAGGCCCGGGCCAGCCTGGTGATGCTGTCCAGCAAAATAACGACGTCCCGCTTGTGCTCCACCAGCCGTTTCGCCTTTTCGATTACCATCTCCGCCACCTGGACATGCCTGGTGGCCGGCTCATCGAAGGTTGAGGAAATGACCTCCCCTTGCACACTGCGTTGCATATCGGTCACTTCTTCCGGCCTTTCATCAATCAGGAGCACCATCAGGATGACCTCCGGATGATTCTTGGCGATGCTGTGGGCAATATCGTGGAGCAGCACGGTCTTTCCAGCCCGGGGAGGTGAAACGATCAATCCTCTCTGGCCTTTGCCGATGGGAGTGAACAGATCCATGATCCGGGTGGAAAGATTTTCCGGGTCCGACTCCAGTTCCAGTTTTTCATCGGGATAAAGGGGCGTCAGGTTGTCAAAGAGGATCTTATCGCGGGCCACATCGGGTGATTCAAAGTTGACCGTATCAACTTTAAGGAGGGCAAAATATTTTTCCCCTTCTTTCGGGGGCCGCACTTCTCCCGAGATCGTATCTCCCGTTCTCAGACTGAATCTTCTGATCTGGGACGGGGAGATGTAAATGTCATCCGGACTGGGAAGGTAATTATAATCCACCGCCCGGAGAAAGCCGAAGCCGTCGGGCAGTATCTCCAGCACCCCGGCGCCGGAGATGACGCCGTTTTTCTCGGCCTGAGACTGCAGGATGGAAAAAATCAGGTCCTGCCTCCTCATGCCGCTGGCGCCGGCCACATCCAAATCTTTCGCCATCTTCGTCAATTCACTGATTGGTAACCTTTTTATGTCGTCGATATTCATAAGGAATCCTTAATGGTATAATTAGACAGTCTCTGGAGAAACAGAGCCCGGCCCAAGAATATTGTTATTTCATCTTAATGTGTTTCTCATTGAAAAAGCTGAATAGATATATAATGCTACGAGCAATTTAAGCAGAACCTGGATTAAGTTTTTTGGGTTGCTAACTGAACTCTTGAAACACTCAAAAGGAAGGATTTAGCATACGCCTCACTTTGTGCATTTCTTCTACATCAATGCGCATTTTCTGTCAAGCATTTTTTATATCATCTTTGTATTGTGCATAACTTACTGTTATTACAGTAAAACATCCTGTTTGGAGCGACACCGCTATTGCTGTTGGTGCAACCGGTTTATCAGCCGCACCACTGACCTTCCTACCAATCGCGCTTCTCTCAAACCCTGTTCGTCGTTCATGACATCGCCCCTTCCCCGAGCATAGGCAATACCCGCCCCTGCTTCCAGAATCCGATGGATGCGATAAAAATCGCTTACTTGGGCTACGGCCGGTGTAGCTCCGGCGCGTTGCGCGACGGTGATTATACCTCCGACTTTTCCTCTCAGGTCCTCCCGGGGAGATTCGAGGGGCGATCCACTGCCATGCACCATGGCCCGATGGTGGGAAACGAGACAATAGGTACGGTCCATAAAAGATTTGGCTTGAGCGGTGACCCCCCAAAAATAGACCGGTGTTCCGATGATAATACCGTCGGCGTTGAGCAATTTGCCGTATATTTCCTGCATGTCGTCCTGCTGGCAACACGTGCCCGTCTTCACGCAGGCCTCGCAACCGGCGCAGGGAAGGATATGCCGGTCGCCCAAATGAACCAGTTCCGTTGCCGCGGCACCGGCCTCGGCGGCACTGTCCAGCGCGTGGCGAACCAAAATCTCCGTATTGCCTCCTCTGCGAGGGCTGCAGACGATACCGCAGAGGGTCAATCCTTGTTGAGCCATTTCTTCGCTCCCTTCGCCGTCTTTGATATCATATTTTGTTTACCTCCGGAAAGGGTTCTTTTCCGCATTAGAACTAAATGTGCTGGGTCTCACAAAAATAGGCGGGAAAGGGTATGAACTACTTTGTACACCGCACGGGATAGGTCAGCAAAAACTCGTCGGGCGGATAAGTTTGTTGCTGGTCAAAGCATCCGGCCCAATAGAGCCCGGGATCTTCCGTATCGCGCAGATCGCCGTCACCGTGGGACTGGGGAGTGGAGGACAACTCGAAGTGAACGTGTGAAACCCCGTAAGCGTTGCCCGTCGTCCCCACGCGCCCCAGTTCGTCGCCGCGCCTGACTGCTTGCCCGGCCCGAACATCGATCCTGTCGAGATGGCAGTACAGAGTAAATCTGCTCCCCTTCGGCGAGGCGACCGGGTGGGTCAGGGCGACGCCCTTGCCGCATCCCCCCTGCGTGTCCCGCGCCCAGCGAACATTGCCGTCCAGGGCTGCGATAACCGGCGCGCCATGCTCTTCGCTAAAATCCACGCCGGCATGCGGCGCCCGGCGCGGGAGCAGGTTCGCACCGACACGAGACCCCCAGGAAGAAAGGACCAGGGGACTGCATGCTGCCAGACCGGCCAGCATCGCCGCCGCGACCAGGAAGAGGCCTGCCCCGCGGTAAGCTGTAAAAGCCATAACGCCTCCATCAAACTAAACACTTGAAGTTTTCAACATCAGAAAATTGAAGTGCCGCCCCGTAAGGCCGCGATCGCGCCGGTGGGAATAGAAGCTATCGCGGCGGCAGGATGTACATTGGTTGGCGGAAAATATGTTTTCCGGCGGAATCCCGCGCTGCTCCAACTGGCGCCGGTTTACCATTGCCAGGTCCAGCATCCACCGGTCTTTTTCGGCACGGGGCCGGAAAAAAGATTCCCCTCCTGCCTCATAGGAATAAAGCGCCTGATGAACTACCGCGTCCACCTCATAACAGCAGGCCCCGATTGCCGGACCGACAGCGGCCAGGATGTCTTCGGGGCGTGAGGAAAAAAGCGCCAAAAAGGTATCAACTGTCTGCCCCGCAATATCCAGGGCCGTTCCGCGCCACCCGGCATGCACAGCGGCAATCACATGCCTTACCCTATCCACGAGGAACAGGGGCACACAATCCGCTGTCTTCACACCGATGGCGATTCCCGGCCGGTCCGTCACCAGGGCATCGCAGGCATAGGCTTCCGGAGGGATGGCAGCAGGAGCCGGCACCAGCGGCCGATCGGCATCGGCAATGACGACGATCCGGTCGCCATGCACCTGTTGCATCACGACAAACTGCGCAGGGTCAAGATTGAAGGACCGGGCCAGCAACTGCCAGTTGCTGGCCACTGCTTCCGGCCTGTCCCCCTCCCGGCAGCTGAAATTGAGGGAGCCATAATTTCCCCTGCTGAACCCGCCACGCCGGGTGAGAAAGGCGTGGACCAAAAACCCGCAGGCGGCCAGGGCGGGTGCTGCGAGATATTCAATTACCCCTGCTCTTTGGTATCGGAGTTCCGTCATCCTTTAAAATTATTTCCTCCGCTTTCGTCAGGGGGGGAAGCATACCTGCCGTTCAGAAAGTGGCAAAGGGAGGCAATATCCTCCGGCAGGGGAGAGACAAAACTCATGGGCCGGCCGGTCCGGGGATGAGTGAATTCCAGGCGGGCGGCATGCAGGGCCGGCCGGGAGAGGGTCTTGAGCTTGGCCCTGAGCAGGGTGTCGGAAAATGCCTGGGCCCGCTTGGGTCCGCCGCCGTACGACCCGTCCCCCACGATCGGATAACCGATATGATGCAGATGGACCCTGATCTGATGGGTTCTGCCAGTCTCAATTTCCACCTGCAAAAGGGCCAAACTGCCGTACCTTGCCAGGACGCACCAGCGGCTGCGCGCCGCCTTGCCCCGCCGGCTGCTGGTGGACATCTTCTTCCGGTCCGCCCGGTCTCGTCCCACCGGCGCGTCGACCTCGCCTTCCTCGTCCCGGACATTGCCGTAAACCAGCGCCAGATAGACCTTCCTCACCTCGCGCACCTTGAATTGAGTTGCCAGCCCCTGGTGCGCAACATCGTTCTTAGCGACCACCATCAGCCCCGACGTCCCCCTGTCCAGGCGGTGGACGATCCCCGGCCTCATGACGCCGCCGATGCCCGAAAGGTCCCGGCAGTGAAACAGCAGGGCATTGACCAGGGTACCGCGGTAATTGCCCGCCGCCGGATGCACGACCATCCCCGCCGGTTTGTCGATCACCAGCAGGTCCTGATCTTCATAAACAATCTGCAGGGGAATATCTTCGGGAAGGACGTGGCAGGACACGGCCGGCAGTTTTTCAAAAAAAAGGCGGTCGCCCTCCCGCAGCCGCTGCCCGGCTTTGGCTGGCAGATCGTTCAGGAGTACCTTGCCCGCCAAAATTGCTTTCTGAACCTGCGCCCGGGACAGGGAAAGTTCCGGACGGGAAGCGAGAAAAATATCGATCCGCCGGCCGCTTTCCTCTTTATCTATCTTAAAGGATGAGACATTTTTCATGCGGCTCAGAGCCCGATTTCAACGTTGGCCGGTTCAACACCTTCCTTCTGAACCGTCAAACCAGCGGCGATGGATGCCAGCCCTGCTTTAATGAAGGTGAATTCTTCTTCCTCAATCGTCCGCAGATCAAACAGCACCTCTTCATCGGCTATTCTCGCCAGAATGGGAACATCCAGTTTTCTCAGTTCCGGTTCCAATCTGCCCGCCGATATCCGGTCAGAGCGCAGGGCGATGAGGGCCGTCAAGATTTCCCGGGTTGGCAGGGCGCCCCCTCCGGCCAAAGAAGAACCCTCTTTCAGAGACAGGTGCCATCCCCGGGGCAGCACCTTCTTCAACAGGGCCAGCAGCTTCCGGCCGCGGCGCCGGACGGCCGCCTGGGGTTCCGTCAAGGCTCTCAGCACCCGAAGGTTCTGCACGGCGGTCTCGGGCTGCAGATATTGCATGACCGTGGCCTCCAGTGCGGCCAGGGTGAGCTTGTCGATCCGGAGCGCCCGGTTGAGGGGATTGCTCTTGATCCGCTGCAGCAAGGACGCCTTCCCCAGAATGATGCCGGCCTGAGGACCGCCCAGGAGTTTGTCGCCGCTGAAGGTGACGACATCCACACCCGTAGCCAAAACCTCCTGCACCGTGGGTTCGCGCTCCAGGCCATAACGGTCTAATTCGATGAAACATCCGCTCCCCAAGTCGTCGATCACCGGCAGCCCATGCTTGCGGCCCAGGCCCACCAGTTCCTCCAGTCCCGCCTCTTCCGTGAATCCTAATATCCGGAAATTACTCGCATGCACTTTCAGGATGACCCCCGCTTCCGTGCCGATGGCCCGCTCGTAATCCGCCAGCCGCGTGCGGTTCGTCGTCCCGACTTCCAGCAAACGGGCGCCGCTCTTTTCCATGACCTCCGGGATACGGAATTCGCCGCCGATTTCCACCAGCTCCCCCCGGGAAACAATGGCCTCCCGGCCCGCGGACAGGGAATTCAGCACCAGAAGTACGGCGGCGGCATTGTTATTGACGGCCAGGGCGTCTTCCGCTCCCGTGAGGACGCAGAGCAGCCGTTGCAGATGATCGTAGCGTAATCCCCGCCGGCCCTTTTCCAGGTCAAATTCCAGGTTGGAGTAATTGCCCCCCACCGCAAGCAGCCTGGCCAGCGCCTCGGGACAAAGAGGCGCCCGGCCGAGGTTGGTGTGCAGGATGATACCGGTAGCATTCACCACCCTTCGGAGGCGGTAGCGGCCCAGGTCCAGGACCTCTTTTTCCACCTGCTCCACAGCCTCGGCCAGTAATGTTTTCCCATCCGGCAGGGAATCGCCCTCTCTCGCTTTCGCCTCCAGGAGCATCCGTCTCCGGTCGGCCACGTTCTGACGGCAGAAATTCCTGACCACCTCCCGGGGGGCCCGGGCAAAAAGACCCCGTTTTTCCAGCTGGAGCATCAATTCATCAATCTTGGGCAGATTCCTGAGCATATTCTTTGTTTGATCATCCGCCATAACTGTTTCTCCTCAGTATAACTTCTGCAATGCGGCGCCGCGAAAGTAGTGCTGCAGGATTTCGGGGGCGGGAAAACCCCGGGTCGCCATCACCGCGGCGCCGATCTGGCACAAACCAACCCCATGTCCCCAGCCGGCGCCGTGGAAGATAAATCTTGCCGGAAGCCCCGAAAGCCCCCGTTCCACAAATAAGGTGAAGGCACTGCTCAGAAGATGGCTGCGGGAAAGCAGCCGGCGGATTTCCAACTCCTTGCCCACGATCAGAGAAGTCTTCCGACCCAGGATCCGCAGCCGGGAAATCCTTCCCGAAGGGCCGCGGGCCAGAGGAACCAGGTCAAGAAGTGCCCCCACGTCGCAACCGGTCTTTTCGCCGATCAGCTCTTCCAGTTCCTCCCGGCGATATTCTATCCGCCATCGATAAAAGTTGCCCGTCTCCTGGTCAAAAGAGGGCAGCACTTCCTTCAGGACATCTTCGTCTGTAGTGGCGCAATAGGCATCAGGAAGCGATAAGAGCCAATGATTCATCCCCGCCGCCGACCCGGGAGGCGGGCAAGGCGCCGCCGCATCGGTTATGGAAGTGAGATAAGGCACCTCCAGATCCTCCCAGGCGGTAGCAAAATCTTCCGTCCGCCCCCCGCAGGCCTTGTGGTACCGGGCATCGCACACCCGGCCGTCATGCACGAGAAAGACGCCGTGCGTCGCCTGGACCGCTTCCGCCGCTCTTCCCTGCTTTTCCGGAATCCCCTGATACCGCTGGCAATGGTCATCGGCACAGACGTCAAAACCGGCGTGGTCCTCCCGGCCGTACCAGCGCATGATCTCCCCCGCGGGAGGCGGAACCCGGGGTCCGGGGGCGAAATCACCGGTCTTCCGCTCCAGCATGGCCGCCAGCCAGCTCCGGGAAATTACGGCATGGGCTTTTAAGAATTCCAGGGGGGCCGTACCGCTCATTTCCGAGGCGATAACGCTTTCCAGGTATTCCTCCAGACCGATCTCGTTGATGACCGACATTTGCTTTTCCGGGGAAGCAATCAGGAGCAGATTGCCGCGAAACGTCTCCTGTCGCCGGCGTTCCCAGTGAAAGTTGACGCCGATCGTCACATCGTCGATGCTGAAGGTTGAACCCGGTTCGGCCTGCAGCACGACCTGCCGGCCGCAAAATAATTCCCGGCCTTTTTCATTGCGGCCACTGATCCCGCCCTTCTCGGGTTGCAGCTCCAGAAAGCCCCTGACCGATCGCCCGTCCAGCAGAAAGGGTCCGTTGAGTCTGACGGCGACCCTTTCATACCCTGCGCAAATCCCGACCTTTATCCTTGGTTCAACACTGATCATAATCATTACCGCAAGCTTGCATTATACAGTTTTTATTACTACAAACCGTCAAAAATAGTAATATATATTCGGAGGCCGGGAACGGTGACATTAAGGTCCTGAATGCACCAATGAAGTTGAGATTTATGAAGCCTGCAACAAGTAGTAGTTTTTGCCTATCATTAAACATCTATTTAATCCTCATTGCCTTGAGGAAAGACAAAAAGTAATTAGGGTAAACTGATGAATTTTCTCAGAGGGAGGAGATATATATGAAAACAACACCTTTCCGGAACCAACTGTTATATTTGCTGCTCCTGACCTTGGCGGTTTTACCGGCAGGATGTGCCACCCTTACCCGCGGCTTCGGGACGTTTGCTCCCGACGAATCGGTGGCGCGATATTTTCAAGATTATCAGATGGACCCGGACATTAATTATTACTTCAGCGGATCGGATGTTTATCCCAATGCCATCATGGGGCTGAGAAAAGAGTATGTCCTGGACAATGATCTCTGGCGGCCGATCCCCAAGGACCCCGGAATCTTTAATAAGATGGTTGAAGGCATGTACTACAAAGCCAGCGAGGCCAGCCGTTTTCTGCACGGCTTTGTCATGAAGTCCCCCGAGGGCAGGAACCTCGGGGTATGGTATTCCTTGTCCAGCGTTAAAATGCGGCTGAAAATGGGTGAAGGCAATAAGGTCATCGTTTTCACTCCGGAACAGAATGTCTATTACCAGGATGAAGGCCGTGGCGACAAGGCCATGGAGAGGTTCTAAGGAATGACAAAAAAGAGAAAAGGCATCTCTTTTTACAAGGAAGGGCATCCTCTGCGGCGGGTCAGAAAAGCCTCAACTGCTTAGGTCCTTCTTCTTTTCCTCGTATTCCTGCTTATCGATCTCCCCGCGGGCATAACGTTTTTTAAGAATGTCCAGGGCGGAAACATCCGTTTTCGCAACGCCGGTCCCGATCCGCCCCAGGGAACGGGCGACATAAACAATCGCGGCAATGAGAACCAGGAGAAAGATGATGCCAACCAAATGACCGAACCAACCCATCATCCCCCCACCCATCATGCCCCGGCCATAGAAGGGGCCCCATTCGCCCCAATGCGGGGACCCGTCTCCGGGAGAGAGAGACAGGAGGCCCCAGAACTCCGGAAGCCGGGAAGTTACAGCAAGAATGTTATCCATCGCACCCCCTATCAGCCTTTATTATTTATATTACACAGCTTAATCACCTTCGCTGGTCTTGTCAAATGGAACAACTTGACGAAAGGAGCGGGAATAGTTTTTCGCTACCATTCGGCTGCCATTTTATCATCATTGATTTACCTCAAAGCGCAAAGTAACTTAACTACAGGCTATTATCAGTAACTTACCGGCCGCTTACCAATAAGAAGCTAAATTTTTTTTGTTGACTCACCAGGTGGAGGCTCAAGATGGAGAATATGATTTTCGCCGACCGCAGCGAGGCGGGAAAAAAGTTAGCCGCCGCACTCATCAGCCGGGGATGCGATAAGGTGCCGGTGGTGGTCCTGGGCATTCCCCGGGGGGGTGTGGTGGTGGCCGAAGAAGTTGCCGAAAAGCTGCACTCCCCGTTGGATGTCATCATCGCCCGTAAACTGAGGGCTCCCGACCAGCCCGAACTCGCCATCGGCGCTGTCATCAGCGGCGACCACCTTACCGTCCTCAACGAAGGGCTGGTCCGCATGACCGGCGCGACGAAAATTTACCTGGACCGCGAGATTGCCTATCAGCGGGCCGAAATTGAACGGCGGATGCAATTTTACCGCGGAGAACGTCCCGTGACGGAAGTTGCCGGAAAAACGGTCATTGTCGTGGACGACGGCATTGCTACGGGATATACTTTTCGAGCGGCCCTGGAAGGA
>Ga0082335_1008488_pt1 | contig 11655 bp, 8 predicted proteins | sample Subgrocontami58m_FD_72375 | JGI IMG/M metagenome (GOLD analysis project Ga0082335, IMG submission 72375) | Subsurface groundwater microbial communities from S. Glens Falls, New York, USA - GMW37 contaminated, 5.8 m (SPADES assembly) (version 2) ...
GGATGTCCGCCTGGGTCAGGATCGTCAGGCCGTCGGGCTTCTCGAGCTCGGAGGCGAGCTTCGAGAGCAGCTTGTTCGGGCTGACGCCGATCGAGCAGGTGAGGCCGGTGGCCTCCCGCACGCGCGACTTGATCCGCTCCGCCACGGCGCGCACCCCGGCCTGCGCCTCCGCAAGCTGCGTGAGGTCGATGAAGATTTCGTCGATGCCGTGGTCTTCGATGAGCGGTGCCACTTCCGCGACCGCGGCCTTGAACAGCCGCGAGAACTTGCGGTACTCGTGGAAGTCCGCGGGAAGCAGCACCGCGTCGGGCGCGAGCGCGGCGGCTTTCATCAGCCCCATGCCCGAGTGCACGCCCAGCGCCCGGGCCGCGTAGGTCGCGGTCGTGATGACGCCTCTTCCCTTGTAGTCGCGCAGCGCAACGAAGCGGCGCGAGCCGTCAGCCTGGATTTCGGGCGGGCGTGCGCCGCCGACGACCACGGGACGGCCGCGCAGCTCCGGGTAGCGCAGCAGCTCCACGGAGGCGTAGAAGGCGTCCATGTCGAGATGGGCGATCCACCGCATTAGGGCCTCGGCGGAAACGCGCTCAGGGCACGTCGTTGAGGTCGCCCGCGAGCCCTTCGTGGTGGGGACGGGTCGAGTGCGCGGGCTGGACCGGGACGCCGCCGGCAGGCACCACGCGCGACAGGAATTCGATGACCGCGTTGCCGAAGATATCGTTGCGGTCTCCCGCCACCATGTGCGCGGCGCCCGTCACGTTGACGTACTCGCTGCGCGGACACAGCTTCAGGAATTCCTGCGCGCCCTCCTCGCTCAGTACGTCCGAGAGGCCGCCGCGCACCAGCAGCGTGGGCAGCGTCAGGCTGCGCGCGCACGCTTCCAGGCGCACCCGGCGTTTCTCGAGGTCGCGCTTGCCGGCGCGAAACCGCGGGTCCCAGTGCCAGCGGTACTTGCCGTCGGCGCCGAGGCGCACGTTCTTGGCCAGGCCGTCGAGCGTCCTGGGCCGCGTGCGATGGGGCTGATAGCCGGCGATGGCGTCGGCCACCTCCTGAAGCGAGCTGAAGCCTTCGGGCTTGCGGCTCATGAACGCCTGGATCTTGTCGACGCCCTGGGGCTCGACGCGCGGGGCGATGTCGACGATCACGAGCGCCGTGGCGTCGACGTGGTCCTCGCCGACTGCGACGAGGCTCGTGCCCCCGCCCATGGACGCGCCGACCAGGACCGGGCGCCGGTCACCGAGCGCGGCGACGACGCACTTCAAGTCCTCGACCATGATGTCCTGGCCGTAGACCCCGTCGGGGGCCCAGTCCGAATCGCCATGCCCTCGCGCATCGAAGGCGACTGCGTGATAGCCCGCGGCGCCCAACCGCTCGCCGGCGCCTTTCCACGCGTGTCGGGTCTGCCCGCCGCCGTGCTGGAGCAGCACGAGCGGCCCGTTCGGGTTGCCCCAGGAATCCCCCGCGATCCTGACCCCGCCCGCGCCCTGCCAGAAGTGCATCGGCTCGGGGGTTCCCGGAAGTCTCGTGCCTGCGCTCATTCCTGTACTCCTGCCAGGCTGCTCCCGGCGACGTGCTCGGGGATCGGGCGGTGGATGGATCGAGTGTTCAAGCCTCCAATTGTAGTGCGCCGGCGGGCGGTCCGGGTTTCGCGGTCTCTATTGCCCGTGGCCCTTGGACATCTGCTTCAGGCTGTCGATGACCGCCTCGATTCCGTACTGGTTCACGAGGGATTCCAGTCCGACCTCGATCTCGCCGCGCTTCAGCTGCGGTTTTTCGTCCCGCTCCACTTCCCGTTCGACGTAGGTCAGGGCGTCGGTCCCGCATACCTGGACGCACATCGGTTCTTCCAGCGCCGGCACGCACTCACACATGTCGCATTTAAGCGGCAGGCCGGAGTCGGGCTCCACGAAGTAATCCCTGGACGGACAGGAAGCCCCGCAGAAGCTGCACTCGCTGTAGTCCTTGCCGTTGATCGTGTAGATATGCCTGCCGTTGCATTCGGACGGGGTGTAGTCGCCCGCGCGTATCGGTACGTATTCGTCGTTCAGCTCGTCCGACACGATCCGGATCCGGGACCGCGCGGGATTGATGCTGCTGTACCGCGGCTTGGCGTGGAACGCGGAGCAGGCCATCTCGCAGGCGCGGCAACCCGTGCACTTGTCGATGTCGACCTTTATTTCCTTGACGATTTTCGTTGTCCGCACAGCCTTCATGGCAGAACCTCCAATTTGCGCAGATCCGGTCATGGTCCCTCAAGCAGTAGCGGTTTCGTCCGCCGTCAGAATCCCCCGCTGCTCCAGGTCGTCGGCGACGAAAGCCATGTCGAGCCGCTCCAGGGACTGCCGGGTGGGGATGCCGTCGTGGTTCCAGCCCTTGAACGTGTAGTACTTGGTCAGCAGTTCCTGCTCGTACTTCTCGTCGCGCACCGCCCAGTGGTCCTCGGGCGGGCGCTCGTCCTTCCTGCGCAGGCCCCTTCTCACGTTCACTGCCCGCACGAGATTGCGGTTCCGCTGGAAGCACTTCCAGAGCTTCGCCTTGTCGAGGTCCATGCCGGTCGCGAGCGAAATGATGCGCGGCAGGTTGTTCATGTGATAGGGGACGTTCCCGCCGAACTGGCCCCGGAACGACGAGACGAATCCGCAGGTGCCGATCGAGTCGTCGATGTAGTGCATCGCCTCGTTCCAGTCGACGATCTCGCAGGTCGCCTCGTCGGGCATGTCGCTGCGCTTCTTCCAGTTGAGGAAATAGTTCTTGAACTTCTCGTCGGCGACCGCGACCCAGTTGTCGACGAACTTCTGCCGCTCCTCCTGGGTGGGCAGGGGATCCTGCGGGAAGGAGCCTTCGATCTGGGTGATGTTCATCTTCTCGCCGGTGGCGATCATGAGGAAGAAAGCCGGGTTGAGCTTCCCCAGCTTGATCGGCACCTGCTCGAATTTCTTGGTGGTGTTGTGGTCGAACTTCTCCGCGCCGTTGCCGATGCGCTGCGCCGCACGGGAGACGCTGTCCGCGAGGATGTCGCCGATCCCTTCCCTGCGCACGATCTTCTCCAGCAGGTGGAAGAACCGGCCCTTGGAGTCCGCGGGCATTCCCGGGAAGTCCTTGTCGGTGAGGATGCCGGCTTCGAGCAGCTCGAGCGCGAAGGCGATCACCTGCGGCGTCGCGTACGAGTCCAGGCCGTATTCCTGGGCGACCCCGAGGATTTCGTAGCTGAAGTCCAGCTCCAGGAAGGCCGCCAGGTGGTAGGTGTCCTTGCCGAAGCACTTGTAGCCGAAGCGCGGCCGTCCCGGCCACTTGATCACGTTGCGGCATTTCTTCGGGCAGTTGTAGCAGCCGGTCTGCCGGTCCATGTGGTCGTACTTCCACTTCGTCCAGCGCTCCTGCAGCTCCGCGCTCCAGAAGTCCTTGCGCCGCGTGCGCGCGTTGCCCCAGGCGAAGTGGTTGTGGTGGAAGCTGTCGTCTTCGTCGTCCGCCATCCAGTCGCCGCATCCCTTGCTCGTCGCCATTTCCGTGTGGATGCGGTGGGTGATCTCGAACAGCTCGGCCGGCTTCGCGATATTGATGTCCTTGGTACCGCGCACGGCGATCGCCTTGAGCCGCTTGTCGCCCATGATGACGCCCACGCCGCGCGCGGCGCTCGCGTGGTTGTGGTCGATCGAGGCCATGAAGACCCGGTTCTCGCCGGCAAGCCCGATCGCGGCCACCTGGACTTTCTGGTCCTTCAACTCCCTCTTGAGCAAGTCGCCGGTCTCGGTGGTGCCCTTGCCCCTCAAGTGCGTCGCGTCGCGGATCTCCACCTTGTCGTTGTTGATGTAGAGGTAGACGAGGTCGGGCGCCTTGCCGCGGATGATGATGCGGTCGTAGCCGGCGTATTTCAGCTCCGGACCGAAGAAGCCGCCGAACAGCGAATGCGACATCAGGTTCGTCTGGGGCGAAATGGTGTTCACCGCCGTGCGATTGGCGGCGGGGGCCGGCGTGGCGTGCAGAAGACCGGTGCTGAAGATCAGCAGGTTGTCCGGAGAGAAGGGATCCGTTTCAGGCGGGACCCTTTCGAACAGGATCTTGGCGGCGATGCCCTGCCCGCCCAGGTAAAGTTCGGTGTCCCTGGGGTCGTTGGCGACCTTTTCGATGCTGCCCCGGGACAGATCGATTTCCAGATCGAACCCTGCCTCTGCGTACCTCATATTCTTACCTCTTCGCTGTTGCTTGAAGCCAAGGATGTTAGCGATCGCATCAATACGAAGGCCGCCTGCAGCGCCGAAGTCGGACAAAGCGGGAAGCATTCCTTGCAGTCCCAGCACTCTTTCGCGGCGATCTCCGGTATGAAGCTGATTTCCCGGCTCGGCCCCCGGTCGATGAAACCCACCGCGTCCTTCTTCTTCACCTCGGCGCAGTACCTCACGCACAGGCCGCAGAGAATGCAGAACGACGCCTCTCTTGCGAAGCGGTCCTTCTTCGCCTGGTATTCCTGCGCGAGCTTCTGCAATACCTCGGACTCCGGAGCATAGGCGAGCAACTGCTCCGTGAGCACCTTGCGGATGCCGTCGATCTGCTTCGAGCGGGTCCTGACGACGATGTCCTGCTGCACGGGATAGACGCAGGCGGCGACGAGGTTCGTCCTGCCGCCGGCGTCCACCTCCACCGTGCACAGCCGGCAGCCGCCGAAGGGCTCCAGCTTCTCGTGGTGGCAGACGGTGGGAATCGATATCCCCGCGCCCTGCGCGGCCGCGAGGACGGTCGTGCCCTCCGCCGCGGTGACGGCCTTGCCATCGATCTGTAGGGAGACTTCGCTCATCGCGCTTCTTTCGCTGTTTCCTGCTTCGCGGCCTTCTTCCTGACCACGACTCTGAGTTCCTCGGGGATCGCCCCCGGAACGGGTTCGCCGGAGAGCCTGATCACCGCGCCGAATTTCGCCGGGCAGACGTCGAAGCAGGTCCCGCACCGGTTGCACTTCACCTGGTCGACGACGTGAATCAGGTTCCGGCCCCCTGCAATCGCATCCGAAGTGCAGCGCTTCATGCAGAGCAGGCAGGCCCCGCACGCCTCGGGATCGATGTAGTAGGAGACCAGCTCCTTGCACGCATAGGACGGGCAGCGCTTCTCGTTGATGTGCGCCTCGTACTCGTGCCTGAAATAGCGGATCGTCGAGAGCACCGGGTTCGGCGCGCTCTTCCCCAGGCCGCAGAGCGAGGCGCTGCGGGTGGATAGCGCGATCTCCTCCAGCAGCTCGATGTCTCCCTCTTTCCCCCTGCCCTCGGTGATGTCGGTGAGGATCCGGTGCATCTGCTTGATGCCCTCCCGGCACGGGGAGCACTTGCCGCAGGATTCCTGGGCGAGGAAATTGAGGAAGTACCGGGCGACGTCGACCATGCAGGTGTCTTCGTCCATGACGATCATGCCGCCCGAACCCATGATCGCGCCCACCTTGGTGAGCTCGTCGAAGTCGACCGCGATGTCCAGGTGTTCCTCGGGGATGCATCCGCCGGCGGGGCCGCCGGTCTGTACGGCCTTGAACTTCTTGCCGCCGGGAATGCCGTCGCCGATCTTGTAGACGATGTCCCTGAGCGTCACGCCCATGGGCACCTCCACCAGGCCGGTGTTCTTGATCTTGCCGACCAGCGAGAAGATCTTGGTGCCCTTGCTCTTTTCGGTCCCGAATCCGGTGAACCAGTCCGCGCCCTTGTTGATGATGAGCGGCACGTTGGCCCAGGTTTCGACGTTGTTGATGTTGGTCGGCCTGCCCCACAGCCCCTTGGCGGCCGGATAGGGCGGCCTGGGCTTCGGCTCGCCGGGCTTGCCTTCGAGCGAGAGGATCAGCGCGGTTTCCTCGCCGCAGACGAATGCGCCCGCGCCGCGGTGCACCTTGACGGTGAAATCGAAACCCGAGCCGAGGATGTTCTTGCCGAGAAAGCCGTGTTCCCGGGCGTGCCTGATGGCGAGGCTCACGTTCTCCAGCGCCAGCGGATACTCCTGGCGCACGTACACATAACCCTCGTGAGCGCCGATGGCGTAGGCCCCGATGATCAGCCCTTCCAGGATGGAATGCGGGTTTCCCTCGAGCACCGCCCGGTCCATGAAGGCGCCCGGATCGCCCTCGTCGGCATTGACGATCACGTACTTCGTTTCGCCGGGAGTGCTGCGCGCGGCCTCCCATTTCACTCCGGTGGGGAAGCCGCCGCCTCCTCTGCCCCTGAGCTTGGATTTCTTGACTTCATCCACGACCTGCTCGGGCGCCATCCCGAAGAGGGCCTTGGCCAGGGCGGAATATCCGCCCAGCGCCAGATAGTCGTCGATGCACTTCGGATCGATCTTGATGTTGTTGCCGATGATGTTCCGTTCCTGGTTCCTGTAGAACGGAATGTCGGATTCGTGGACCGCCTTTTCCTTCTTGGCCGGGTCGACGTAGAGCAGGCGCTCGACGACCTTCTTCTCCTTGAGCGTCTTGGTGACGATTTCCGGAACGTCCTTGGGCGTCACCTGGAGATAGCAGATCTCCTCGGGACCCACGACCACCACCGGCCCGCGCTCGCAGAATCCGGGGCACCCGGTGCCCTTGGTGGTGACTTCGGCGCTCAAGCCCTGTTTTTCGATTTCCGCGTTGAAGGCGGCGATGACCTTTTCCGCGCCCGTGGCGAGACAACCCGCGCCGGCGCAAACGGCCACGCGGGCCCTGTCCGGGTCCCGTTTCGACAGGATTTCCTGCCTGAGTCGTTCCAGTTCGGCGGGCGAATTGATTCGTGGCATGGACGTCAGCTATTCGTATTTTTTCAACAGGTCGGCAGCCATGGCGGGCGCAAGCTTCCCGAGATGCTGCTCGTCGATTTCCATCACCGGTCCCAGGGCGCAGCAGCCGAGGCAGTTGACCGTATCCAGGCTGAATTTCATCTCCTCATCGGTTTCGCCGGCCTGGATGCCGGTGAAGTTCTCCACCACCTCGAGAACGCGCTGCGCGCCGCGCACGTGGCAGGCGGTGCCCATGCAAACGTGTATCTCATGGCGCCCCTTGGGCACCAGGCTGAACGCCTTGTAGAAAGTGGCCGTATGCTGGATCCGGCTAACGGGCACCTGCAATTTCCCGGCGACCAGCTCCAATGCTTCCCTCGGGAGCCAGTGCAGTTCGTTCTGGATGTCGAGCAATATCTCGATCAGCGAACTGGCTTCGCAATGGTGCTTGTCGATGATTTGTTCTATTTTTGCGGTGTCCATGGTCCCGGTCCTGTTGCGGTTCAGGCGAGCGCGTAACGGTTCTGGTTGGCGTCGAATCGCACCAGTCTCTGCCTGGCCGACTCGTTGAGGTGCTTCGATACTTCCGATGCGTTCATGCCGAGGCTTTTCGCGATCTCCCGGCTGGAGAGGGACTGCTGCTGCAGCAGCACCATGATCTGGCTGACCGCGAGCTTGTCGGCGATCAGGTCCTTGAAGAGGGAATTCAGCTCGGCGCTGGCGAAGAACTTCTCGTACTCCGCCTTGTTCTCGAAGCGCACCCTGAGCTTTTCCCTTTCCACCAGCTTGATGTAGGGAAGCACTTTCCTGATCGCATCCAGCTTGAGCTTCAGTGCGGCCGGATCGATGCCTTCGCCCTTGCCGATCGGGCCCAGCTCCTTCAGCTTGCCGGTGAATTCCGTGACCACTTCTGCGAACCGGATGCCTTCGGATGCGGACACCCATTCGAGCCGCAACCGGTCCGGATTCAGCCCCGCATGCTCCAGCAGCTTCTTGCCCAGGTGCATCATGCTGAGCGCGTCGTAGTTTCCTTCCGTGACGTAATGGCATTCCCCGAGCCAGCAGCCGCCGATGAATACGCCGTCGTTGCCGTTGGCAAAGGCGCGCAGGACGAATTCCAGGTCCATCCTGCCGGAGCACATCACCCGGATCACCCTCAGGCTGGGCGGGTACTGGTAGCGGGAAACGCCGCACAGGTCCGCCCCGGCATAGCTGCACCAGTTGCACAGGAATCCCAGGATTCGGGGTTTGAAGTCGTGCGCTGCGGCCATTCTCAAGTCGCTCCTAAGCCGAACACGCCGGAACCACCGGGCGTGACATTGCCTTTATTCAATCTCGTCTTTTCGAGCAGTTGCAACTTCGCAACTGCTCGAAAAGACGAGACGTATACAACACCCAACCCATCGCCGGGTTTGTCAACACTTGTCTCATAACTGACCATGGCCGTCATTTACGCCGCATCGATCTGGCGGAAGATCTCTTCGTCGGTATAGTGGTTCAGATAGATGGCGCGGGTCGGGCACTTGGCGTTGCACAGGCCGTCGCCCTTGCACAGGACGGGATTGACCCTGGCCTTCCTTCCGAGCGGCGTGTCGTGGAAGTCGATGGCCTCGTACGTGCAGGCGGAGATGCACGCCCCGCACGCGATGCAGGCGTTCTCGTGCACGTCGCAGACCGCGCCCGTGGCCGTCACCGAATCCTTCGACAGCACGTCGATGACGCGGCTCGCGGCGCCGTACGCCTGGCTGATCGTTTCCGTCAGGTGCTTCGGATAGTGCGCGGTGCCGCACAGGAACACCCCGTCGGCGGCGAAATCCACCGGCCTCAACTTGACGTGGGCCTCCTGGAAGAAGCCGTCCGGATTCAACGGCACCTTGAACAGCCGCGACAGTTCCTGGCTCGTGGACGACGGAACCACTGCGGCGGCGAGCGCGACCAGGTCGGCGTCCAGGGCGAGCCTCTGGCGCAGGATCGGATCGGTGACGGTGACCCTCAGCATCTTCCGGCCGCCCTCCTCGACCGCCTCGACCACGGGCTTGTCGTCCGGCTCGTAGCGAATGAACTTGACGCCCTTGCTCGCCGCCTCGCGGTAGTAGTCCTCCCGGAACCCGTAGGTCCTCATGTCCCTGAAGATGATGGTGATGTCGATCTCGGGGCTGGTGTGCTTCAGCTTCAGGGCGTTCTTGATCGCCTGGCTGCAGCAGACCCGACTGCAGTAGTTCCTCTCCGCCGTCCTGCAGCCCACGCACTGGATCATCACCACGGCCTGGGCGCTCGTCACCGTCGCCTCTTTCGCGGCGAGCCGCCCTTCGAGCTCGAGCAGCGTCAAGACCCGGTCGTTTTCCCCGTAGAGGTATTCGGCCGGCTTGTGCTCCTCGGCGCCGGTGGCGATGATCGCCGCGCCGTGGCGTATCTCCCTGAGCCTGCCCTGGGTTTTCACCTTGGTCGTGTAATTCCCCACGTATCCGGACACCTCCTTGATGGTGGAATCCGTGGCGACGTGTATCGAGGGATGCCGGTAGACCTTGCGTGTGATATCGCCCAGGTACGCCTGGACATCCAGCCCTTCGAGGGTGTGGTGGATCCTGCGCGCCATGCCGCCCAGGTCGGAATCCTTTTCCACCAGATAGACCTCGAACCCCTGCTCGGCCATGTTCAGCGCGCTGGTCATGCCGGCCACGCCTCCGCCGATGACCAGGACCGTCTTGTCCACCGGCAGCTTGATTTCCTGCAACGGCTGCAACAGCGCGGATCGGGCGACCGACATCCGCACGATGTCCTTCGCCTTCGCGGTGGCTTCGTCCTTCTCCCGCGAATGCACCCAGGAGCAGTGCTCCCGGATATTCGCCATGTCGAAGAAGTACTGGTTGATTCCGCCTTCGCGCACCGTGTCCCGGAACAGGGGCTCGTGGGTCCTCGGCGTGCACGCGGCGATCACCACGCGGTTGAGCCCCTTTTCGCGGATGACGTCCGATATCTGCTGGGCATTGTCCGTGGAACAGGCGAACAGGCTTTCCTGGGCGTGAACGACGTTATCGAGCTTGGAGGCGTATTCGACCACGGAGGGAACGTTGACCACCCGGCCGATATTCGCGCCGCAGTGGCACACGAAGACGCCCACCTTGGGTTCCTCTTCCGAAACATCCCGTTCCGGTGGATAGATGCGCTCCCTGCTCAACTTGCCGCGCTGGGTGGCGAGCATCTGGCCGACCAGCGCGGCGGCCCCGCTCGCTGACACGACCGATTCGGGAATGTCCGCGGGTCCCTGGAAGGCGCCGCTGGCATAGATTCCCGGGCGCGAGGTCTCGATCGGGTTGAGCGGATTGGTCTTGCAGAAACCGTGCGATTCGAGCTCGATGCCGAACTTCTTCGCCAGGTCGGCCGCATCCTTGGGCGGACTCATTCCCACCGACAGGACGACCAGTTCGAATTCCTCTTCCTTGACGCCGTCGCCGTCGGTCGCGTAGCGGATGGTGACGTTCTTGCTGTCCGGGATCTCCCTGCCGACCGAGACGTAGCTTCTGATGAAGCGCACGCCGGGCAGGTTGGCCGCCCTCTGGTAGTAGCGCTCGAAGTCCTTGCCGAAGGCGCGGATGTCGTTGTGGAACACCGTCGCGTCGATGTCCGCGTAATGGTCCTTGGTCAGGATCACCTGCTTCTGGGTATACGCGCAGCAGACCGACGAGCAATAGGTGTTGCCGCCGGGGATGACCTGCCTGGAGCCGACGCACTGGATCCAGGCGATCTTATGCGGATGCTTGCCGTCGGAAGGACGCAGGATCTCGCCTTCGAAAGGCCCGGTTGCGGAAATGATGCGTTCGAATTCGAGGCTGGTTACGACGTTCTTCATCTTGCCGTAGCCGAAGTCGCCCCTCACCGCGGGGTCGAAAACCTCGAAGCCCGGCGACAGGACGACCGCACCCACCTCGATCTCCATCTTGTGCGGCTTCTGATGCAGGTCGATCGCCCCGTGCTTGCAGACCCCGACGCAGATGTTGCACTTTTCGTCCTGAAGATAAAGGCAGGTCGCCGGGTCGATATAGGTGATGAGCGGCACGGCCTGGGAGAAATGTATGTGGACGGCCTTTGTCAGCGACAGGTTCTGGTTGTAGGGATCGGGGATCTGGGCCGGGCAGTACTCGACGCAGGTCGTGCAGCCGGTGCACTTGTCCTCGATGACGTAGCGGGGCTTCCTGTTCAGGGTGACCTTGAAGTCGCCCGCCTCCCCCTCGACGCGGACGACCTCGGTATTGCTCAGGATGTCCACGTTGGGATGCCTGCTGCATTCGATGAACTTGGGAGACTCGATGCACATCGAGCAGTCGTTGGAGGGAAACGTCTTGTCGAGCTGCGACATCTTGCCGCCGATGGCCGGCGACTTGTCCACCAGGTAGACCCTGAAGCCGGCTTCGGCGAGGTCGAGGGAGGCCTGAATGCCGCTGATGCCGCCGCCGACGACCAGCACGTCTCCCATGCTGTCGTCGCGCGAGTTGTCGGTTGTCAGTCCTTCAAGCGCCACGCTCTTCACTCTGTCTGCCTTCTCAGTACCCGCTGCAAAATGAGCTGTCATTCCGAGCGTAGCGAGGAATCCGCATCAGGCAAGAAGCAGATTCCTCGGCCGTCGGCCTCGGAATGACATGGTTGATGATCGTCACTTTCAAGCTTTTCCTCAGATGACTTCCGCCACGATCTCGGTGATGTCCTTGATCTCTATCGACCGGCCCTGCTCCAGGCCCAGGCTGCTGTCGGTGAAATTCGTGATGCAATAGGGACAGGCGGTCACCAGCACCTCGGCCCCGACGTCGACGGCCTGCTTCAGCCTGAGATCGGAGAAGCGTTCCCCCTTCGGGGTTTCCATCCAGATCCTGCCCCCGCCGCCGCCGCAGCAGAAGCTGTTCTCCCGGCACTCCGCCATCTCGGTCAATTGCATGCCCGGTA
>Ga0082335_1008490_pt1 | contig 11652 bp, 11 predicted proteins | sample Subgrocontami58m_FD_72375 | JGI IMG/M metagenome (GOLD analysis project Ga0082335, IMG submission 72375) | Subsurface groundwater microbial communities from S. Glens Falls, New York, USA - GMW37 contaminated, 5.8 m (SPADES assembly) (version 2) ...
CTTCTGGGGCAGGAGTTGCTTCCACGGCTGGGGTTTCTGCTGCGGGCGCATCCACTGCGATCTTCTTGAGGACGGGCAGGCCGGTCTTCATTTCAACGACGTTGTACCCTGCAGGTACTGCGTCGAGAGCGCCTTCCTTGATCTCCTTGGAAAAGAAGAACATTCTGCCTTTGTTGTGCAGGTAGTAGGTATTTCCTTTTGAGTTGGTATGTCCGTAAGCCATTATTATCTCCTTTATGTCTAATTGATGGGTAAAGTGTAGAACAAAGTTTCTAGTCTGTCAAGCCCCTAAATAGGTATTGTATAGACATATTTACTACGGAGCAGACATGAAAACCGTATCCTGCCTCTCTGAACTAAGAAATGCCCGCCTCTCCCTTAAAGGGACAGTTGGCCTTGTCCCGACGATGGGATATTTACACGATGGGCATCTTTCTCTCATCCGCCAGGCAAAAGCCGGCTGCCAGCACGTGATCGTCACCATCTTCGTCAACCCGACGCAGTTTGGACCGAATGAAGACCTCTCCAATTATCCCCGGGATATGGAACATGACTTAAGCCTCATCAGCCCGCTGGGCGTGGATATGGTCTGGAATCCCAGCCCTGAGATTATGTATCCGCCCGGCTACCAGACCTGGGTCGAGGTCGAAGCGCTGACTCGTCCACTGGAAGGCGCGCTGAGACCTGGTCATTTCAAGGGCGTGGCGACTGTCGTGGCGAAATTGTTTAACGCAACCCAGCCTGACAAAGCATATTTCGGTCAAAAGGACGCGCAACAAGCGGTGGTCATCCGCCAAATGACGCGGGATTTGAATTATCCAATTGAAATTGTGGTCTGCCCGATCGTGCGCGAAACGGACGGACTGGCGATGTCGAGCCGCAATAATTATTTGGAAGGCGCTGATCGCAAAGCTGCGACGATCTTGTTTCGCGCGTTGAGTGCAGCGAAGGAGATATATGAGGCAGGTGAACGGAATGCAGAGAAGTTAAGGGGAAAGATGAAAGAAGTGCTTGAGAGTGAGCCGCGCGCGCAAATGCAGTATGTTTCATGTGCAGATTATGACACGCTCGAAGAGCTGACTGTGATTAAGAAGGGTAAAGCATTGCTTTCGATGGCAGTATTTTTCGGCAAGACCCGGTTGATTGATAATTTTGTGCTGGGGTGAAATCATCAATTTACGTAAAGCGCCCTCATTGCTGCTGTCGAAGATAAAGCGATGCAAGTTTACAAGGACGCGGCATATTTATATTCATGCGCGGTTGTATTATTTACAGACAAGCGTAAATGCAGCCGTTCGTTCCGCTTTATTTCCTGGTCCCTCCCCGGTCCATTCGGGGATGAAAGTGATCGAGCCGGTTCCCGTTCCTTTCTGCAGACAATGAATGGACAGCGTTCCTGCATTTCCGGGTCCTGAAACGAAACTGCATATCGCCAGGGTCACAGGGACTGTGCAGCTTGTGATCTCATGAATCGGGGCCTCTATCTCATCCATGTCACCCAGATAAATCGGCATCGGTGTGCAAACTGGCAGTTCAATATCGTCCTCCACCACAATATCCGACATTACGGTAAACCATCCATTTGCTTCGTGTCCGTAGGACACGCCGCTGATTTTTGTCTCATACAAACCCAACGAGCGGTCAAGTGCAACGCTGACAGTGCCTTGCAGTGCTCCATCAGCATTTGCTTGAGATGGGTATTCAACCTCTGTTCCATCGGGCCTGGTGATCTTTACCTTCAAATATTCATTGGGAGAATACCCGTATGCAACAAAGCCTACGCTCTGTCCGCGTATCACGACCGCTTGTTTAAACTGTATGGCTTTTTCTCCAGACCGGCTCGGCACGACCGAAAAAGATTTTTCCGCCGATCGCCCGCTGGTTTCATCCAAGGTGTATGCTTTCAATTCAGCGGGATAATCCCCGCCGGGAGGCGTGATGGAACCGCTAACGACGTTCCCGTATGCATCTGCCTTTAGTTCATAAGTTGACAAATGCTGGTCCTGCGCCTTTAGAATTAACGTCACGGCGCCGTTGGGTGTGAATCCGTCCCCGCTGATCGTTACCGATTTATCCGGTTCCACTTGTAACGGCGTGATGTAAATTGACGGGGAGCCCTGGGGGACTATTGGCGGAAGGGTGGGGACCGCCTGGGGAGGGACGGGCGTATCGGGATTACCCGTTGGATTGAATGGCCTTAATATCTGCTGGTCACATCCCGCGATACCGAAGAAGGCGAATAAGATCAAAAGTCGTTGAACGATTTTCATCTTTTGCTTCCTTTCAAGCTGCTGGACATACAACTCAATTCCATTATAGGCAAATTCACCCTAAAAAGCAACAAGCCGCGCAAGGAGCGCGGCTTGTTATCGTCTACGGTCCATCGTCCACTGTCTGAACTTAATCCAACTTCCCCGTCACCATTGCCATCTTCACCTCGCCAATCGCCTTGGTGATCTTAATATCACGCGGACAGGCTTCGGTGCAGTTATACGCCGTGTGACAGCGCGCCGTACCATCCGTTTCGCCCAGAATATGCAGCCGTTGAGCAGCGCCTTCATCGCGGCTATCGAAAATAAAGCGATGCGCAGTCACGATCGCGGCGGGGCCATAATAGTTGCCGTTCGGCCAATAGGATGGGCAGGAAGTGGTGCATGCCGCGCACAAAATACACTTTGTTGTTTCATCGAAACGCGCGCGGTCTTCAGGGCTTTGCAATCGTTCGCGTCCATCAGCGGGCAGCGGGCTATCGTTGATCAAATAGGGAAGCATCTTCTTATAGTTATCGAAGAACGGATCCATGTCCACGATCAAGTCTTTTTGAACTTTCAAGCCAAGCACGGGTTCAACGGTGATGTTCGCGCCTACATCGCGCACCAAAGTTTTGCATGCCAGATGATTGCGACCATTAATGCGCATCGCATCCGAGCCGCATATGCCATGCGCGCACGAACGACGGAATGCCAGCGAACCGTCGGTTTTGCCTTTCACCAATTCAAGCACATCCAACACGCGGTCATTCTCGTCGCCTTCCACCACATAAGTTTCGTAATGGCCGCGCGTATCTTTCTCGGGATCATAACGGAAGATTTTGATTGTGATTTCCATAAACTCTAATTCTCCTCGGTGGTCGAGTAGGCGGCGGGTCTCGGTACGCCTTTCGGGTTACTCAACCGCCGCCGTATCGAGACTACCTTTAATAAACTCTCGCCTTGGGCTGGTGTTTGGTAATGACCACTGGCTTGTAATCAATTTCCAACTTGCCGTTCTTGTTCCATACCAATGTATGCTTGAGCCAGTTCTTATCATCGCGGTCGGGGAAATCCTCACGTGAATGTCCGCCGCGGGATTCTTTGCGATTCAACGCGCTCAATGCAACCACTTCCGCAATATCGAGCAGGTTACCAAATTCCCACGCATTCAACAATTCAGTGTTGAAAATTTTTCCCGTGTCGCTCACAGTGATGTCTTTGAAACGCGATTTCAACTCGCGCACTTTATCCAAGGCGGATTGCATATCTTTTTCATTTCGATAAATGCCGACGTCTGCGAACATGACCTTCTTCATTTCATTGGACAGGTCGTACACGTTCTCTTTACCTGATCCTTTTCGCAGCGCGTCAAACTCGGACCGTGAAGCTGATTCGGCGTTCTCGGGCAGTTTCTCAAACTCGGCAGTCCTCGCGTACTCGGCGGCTTTGAGTCCAGCATGTTTGCCGAAGACGACAATATCAAGCAATGAATTCGTGCCGAGTCGATTCGCGCCATGCACAGAGACACACGCACATTCACCCGCCGCGAACAAGCCAGGGAACACAGTGTTCTTATCGTCAATGACAACTTCACCAAATTTATTTGTGGGGATGCCGCCCATCGCGTAATGCGCCGTCGGCTGGGTTGGCATCACTTGTGTAACAGGATCAACTCCCAGATATACACGGCAGAAATCCACAATGTCGGGGATCTTTTGCAGAACCGTATCACCAGTTATCAGCAGGGGGGAACCGTCTGGGTTTGTACGTCCATCCAATGCGGCAAATTTATTCACTGTCTCAGGACGAATATCCAAATAGACAAAGTTCTTGCCGCCAATGCCGCGTCCCTCTTTGATTTCGGTATAGATCGCGCGTGAGACAACATCACGCGAAGCCAAATCTTTTACAGTCGGTGCATACTTGGGCATGAAACGTTCACCTTCGCCATTGATCAAAACCGCGCCTTCACCGCGCGCGCCCTCTGTGATGAGAATGCCGAGCTTATAAATGCCCGTCGGATGGAATTGGAAGAATTCCATATCCTCGAGCGGAATGCCTTGACGAAAAAGGATCGCAGGGCCATCACCTGTGTAGGCATACGCGTTGGATGTGACTTCGAAAACGCGTCCATATCCGCCCGTGGCAAAGATAACCGCCTTCGCGTGAATGGTGTGCAATTCGCCCGTGGAAAGTTCAACTGCAACAACGCCCGCAGTTTTCCCATTGACCATGATGAAATCAAGCACTTGATATTCATCGAAGAAATTAACTTTGTTTTTCAAGCACTGTTGATATAACGTTTGCAGGATCATGTGACCTGTGCGGTCCGCGGCGTGCGCGGCTCTTCTAACGGGTTTGCCAGTTTCATTGTTGGTGTGCCCGCCAAACGGTCGCTGTGAGATGCGTCCCTCGGGCGTGCGGTCAAATGGAAGCCCCATGTGTTCCAGTTCGAGCACCGCATCAATCGCTTCATTGCACATGAATTCAATTGCGTCCTGGTCGCCGAGATAATCCGACCCTTTGACAGTGTCATACATATGCCATTCTGGTTTGTCTTCTTCGTAGTTGCCCAGCGCGGCAGAGATGCCGCCCTGCGCCGCGCCCGTGTGTGAGCGCGTGGGATACATCTTGCTGATCACCGCAGTCTTCGCCGTCCTGGATGCGTACAACCCCGCCATGAGACCCGCACCGCCGCCGCCGACAACGACCACATCAAATTGATGAACTTTTGCCATGAATTACTCCTGAATATAAAAGCAGTGACCACAGACCAATGACAAGGGACGATGGTCCGTCGTCTGCCGTCCGTGGTCGAATCTTTATGAAGTCAAAATAATATACAAACCAATGCCGCTCATTGCCAACATGAAAACAATGCTCAAGATGCGGGAAATCTGCCGTCCTCGCGCGGTTACGATGTAATCGTCCGCGATGACAACCAGTCCATGTATGCCGTGTGCCACTGCGAGCAGTAACAGCGCGCTGGCTGTCAGCTTCCATAAATATGCTATCCATGGGGCCAGGTCAGGAACATCTGTATTTTCCACATGAGTCACAGTGGGCATGAAAGCCCAACGCATTACATCTGCAAAATTCATTTGGGTGCGCGCACCCATGATCAACGCGCCGATCAGACCAAAGATGATCAAGACATACATGCCCAGCGCGGAGAGACGTGTAAAGAGCCACATCAATGTCTCAAAATTCATGCCGCGCTGTGAAAGGGATAAACTTCTGGATTTGGCATTGCTCATGTCAGCCTCCCAACGCCGTGTTAATGATGACGAGCACGGAGATACCAAAAATGGGCAGGAAGACCGCCCACTCTATCCAAATGGCTTCACGATGATGTTCAAGCAGTTTTGGAAACAGGTCAAGGATGGTGATGCGCAAGCCATTGATGGCATGGAACAGCACACAGAAGAAAATGAATATTTGGAAAAACCAGTTCTCGTAAATATCGTTTACGAAAGCCCCGCCCTGCCCGCCCAAAAACGCTGCCAGGATGTGTATTGTGATGAAGATCGCCATGCCCAATCCACTAATGCGATGGAGGACGTACGTCAACATTGGACCTTGTCCCTTGTACCGCAAACCTGTGGACAGGCTGACATTTCTTTTCAGGCCCATCTCTGCCTCCTCAAAAAATCGAATTTATCATTATGGTTCTCATGACACGAGAGCCTATTTTACTCTTTTAACTTTGGAATCGCAAAATCCGTGGACATAATGGCAGTCTAAAAGGTGACAATCATCCTATGGATTTCAGTTCAGCTATCCTATAAAAAAGCGGACAAAGACCCTTATAATCCAATTCGAATCGCGTGTTCTGAACTTATTACTCTTATCTTTATTCAGATTTGCAAACACGATAATTTTTCAGGAGGCATACATGTCTGGTTCAAATGAAATTTCCCGCCGCGACTTCATAAAAGTTACAACAGGAATCGTGGGCGGATTAATCGGGGTGGCGATCGGTTTGCCCTCTATTTCGTATTTGATAGACCCGGCCCTGCGTGAAGGTGGAAAAGACGCGTGGCTCTCGATTGGTAAATTTGAAGATATGCAAATTGGCACGCCATATCCGTTCTCGTTCACACAGGTACGGGTCAACGGCTGGGAGCGGACATCCAGCTCATTTGGTGGGTACGCCATCCGCAAATCGGACGACTCAAAAGGCCTGCTGATCCTCAACAGCCGCTGCACGCACCTTGCCTGCACTGTGAATTGGAACGAAGAAGCAGATGGATTTCTTTGCCCCTGTCACGATGCGAAGTTCAGCAAAGACGGCAAAGTATTGGATGGTCCCCCGCCTCGTCCATTGGATGTTTACGATGAATTTCGCTTATCCGAAGATGGTCACATCGAAATCTTCTTCAAGGCAGGTTAACCATGTGGAAAAAAGCTTTCGAATGGCTGGATGAACGTCTCGGATTAAAAGATATCTACACCAACCTGCTTGACCGCCCTGAACCAACAGGTAATTGGTGGAACACACTTGGCTCAGCCAGCATGTTCCTTTTTGTGATGCAGGGATTAACCGGCATCTTTCTCACCGTCTATTACACACCCTCCCCTGACCATGCGTACGACTCTGTGCAATATATTATGGAAGGTGTGGCATTCGGCTGGTTGATCCGCGGCATTCATCACTGGGGCGCAACATTGATGGTGATCGTTGTCTTCATCCATCTCCTACGCGTATTTGTTACCGCTTCATTCAAATTCCCACGCGAGCTGACGTGGCTGATCGGCATTGGTTTATTTCTGGCCACACTCGGCATGGGCTTCACGGGTTATCTACTCCCCTGGAATCAAAAAGCATATTGGGCCACAACGGTTGGCACACAAATTGCAGGCAGTGTGCCCTTCATCGGCGAATTCATCCTCAAGGTTTTGCGCGGCGGCCCTGAACTAAGCGCCCTTACTTTACAGCGCTTCTTCTCCGCTCACATCTGGATGCTTCCAGCCGTGCTGGCAGGTTTGATGGGTATTCATCTTTTTTTGATCATCAAACATGGCGAGTCGCACTTCCCAACCAAAGAAGATTAGCATCGCAACACTTGCCCCGTACGCAAGTGCGGTGTGACGATGGAGCTATCATGAACGACGAAACCAAAAAGAAAATCAACGAACGTTATGAACGCGAATTAAATAAAGGCGAACGTTTCTGGCCTGACAGCATTTTCAAAGACCTGGTTGTTTCACTTGGCATCTTTATTCTGCTGATAGTGCTTGCAACCTTTGTTGGCATCTCTCCCGAAGCCAAAGCGGACCCAAGCGACACATCCTACATTCCGCGCCCCGAATGGTATTTTCTCTTCCTCTTTAAATTCCTTGCGCTCTATGGGCAAATTCCCCTGCTCGGCAAGATCGAATGGATTGCCACCGTCGCCATCCCAGGTATTGCCATCGGCGTACTCACGCTCCTGCCCTTCATTGATAAATCCCCAAACCGTTATTACGGCAAACGCGTCCTCCCGATCTCGATCATGGCGATCATGGTCACAGGCATTGTACTGCTCACGTTGCTGTCTGAAGTTCCAACCGTTTCAGAAGACGGCTCAAAATTATTGGGCATACTACAAGCGATTGCTGGACTCGCGATACCGGTCATCACGATGATATTGTTGTTCCTCATGTCCTTCGTCTTCAAGCAGACGACAACCCGCGTCATGGTCTGGACGACGAGCCTGGCTGCTGTTTCGATGATTCTCGTCTCAGGGACGGTACTTGCTCTGCATCCCAGGCCTGTCGTTGAAGAGACCGAAGTCGCCGTCACTCTCGTTGACCAGATTTTTGCAGGGCAGGATCTATACTCCATTCACTGCACCGAATGTCATGGTGATGATGGTTCAGTTGCAGAGATCAAAGGGGTGGAAGGTTTGGAAGGCGAAAAGATCACACCCATCAATAGTCACGATGTCTTGTACACCATCACCGACTCTGCCATGTACGAAGTCATCGCATACGGACGCCCCAATGCGGGCATGACTCCCTTCGGCAAAGCCTACGGCGGCGAACTGACCAAAAGCGAAATTGATTACATCGTGACCTACATCCGCTACATGTGGGATGACCGCTTTGAAATCCCCGCCGAAGCGCTCAAGCCGTTATTCCCGCCTCTGGCAAAGGGAGAAGTCCCCTCTTATGAGGTTCACATCCAGCCGATCGTCAAACGATACTGCATCTCATGTCATCGTGCAGGGAAAGAGAATAACAATTACCTGATGGCTTCGTATGAAGAGATACTCACCACTGGCGATAACGTTGCCAACAACATCATCGCAGGTGATGAGAATAGCAGCCTCCTACAGGTTATTCAGGAACACGAAATCATGAATCCAGAAAAAACCGATGAAGTACTCATCGGTGTCATGCCGCCCAACCGCGCGCTAAAACCCAACATCGTGGATGTCTTCATCCGCTGGATCATGAACGGAATGCCGCAAACAGCAGTGGAAGCGGCAGAGTTGTTTGTTGCGCCGACAGCAACTCCATGACAATTTGCATTCAGTGGTAAAATCGAAAGCATTATGATGATTCGAAACCGCGAACGAAAAGTGGAAAGATCTCTACGTTGTCCCCACCTTATTCGCGGCATGTTTAATCCATAAGTTAAATTTTTACATCAAATAAAAAGCCATGAATCAGCGCTGGGGCGCGGTTCATGGCTTTTTTTGCTAAAAATGCGAAGCCATGATGGGGAGATCAATCCGACCTCGCGTTTTCGTTTCACCCCTTCTCAAGAAAGAGGTGAGACATGGCAAAAAAGCCAACCAAACAAATTGCTCTGGCGCAAAACTTTCTGAAAAGCTCAAAACTCGTGCATCGATTACTGAATGCAAGTTCCATCACGCCCCTTGACACGGTATACGAGATTGGTGCCGGGCGTGGAATGATTACAGCAGAACTGGCCCGCATCGCGCGTAAAGTCGTCGCGATTGAAAAGGATGCTGTACTTGTGCAAAGACTACATTGCCGATTTCAAGCTGTCAACAACGTTCAAACCGTCGAAAATGATTTCCTGCATTACCGTATTACCGATAAGGAATATAAAATATTTGCCAACATTCCATACAACCTTACTGCAGACATCGTCCGTAAGATTCTCTATGTGCCTCCTGTGCCGAGTGATGCATATTTGATCGTACAGAAGGAGGCGGCCGAAAAATTTGCTGGTTATCCAAAAGAGACCCAGTTCTCGATTTTGGCGAAACCTTTATTTACCTTTCAGATCGTTCGCGAGTTGCGAAGAACAGACTTTGAACCTGTACCCAATGTTGACTCAGTGTTTTTGCATATTCACAAACGTTTCCCGCCATTGATCCGAGGAGAGGATATTTCCCTCTATCGTCGTTTTGTCCGCTTTGGTTTTGGGAGATGGAAGAAGAATCTGAAATCAGCCTTCAAGCCGATTTTCACTTATGAGCAGTGGAAACATTTGTCGAAAGATCTTCGTTTCCCGTTGGATGCTACGCCAACTGAACTGACTTTCGAGCAATGGTTGGGTTTGTTTGACTGTTTCCAACATCGAGTTTCAATTGAGAAACAAGCTTATCTGAAAATATGAAAGGTCGTGCCAACTCAAGCACGACCTATGATTTCTTTGAAAATATTTATTTACCGACTAACCCATATGCTTGATGATCGCATCGCCGAACTCGGAACATTTGATCTCCTTCGCGCCTTCCATCAAACGCGCGAAGTCGTAGGTCACGGTCTTGGCTGCGACAGCGCCTTCCATGCCCTTCACGATCAAGTCCGCGGCTTCGCCCCAGCCCATATAGCGGAACATCATCTCACCGGAGAGGATGACCGAGCCAGGATTCACTTTATCCAGGTCGGCATATTTCGGCGCAGTGCCGTGAGTCGCTTCGAAGATGGCGTGACCCGTCACATAGTTGATGTTCGCGCCCGGAGCAATGCCAATACCGCCAACCTGCGCGGCCAACGCATCGGAGAGATAGTCCCCGTTGAGATTCAAGGTGGCGATCACATCGTAATCACGCGGGCGGATAAGCGTGAATTGCAGGCTCACATCCGCAATCGAGTCCTTGATCAAAAGCATGGACTTCCACTTGCCATTGCCGTGTGTGAACCATAACTTCAAGGCTTCTTCCACTTCGCCTTTGATGTCGTTCTGTTGGGCGGGACTCATCATGTCGAAGCCAGGATCAATCATCTTGGCGTTCTCTTCCACGCTCAGGTCAGGCCGGTATTCTTTATTTCCCAAAATCCACGTCTCGCGCTCGGTGACGATATCATTGCGGAACTCGCGTTTGGCGAGCGCATATCCCCAATCCTTGAAGGCGCCTTCGGTGAACTTCATGATGTTGCCTTTGTGCACAAAGTTCACACTCTTGCGGTTGTTATCCAACGCCCATTGAATGGCGGCGCGCACGAGTCGCTCAGTGCCTTCCACTGAAACAGGCTTGAGTCCAAGACCTGCTGTTTCCGGAAAGCGCATCTTGGCATATTCCTTCGGGAAGTTTTCCTTGAACATCTGCATGAACTTTGTATTGTCTTCGGTGTCATATTGGAACTCGATGCCTGTATAAATATCTTCGGTGTTCTCACGGAAGATGACCATGTCTACATATTCAGGATGCTTCACAGGCGAAGGGACGCCTTTGTAATAACGCACAGGGCGCAGACAAACATACAAGTCCAATAATTTGCGTAGCGCAACATTCAACGAACGGATGCCTCCGCCGATGGGGGTGGTCAATGGGCCTTTGATGCCCACCAGAAATTCCTTAAATGCCTCCACTGTTTCATCGGGCAGCCAACTCTGGAACATCTTGAACGGTTTCTCGCCCGCGTATACTTCCATCCAGTGAATTTTGCGCGTGCCGCCGTACGCCTTCTCCACCGCCGCATCGAATACGCGCACCGAAGCGCGCCAGATATCACGTCCTGTGCCATCGCCTTCAACAAACGGGATGATCGGATTATTGGGAACATTCAATTTCCCGTTTTCAATTGAAATCTTCGCCCCACCTGCGGGGACCGTAACATCTGTGTAAGCCATTTAACTTTCTCCTTTGAATTATATTGTTGAATTATAACAGCGGACTTTTCCCGCCTTCAGTGACGATTGTCACTACGTTCTGTTTCTCGCTTCCTTCAACGCCCCCGCCTGTTCCCGTTAAATTGATATTCGCTGCACCTTGACACTCTTAAAAATCGGCGTAAAATTCGTCCCAATATGCCCAAAATGGATCGAAACAAAGCCCCGTTGCACCATCACTTCTGTGAAACTTCTGTGTTCTTATTGGTATCGTAGAGAGTCGTTTTTTTAGCGGCTCTCTTTTTTTATCAATTCATCGAGAGGAGAATGTTATGGCAACAAAGAGCAAGCCCAAAAAAGCCGCGCCCGCAAAGGCCAAGGCGA
>Ga0082335_1008493_pt1 | contig 11644 bp, 9 predicted proteins | sample Subgrocontami58m_FD_72375 | JGI IMG/M metagenome (GOLD analysis project Ga0082335, IMG submission 72375) | Subsurface groundwater microbial communities from S. Glens Falls, New York, USA - GMW37 contaminated, 5.8 m (SPADES assembly) (version 2) ...
ACCATCGCGGCAAGCACGTACGTTGCCGACAGGGAGCGGTCGATATGCACGACGATGCGCTGCGCGTAATGCGCCGCGGCCACCCTTGCTTCGGCCTGCAGGTGGGCGATCCTCGCGCGGTCGGCATTCACGCTTAGAGTTCCGCCGAGCGCTACGACCGCCAGGAAAACGAAGCTTGTAAGCAGATTTATGCGGGGCCGCCTCGGATCGGGAGGGTCTGTGTCCTGCTGTGTCATGGATTTCGGATCCTGATGGGAAGGAGCATCAATGCAACGCCAAGTCGACACAGCTCTCCGGGGCGCGCTGCATTCGATTACTTGACCGGTCCCAGAGGGCGCATATATGCCTTATGGGCGAAGTCTCAGCGTTAATTGGACACTCGAGTCTCAGCGTTAGTTGGACACCTTGGCAAAATATACGGCAGCGTACGGCTACTTCGCGGAACGTGGATTGGCACGATTTCCCTCTGCAGAGCAGCCTTTGACGCTCCGTAAGAGGAGCAGGGTGTCGATTCAACCAACGCTAGAACGATACCACATCGACGTCAAAAAAGTGTCCAACTAACGCTGAGACTTGCCCCCTTATGTTGCGGCTCGGGTCGGCCACCCGGCAAGGATCGGCCACGACCCCGTAATGGCAGAGCATCGCGGCGTACACCGGGTTCAATTCCGGGGCGTAGATGTCGGGCCGGATCACCCCCTCCTTGAGGTTGTCGAGCACGACGTAGGCAACACAGCCGCCGAGCGCCCGAAATGCCTCCTCGTGCAGCCGCGACCACGCCTCCTGGCTGGTTTTCCACACCACCTTGCGGAAGCTCTTGCCCGAGTACTTCAGCGTCATCACGAACAGGTACGGGCGCCGGTACTTGCCCGGGCGCACCAGCGTCAGCGCCCCTTGGCCGTAGTCGACCTGCGCCTCCCCCGGGCGAACTCCAGCACGTCGAAGCGCTCGGGCTCGCGTGCCTTGAGCCCCGCTACGAAGCGCTTGACCGAGTTGTAGCGGTACTCGAAGCCGTGGGCTTCGACCAGGTCCTGGTAGATGCTCACCGCGTTGCGGCCCAGCCCGACCTGTGCCTCGATCCAGGCGCGGTGCGGCTCGCAGGCCGACGGGGTCTGCGGCGGTGCAGACCTCGGTGTCGTGACCGGCGCATCGGCCCGGGCCGGTGGCCGGGGTGGGGGAGTTTGCCCTGCTTGCGTATCAGAGCCGGTGGCCACCCCGGGGGAATTTGCCATCGCCCGGGCGTAGCCGCGGATGGTCTTGCGATCCACCCCCGTGATGCGCTCGATCTCGCGTTGCGTGGCGCCTCGGCCGAGCAGCGTCTGGATCGTCGTACGTAGATGTGCCTTCAAGACGTTCACTCCTTGCTCCCCCCGTTTGTGAGGGGGCGAGGTTAACGTCTCGTCGCCGGACAGCCGCGGATCAGCCGCGACTATGCACGATCAGGTGGGGGAGTTTGGGTGGCCACAGGTGGGGGAGTTTGGGTGGCCGCCGGGGGCGAAGTAGGCGAAAACGCCTCCGGCTCATGGACCGGTGTAATATCGCGCAGCAGTGCGGCCGACCCGATCGTCGTTCCTTGCTTTCCGTGAATCGTGGCGGCAATCACCCGCAAGACGCGGCCCTTGTAGCTGACCTTGAATGGACTGGGAACTGCGCTGGTCTGGCGCTGCAGCAGCGTATCCACGATCTCCGGGTTGTCCAGCAGCTTCTTGAACCCGTCAGCCTCTATCCTCTGGCGGCGTTTGCCTAGCAAATGCACGGCCGCGTCATTGACCAGGACGATCCGGCCGGTGGCGTCGGTGACCACTACGCCTTCGCCGGTACTCTGGATCACCGTGTTGAGCTTGTCCTGCTCCAGCCTGAGTCCCTGGTAAAGTTCATTCAGGCGCGCCATCATGATGTTGAAGCTGCGCGCCATTTGCCCGATTTCGTCGTCGCCCGGCACCGGAACCACCTGCTCCAGATTTCCCTCGGCGGCACGCTGCATGGCCGCGGTGACTGCTTCGATTGGCCGGGCCACGGATCTTCGGATCATCGCTCCCACCAGGAGCAGCGCCAAGAGCAGCGCCGCGCCGGTGGCGAGCCAGACGTCGCGGCGCGCGGCGGCCATCATGGTGTCAACCGTCGCCATCGACGCTGTAAGCTTCACCGCTCCGACAAAGGGGCGCTCGGCTCCGTGGCAGCCATGGCAGCTGCCCCGGTTCGGGATCGCATAGATGAAGGTCAGCCGCCGCGGTTCTCCCGAGCCGGGTTCCTGGTACGAAACCAAATTGTGCTGCCCGGGTTGCATCGCCGCGCTCAGGTTGGGGTCCGCCGCGGGCAGCACTGGCACCACTGTTTCGCGTTCGCGCAGCGCAAAGATCCGGTTACCTAGCCTGACATTGACACCGTCCAGAGTTCGGTTGTCGTGGAAGGCCTCGTTGCCGTCACTGCGCACGATGCGGAAATCCACGACGTCGGGGACCGTCTTGAGCCTTTCAGCGAAGGACTGCACCAGCGACGCCTGTCCCGGCAGCATGATGCTTTCGACGCTGCCGATCACGGTTTCCATCAAGCGCTGCATGTCGCGCTCGCCCATCGCGCGCATGGCCTGTTCGAGCCGCTGGGCGTAAATCTGGCCGAACGTGACCACGACGATCGCGACACAGGCGCTTACCAGCGCAAGAATGCGGTAGCCGATCTTGCGGATCTTGATTCGGGAAACGTTAAGCATGGCTTGGTTCCTATCGCTGATGGTTGCTTGCTAGTTGGACGCGTGCAGCGGCTGCACCGGGCCGATCGCGATGCCCTGCGCATAGTCGACCTCGAGGTCGCGCAGTTTGACGACCGCCTCGGGACTTTCGACCAGATCGGCGATGGTATTTATGCCGAGTGTATGCGCCAGGCGAACGATGCCGCGCATCTTGGCGACGCTTGCTTCACTGCGCAGGATGTTGAATACCAGCGAGCTGTCGATCTTGAGGAAATCGAAATGCATATCCTTGAAGATCTCCACCGGCACCCGGTTGCGCCCGAAGCCGCCGAGCATCGTCCGGCAGCCGAGCGATCGCAGATTACGGACCAGTTCGGCGGCGTCCACCGGCAGTTCGGCCACGTTCGCTTCCTGAAACTCGAAGCACAGCGCCTCGGCCGGTATCTGCGCGTGCGTCACCTGCTCGTGGACGAACTCGGGAAAGTTAGGGTCGCCGATGGTGTCATGCGAAATGTTGATGCAATACAGCGAGGGTCGCCAGTCGGCGCGTTCGCGCTTGCGTGCTGACGCCCAGCCCAGCACGCCACACAACACCCAGCGGTCGATCTCCGACATCAGCCCGCATTCCTCCGCCATTACGAAGAATGCGCCCGGCGACACCCGCTTCTGTTCCTCCTCAGTCTGGCGGATGAAGATGTCGTGAAACGGCGGGATGTCCGCAGCCAGATCCTTGATTACCTGGCAGTACAGCATGAACTCGTTGTTGCGGATCGCCGACTTGATGCGCTCGGCCGCCTCCCGCCATTCGTCCTGCGCTTTGGCGACGGCGCCCTCACGCAGCTCCGGCGCGTCCTCCACCGGATCCAACGGCCCGATCAGCTTCGGAATGTCGGCGGCCGTGCTTCCGGGCCCCGCCATGGTCTGCGGATCGAGCAGCAGGGAGTAAAACCCGGCTACCGCGCGCTGTTCATCGAAGTACGGTACCAGGTACCCGCAGAGCTGCCGCGTGCCGGCGCCGCAGAGGTGCCTGTGCTCGTAGTTCACGCAGGTTCCTGAGAGCGCCTCGCGGACGTAATCCGCGACCCCGGTGTACACGCTCTCGCCCAGCACTTCGCGCAGGGTCCGGCCGTCGATCTGCTCGGCGTTCAAGCCGAGCCAGCGCCGATAGGCCTCGTTGTGGAAGACGTAACGTTCCCCCGCATCCACGAAGGCAAGCCTGACAGGCAGGTTCTGCTCAACGATCCTGAGCCGCGCGCGGAGGACTTTCAGATCGCCTTCGAGCCGTCGCAACTGGAGCGCTTGCCCCTCGATCAGGTCAATCAATTCGCCGACGGACATGGATCGCGCGGGGCTGGCGGTTCAGCCGCCGATCAGCCTGCGCAAGCCGGTGTTTAGTCGGGTGGCAGGTCATTGGTTCACGCCCGCCGCGGAGAACGCGACGTCGGCGGCAGGCACCATGGGGATCGGCTGCCGGGGTGTGGCGGTGACCACCGCCAGCCGGACGTCGCACTGCGGCGACTCGGCGGTGTCCTGCGCGGCGGGTTCCACCGCGAAGCGGCGCCGCAGCGCCGGACTGTCGAGCAACTCGCGATGGCGCTTGAGCGCCGCGTTGAGCACGATACGGATGAACCCCGGTTTGAAAGGTTTTGGAATGAATCGGTAAACCTGGCCCTGGTTGATGAGCGTCATCATGATCTTGGCATCGTTCTGGTCGCTGAAGACCACGCTCACGGTTTCGGGATACTTGGCCTTCATCAATCGTACTAGGCGCGTTGCGTCGAGTTTGCCGACTTGGACGTCGCAGACGATGACGCCAACCGGACACTCGTTGAGCATCCGGACCGCGTCATCGAAGTCGAAGGCGTGCCGCACCTGCACGGAATCCCCGGAGGCCTGGTTGACCGCCGTGTGCACCTCCGGATCATCGCCGACCACCAGGATGTTCTCGCTGACGTGCAGCACCACAGTGGTAACCTGCTGCCCGAGCGCGATCGCGGCGGCGGCATCCTGCCGCTGCGGCGGCACTGGGGGTGCAGTACTGGCCCGCGCAATCTGCGCCGCCTCGGCAATCATTCTGGGAAGTTCCTTGATATCCCACGGCTTGTTGATGAAGCGGAACACCTCACTCTCGTTCACCGAGCGCACCATGGCGTCAAGGTCGGCATACCCGGTGAGCAGAATGCGCATCGCGCGCGGCGCCACGCGGCGCACCTGCCGGAGAAACTCCACACCGGTCACTTCGGGCATCCTCTGATCGCTGACGACGACGTCGAAGTCGTGGCCGCGCAGCAGCCGCAGGCCCTCCTGGGCGCTGGTCGCGGTATGGACCTCGAATTCCCGGTTCAGCAGCCACTGCAGCGCGCGCAGCACGTGCGGTTCGTCGTCCACACACAGCACCTTGCCGATCTTCTCACTCATCTTGCCTCCTTCACAACTCGTCGCATCGTCTCAGGCCGCCTTTGGAAGCGCCTGCGCCCCAGCGACCGGCAGCCAAACCGTGAATGTGCTGCCTTGCCCCACGCGGGTCAGGACTTCAATGTCGCCCCCATGATTGCGCACGATGTTGCGCGCGATTGTGAGGCCGAGCCCGGTGCCTTCGCCTTCAGACTTGGTGGTGTAGTAGTTGTCGAAAATGTGCGGCAGCACCTCGGGTGCGATGCCGGAGCCGGTATCGGCTATTTCCACCTGGACGCGGCCGCGCTCGAACCGGCTGCGCACGGTCACGGTGCCGGCTCCCTCGATTGACTGCGCAGCATTGCTGATCAGATTGAGAAATACCTGGTTGAGCAGCGACGCATTGCAACGGAGCAGCGGCAACTCGGCGTACGCCTCGACCACGCGCACCCGGCCTGGGATGACGCTGCGCGCGATGTAGACCACCGTGGTAAGCCCCTTGTTGATGTCGAATTCGGAAGTACGCGCGCGGTCTAGGCGCGTGAAGTTGAGCAAGTGGGTGACCAGTTCCGACATCTGGTCGAGGCCGTGCAGCACGTCACCGAGCATTTCGCGTATCGTGCCCACGTCCTCGGGCCGCACGTTGCAGGATTCGACTTGGGAGCGGGCGAGGTTGAACACCACCTGGTCTCCGGGCGTGCGGCGGACGATATCGGCGAACCGGGAGGCGACCTGGAGCGCACGCTCGATCTCCTCGAGCTGTTGCAGCACCAGGTCGATGTTGCTGTGCGAGAACGCAAGCGGCGTATTGAGCTGGTGCGCAACGCCCGCCGCCATCTGGCCGAGCGAGGCCATCTTCTCGGACTGGGCAAGCTGCTGCCGCGCGTGTTCGCGCTCTTCTTCCTGCGCGCGCAGCAACCGCTCTTCTTCCTGCGCGCGCAGCAGCCGCTCGGCGCGGTGCACGATCACGAACAACACGGCGAACAGCAGCGCCAGCCAGCTAATCACTACCAGCAGGCCCGTGTTCGCCATCGATGCGATTTCCTGTTGATTGCGCGCGGCGACCTCCTCCAGGCTTGCCTGCCTGCTGGCGGCCGAGGCTCGGATCTGGTCTGTAGTCCCCTTGATTTGCGCGAGGAACGGGGTTACGTCCGAGTAGACCTCGAACACGCCGACGACGTTGTCGGTGCCGGGAGCCATAACCGGAAGATAACTTTCGATGAGATCGCGATCGTGCAACACACCCTCGAAGGCACCGAACTGATCGCGGTGCGAAAGCTGACTCGCGGGCTTGCCCGTGACGGCGCTTTGCCAGCCGCCGTTGCTGCTCTTGTCATCGCCGATCTGATTGTGATCCGACGAATACACCGTGACGCCGCGCAGGTCGTAGACCTTGATTTTGAACACTGTGCTTTTCTTCATGGCGTCGAAGACTTTGGCGTGTAGCGCGTCGAAACCGGCAAGCGCCCTGATCTTGGCGCCGATATTGGCAAAACAGGCCTTTTTTTGGATCGACGGGGCCGCCAAGCCGTTGACGTCTTTCACGTCGGGCAGGGCGTGGCAATGTCCAACGGGAATCGCCTGCGCCTTAGCCACGAAAGGCGCAATATCGCTATCCCAGAGCGCATTGGCAAGCAGGCGCGTCAGATTGACATTGCCGCTTTCATGCACCGAAAGCAGGTCGCGGCGCGCCACCTCGTCCTGCCGGCGCGCGAAATCACTCTGCAACTGAATGACGAACTCCCGCTGGTGGTCCTGCACCCGGCGGAAGAATATCCTCTGCTCGCGCTCCTGCCAGGCCAGCACCATCGCCGCGAGCACGAAAGCGCCCACCCCCGCGATGATGAAATAGCGCACCAGCCGGAACCGCCCCGGTCGCGTCCGGTGCCCCGGCAGCCTAGCGCCAGTTGCCGACGTTTCGAAGATCTTGCGGAGCACCTGTTCCCACATATGAAGTCGTGCAATGTCGCAGGCGCAGGAGGCGATGCAAGATCTGTGCCGATAAGTCGGGTGTTCAAGAGCTTATCGCGTGACCCGGAATTCCGGCAGAAGTCGAGTGATGCCGGGTTTGTATTTGAATTCGCCACGGAAGATGGATATGTCTTGCATTCTAGATACACTAAGAGGACGCTCATCTGGGAGGTTGTCGTACCTGAAGCGACTCGAATGCTGGTTGCTCAGATTCTCGCTTTTGGCAATCCATGCCAGTTTTTCCCACATTTGAGACTAGCCATCAACACAATGCCTTTAGATCCAAAAAGATATCGGACGAATCCTGACGTGGCGCCGGTGGCGTGCCGATCAGGAATTTATTGTAAAATCAAGAAAGGATGGTTGATTGCTTCACTGCTCATTTGGCGAGCGGGCTTGCTTGCCGCCTTGTTTTTGCTTGCCGCTTGCGGACCGGGTTCAAGGGATGTGCAGCCCGGGATTGGCGCGCGCTTGCCCAGCGTCGCGCTGACCGGACTAATGGGTGAAGCGCCGACCGCCACCGACGCCTTGCTCGGCACGCCGCTCATAATCAATTTCTGGGCGACCTGGTGCGGGCCCTGCCGCGATGAAATGCCCAGCCTCGAGCGTCTGTCGCAGCGGCTTGCCGGGCGTGGTGTGCGGGTGATCGGCATCACAGTGGATGATGACCTGAATCTTGCGGCCGAGTTCGTGCGCGCCTACAGGCTTAGCTTTCCAAATTACGCCGATGGTGACAAGAAGAATTTTCAGTCCCTGTTGCGAGTGAAGTTGCTGCCGGAAACGGTGCTGGTTACAGCCGAAGGCGTGATTGCCGCACGCGTCGCAGGCGCACGCGACTGGAACAGTGCCGAGGGCGATCGGCTGCTGGAAGGTGCGCTCAACTTGCGGCCCGCGGGTAAGCGCTGACGGCCTGGTTCTGGCTCGGAGCCAACGGGGTATCAGGCAAAGGCAGAATATCCACTGATAGCATGAGCCTCTTGCAAAACTAAAATTTGGCCAAAGTTCAAATGGGTGGATTGACGCGTCAAGAGGCAATTTTTCACTCGAATTTAGGTCGGCTGCGTGGCGACTTGTGTTCCAGGCATGTTTTTTCCGAAGCAAGGCGAGCAGCACCCTGCATCCTCGTGTGCTTGGTTGTTTCGGTCTGATCGACCGATGAGTTCATTGTCGCAATCGCATCAATTGATCGGCACTGAGCGCGAGGACACCAAACATCAAGTGTCCCATCACCTTAGTGTGTCCCTTGACCCAGATGGCGTTGCCGCCGAACTCGTCCTTGAGCCGAGCGTTGGTGTGCTCGGCTGCGGTGCGTTCGTTGTAACGGCGCGCCTGGGCCTGATCGAACTCGATCTTCTCTCCACCGCGTGGGTTGTGATCGATCAGCGGTACATGACCCAGAGTGCGGCTGTGTTCGCGCTGCTCGGTGCTGCAATAGGCCGCATCCATCAGGTCGTAGAGATTGGTCACTCTGGTTGCGCTCATCAGCGACAACGGAACCCCCGCCCGGCTGTCATGCATCGATGCACTGCTGAGCAGCGCCGAGATAGGCACACCGCAGTCGGCGGTGTCCAGGTGCAGCTTGTAGCCGTTCCAGGCGATCTTGTAGCCTTGGGCGTTGCATTTGGAGCCCCGATCACACTGTCGGGGAAGTTCCGCAATCATCTGGGCAAGGCTCTGGCTGCGTTGCCGACCGATGATGGTTTCCTTTGGCGCACGCACTTCGCCGCGCCGGGGACGGCCGCGCTTTCTTGGCGCAGGCGCTTCTTGAGCAAGCACGTCTTTAGCCGGCAGCAGCGCCTCCTGCGTTGCGGCTGCCTGCACCAAGGACCTATCTGCCGCACTCACCGGGCGCTCGCGCGCCTCGATGGCGGTGCCATCCCGGCTGATATGTCCGATCAGGGATTGCCCGAGATGTTCCTTGATGAGGGCTTCATGCACGCGTTCGGCCAGGCGTGCTTGGGAAAATTCGTCGAAGGCGCGCGAGAAGGTGGCTTCATCGGGCAGTTTCTTCCAGAACGCAAAGCCGCAAATGCGCCTCAGCGCCCGATCGATCCTCAGCCGTTCGATCAGCGCCGCCGTAGTCACCAAACCCAATATGGCCTTGGCCACAAAGGCATTGGCCAAGGCGCCACGATCATGCCAAGGACGTCCAACACCATGCCACGGGGGAACAAACTGCTCGATGCGCACCCATTCCAGCGTGTGGATGAGTTTCTTCAACTTCGGCGTAAGCGCACCAACTTCGGCCGCAAGTTCAGGCATCAGTTCGTGTTGAACTACACTCCAGCGTTGCATGATCCGTTCGCGTTGTGTAGCATGCATTTCGCGGGCTCCAGTGATGATGACTTCGACAATCGCATCATGCCAGAAATGGCAGCCCGCACCTCTCCCTTCGCGCCTCCAGCAGCGAAAATCCCCCTCGGATTGATTGTTTTGCAAGAGGCTCGCATGATATCCGGCAAATGCGCACTGGAGTTTGGCATTCTTGATCTGGATCAAGTGAATACACGGGCGTCGTATCACAGTGTTGCCCAACGTGTTCTCGACAGTCCGGCAGCGTTCGCCGGAGCGGATCCAAGGAGATAATTTGAGTCTGGCTGTGGAGTTGACCGGCGAACAGAAATGCGGCGGCAACACCGAGTTGAAGATCGACAACGCGCGCGTGTCGCTGCGTACCAAGGGCATCATCGCATTCGTCGTCGCCACGTTGTACGTCGTAGCGATCGGCGTCACGATCGCCCAGCAGCGCGCCACACTGCGCACGACAGTCGAACAGCAGCGAAACCTTTTCTCCGTCGAGGAAGCGCTGGGACGTGTGAATTCCGCTCTGGCTTACGCGATTCTCAACGTGAATGAAGCGTATTCCACCCCTAAATCGCGCGCGACTTCGGACACCATCGGGCTCGACATCGAGGCGGTTCAAGCCGGTCTGCAGGGACTCGGGGAACGCTTTCCCGTGATGCAGCCCTGGATAGTCCGGCTCGACGACAACAGCGCCATGATCAAAGCCGAATGGGGAAACAAGAGTCTGGTCGAACTGCGCGACAATCTCCACCAGTTGGTGACACAACTCGACGATGTCACGAGCGAAGTGCGCAACCGGCAACAGGCGCTGACCGAGGATTTCCGCGATGTTTATGACGCGATCACGCTTACCTCGGTGGTCATGGGGCTGGCCGGTGCCTTGATCTTCGGCGGCATCGTGATACGGTTCTTTTCGCGCTTGGTATGGGACATCCGCAAGCTGCAGGCGCGCGCGACGGAGGTGGTCACTGGTTATCGCGGGTTTCCTATGCAGATCACGCGCGACGATGAACTGGGCGCGTTGATGGACTCCGTCAACAACATGCAATCGGAACTGCGGGAGCGTGAAAGGCAATTGGAGATCGCGCGCCAGCAGCGCTTTCACCACGAAAAGATGGCGGCCATCGGGTCCCTGGCCGCGACGATTGCGCACGAGGTGAACAACCCGATCGCTGCGATCACCGGGGTTGCCGAAGCGATCCAGGATTACCGTATTTCAGAAAAGTGTCACGGGGAACGCTGTCGGCCGGAACTCATACTGGAGCAAACACGCCGGATCAGCCACATCACGCGCCAACTCGCGGAGATGACCACGCCTTATTCGCCCGAGCCGCAACTTCTCGACCTCAACGCCCTGCTGCGCCGAACGTGCGGCTTCATCCGCTACGACAAGCGTTTCGGCAACATCGAGTTCCACCTCGACCTCGATGCGCAGCTGCCGGCGGTCAACGCCGTTGCCGATCATCTGACTCAAGTGCTGATGAATCTTCTCATCAACGCCGCCGATGCGACCGGCGATATCGTCGGCCGCGAACCCTCGATTGCCGTTGAAACCCGATTGGTTGGCGGGGAGGTCGTGCTGGCGGTGGCGGATAACGGCTGCGGGATGGACGCGCCGACATTGGCGCAGGCGTTCGACGAGGCGTTTACAACCAAACCGCCCGGACAGGGCAGCGGGATCGGCCTTTTCATGTGCAGGTCACTGATCGAGGCAGAAGGCGGGCGGATCGAGCTCGACTCGGAACCGGGTCGCGGAACGCGGGTGTCGGTCTACCTGCCGCGTCCGGCAACGCGGGAGTAAAGCGCGATGTCCTCGATGCACGTACTGGTGCTCGACGATGAACTGGCGTTGCGCGAGATTCTCGGCTCGGTGGTAGCGAAGGCCGGCTACTCGGTGGATATGGCCGCGAGCGCCAAGGAGGCGGCGGCCAAGCTCGCGCGCGGCGACGTGGATGTCGCCCTGTGTGACATCAAGCTGCCCGACGGCAACGGCATCGATCTGGTGCGTGATGCGTTGACCAAGGGAATCGATACTGCATTCATCATGGTGACCGCATATGGTTCGATGGAAACTGCGGTCGAGGCACTTCGTGCAGGCGCATCCGATTACATTGTCAAGCCGGTCCGAAACGAGGAGTTGCTCCACCGCCTTGCGCGAATTGCAGCGGTGCGAGGCTTGCGCGAGGAAAATCAGGCGCTGCGCAAAGCGGTGAAGGCCAGCTCGGAGGTTCTCTATCGCTGGGAATCGCCGCCGATGCTCGAGCTGGAGCGGATGATAAATCGGAT
>Ga0082335_1008495_pt1 | contig 11634 bp, 7 predicted proteins | sample Subgrocontami58m_FD_72375 | JGI IMG/M metagenome (GOLD analysis project Ga0082335, IMG submission 72375) | Subsurface groundwater microbial communities from S. Glens Falls, New York, USA - GMW37 contaminated, 5.8 m (SPADES assembly) (version 2) ...
TCTAGCGCGTCTGCCAATTCCGCCAGTCTCGCATTGGGCTCGCAAAATTAGTTAAATGATAAGAAAAAACAAAGAAAGTGATTTTGATACTTATTTCAGTTAGTAATAATAAAAGAAAAAGGAGAATTTCTTATATTAGATTCAATAAATGTTAATGATAAGGTATGGAAAATCTAATTGGTAAAATGATCGAGAATTATCGAATTGTCTCTGTTTTGGGAAAGGGAGGGATGGGGATTGTTTATAAAGCTTTTGATACTAAGCTCGATAGATATGTTGCCATTAAGATGCTAAACTCTCAAGTGTTGGATAAAGAAAGATTTATTGAAAGATTTAAGCGCGAAGCTAAGAACCATGCTAAACTATCTCATCCCAATATTGTAACAGTGCACGGTTTTATTGAATATTCAAATCTTCTTGGTATTGTAATGGAGTATGTAGAGGGCGAAAGTCTTGAAAAAGTTATTGATAGACAGGGCAGATTTAATCTGTATGATGTGATCTATATAATCAAACAATTATTACTGGGTATTGGTTATGCTCATTCAAAAGGATTTATTCATAGAGATATTAAACCGTCAAATATCATTTTAAATAAAGAAGGCATAACTAAAATAATGGATTTCGGTATTTCGAAATCACTTGTTGAAAATGATATGACTAAGACAGGTTCAAAAATCGGTACTGTTTATTATATGAGCCCTGAACAAGTACGTGGTGAAGAAGTAACAAATAGAAGCGATATCTACTCGATTGGATGTACAGCATATGAGATGATTGTTGGCCAACCTCCTTTTGATTATCAAAGTGAATATGAAGTTATGGATAGTCATCTTAAAAAATCAGCACCGCGGGTTTCAGAAAAGATGACTGGAATTCCAGAACAAGTTGATAAGATTCTTCTCAAAGCTATGGAAAAAATTCCTATGAATAGATATAGTTCTTGTGAAGAAATGTTTAATGATGTACAAGAATTAGATAAGCATGTTGCAAAACTTTATTCAAGTTATTTTAACCGTTCCAAACCCCGTTCGAAAAGATATAAACTTTTTGCTATCTCAGCTTTTGTGGGTTTTACAATTTTAATGATTGCACTTTCTTATTTTGTTTATAACCAAGTGAATGCTTTAATAACGTCTAATCAGTTAGATAAGTTTAAGAAATATAGTATCCAGCAACTTTTTTCATCAGAAGATAAACAATTCAAATTCAGTGAGATTACTAAAATTGAAAACGGTGTTCAAAATAATTTGAATTCTCTTTTTTTTGTAAGTGAGAAATTTGCAGCGGCAGTCGGCGATTCTGGAACTATCATTACTTCATCTGATAATGGGAAAACATGGATTAGTAAAAATCTTCAAAGGGCAATTCCATTAAGTGATATTTATTTGTTCCCAAATGGAAGATCACTAATTGTCGGAGATTCATCATCTCTTCTGATAGGTATGAATAATATTGACTCACTTCAATCAATTCCACTGGAAAAAGGTTATAAATATTTTAAGGTTAAATTCCTTGATAATAATATTGGCTTCATAACTGGTAATAGAGGACTAATTCTAAAATCTACCAACGGTGGAATCAACTGGAATAAAGTAACAACAAACGTTAATGAAATTATATTTGATCTTTCCTTTTTTGATTCTAAAAGAGGATTTGCAGTAGGATGGGATGGGACTATACTTTTAACTACAAATAGTGGCAATTCATGGAATAAAGTTGAAACATCTTTAACTGATAATTATTTAAAATCTATTGACCTTAGAGAAAACGGATATGGATTGGTTGTAGGTGGAAACGGTACAATACTCTGGTCTACTAACTACGGTAATTCATGGGAAAGAATTGAAACAAAATTGACAACTGGATTTCAGAAAGTAAAATACATCTCAGACGATCATGCTATGATTATTGGCAACTTAGGTACAATTTTAGTCTCTAGGGATAAAGGTGAAAATTGGAATCTTGTCGAATCTCAAATATCTTCTAATATGAATTGCCTATCGATTAGTCCTCTGGGACAAATTTTTATTGCTGGTGTAAAAGGAATGATGTTCAAAATTCAATAGGATATTCCTTGGATAAATTTGTAATAAATGGTGGTAAAAAACTAAGTGGTACTGTTGAAGTAAGCGGTGCAAAAAATTCAGCTTTAGCTCTAATGCCTGCAACACTACTGAATTCTGGAACTAATATTATTACAAATACCCCAGAAGTAAGTGATATCTATACAATGATTAAATTACTTAATCATTTAGGTGTAAAAACAGTATTTAATAATCATATCTTAACTTTAGATACCAATCAAATTATAAATCAAATTGCACCCTATGAACATGTAAAAAAAATGAGGGCTTCTGTTTATGTTCTCGGACCTTTACTAGCTCGTTATGGATATGCAAAGGTATCAATGCCAGGGGGTTGTGCTTGGGGACCAAGACCAATCAATCTTCATTTAGAAGCTATGAAGAAGTTAGGAGCGGAAATTCAGCTTGAAGAAGGGTATATAATTGCTAGATCTAATAGATTACAAGGGGCAAAAATTCATTTTGATATTTCATCTGTTGGGGCAACAGGTAATGCATTGATGGCAGCTTCACTTGCAAAAGGTACAACTTTAATAACCAATGCCTCTATTGAACCTGAGATCACTTTATTAGCAGAGTATATACAATCAATGGGAGCAAAAATTTCTGGTATTGGCTCTACTACAATAGAAATTGAAGGATCGGATAAATTAGACTCGTCTGAAGTTGAAAATATTTCTGATAGAATTGAAGCTGGGACACTGTTAACGGCTGCAGCTATAACTCATAGTATAATAACACTAAAATATAAAAATTTTGAAAATATAGAATCGGTAGTATCTAAATTAGAAGAAAGCGGAACTAAATTATTAATTAATAATAATTTAATAAAAATAGATGCGGAAAATTTCACTACTAGAGGTGTTGATGTAACTACATCAGTTTATCCAGGTTTCCCTACTGACATGCAAGCACAATGGACTTCATATATGTCTCTTGCTGATGGTGCTTCTACTACTACTGATAATATATATCATGATAGGTTTAATCATGTGCCCGAATTAAATAGATTGGGAGCAAATATTGAAGTCATTAATAATAGTGCTGTTATTAAAGGAGTAAAATCATTAAAAGGTGCTAAGGTTATGTCCACTGATTTAAGAGCCAGTGCATCTCTAGTGATAGCAGGTTTAGCTGCATCTGGCACTACAGAGGTTCTAAGAGTATATCACCTTGATAGAGGGTACCAAAGAATTGAAGAAAAGCTTAGATCATTAGGGGCAGATATAGAACGTGTCTCAACGTCGGAATTTTAATTTGCATATTTTACATGAAGTATTTCATTTAAAAATCTCTAAAGTTCTAATTTTAATCCTCATTAGTACTAATCTTATTTTAACATTTTTACCACTTACTAACTCTCTAGGTTATGAATTTTCTGTAGTTAATGGAATTCTTTTATTTATCCTTAGCGGATTACAGATAATTAATGTAAAAAGGGAAAATTTTGTAATCAGTGTTACAGATTTGTTATTTAAGAATAAATGGTTTGTTTCAATTTCAATAATTATTCCATTTATAATTGGATTTTTATCAAGTATCCTGAATTCTAATTGCCCAATCAAAGGTGGTATTTTTTTCTATTTGATTATTTCAATACCTTCTTTCTTTTTCGGAGGTGTGCTAGGAAATTTTTGTTCAAACTTATCAAGAAAATATTCTTATTATTTTTTCGTAATAATTTTCATTGGATTAATAATTACTCCATTAATAGAGTTCTTCTTTAATCCACAAATCTATTTTTATAATCCAATATTTGGTTATTTCCCCGGTACTATTTACGATGAAGATTTGTCGGTTGATCGTATTTTATTAGTGTACAGAATATTTAATTTAAGCTTTTTCATTTTAGTCTATTACTTCTCAAATATCATCATAAATAAAAGTCACATTCAAAAAATTCTAACTGTATTAACACTACTATTAGTAGCCTTTTCTTTTTCGGTATTGAAACCAAAATTATTCTTTGCAACTGATAAAGATCGTATTGAAAAAGAACTTACTGCAAAAATAATTACAAATAATTTCCAAATTCATTTACCTGATTCACTTCTAGGAGAAATAAACAGCGAGTTTAATGCACTTCTTCATGAATTCTACTTAGATCAAATTAAAACTCAACTTAAACTATCATTTAATAATAAAATTGATTCGTATTTATTCCCTGGTAAAGAAAGTAAAAGAGAATTATTAGGTTCAGGAAATGCTGATGTAGCGAAACCATGGTTGAATCAAATCTATTTGAATTACTATAATTATGGTGGCACCCTAAAACATGAACTTGTTCATGTATTAGCTGGAGTATTTGGGTCAACACCTTTTAAAGTTTCAGCAGGCTTCAATCCGGCCATGATTGAAGGACTCGCAATGTCAATTGAAAATGATTACGATGAATATCCGATCCATTACATGGCCAAACTTGCATTTGTTTCTGGTTATAAATATCCAATTGAAAAACTGTTTAGCGGTTTTAATTTTTTCACTCAGACCTCATCTATCTCTTACATTTATGCCGGATCATTTCTAAAATATCTTGAGGATAAGTTTGGCATATCAAAAATTAAATATTTATATGAAGAAAATAATTTTCAAAAAGTGTATGGCAAAAATCTAAGTGAATTGGCGAAAGTTTACGAATTATTTCTAAAAAATTATCCAATTGAATTCAATAAGAACAAAGCTCAACTTTATTTCGGTGGTGTAAGTATATTTAAAAAATATTGTCCGCGAATGGCTGCAACCGACATAAAAAATGCATGGTCGTTATTTAAAAATACAAAATATTCGGAAGCTCTAGATCTATTTCGAGACGTATACAATTATTCAAATTCTTACCAGTCGTTACTAGGGATCGTTTCATCTTACTCAGTTGAGAAAAAATATCCAGAAGCTGTGGAGTTTTTGAGCAGTCAAATAGCTAATTTTAAAACAAGTCAATTTTATTTTAATTTTGAACTGATATTAGGGGACTTGCTGATCCAAACGAATCAGTCAGCTAAAGCAATTTCTAAATACGATTCGTTGCTCGTTCAAAATCCCCACATAAATTTTACAAATGAAGTGTTGATTAGAAAATCTATTTTAGAAGAGGGGACAGATTCCTTAAAGAATTATTTGAATTATAATAAGAAACAAAAGTTTCAAAAAATATTATCTCTTAATTTGAAAGGAGTAAAATATTTTTCAATTAAATCTCTGATAAATCTTTCAACTGGAGAGAACTCTGTCCTAAATGATTTTTTTACTCAACTAAAGGGAAGCATCAAAGTTCGGGACTTCTCATCAAGTTATGCTGCATTGGAGATTTCTAAGTATGCATTAAGAAATCTAGATTATGAAACAGCACAGTATTTTGCGGTGAGATCATTGGATTATAAGAAAGATGATAATAGTAATTATTCATTTATAGAAAACCTAAGAATGGTTAATTGGTTTAAGAATAACCATGAAGGAATAGAAGTAACTTACTCAAAGTGATGTAATGGACTTTAAAACAGTATTAAATAAATATAAGTATCTAAAAATTGCATCTTCGCTCGCTGATAAAAGAAATGAAGAGCTTTATCTCGTGGGTGGATTTGTTCGCGACATAATTTTAAAACGGAACAAAAATGAAATGGATTTTCTTGTTGTCGGTGATGGAATTAATTTTGCCGAGCAATTAGCAAATGATCTGGGAATAAAAGAAGTCTCTATCTATAAAAACTTCGGAACCGCTCATTTCAACTATCAAGAAATGGCGCTTGAATTTGTTGGTGCTCGCAAAGAATCTTATAAACGCGACAGCCGTAATCCAAAAGTAGAAAAAGGTACACTTGATGATGATCTAAATCGTCGTGATTTTACAATCAATAGTTTAGCTGTTTCCTTAAATGAAAAAACATTTGGTAAGCTGATAGACAAATTTGACGGATTAAAAGACATTGAAAAAAAATTAATTAGAACACCACTTGAAGCTGAAAAAACTTTTGATGACGATCCGCTTCGTATAATGCGGGCATTTCGGTTTGCTGCACAACTCAATTTTCACGTTGATGAATCAGTCTTAAAAGCTGCAAGTCTTATGGCCGAAAGACTTAAAATTGTTTCTGTAGAAAGAATAACAGATGAATTAATAAAAATACTTGCTACTGATAAACCTTCGGTCGGTTTAATATTATTATTTGAAAGCGGAATCTTAAAAGTAATTTTTCCAGAACTGCATAATCTTGCTGGGGTAGAGCAGAGAAATGATTTTCATCATAAAGATGTTTTTTACCACACATGTATAGTAGTAGATAATGTTGCTTTGGTTAGTGATAACTTATGGCTGCGCTTTGCTGCTTTAGTACATGATATTGCAAAACCTCCAACTAAAAAATTTGTTGAAGGTATCGGTTGGACTTATCACGGACATGAAGAACTTGGCGCAAGAATGATGAAATCTATTTTTGAAAGGATGAAACTTCCACTTACAAAATTAGATTATATAGAAAAATTAATTCGCTTACATTTGAGACCAATTGCCTTGGTTGATGAAGAAGTAACTGACTCAGCAATTAGAAGAATGATAGTAACCGCCGATGAAGACTTAGATGATTTAATTACACTTTGCCGTGCTGATATTACAAGTAAAAATCCAAATAAAGTGTCTAAGTATCTTGAGAATTATGAAATTGTTATGCAAAAAGTTAAAGATGTTAGAGAAAGAGATAAATTACGTGCGTTTCAGTCTCCGGTTAGAGGAGAAGAAATCATGAAACTCTGTAACATTCCGCCTTCAAAACTTGTTGGGGATATAAAGACTGCAATCGAGGAAGCAATTCTTGATGGTAAAATAGGAAACAATTATGAAGAGGCTTATGCTTACTTTTTATCAATAAAAGATGAATATCTTAAAAATAAAAAGTAAACATCTTCTTATCTTTAAAATGTAACTTTTACAGCACTTATCTCGTCATAATACTTAAGTAAGTAAATCTTAATTGTTCTCAAAAGGAGAGACTAATGAAAAGATATTTTATTTTGTTTATAGTTTTGTTGATGGCATTACCGTTATATGCTCAGAAAAAACTAACCTTAGATGAAGCAATTTCAATTGCTCTTCAAAAAAATACTATGCTCATAAAATCTAAGAATAATCTTGTGTCTAGCGAATCACAGTTAAAGAATGCATATGGTGAATTATTACCAAGTCTTGGAGCCTCTGCAGGATGGAACTGGCAAAGAACGGAAGATAAAGGCGGAGTTCAAAGAGATTTCTTCGGTAATACTACAAATATCCCGGCATCAACTGCTGAAAATAGAAGTTATAGTGTTGGGGTTGGCGGTAATGTTATGCTTTTTAATGGGCTGGCTAACTATGCTACAATTTCCGAGAGAAAAGATAATTTGAAAGCAAGCGAGTATAACATTGCAAAAATAAAACAGAATATTGTATATACTACAACAGATTATTTTTACATAGTGTTGAATGCTGAAGAATTATTGGCTGTTAGAGAAGAAAATGTTAAGTATTTCCAAAGGCTTTACGAGACAGTTCAAGAAAGAAATCGTTTAGGATCAGTTACTCTTGCTGATGTTTATTCAGCCCAAGTTCAGTTAGGAAGTGCAGAACTTTTATTTATTCAAACTCAGAACATTTACGAATCATCGAAAGCTTCATTGTTAAATTACCTTTCATTAAATGTACTAGAAGATTATGCTCTTGTTGATCCGTTTATAAATAAAAAAGCTTTAGATACTGATACCTATATGAAAGATTTTGAAGATGTACAAGCTATGGTAAATGCAGCCTTAGATAATCGTTTTGATTATAAAAGTCAGCAATTAAATTTAAGTGCTGCAGAAAGCGGAGTTACAATTGCAAAGAGTGGATTGTTCCCTTCATTGAGCGGAAGTTATGGGTACGGTACTAGTGCAGTTACAACCGGTGATCTCTTCAATAGAAAAGTTCTGAATGTAAGTCTTTCATTAAACATTCCTATTTTTTCAAATTTTAGTACTGAATCTCAAATACAATTTGCAAAAGTCAGCGCTATGAATGCTCAGGAAGATCTTCTCGCTTTAGAGAGACAAATTAAAATTGAAATCAAACAAACATATTTGGATTTAGTTGCTGCTAAAAAAAGTTTAGATGTTGCACTAAAGAGTGTTTCTGCTGCAGAAGAGACTAGAAAAATTAATCAAGAAAGATATAACCTTGGTTCTGCAACTTTACTTGATGTTCTTCAAGCAAGCAGGGATTATCAAGATGCGCTGCGAAATAAAATTAATGCTGGATATGATTTTTACCGCCAGCGTGATAAGCTAAACAATGCTATCGGTAGATTAGATTTTTCAAAATATGAATAAATTTATATTAAGGAGTTAATTACAATGGCTAACGGAAAAAAATCAAAAAAGAAACTTTTCATTTTTGGAGGATTGGGACTTTTGCTTCTTGTTGTGCTTCTGCTTGTAGTCTTTAGCGGTAACAAAGAAGAAATTGTATCAGTCCAAACAGAAAAAGTTGAGAAGAGAAATGTAACTCAAGTTGTTTCTGCTACCGGCAAAATAAATCCGGTTTATCAAGTTAAGATAAGTGCAGAGGCAACCGGAGAAATTGTTGATCTGCCTGTTCGGGAGGGAGATGTTGTTAGAAAAGGGCAGCTACTTTTAAGAATAAAGCCTGATAATTATGAAGCACAACGTAACATGGCTGCAGCACGACTTGATCAAGCCAAGTCTTCATTGAGTTCAACAAAAGCACAGCTTGATAAAGTTGAATCCGATTATAAAAGAATTCAAGGATTAGCTCAGAAAAAATTGTCAAGCGATTCCGAACTTGAAGCTGCTAAATCAACTTACCTGCAAACACTAAGTAATTACGAATCTTCAAAATCAGGTGTAACCCAGGCAGAAGCTTCTTTGAAAGATGCTGTTACAAATCTTAATAAAACAATTGTTTATTCCCCAATTAATGGAACGATAAGCAAACGAAATATTGATCTAAGCGAAAGAGTTTTAGGAAGCGGATTCAGTCCGGGTACTGAAATGCTAACAGTAGCTGATCTAAGTAAAATGGAAGCAACTGTTAACGTAGATGAAAATGATGTTGTTCTAATTTCCGTTGGTGACACAGCAAAAGTACATGTTGATGCATTTTCAGATAAAACATTTAAAGGTGTTGTAACTCAAATTGGGAACAGTGCTGTTACTAAAGGTCTCGGAACTCAGGACGAAGTTGTAAATTTTGAAGTTAAGGTACTTATTGTAAATGCGGGAAATAGTATTAGACCTGGAATGTCTTGCGATGCAGATATTGAAACAGAGAAAAAACAAAATGTATTCACGGTACCTATACAAAGTGTTACTGCAAGAATTGATAAACCAAATACCGAAGCACCACAGGCAGCACAATCTGATAATGAAGTAAAAGCTAAAAAAGAGAGAAGCAATAAACCTAAAGAAGTTGTTTTTGTAATAAAAGAAAATAAAGCCAAGATGATTGAGGTTAAAACCGGAATCAGTGATGATACTTATATTGAAATTATAAGCGGCTTAAAAGGTGATGAAGATATCGTCAGCGGTCCTTACCGTGCCATCTCAAAAGAATTGGAAGAAGGATCAAAAGTATCTATGCAATCTAAACGTAAAGGAACCGAGAAAAAGTAAATCAATTAAAGAACGGAACAAAAATGAATATTATAAATATTGAACACATAGCTAAAATATATCAGGTGGGTAGTGAAGAAGTTCATGCGCTTAGAGATGTTTCGCTGAAGATTGATAAAAATGAATATGTCGCAATAATGGGACCTTCCGGATCCGGTAAATCAACATTAATGAACATGCTTGGCTGCTTGGATACACCTACAAAAGGTATCTATGATTTCAAAGGAAATAATGTTAGTCAGATGAATGATAATGAACTTGCTACAATTAGAAACAAAGAGATTGGATTTGTATTTCAAACATTCAATTTATTAGCAAGATCGAATGCCTTACACAACGTTGAGCTTCCTTTGATCTATGCTGGAGTTTCATCATCCGAAAGAAAAGAACGCGCACGGCTCGCACTAGAGCAGGTAGGCTTATCCGACCGTATACATCACAAACCAAATGAACTTTCGGGTGGACAAAGACAACGTGTTTCGATTGCCCGTGCATTAGTAACAAAACCTTCAATCATTCTTGCAGACGAACCAACCGGAAACCTCGATACTAAAACTGGCGAAGACATTATGGCGCTCTTCAACGATATCTATGAATTAGGAAACACAATAATTCTAGTGACACACGAAGAATATATTGCAGAGCATGCAGCTAGAATAATCAGATTAAGAGATGGACTGATTGAAAAAGACGAAATGGTAACAAAGAGATATGTCCCTAAGAAAAACGGGGCTTCAAAAGTATAAAGGAATTTAAAATGAACAATTTTTTATTTGAACTGAAAGAGGGATTATTAATATCTCTGAGAGCAATTAGAGCTAACAAAGTTCGAGCGATCTTAACTACACTCGGAATTGTTATCGGAATTGCTTCCGTTGTTCTTATGTCCACAGCGATTAAAGGAATTGATAATGCATTTCAGAAGGGAGTTGCCTCTCTCGGTTCAGATAATTTATACATTGATAAATGGGAATGGTTTAACAATGATATTCCCTGGTGGGAAATGAGGAATCGCCGTAATCTTTCTTTGGACGAATATAACAAGTATAAAGACTTAGCTAAGTTACCAACAGCTACAGCCCCAACTGTATGGAGTAATCAAACAATTAAATACAGAGAAAGAAGTGTTGAGTTTATTATTCTTCAAGGTACAAATGAAGAGTATATCAAAACAACAAATCTATCTTTTAGCGAAGGAAGATTTTTTAATGAAATAGAAAGTAACGGCGGAAGAGAAGTTGTTGTTCTGGGAAGTGAAGTTGCTAAAAAACTATTTCCAAGAGGCGGTGCATTAGATCAAACTGTAAAAATCAAAGGCCATAAATTTAAAGTTGTGGGTGTACTTTCTGAACAAGGAAGTTGGGTAATGGGAAATTTTAATCCAGATAACCAAGCATTTCTTCCTATCCAAAATGTTTTCAAGTATTTCCAAAGTGAAAATTTAAGGAGCGTAACTTTTAATGTACGTGCAGCAAATAGTACCATGGTTGAAGCTGTTAAAGAAGAAGCTGTTGGAATCATGAGAAGAGTCCGCGGATTAAAATATAATGAGATGAATGATTTCTCAATTAATCAGCAAGAAGCATTATTAAAAACAATCAATCAAACAGTTGGTGTAATTCAGATCGCCGGATTATTTATTACCGGATTATCATTGTTTGTTGGTGCAATCGGAATTATGAATATAATGTTTGTTTCTGTGAAAGAAAGAACTAGAGAAATAGGAATCAGAAAAGCTATCGGTGCGAAAAGAAGAACAATTCTTGGTCAGTTTATTTCGGAATCTGCAATTATTTGTTTGATCGGAGGAATGATCGGTTTGGTTATTGCAATAATACTGAGTCTAGTCATTAATCAATTTCTTCCTACATCAGTCCAAGCGGATGCATTTATTCTTGCAATCGTAATTTCA
>Ga0082335_1008496_pt1 | contig 11632 bp, 14 predicted proteins | sample Subgrocontami58m_FD_72375 | JGI IMG/M metagenome (GOLD analysis project Ga0082335, IMG submission 72375) | Subsurface groundwater microbial communities from S. Glens Falls, New York, USA - GMW37 contaminated, 5.8 m (SPADES assembly) (version 2) ...
AAAGGGGTTGGAAGTGCTCCGCAGGACGGGGGGATTGGGGGGGGTCCCCCCATCTTTTCTCTCCCCACGCAGGGTGGGGTTGAGCATACTTTGAACCCCCTTCCAAAAGGGTTGGAAGTCGCTACACATGAAAGAACCTGTTGTGAGGGCAGGAGACTATGAGACAGAAATACATTTATGGCGTTGTTCAGGGCGACCAGAAGGCACTCTTCAAAATCCCTGGACTTGGGGGTTCCCCGGTGTACGCCTCAGCCCAGGATGGACTGGCCTGTTTCTTGAGTGATTATTCTGGCCGTGAATTTGGGGCCTTCTCCAAGGAAGAGCTGGTCCGCTCTCTTTTCATTCACCAGGCGGTGGTGGAAAAGATCATGCAGGAGCACACGGTACTGCCGTTGAAGTTCGGTACCCTGATGGCTGGCGAGGAAGAAGTGCTTAGCTTTCTATCTCAAGGCCATCACCTGCTCGTCGGAGCTTTGGCGAGGCTCCACAATATGGTAGAGGTTGAGGTAGCGGCTACCTGGGATGCGAACCAGGTCTTACGAGAGCTGGCTGGCCAGGAGGACATAGCCCGTGCCAGGACCGCAATGTCGACCATGCCCCCAGGAAAAGCACTCCAACATCAGATCCGCTTTGGGCAGATGCTGAAGGACGCCATGGACCGGCGCCGTGATAGCTATCAGGAACAGATGTTGGCCTTCCTGAAGCCCCTGGCCCTGGAAGTACAGGACAACGTCTTGGTCTCCGATCAGATGGTGATGAACGTGGCCTTCCTGCTAAACAAAGCCCGGCAACAAGAGTTTGATGAACGTGTCAGCCATCTTAATGATCTCTTTCTGGATCGGATCAACTTCCGCATCATCGGGCCTTTGCCTCCTTACAGCTTCGCTACCGTGGAGGTAGGCCGACCCGATTGGGAAAAGGTTGAATCAGCCAGACAGTTCCTTCACCTTGGCAAATCCGTATCCGAGCCCCAAATTAGAAAAGCGTACCGGCATCTGGCAGCCGAGATCCACCCGGACCTGAACCCGGGAAATGGAGTAAGCGCTGAGCGTTGGGCAAAGCTAAGGCAAGCATCGGAAACACTCCTTGCTTATTGCCGAGGACTAGCATCGTTGGAACCGGCAGGGGGAAGCTTTTCCATAAACAGGGGGCAAGGGGAGAGCGCTCTGCTCATCAAGATAAACCGAACGGGCCGTGAGGAGGTCGAGGAATCGCGTTTCGGAGGCGGGGTAGGTCACGCCGGATATGCAGGATCTTATGTCTCAACTGCAGCCAGCTAAATACATCTACTGCATCATCCCCTGCCAGGAGGAGCGAACCTTCGACGTTGTATCCATTGGGGGCTCCGCTAGTACAGTGCACACGATAGTGTGGGAGAGCCTGGCGGTAATCGCCAGTGACTCAGCAAATGTCAGATACGAGAGTACCCGGAGCAACATGATGGCCCATCAGAAGGTCTTGGAGAAGGTCATGCAGGAGTACACGTTGCTCCCGGTCAGGTTCGGCACCATTGCCAATTCCACTTGCCCTATCGAGAACATCCAGAAGCTATTGTCCAGTCGGTTTCAGGAGTTCAGCCAACTGCTCCAGGAGATGCAAGGTAAGGTGGAGATGGGCTTAAAAGCATTCTGGCGGGACGAAAAGGCCGTCTTCACCGAAATTATGGCAGAGAATCCCGAGATAAGAAGACTTCGAGACCGGCTTGCGAGGAAACCGGCCGAGATAGTCCGCTTTGAGGGTGTTCCCCTGGGGAAGATGGTCAAGGAGGCGCTGGATCACAAGAGGAGCCAGGAGGCCGGCGAGATACTGGTTCCTCTTCGCCCGCTAGCGGAACAAGTACGTGAAAACGTCGCCTTGGCCGACAGGATCGTATTGAACGCCGCCTTCTTGATTGATGCGGATCGTAGTTCTGAACTCGACCACGCCGTGGAAGAGCTAGACAGGGAGCACGGCGACCGGCTCGTCTTTAAGTATGTGGGTCCCACACCCCCCTACAATTTCGTAGACATCGTTGTGAGCTGGGAATAGATGAGAGCCACGGGCGGCCCCGCCGGGGAGCCCCTCGTTCAGAATCTCAACGGGCCGGAACGGCCGCGTGGAAGATGAGGAAGGGAGATCGCGATGATTGGCCCGCTCGACCTGTTAACGGCTCCAGTCCTGGGGCCAATACAGATGGTCCAATGGCTTGCCATGAAGCTCATCGAGGTAGCTGAGGGGGAGATGTATGATCCGGACCGGCTTAAGGGAGAGCTGCTGGAGCTTCAGGTGCGGTACGATATGGGCGAGGTGCCTGATCAGGAGTATATGGAGCTCGAAGAGGCGTTGCTGAAACGGATGAATGCCATCCGGGAGACCGGAGAGTAAGGGGCTACATGAATCGAGGCAAAAACTTGCCTGAGCGGGGATCCGAGGCTGAGCGGTCTGGTAGGGGCGGGGTTGAAACCCGCCCCTACACAGGCACACCTTGCGTCCACAGTTACAAAATCAACCTCGGTTGATTTAGCGGGCCCCCTGTCCATGCTACGGGCGACACGGATGAACCGAAAAGGAGGAACGGCAATGACACTGGTAGAACTGACCGAGCAGGCCAGGGAGCAACTGGCCCGGGTGACCGGGCTCAAGCCGGTACTGGTAAGTGCTATGTTCAAGGACGATCAGGGTTGGCACGTTTTCGTGGACATGCTGGAGATGAGACGAATACCTGACAGTACGGATATATTGGGATACTACGAAGTTCTGTTGAACGAGGATGGCGGCATGGTGAATTTCCGGCGCAAGCGTAGCCACCTGCGAGGAGAGCGCATCGAAGAAGAAGATTGTGGAAATTAGAACGCGTCCGTTCGGCGGTGAACGGACCAGGAGAGGGTGACCTATGGCTTTACAAGCAGAGAGGAATGGCGCTGGAACCCTGGCAGACGTGATAGACAGGATCCTCGACAAAGGGATCGTCATAAACGCGGACATCGCTATCTCCGTGGTAGGGATAGAGATGCTTGGGATCAAGATCAGGGCCGCGCTGGCCTCCTTCGAGACGGCAGCCAGATACGGACTGGAGTTTCCCTCGGGGGCTCGCTTGGAGGGACCGGCCTGGCAGGAAGCCACGCTGGTAAAAGAGGTGTGCCCCCAGTGCATGAAGCGGGTGCCGGTGCAAGAGCTAATTGCCGCCAGTTGCCCCTGGTGCGGATGGGTAAGCGCTAAAGCGAAACTAGTCAGCCCTGTGCTCATTGGGTAATCTTTTGGAGCAGAGCTTATTATATCCCTTTGGGGGGCCACCGAGAGCCAAAACACATCCGGGAAGTGGCACAGGCGTCCCGCCTGTGCACACAGGCCAGGGGCCTGTGCCACCGGATGTAGACCATTTTGACAGGAGCTTTTCATGTCCCTTTGGGGCGCCACCGCTGACGGAAAAGGTCTTCCTGGGAGCGCCGGCGTCTCGCCGGCAGCGGCCGGGCCGGCAGGATGCCAGCGCTCCCAGCAGACGGCTCCTCAGAGCTATTTTCACAGCCATAGGGGGAACAAATGAAGAAGCCGGCAGGCCGGGGGGTCTGGGGGGCCGGCCCCCCCCAATCCCATTGCAGTACAGCCATAGGGGGAACAAATGAAGAAAGAGAAAAAGGATAAAGAAGGCTTTGACATTTCCGAAACCGTTGGAGGAACCCTCAATCTCTTCGGCCTGAAGCTGGACCTGGGCAAGTTGTTATCCTCTTCTGAGGATGCCACAAGCCAGCTTGAAGGCCTGCGGCAGCGGCTACAAGACCTTGGCGGGAAAGAGGTGCTAAGCCATGAAGAGTGGAAACGGGGCGCCGCCTCGGTCAGCGGGCATGTAAGGATTCGCGACCTATCCGGTGAAAGGGAATATCACATTGGCACTAGCACCGGACGCCGCCCGCGAGCTAAGCCGGAGAAGCCAGCCGAGCCGCCGGAGACAGTCGAGCCGCCCCTTGACGTTTTCGATGAAGCACAAGGCCTAACCATCGTGGCTGACGTGCCCGGAATAAGCCTTGAAGACCTGGGCATAGAGATCAAAGACCGCGTGCTCTCCATATCCACCCGGCCCGCCGCCCGCCGCGCCTATGAGAAGACCGTGACGCTGCCAGCGGATGTGGACGTGGAGAGTCTGGAGGCTAACTGCCGCAACGGTGTCCTGGAAATCCGGCTCATGAAAAAGAAAAGCCATGCTCATTGACCTGGACGAAAAGGACCTCAAACATGGCCTGCTAGGGCTGGTCATCGCCTTGGTTGAGATAATAAAAGAGGCCCTCAAGCTACAGGCTATAAAGCGGATGGAAGGAAGCAGCCTAACGGAAGCAGAAGTCGACAGGCTGGGAGAAGCCCTCATGGACCTGGATACCGCCATCGAAAAAATGAAGGCAGACCTGGGCGTCGCGGAGTCGGTCAAGGCGGTCAGAGACGGCCTGGATGACGTGGTGAACGGGGTCATCGACAGCATACTGAGCCCAAATGGATGGTTGGAGAGCCGCCAGAGCAGGGGGTCCGAGATATTCGCATAAGCAGTTCTTTGGAAAGACCTGTCATTCTGAGCCGGAGCGGGGCCGCATCCCAAGTTACCCGAGCCTCCCAGCAGCGGAGGCGAAGAATCTCTTTGCTCCGAGTGGCGCGTAGACCGTGGAGACACCGAGATTCTTCGCTATCGCTCAGAATGACAGAGAGGAAGAGCGCTCAGAAGGACATTGGAAAGGCTCAGAATGACGGAGAGGAAGAGCGCTCAGAAGGACATTGGAAAGGCTCAGAATGACATCTCGAAAGACCACTATGGCGGGGCACCAGTCCTGGCAAAGGAGCCAAACATGGTAGAGAGCGCCGGCATTGAAAGCAACTACCTGTATTGTGTAGCCCATGCGGGCGAACACCATAGTCTGGGATTGATCGGCTTGGACGGCCGCGAGGTCTATACCATCCCGTACCTGGACATTTGCGCGGTGGTCCATGATTGCCCCGCCGAGCCATATAAGTCCCATAACCGGAAGAAGCTGGAGGAGTGGGTGACGACCCACCAATTGGTCGTCGACACTGCCTGGAACAGGTGGGGTGCGGTCCTCCCCTCTGGTTTCTCCACCATATTGCAGGGGGCGCCAGGCACAGACGCGGCCCAGTGCGTAGTCTCGTGGTTGAAACGGGACTATCCACGGCTCGCGGCAAAGATCAACGCGGTGCAAGAGAAGGCTGAGTATGGGGTGCAAATCTTCTGGGATCCCAAGATTATCGCGAAGAGCATGGCCGCAGCCAGCCTGGAAATCCGATTGTTGGAAGAGGGGATCCGCTCCAAATCAAGGGGTTTGGCCTACATGTACCGCCAGAAGCTGGAGAATCTCCTGAAGAAGGAAATGGAGGCCCAGGCAGACCAATACTTCAAGCAATGCTATGGGCGAATCAGGAAGCATGTAGATGACGTACGTGTTGAAAAGGTCAAGAAGCAAGAGGCTGACCTCCAGATGATCCTGAACCTTTCCTGCCTGGTACCGCAGGATATGTACCTGGAGTTGGGGGAGGAGCTTGACGGAATAAACCATATGGAGGGCCTGTCTGTCCGGTTTACCGGGCCCTGGCCCCCCTACAGTTTCGTGGGATGACGTAGAGCACCAGTGGAAGCAATCCGAAGCCATTCCTCCACGATAGTTGATTTGTTGGACCGGGCCCTAGACAAGGGACTGGTGATCAACGCCGATATCATCATCTCCGTGGCCGGTATTCCCCTGATCGGCGTTAACCTGAGAGCTGCGCTGGCGGGGATGGAGACGATGTTAGAGTACGGAATGATGAGGGATTGGGACGAGCACATTCGGGCCTTGGATCATGAAAAGAGGGGTCGGGAAAAGATATGAGCATAGCACTAGGGATAGACCTGGGAACCACCTACACGGTCGCGGCGATCGTGAAAGACGGCCGGCCCGTGGTGATACCCAACGCCGAGGGCCAGCGGCTAACACCGTCCGTGGTCGCTTTTGACGGGAACGGAAACCCTGTGGTAGGCGAACAGGCGAAGAAGTTAGCCCGGGCCAACCCCGGAAATGCCATCTACTCCGTCAAGCGGCGCATGGGGACCGACAGCAGAATACGGGTAGGAGCACGCGATATTACCCCTGAGGAAATATCCAGCCTCATCCTGTCAAAGGTCAAAGCGGACGCGGAAGCTTGGTTAGGAGACCGGGTGCAACAGGCGGTAATTACCGTGCCAGCCTACTTCAACGATCACCAGCGTCAGGCCACCAAGAAGGCCGGCCGCCTGGCGGGTTTGGACGTTATCCGCATAGTGAATGAACCTACGGCCGCGGCTTTGGCGTACGGTCTTGAGCGGGAGGATGCCCACACCGTTCTGGTATGGGACCTGGGCGGTGGAACCTTTGATGTCTCGATTCTGGAACTGGGGGAGGGGATTTTCGAGGTCAGAGCAGTGAGCGGGAACACGTGGCTGGGTGGAGACGACTTCGACCAGAGGTTGGTCACATACCTGGCTCTTGAATATTGGGCTCATCATCAAGTAGAAGTCCCGCCTAACGATAAGATAGCCTGGGAATGGCTTAGGAACGAAGCGGAGCGAGTGAAGATCGAGCTCTCCACAGCTACGGTGGCTCAAGCCCGCCTGCCGCAAGTTGACGGCCATAGGACCGTTCTCGGGGCATTAGAGACAACCGTCACGAGGGATAGCTTCGAGACGCTGACGGCTGACCTGGTAGCGCAGCTAGTTCCCCCTACCCGCCAGGCCCTAGCCGACGCTGGGTTGGAGGCAGAGGAACTTGATCGGGTGATCCTGGTAGGAGGCTCCACCAGGGTCCCCGCGGTCAGGCAAAAGGCCCTCGAACTGCTGGGGAAGGAGCCCTATCGGTACATCGACCCAGACGAAGTCGTTGCTATGGGAGCAGCTATCCAGGCGGGCGTCTTGACTGGCGCGGTCAAAAAAGTCGTGCTGTTTGATGTGACGCCCCTTTCCCTGGGCATCGAGAGCAGGGGAGGCATCTTCGCCCGAATTATCCCCCGGAACACGCCCCTTCCGGCTTCCGAAGCGCGGATTTTCACCACTGCGGAGGACGGCGCCACGTCCGTGGAAATCCACGTCCTTCAGGGCGAAAGGGAAATGGCTGCATACAACATCTCCTTAGGCCAATTTCAACTGAGCGGCATCCCGCCACTCCCCGCTGGAACACCCAGGCTAGAAGTTGCTTTCGAAGTGGACGTGGATGGAATTGTTCACGTTTCCGCGACGGACATCCTGGGCGGGAACGTGGGAAACGTGAAGCTGGTCTCCTCCAAGGCCCTACATCCCGAAGAGATGGAGCGAATGGTCAGCGACGCAGCGTCCCACGCGGAGGAAGACTCTAGCTATATTGAAGAGGTCCGGGTATTGGCGTCGGCCGGTCGCGCCTGATCCTGCCTGGCTGTTCAAGACGTTCAACCTCACCCTGCCGGCCTCGACTCGCGCCCGGAAAACGACACAAGACCTAAATGGGCCGAGGGTATTGACAGATGATGCACTATATGTTATATCATCTGTGAAAAGAGTTGAGGCTATGACAATTGGCAACGTCACGGATAAGAAGGTCAGAAGGCTGCGGGAGAGGCTCGACCTTTCGCAGGAGCGGTTCGCCCATCTTCTCGGCGTCTCCCTTCAGACTGTCAGGCGGTGGGAGGCCGGTGTTAGCAAGCCCCTGCCAATAATCAGCTTGCGGTTAAGCGAGCTGGAGCGGGAATCGAGGGGCCTTGGGATGCCAACCGAGGATTCCCCCCTGGCTGCGGGCAGAGAGACAGTGACACCTGCGGAACCAGCGAAAAAGGCGGACTTTGGATTGGGGGGACTCTTCAAGGGGATTGGCAGCCTTCTGGACCTGGTGTCCAAGATGGCTGAAGAGGGGCAAGGCGAGACCCGCTACGGAGAGGCGGAGGCCCTGGGGGGTAGAGCGAAAGCCGTCTACGGCATCAGCATTAGGCTGGGACTGGGCGGGGAGCCGGTTATCGAGCAATTTGGCAATATTAAAGCCACGGAGACTGGAACGGAGGTAGCGGAAGTCCGGGAGCCGCTGGTGGACGTTATCGATGAGGGGGACCGGCTGGTGGTGATCGCCGAGCTTCCCGGGGTGGAGGACGCTGATATTCAGGTGGACATAAAAGATGACATCCTTTTCCTGAGTGCTACGGGAAATCATCGCAGCTACAGCAAGGAGGTCCTGCTTCCTGTGCCGGTGGAGGCGGCCGCCCTGGAAAAATCTTACAGGAATGGGATAATGGAGTTGAGGCTGGTCAAGCGAGCGTAGGGCCTGCTCGTGAACTCCGAACGGACAGCGCATGGAGGTTAGGACTTTTCTCTTTGAAGAAGATTGGTTATCTGAATGGAGGCAATAAGGCATGAGCATCGTTATTCCTGATGATATTCTCCAAGCGGCACGGATGACGGCTGAGGAGTTACGACAAGAGCTCGCTATCCTTCTCTTTCAGAAAGAGAAGCTGACGCTGGAACAAGCCAGCCGTTTCGCCATGATGGGCCGGGTCGACTGTGATCGTCATTATGCCAGGGTGTTGCAGTTAGCGGAGGAATAAGCATGACGCAAGCACCACCAACTACGACCCTAACCCTCCGTGTATCGGAGGCCATGCCCAAGGACGTGGGTCGGGGCCTGGCCCGCCTTGACCCCCTGGACATGTCCGCCCTAGGGCTTCAGGTCGGCGACATCGTCCAGATCATGGGCAAGCGGGCCACTCCGGCCAAGGTCGTGCCGGCCTACCTGGAGGACCGGGGGAAGAGCGCCGTCCAGGTGGACGGTATCACCCGCGAGAATGCCCAGGTGGGCCTGGGTGAGAAGGTGCAACTCCAGAAGGTTGACTACGCAGAAGCAGGAACGCTGGTTCTGGCTCCACTGGCGCCGGCGGGCGCCGTTTTTCGGGAGAAGGATGGCGCTTACGTCAGAAGGCTGCTGGAGGGACTGGCCGTAGTCCCCGGAGACAAGGTGAGGACCACGTTGATGGGTTCCAGGCGCCTGCAATTCTCTGTGGTGGACTCCAGCCCCACCGGCGTGGTCATCGTATCTTCCCTCACCGCGGTTAAAATAAAAGGGGAGAAAGCTGCTGGGAAAGAGAAGACCGGGGTAACCTACGAAGACATTGGGGGCTTGCACCGGGAGATTCAACGTATTCGAGAGATGATCGAGCTGCCCCTGAAACATCCGGAGCTCTTCGAGCGGCTGGGTATAGATGCCCCCAAGGGGGTCCTGCTTCACGGCCCTCCAGGCTGTGGCAAGACCATGATCGCCCGGGCCGTCGCCGGCGAGACAGATGCCGCCTTCTTCCACATCAGCGGGCCAGAGGTAATCCACAAATTCTACGGGGAGAGCGAGGCCCATCTGCGGGCCGTCTTCGAGAAGGCCAGCCAGAACGCGCCGGCCATCGTCTTCCTGGACGAGATAGACGCCATCGCCTCGAAGCGAGAGGACATCCGGAGTGATCAACAGGTCGAGAAAAGGGTCGTGGCCCAGCTTCTAGCCTTGATGGATGGCCTGGAGTCCAGGGGGCAGGTCATCGTCATCGGGGCCACGAACATACCCCAGGTTTTGGACCCCGCCTTGAGGAGGCCCGGAAGGTTCGATCGGGAGATCGCCATAAGTGTCCCAGACAAGAGGGCGAGGCTCGAAATACTTCAGATTCATACCAGGGGCATGCCCTTGACTGCAGACGTGGACCTGGATAAGCTGGCCGAGGTCACCCATGCCTTCGTCGGCGCCGATCTGGAGGCTCTCTGCCGGGAGGCTGCCATGACCGCCCTGAGAAGAATGATGCCTCGCCTGGAACTGGACGCCGACTACATCCCGTACGAGCTGCTGCTAGAGCTGGAAGTAAATATGGATGACTTCCAGGAGGCTTTGAGGGAGGTTGAGCCGTCAGCTCTACGGGAGGTTTTCACCGAAATCCCTGATGTAACGTGGGGCGACGTGGGAGGGCTGGACGAGGCCAAGAAGCTTCTCGTGGAGACCATCGAGTGGCCTCTGCGTTATCCGGAAGTCTTTAAGCAGGCTAATACCGCGCCCCCGAGGGGCATCCTTTTGAGCGGTCCCCCGGGCACAGGCAAAACACTCCTGGCAAAAGCAGTGGCCAGCGTGAGTGGGGCTAACTTTATCTCAGTCAAAGGGCCCGCTCTGCTGTCAAAATGGGTAGGCGAATCTGAAAAGGGAATCAGGGAAGTATTCAAGAAAGCCCGGCAGGCCAGCCCATGCATCGTCTTCTTCGATGAGATAGACGCTATTGCTCCCTCAAGAGGACTGGGCGGCGATTCCCACGTCGTAGAGCGCGTGGTTAGCCAGCTCTTGACCGAGATGGACGGTATTGAAGAGCTTAGAGGAGTGGTAGTACTGGCGGCGACTAACAGGCCGGATATCATCGACCCCGCCCTTCTGCGGCCTGGGCGCCTGGACCGCCAGGTCGAGCTCACCGCTCCCGATGAAGCGGCTAGACTGGAAATATTCAGGATCCACACACAGGGCAAACCTCTGGCGCAGGACGTGGACTTGGGGAGACTGGCCACAGCAACCAGCGGACTGGTCGGCTCGGATATACAGGGCATCTGCCAGCGGGCGTGTATGGTAGCCATAAGGGAATTCGTGCAAGAGCTGGCTGGCAAGCCCACACTGGAGCAACTGGCTACTCTTAAGGTGACCGCCCGCCACTTTGAGGAGGCCTGCAAGACCCGGAAAGCCCCAGGCAATTGAGAAAGCTCCTTTACGTTCCTATCATTCATGACCAATCGGACCTGGGCAGTCTCGGTCCTGTCCTTGAGAAAGCAAGCTCCTCATACGTGGGCGAGCGCCGCTGGGCCACGCACAGGGAAGTGCTCGCGGCCTTTTGGAGGGCGATAGAGAGTTTCCTGGACTCCGTGGACGCTGAAACCATCAGGGTCTATCAGGACGGGCTGGCCGCCGAAGGGGAATTGGGACGGAAGGTGGTCGAAGAGGCGGCCAGGCGAGGGAGCAATAATCACCGTATCTTGCTGGGGCTAATGGCTAGAGGAGCTGAAATAAGGAAGACAGAGGATATCAGCCTGTTATTGGAAGAGGGGCGGCAGCTACTTAGAGCTACCCAAGGAGGCTCGGTGGGAGGCAGCGTCTACGATCAAGGCGAATTTCCACGTCAGAAGGACCAACTAACAGACCAGCGGGATAGATTCGTCGCGAAGCAGATCAACGGGACCTTAAGACAAGGGGAGACCGGGGTCCTCATAATGGGCGCGGACCACGATGTCCTTCCCCATCTGGCTGAGGACATCATTGTCGTGTCAGTGAAGGAGCGAGAAAAAGTCCGGGCCTACTTCCAGGAGCTCGTGGCCGGCCACGATGAAGCAAAGCTCGAAGGCCTGGGGCGGTATCTCGCTTCCCCGGTATAGAAGTCCAGCCGGAAAATACTCATCTGTCGATGCCGCACTCTTAAGGGTGTACCCCTTGAATGGAAGCTGGTGATGGTCATGTGGTTGGTTGCACCTGAACCCTCTTGGGGTGGCCGTCAGTTTTTTGTGGGCAGGCGGGTCTGCCGAACATGTAGGATGTGGCTGGAGACGTCCTGCCCACCCAGCACGACTGTACCCCAGCCTGCCTGGCCCCCAACCGCTTGCACAAAATTTCTGACTGCCACTCACCCT
>Ga0082335_1008500_pt1 | contig 11625 bp, 12 predicted proteins | sample Subgrocontami58m_FD_72375 | JGI IMG/M metagenome (GOLD analysis project Ga0082335, IMG submission 72375) | Subsurface groundwater microbial communities from S. Glens Falls, New York, USA - GMW37 contaminated, 5.8 m (SPADES assembly) (version 2) ...
ATCAGCCCGGCACGACGCGCGACAGCATCTACGTGGAGTTTGCGTACCACGGGAAGCATTACACGCTTATCGACACCGCGGGGCTGCGGCGCCGCGGCCAGGTGTTCGAGTCGATCGAGAAGTTTTCAGTCATCAAGACGCTGCAGGCGATCGACGACGCCAACGTGGTGATCCTGCTTCTGGACGCGCGCCAGGACATTTCCGAGCAGGACGCGCACATCGCCGGATTCATCCTGGAGCGCGGGCGCGCGCTCGTGGTGGCGGTGAACAAGTGGGATGGCCTGGAGGAAGACGCGCGCGAGCAGGTGAAGCGCGCCATTGCGAGAAAGCTGAAGTTTCTTGGGTTTGCGCGTTTTCATTACGTTTCCGCGCTCGCCGGCGAGGGCATCCGCGCGCTGTTCGGTTCGGTGGATTCGGCTTTTCACGCCGCGTTTGCGAAGCTTTCCACGCCGCGGCTGACGCGCGAACTGCAGGCAGCCATCGAACAGCAGGCGCCGCCGCGTCGTGGCCTCATACGTCCCAAGCTGCGCTACGCGCACCAGGGCGGGATGAACCCGCCGGTGATCGTCATCCACGGCAACGCGCTGGACGCCGTCCCGGACAGCTACCGGCGGTATCTCGAGGCGCGGTTTCGACGCGCGTTCGAGCTGGAAGGCACGCCGCTTCGGATCGAATTGCGCAGCGGACGGAACCCTTACGTGAAAAAGCGTGTCTGATATCTTACCGGGATCGGACCCGGGATGGCGAAGCCGGAACCGAACAGCTTGGCTTGCCTTCCCAACATGTATAAACCCAAAAACCTTGGCAGATATGTCAACACTTGAGTCACAGGAGCCAAAATTGGCATGGGGCCTCGAATTCGATTACAGTACCGGTCTGAGAATAACGACTCGGGGGTAACCCATGAGCACCAAGGGACAATTATTACAAGACCCGTTCCTCAATACGCTGCGCAAGGAGCACGTGCCTGTTTCGATTTATCTGGTCAACGGAATCAAGCTACAGGGGCAGATTGAGTCATTCGACCAGTATGTCGTGCTGCTCAAGAACACCGTCACCCAGATGGTGTACAAGCACGCGATTTCAACCGTCGTTCCCGCGCGCGCGGTGAACATCGCCTACGAGCCTCCATCCGACGCCTGATGCGCGCGAGGTGCCGCGCCCGCGGGATTCACTGCGCGCGTGACCGCGTTTTGAATTCCTAGCCAGACGCGATGTTCGAACGTCCATCGGGCGGCAAGAAGACGGGCACAGTCAAGGCCGTGCTGGTGAGCTTCGACTTCGGTGCGCGCGACGCCGCCGAACGCCTCGAAGAATTCAAGCTGCTCGCCTCCGGCGCGGACATCGAATGCGGCGCGGTCGTGCGCGGCCGGCGCGATCGCCCCGACCCGAAGCATTTCGCCGGTTCGGGCAAGGTCGAGGAGATCCGGGCCGCCGCGGGGGAAAACGCAGCCGATCTGGTCATTTTCAACCACGAACTGTCTCCCGCCCAGCAGCGCAATCTGGAGACTACGCTTGGCTGCCGGATCCTGGACCGTGTCAGCCTCATTCTGGAGATCTTCGGGCAACGCGCAAGGAGCCACGAGGGCAAACTGCAGGTCGAGCTGGCGCAACTCGAGTACCTGGCGACGCGACTGGTGCGCGGCTGGACGCATCTGGAGCGCCAGCGCGGCGGCCGCGGCACACTGGGCGGCATGGGCGAGAAACAGATCGAAGTCGACCGGCGGCTCATCGCAAGGCGCGTGAAAACGCTCAAGGACCAGCTCGCGCGTCTCAAGCGCCAGCGGCTGGTGCAGCGCCGGGCGCGTGTACGCGGCCGGGTGTTGTCGGTGTCGCTGGCGGGCTACACGAACGCCGGAAAATCGACGCTGTTCAACGCCCTTACGCATGCCGGCGCCTACGCCGCCGATCAGCTCTTTGCCACGTTGGATACGACGACGCGGCGCGTTTATGTGCCCGGCGGCGGTCGGCTGGTGGTGTCGGACACGGTCGGTTTCATTCGCGATCTGCCGCATACGCTGGTGGCGGCATTCCGGGCGACGCTGGAGGAGACTATCCACGCCGATCTCCTGCTGCATGTCGTGGACGCATCCAGCCCGGGCCGTGATGCCCAGATCGACGAAGTCAACAAGGTGCTGGGGGAGATCGGCGCCGCCGACATTCCCCAGATCCTGGTCTGGAACAAGATCGATTTGAACGGCCACGCGCCGGGGCTGGAGCGCGACGAGTATGGTAAGATTTCGCGCGTTCGCCTGAGTGCCGTGACGGGCGTAGGCGTCGAATTTCTGCGACTTGCCCTGACCGAGGCCGCTACGGCGAGAAGCGCGGCCCACCACCCGGAACCGCAACAGGTTATCGAAGCGTAAAACCATGTCCCTGAATGATCCGCAATGGGGTAAGCGCCCCGGAGGTGGGGGCGGCGGCAATGGCCCGCCCGACCTCGAAGATCTCTGGCGCAAGTTCAACCAGAAGCTGAACGGGATCTTCGGCCGTCGCGCCGGCGGCGCAGGCGCAGGCGGGGGCGGCGGCACGCCTGGCCAGATGCCGAGCTTTCGTCAACTGGGCGGCGGTGTCGGCCTGCTGGTCGGCCTGATCCTGCTCTTTTGGCTCGCGAGCGGCTTTTATATCGTGGTTGAGGGCCAGCGCGGCGTGGTCCTCACCTTCGGCAAGTTCTCCGAAGTGACCAACGCGGGGTTGCGCTGGCGGCTTCCCTACCCGTTCCAGTCGCACGAGATCGTCGACCTCTCCGGCGTGCGCACGGTCGAGATCGGATACCGCAACAACGTCAAGGCCAAGGTGTTGCGCGAATCGCTGATGTTGTCCGATGACGAAAACATCATCGACATCCAGTTCGCGGTCCAGTACATCCTCAAGGACCCGATGGACTACCTGTTCAACAACCGGCGGCCCGAGGACACGGTGATGCAAGCGGCGGAGACCGCGTTTCGCGAGATCGTCGGCAAGAGCAAGATGGATTTCGTGCTCTACGAGGGCCGCGAGCAGGTCGCGGTGCAGGCGCAAAAGGCGATGCAGGATCTGCTCGATCGGTACAAGACCGGCATCGCCGTGAGCAAGGTGACCATGCAGAACGCGCAGCCGCCGGAGCAGGTGCAGGCCGCGTTCGACGATGCGGTGCGCGCCAAGCAGGACCTGGAGCGCCAGAAGAACGAGGGCCAGGCGTACTACAACGACGTCGTGCCCAAGGCCCGCGGCACCGCGTCGCGGCTTTTCGAGGAGGCGAACGGCTACGGCCAGCGCGTCCTCGCCAATGCCGAGGGCGAGGCCGCCCGCTTCAAGTCCATTCTGGTCGAATACAGCAAGGCGCCGGCCGTGACGCGCGAGCGCATGTACCTGGATACGATGCAGCAAATCCTGTCATCTACCTCCAAGATCATGATCGACGCGAAGGCCGGCTCCAACCTGCTGTACCTGCCGCTGGACAAGATCATCCAGATGTCCGGGGCGGCCGGGCTGCCGGAGGCGCCGGCGGCGGCTCGCTCGCAGCAAGGCGACGTCGCCTCGCCCGAGGCGGGGGCGCGTTCGCGCGACACCCTGCGTCCCCGCGAGCGCGAGGGACGTCCATGATCAACCGTCTGGGCGCAATACTTGTCGCTGTCGCGGCGATCGCGCTGCTCGCGGGGTCTTCGCTGTTCACCGTCGATCAGCGCGAACGCGCGATCGTGTTCCAGCTCGGCGAAATCCGCGAGGTCATTGCCGATCCGGGGCTCAATTTCAAGTGGCCGCTGATCCAGAACGTGCGCTTCTTCGACAACCGCATCCTCACGCTGGACACGCCAGAGACCGAGCGCTTCATCACCTCGGAGAAGAAGAACCTCCTGGTCGATTCGTTCGTCAAGTGGCGCATCGTCGACGTGAAGCAGTACTACATCAGCGTGCAGGGCGACGAGGCGCGCGCCCAGACGCGACTGGCGCAGACGATCAATTCGTCGCTGCGCGAGGAGTTCGGCAAGCGCACGGTCCACGACGTGGTGTCCGGCGAGCGTGACGAGATCATGCGCGTGGTGCGCGACGGCGTCGACGAGGACGCGAAGAAAATCGGCGTCGCGATCGTCGACGTGCGGCTGAAGCGGGTCGAGCTGCCGCAGGAAGTGAGCGAGGCGGTGTACCGGCGCATGGAGGCCGAGAGAAAGAGCGTGGCCGCTGAATTGCGCTCGGAAGGGTTCTCCCAGGGCGAGAAGATCCGCGCCGAAGGCGATCGCGCGCGCGAGGTGATCATCGCCGAGGCCTACCGCGACGCGCAGCGCGTCAAAGGGGAGGGCGATCGCAAGGCCGCGGCGGTCTACGCCCGCGCGTTCAGCGAGAATCCGGAGTTCTATTCGTTTTACCGCAGTCTCGATGCCTACCGGGCAGGATTCAAGAACAAGAACGACGTGCTGGTGCTCGATCCCAACTCGGAATTTTTCAAATACCTGAAGAACCCGGGCAAGGGCAGCAGGTAAAGTGGCAACCACGTTCCTCATGGCCTTTGCGCTCATGTTGGTGATCGAGGGCGTGCTGCCGTTTCTCCTTCCTGCGGTGTGGCGCGAAGCGTTCCGCCGCATTACGCAGTTCACGGACGGCCAGATCCGCTTCTTCGGACTGTCGTCGATGCTGCTCGGGCTGATGCTGCTGTATTTCGCAAGGTAGCCATGCGCACCTGGCTGCTGCCGGAGCATATCGAGGACATACTGCCGCCCGAGGCGCGGCGCGTGGAGCGGCTGCGCGCGACGCTGCTCGATCTGTTCCGCGTGCACGGCTTTGAGCTCGTGATACCGCCGCTGCTCGAGTACCTCGAGTCGCTGCTCACGGGTACCGGCCACGATCTGGACCTGCGCACCTTCAAGCTGGTAGACCAGCTCACCGGGCGCATGATGGGCGTGCGCGCCGACATCACGCCGCAGGTGGCGCGCATCGATGCACACCTTCTCAATCGTGTAGGCGTGGCGCGCCTGTGTTACACGGGAAGCGTGTTGCACCCCCGGCCGCGGGGCCTTGACGCCACGCGCGAGCCGCTGCAGATCGGCGCCGAGATCTACGGACATGCCGGCATCGAAAGCGATCTGGAAATCCAGAGCCTGTTGCTGCGTTCCCTCGGGGCGTGCGGAATCCGGGGCGCGCGCCTCGACCTCGGTCATGTCGCGGTGTTCAGGGCCCTTTGCCACCGCGGCGGGGTGAGCGCGGATCTCGAGGCGCAGCTGCAGGAGGCGCTTGAGGCGAAAGACACGCCCCAGCTCGATGTCCTTGCTGCGGGCCTAGACGCTGCGACGCGCCAGGGGCTGCGGGCGCTCCCGGGGCTTTACGGCGATGCCTCCATTCTCGCGCGGGCACGCGAGGTGCTGCCGCACCACCCGGAAATTCTCGCGGCGCTCGATGATCTGGCGCGCCTGTCGCGGGACAACGGACTGCCGATCTCCATCGATCTGGCCGACCTGCGCGGGTATCAGTATCACTCGGGCGTGGTGTTTTCGGCCTATGCACCCGGGTTGGCGAACGCGGTGGCGCTGGGCGGACGCTACGATGAGGTGGGCAAGGCGTTTGGCCGCGCGCGCCCGGCAACGGGCTTTTCGATGGATTTGCGCGATCTGGCGCAGGTTGCCCCCGCGATGCCGGATTCCGTGGGCATCCGCGCGCCGCATGCGGACGACCCGGCGCTGGCCGCGCAAATCGAGCGCTTGCGCGGTGGGGGCGAGGTGGTCATCGTCGAGCTGCCTGGCCATGAAGGTTGCGGTGCAAGGGGCTGCGACCGCGAGCTCGCGCGGGTGGACGGACAATGGCAGCTAAGGAAACTGAACTGAAATGGCCAAGAACGTCGTCGTAATCGGTACCCAGTGGGGCGATGAGGGCAAAGGCAAGGTGGTCGACTGGCTGACAGACCATGCGCAGGGCGTGGTGCGGTTCCAGGGCGGGCACAACGCCGGACACACGCTGGTGATCGCGGGCAGGAAAACGGTGCTGCATCTGGTGCCCGCCGGAATCCTGCGCGCGGGCGTGACCTGCTACATCGGCAACGGCGTGGTGCTCTCGCCGCAGGCCCTGATGGATGAAATCGGGGAGCTGGAATCAGCAGGGGTCGACGTCAGAAGCCGGTTGTGCATCTCCGAGGCCTGTCCCCTGATCCTGCCGTATCACGTGGCCATCGACATCGCACGCGAGGAACGCAAGGGTGCCGGCAAGCTCGGGACGACGGGGCGGGGGATCGGCCCCGCCTACGAGGACAAGGTCGCGCGGCGTGCAATCCGGCTACAGGACCTGCTCGTTCCCGAGCGCTTCGCGGCAAAGTTGCGCGAGTTGCTCGATTACCACAACTTCGTACTGACGAAATACCTGGGTGCGGAGGCAGTCGATTTCGAGCGCACCCGCGATGAAGCGCTCGCGCTCAGGGATCGGCTCGCGCCGCTGGTTGCCGACGTGCCGCGCGCGCTGTACGAAGCGAACAAGGCGGACAAGAGCCTGCTGTTCGAAGGCGCCCAGGGCACGCTTCTGGACATCGACCACGGCACCTACCCGTTCGTGACCTCATCCAACTGTGTTGCCGGTGCGGCGGCGGCCGGTGCCGGCGTTGGCCCGGGACTGCTGCACTACATACTTGGCATCACCAAGGCCTACACCACGCGCGTCGGCGGCGGGCCGTTCCCGACCGAACTCGAGGACGGCACGGGCGAGCTTCTGCGCCGGCGTGGAAATGAGTTCGGCGCCACGACGGGCAGGCCGCGACGCTGCGGCTGGTTCGACGCGGCCGCAATGAAGCGCTCGATCCAGATCAACGGTGTTTCCGGTTTTTGCGTGACCAAGCTGGACGTCCTGGACGGCATGGAGGAGATCAAGGTCTGCGTGGGTTACCGTGTGAACGGGACGCTCACCGACATGCTGCCCGCCGGAGCGGAGGACGCCGCCTCGTGCGAGCCGGTGTACGAAAGCCTGCCGGGATGGCAGGATTCGACCGTGGGAATCAAACGTTACGACGATCTGCCTGCAAAGGCGCGCGCCTATCTGGAGCGCATCGAGGCGATCTGCGGCGTGCCGGTGGACATGATCTCGACCGGCGCCGACCGCGAGGAAACCATCGTACGCAGGCATCCGTTCAAGTAGAAGATCGGGTCCGGCACAAGACCAGACACGGGGGCCGTCGGGCGCCTGAGGTTTGGGTTTGGTCACAGCAATGCCGTGTTGGGTTCGCAGCGCTCACCCCACTCTACAATTCGAACTAGGAGATGCAAGATGCCCAATGTGATCGTGTTCGCGCCGGGCGGTTACCGCTACATCAGCGCGGTGTTCCAGTATTCGAGCGGCGTTGCCGCCGAACCGGGATTCGAGATCGAGCGCGCCCGGCTTGCCCGGCCGTTGCCGATCGCCGAAGGCTTTGCGCTGGTCGAAGCGCACCTCAAAGCCATCGGCCGTCCGAGCACCGCTTTTGCGGCCTGCGAACTGCGCTCGCCGGAGCCGTTCAGCGAGCAGGGCTTCACCGACTTCAACCGTCATTACGTGCACACCCTGGAACGCTGGGGCATCTACAAGGACGAAGTGAATCCGGTTGCCCGCACCAACGTGTGTCCAGAATACGGCAAGCCCGCTTCGCCGGCGCTGTATGCGTTCTCCTATACCGTGCCGGCGAAATCGAAGCGCGGCAGTTTCATCATCGCGGGCGGCGGTGAAGCGAAGCCGGGCAAAGGGCCGTACAGCGAGCGCATCGTGCGCTTCGGCGAAACTTCCACCGATGCAATGCGCGACAAGATGCGCTACGTCATCGCCGCGATGGAGGGCCGCCTCAACGCGCTCGGCTTCAGCTGGCAGGACGCGGTCACGACCCAGGCGTACACGGTGCAGGACATCGGGCCGCTGATTGGCGAAGAGATTGCGAAGAAGGGCATTTTGCCCGGTGGCCTGGCGTGGCATTTCAGCCGTCCGCCCGTGATCGGCCTCGAATATGAAATGGACGTGCGCGGCGCAGCCCGCGAAATCGTCGTCGGCTGACAACGGCTGCGCCGCATGGGCGTTAGCGTCACCGCACAGCCACAGCGCGTCGGCCAATCGCCACGACGATGCAGGCGTTTATTGTTCTATCGCCAGCGTTGTGCAACTCGAAAAACCGTCACGGGGCCAGACCGGTTGTCACAGAGGCCCAATCAAAGTGCAGCGAAGCCGCCGTCCACGGGAATCACCGTTCCTGTCATGAAGTCTGACGCGTCGGAGGCAAGCAGCACGGTCACGCCCTTCAGGTCCCGATCGCTTCCCATGCGCCGCAGCGGTGTGCGTTCGAGAATATATTTTCCGGCGTTATCGATCATCCCTTTGGACATTTTGCTCGGGAACACGCCCGGCGCGATCGCATTCACATGGATGTTGTATTTTCCCCACTCGCACGCCAGCGACTTCGTGAAATTGATGACGCCGGCCTTGGTGGTGTTGTAGCCGATGGTCGACATGAACGCCGGTTCCGTTCCGGACAGGCCCGCGATGGACGCGATGTTGATGATTCTGCCGGCGCGGCGCGGAATCATCGCCGCCCTGCCCACGGCCTGGGTCAGCAAGAAAATCGCCGTGAGGTTCAGGTTGAGGACCTTCTGCCACGCCTCGAGCGGGTGATCCTCCATCGGCGCGCTCCATGTGGCCCCCGCGTTGTTCACGAGGATGTCGATCCGGCCCCACTGCGCCATCACTTTGTCCACCAGTGGCTTCGGGACTGACGGGTCGGACAGATCGCACGGAAAGGCCTGCACTTCGATGCCGAGCTTTCCCAGGTGTGTCGCGGTATCGCCCAGCTCCTTCGCCTTGCGGGCGGTGATGGCGACTTTCGCGCCCATTTCGCCCAGCGCCTCGGCCATCTGCAGGCCCAGACCCCTGGAGCCGCCGGTGATCAATGCAACGCGTCCGGACAGGTCAAACAGCTCTTTGATACCCATGGCTATGCCTCATCGAAGCTGAATCAAAACCAATTATCCCGCATGTATTCGCGCGTGTGATCGGCGTAGCGGGGGTGAGTTCGTCGACTCGCAGGAGTTCATTAAGAACGAACTCGAGGTCACGCCGGGAGACGAATCCACAATTCTGCCATCATGCAAGAATCTCGTATTATGCGAATATAGAGTAATCCCGGATGAAGCGATTGGTGGCGCACGTTGATGGCGAGCGGTGACGGCATTGGGCAGGCCCAGGTACCCCCTCCATGCCCGACCTGAAAGCCGATCCGAAGCGCTGGCGCGTGAACCGAAGGAGATATCTCGTGGTCAAGATCGTCATATTTTTCAAACGCAAGCCCGGCATGTCGGTCGAGGATTTTCAGAAGCACTGGCGCACGACTCACGCCGACATCATTGTCAGGCTGCCGGGAATCCGCAGGTATATCCAATCGCACGTGCTGGCCTCCGCCTACCGCAAGGGCGAACCGGTGTGCGACGCCGTTGCGGAATCGTATTTCGACGACACACAGGCCATGAAGGCGCTGTCCAAAATGCCGGAATACGCGAAGGTGCTGGCCGACGAGCCCAACTTCATCGACGGCCCAAGCATGGCCTCGATCATCACCGACGAATACGTGATCAAGGATGTGCCTGCCCCCCAGAACGCCGTCAAGAGCATTGACTTCGTCAATCGAAAGGCGGGGATGTCGGTCGATGATTTCCAGAAGTACTGGCGCGACGTCCACGGACCGCTGTGTACGGCGGCGCAGGCGATGCGGCGCTACGTGCAGAACCATACCCGGCGCTCGATCTACGACAGCGGCAGGACGCCTGCCTATGACGGCGTGGCGATGACCTGGTTCGACGACATGCAGGCATTGCGCAGCGCAGCCCAGACGCCGGAATTCGAACGCCTGAGGGCCGACGTGGAGAACTTCGTCGCGCGCGACAGGTCTCCCTTCGTCCTGACTCAGGAACACATCATCCTGGCGTAGGCCGCGCCGGGGGCAAGGCTGGCGATTCAAAAGGTGCCTGAAAATCGGTGCGACCTCGTAACGCCCAGACTGGTCTATAGTGCAAACAGATCCCTGCCATAAGAGTCCTGCGTGCGCTGGCTTAACGTTGTTTGGATTTTTGGATCGGTGTGGGCGCTCGCGGCGCCCGCACCGGTCGTGCTGCTGACGATCGAAGGCGCGATCGGCCCCGCAACCGCCGATTATGTGCACCGCGGCCTTGATACTGCGGCAAAGCAGGGAGCGCAGCTTGTCGTTCTGCGTATGGACACGCCGGGCGGCCTTGACACCTCCATGCGCGCCATCATCAAGGACATCCTCGCGGCACCCATGCCGGTGGCAGCCTACGTTGGCCCCGGCGGCGCGCGCGCCGCAAGCGCAGGCACCTACATCCTTTACGCGAGCCACCTTGCGGCCATGGCGCCGGCGACCAACCTCGGCGCGGCGACGCCGGTCGCGATTGGAATCGGCGCTGCGCCCGAAAAAGGCACTGACGAGGAGCGCAAGTCCGAAGGCAAAGGCGGCAAGGCGAGTGACCGAAGCGCGGACGGCGGCAAAGTCTTGCCCGACGCCATGACTCGCAAGGCGGTGCAGGACGCCGCCGCCTACATTCGTGGCTTGGCACAGCTACGCGGCCGCAACGCGGATTGGGGCGAGCGCGCGGTGCGCGAGGCGGTGAGCCTGTCGGCGCAGGAGGCGCTCAAGCACAAGGTGATCGATCTCATCGCCGATGACGTGGCGCAACTGCTCCAGCGCCTCGACGGCCGCAGGCTGGAGGTGCAGGGCAAGGCACGGGTGCTCGCCACCGCGAGCGTTGCAGCCACCGCATTCGAGCCCGACTGGCGCACGCGCTTTCTCGGCACCATCACCAACCCGACCATTGCCTATGTTCTGCTGCTGATGGGCGTCTACGCGCTCGTGTTCGAATTCTCCAATCCGGGCCTGGTGCTGCCGGGTGTCGCGGGCACGATCGCGCTGGTAATTGCCCTGTATGCATTTCACCTGCTGCCGGTGAACTACGCAGGGCTCGCGCTTATCCTGGCTGGCATCGGCTTCATGGTCGCCGAGCTGTTCGTGCCCGCGTTTGGCTCACTCGGCATCGGTGGGCTGATCGCGTTTGTGGTTGGTTCAGTGATCCTGATCGACACCGACGTGCCGGGCTTCGGCGTGCCGATCGGATTGGTGGTCGGCATCGCCGCCGCCAGCGCGGCATTTCTCACGGTCGTTGCCGGCATGGCGCTCAAGGCGCGCCGGCGCCCCGTGGTAAGCGGGCCGGAGGCGATGATCGGCAGCGCCGGCGAGGTGCTGCAAGACTTCGAGGGCGAAGGCTGGGCGCGCGTGCAGAGCGAGAATTGGCAGGTCAGGAGCGCGACTCCCATGAAAGCGGGTCAACGCGTGCGCGTTGCCGCGCTCGACGGCCTCGTGCTCCAGGTGCGGCCGGATGAGGAATGAGGAGCCTGAGCATGGCATATGACTACTTCGGGATCGGCGCGTTAGTCCTTGTCGTCATTCTTGTCGCCTGGTCGCTGCGTGTTCTACGCGAGTACGAGCGGGGGGTGGTTTTTCAGCTCGGGCGCTTCTGGAAGGTGAAAGGACCCGGGCTGATCATGGTCGTCCCCGTGATCCAGCAGATGGTGAGGGTCGACCTGCGCACCGTGGTGCTCGTCGTGCCGCCGCAGGACGTTATCACGCGCGACAACGTATCCGTCAAGGTC
>Ga0082335_1008501_pt1 | contig 11623 bp, 9 predicted proteins | sample Subgrocontami58m_FD_72375 | JGI IMG/M metagenome (GOLD analysis project Ga0082335, IMG submission 72375) | Subsurface groundwater microbial communities from S. Glens Falls, New York, USA - GMW37 contaminated, 5.8 m (SPADES assembly) (version 2) ...
CGGCGAAGCGGATCGTCACGATCCAAAAGTGCTTCCGCACGACCGACATCGACGAGGTCGGCGCGGACAGCTACCACCTCACGTTCTTCGAGATGCTCGGCAACTTCGCGATCGGCGACTACTGGAAGAGCGAGGCGATCGCCTGGGGCTGGGAGTTCCTCACGAAAGAGCTCGGCTTCGACCCGGCCGCGCTCGTGGCGACCGTTCACGTGCGGGACGACGAGGCGTACGGCATCTGGACGGAGGAGCTCGCGCTGCTCCCGCCGGAGCGGCTGTTCCGCCTGGGCGACGAGCACAACTTCTGGGCGCCCGGACCGACCGGACTGTGCGGGCCCGACAGCGAGGTCTTCGTCGACCGCGGCCCGCAGCCGGGCGTCGGCCCGCACGCCTGCGATCCCGGCGAGCATTGCGGCCGCTACATCGAGATCTGGAACTACGTCTTCCAGCAGTACGACCGCAGGGAGGACGGCTCGCTCGTACCGCTCGCGAAGCGCAACATCGACACGGGTGTCGGCCTGGAGCGGCTGGCGCAGGTCCTCCAGGGCGTGCTGCCCGACAACTTCCGGACCGACCTCTTCGTGCCGCTCGTGAAGAAGATCGAGGCGCTCTCCGGGCGCGGCTACGGCGAGGCGACCGCGACCGACCGGTCCATCCGCATCGTCGCCGACCACGCGCGCGCCGCCTCCTTTCTCATCGCCGACGGGATCGCGCCGTCGAACGAGTGGCGCGGCTACGTGCTGCGCCGCCTGCTGCGGCGTGGCGCGCTCCACGCGCGCCGTCTCGGGCTCCGGACCGGGTCGCTCGCCGCGGTGTCGGGCGAGGTCGTGAAGACGATGCAGCGGCACCACCACGAGCTCACCGCCGCCCGCGACCGGATCGCCCAGACGATCGGCGACGAGGAGGAGAAGTTCGAGCGGACGCTCGCCGCGGGACTGGATCACCTCAACGCCGCGGTCTCCGCCGCGCGGGCGGCGCAACGGACGGACCTCGACGGCGAGGCGGCGTTCCGCCTCTACGACACCTACGGTTTCCCGCTCGAGATGACGCGCGAGGTGGCCGGGGCGGCCGGCCTCGCGATCGACGAGCGCGGCTTCTCGACGCTGCTCGAGGGCCAGCGGCAGCGGAGCCGGTCGTCCGCGAAGTTCACCCAGGACGCGATGCGCTTCGGCCAGTTCTACGCGGAGCTCCGCGAGCACGAGGGCTTGCAGAGCGCCTTCCACGGCTACGACGAGCTCGCTTGTGACGCGGTCGTCCGCAGCCTCGCCGTGAACGGCGAGCCGGTCGTCGCCGCGAGCGAAGGCGAGGAGGTCGAGATCGTCCTCGACCGCACGCCGTTCTACCCCGAGGGCGGGGGGCAGGTGGGCGATCGAGGCGAGGTCACGACGCCGGAGGGCCGCGCGATCGTCGCCGACACGCAGACCGCCGCGCCGGGCGTCATCGTCATGAGCGCGAAGGTCACCGACGGGATCCTTCGGCTGGGTGCGCCCGCGCGCGCGCAGGTGGACGAGCGGGCGCGCCGCGACACGATGCGGAACCACACCGCGACGCACCTGCTGCACGCCGCGCTGCGCCGGACGCTCGGGGAAGACGTCCACCAGGCCGGCTCACTCGTCCACGCGCCGAACCTCCGCTTCGACTTCACCTTCGGGCGGGCGCTCACGCCCGACGAGCTCCGGGGGGTCGAGGACGACGTGAACGCGGCCATCCTCGCGAACGCCTCGGTCCAGGTGGCGACCATGCCGCTCCCGGAGGCGCTCGCGACGGGCGCGCTGGCCCTCTTCGACGAGAAGTACGCGGACGTGGTCCGCGTCGTCGAGGCCGGGCCGAGCCGCGAGCTGTGCGGCGGCACCCACTGCCGGAGCACCGGCGACATCGGGTTCCTCCTCGTCGTCAAGGAGGAGTCGATCGGCTCGGGCGTGCGGCGCATCGAGGCGCTGACCGGCGAAGGTGCGCTCCGCGAGGTGCGCGAGGCGCGCGAGCGGCTTGCGCGGGCGGCGGCGGGGCTCAAGGTGCCTCCTGCACGCGTCCCCGAGGCCATCGCGCAGCTGCAGGAGTCGCGCGAGAGGCTCCAGCAGGAGCTGGCGCTGGTGCAGAAGCAGGGGATCGAGGTGCGGGCGAAGGAGCTTGCGGCGAAGGCCGAGTCCGTCGGCGCGGCGCGGCTCGTCGTGGCCGACGCCGGCGCGGCGGACGTCGCGGAGCTGCGCGCCCTCTCCGACCGGGTGCGCGACCTCCTCGGCTCGGGCGTCGCGGTGCTCGGTGGCACTCGCGACGGGAAGCCTGCGCTCGTCGTCACCGCGTCGAAGGACCTCGCGTCGGCCGTGGATGCCGACGCGATCGTGAAGGCGGTCGCGCCACTGATGGACGGCAAGGGTGGCGGCCGCAAGGACAGCGCTTCAGCGGGAGGGAAGGACCCCGCCCGTCTCGGCGACGCGCTCGCCGCGGCGCGGCGCACGGTGCACCAGCGATTGAACGGGAGCGGTGGCTAGGCCCGGCCCGAGACCTCGACGCGAGCCGCAGGCGGGTCCGCTCGTCGCCGGTGTCGAGATCACGTCGGGCATGGTCCGGGTGGTGACCGGCCGCCGCGAGCAGGGCAGGTTGCGCCTCGTCGCGGCCGAGCAGCGACCGGTGCGGGCCGGCGCCGTCGTGGCGGGCCTCGTCGTCGACCGAACCGCGGTCGCGAGCGCGCTGGCCGCCGCCCTCGCCGGAGCGGAGCGCGGTGGGCGCGCCGAGCGGCTGGTGCTCGCCCTCGACGGTGACGACGTCCGCACCTTCCATCTGACGACCGGCTTCCAGCGCGCCGTGGCCGCTGCCGCGGTGACGGAAGGCGAAATGGCCCGTGCCGCACGCGAGGCGACCGCCGAGCTCGGCGCGCTCGCCCGCACCGCGGTGGCCGATGACGGCGCGCTGCGCGGGGTCCCGACGGTCCACGTGCGCGAGGACCTCGCCGGCTACGTGCTCGACGGCCGGCCGCTCCCGTCGCTCGTCGGGTTCCAGGGCCGGCTCGTCGACGTCGCGGCCGACGTGACCGTCGTCCCGCTCGTCGTGAACGGAGCGGCGCAGGCGCTCGCTCCGCACGGCCGCGCCGCGATGAGCATCGCCTCGGGCGCGCACGCCCTCGGGAGGCTCCTCGCGGCATCGGGCGTGACGGACGCCGCGATCGTGCGGCTCGGATCGGACGTCACCTCGCTCACGCTCCTCCGCGGCGGTCGCGTCGCGGCCACCCGATCCTTCTCGCTCGGGCGCAGCGAGCTCCTGGAGCGCGAGCACGCGCCGGACGCCCGGGTCTGGGCGGCCGCCGTGCTCGAGGCGCTCGGCGACGCCGAGACCCCCGAGCGCTGGCTCGTGGCCGGCGTGCCGGACGGTCTCCAATGCCTCCCTCGCGCCCTCGTCGCCGCCGCGGCCGAGCGTCGCGGGTCGCCGGTAGACCTTGCCCCGCTGCGGGTGAGCCACGCGTCGCGGGTGGTCACCGACGTGCCTCTCGGGCCGGACGACCTCGTTGCGGCGGGGGCCGCCGCGCTCGGGGCGATGGTGGTGTTCGGGTGAGCCGCACCGTGATCGAGCTGCCGGCCGGCGCGTCGCTCCTGGACGCGGCCGACCGGATCGAGGCCGCCTCGGCCGACGGCGAGATCGCGCTCGTCGTCCCCGTGGGCGCCCCGCTCGCGCGGAGCGGCGTGCTCCTGGCGGTCGCGCACCGGCTGGCCGGGCGCCGGCCGTTCTCGATCGTCTCGGCCGACAGCCATGCGCGCGCGATCGCGGCGTCGGCGCACGTGCGTGCCTACCCGAGCCTCGGCGCGCTCGAGCGCCACGAGCTCGACCCGACGGAGCGCGAGCATCCAGCCGACGCGGCCGTCCGCCGGGTGGCCGGGCCGAGCCCCGGGGGAGGGCTCGGGCGCCGGCTCGCGGTCGCCGCGAGCCTCGCGGCGGCGGCGCTCCTCGCGCTCGCGGTCGCGCTGCCGGCCGCGTCGGTGACGGTCGCGCCGGCTGCCGCGCCGGTCGGGCCGCAGGAGTTCGATCTGCGGGCGGGCCCGGGTGGGGAGATCGCCGCGCAGCAGTTCAGCGAGACCGTCGCGGCGCGCCTGACCGGCACCGCGACCGGGACCCGAACGGCCGAGACGAAGGCGAGCGGCGTCGCGCGCTTCACCAACAAGACGACCGACGACATCAGGCTGCCGCGCGGCACGCTCGTGCGCGCCGGGAGCACGCGCTTCCTGACGACCGAGGAGCGCGTGCTCTCGCGGAGCCTGCTCGTCCCGTTCCTCCTCTCGACCGCGGACATCCCGATCGAGGCGGTCGATCCCGGCCCGTCGGGCAACGTCGCCGCCGAGAAGATCGCCTCGAGCGATCCCACCCGCTACGACGCGACCAACCCCGCGGCGACGAAGGGCGGCGAGCGGAAGCAGGTCCCGGTCGTCACGCAGGCTGACTACGACCTGGCCGCGCGGGGGATCCCCGCGGCGCTGGACGCGGCGGCGCAGGCGCAGGCGGTGAAGTGGCGCGCGCAGGTGCGGTCCGGCTCCGCCCTCGCCGGGGGCGCCGCGTGGACGCTCACGCAGCAGCTGCCCGCGTCGCAGGCCGTCGGCAAGGAGGTCGCCGCGTTCGAGATCCTGGTCGCCGCGAGCGTCGTCGCCTTCGCGCTGCCGAACGAGCAGCCGCGCGCGGCTGCGCTGGCGAGGCTGCGCACCGCCGTCGATCCCGGCAACGACATCGACGAGGCGGGCGCGGCGGTGGACGTCCTCGGCGCCCCGCGCGTGACCGACACCGGCGTGACGTTCCGGGTCCGCGCGTCGGCGCTCCAGTTCACGAGGCCGAATGCCGCGGCGCTCCGCTCGCTCCTGGCCGGCCGGGCTCCGAGCGAGGCCGAGGCGCTGCTCCGGGGGCGCGGGCTCCGCCTCGCCGGCCTCCAGATCTGGCCGGACTGGTGGCCGCGCCTGCCGCTGCTCGACGCACGGATCCGCGTGGTCGAGGCGCCCTCGCGCGTCGAGGGCCGCTGATGCCGCGCGGCGGCGGCGAGGCGTAGGGCGTGCGCTACCTCGCACTCGACGTCGGCGACCGCCGGATCGGGCTCGCCGTCGGAGACGATGCCTTCGGCCTGGCCCGACCGCTCCCCACGCTCCGGCGAAGGAGCGTCGTTCGCGACCTGACGGCGCTGGCGGAGCTCGCGCGACGCGAGGAGGTGGCGGCGATCGTGGTCGGTCTGCCGCTCACGCTGCGGGGCGAGGTCGGCCACCAAGCCGAGCGGGTCCGCCGGTTCGCGGAGGCTGCGGCCGCAGCGCTCCGGCTGCCCGTCGAGTTCGCCGACGAGCGCTTCACGAGCGCCGAGGCGGCGGCACGTGGCGCGCCGGACCTCGACGCGGGCGCGGCGACCGTGCTCCTCGAGGACTTCTTCCGGGCGCGCGCCAGATGAGCGAGCGCTCCCGCGGACGCCCGCCGGTGCGGCCACCGCGACGCGCGAGCTCGGCCGGACCGCTGCTCTTCCTCTGCGGGGCGCTCGGGCTGCTGCTGCTCGCCGTCGTGGTCGGGCGGCCGCTCGCGGCGAACGCGCTCGCGGACTTCGCGCAGGACAAGGACAGCCTCCTCCGCCAGGCGCCCGTCCGCGCGCTCCTCGCGTCGCGCACGGGGGGCGACGCGGACCTCCCGCGCGACCCTGCGGGGACCGGCCGCCCGTTCGTGGTCCGGCGCGGCGACACGGCGCGCCAGGTCGCGGCGCGGCTCGAGCGCGAAGGCCTCGTGCGCTCGGCGCTCTCGTTCACGCTCGTGCTGTACGACGAGCAGCGCGCCGACTCGATCCAGGCGGGCACCTACCAGGTCTCGCCGGCGATGACCGCGCGCGAGATCGCACGCCTCCTCGACCACGCTCCGGGCGAGCAGACGCTCCTTCGCGTCATCGAGGGCTGGCGGCTCACCGAGATCGCGAGCGGCGCGGCGAAGGCCTTCCCCGGCGTGAGCGTCGACGCCTTCCTCGCCGCCGCGGTCGTCGGCGACCGCACGGACCCGCTCCTCGCCGGCCTCGACCCGGCGACGCCGCTCGAGGGTTTCCTCTTCCCCGACAGCTACTACTTTCGCCCGTCGGCCACCGCGGCCGAGCTGGTGGACGGCCTCTTCGCCACGTTCCGCGATCGCGCCGGACCGGCGCTCCTCGCCGCGCGCGAGCGCGGCGCGAAGGTCTACGACCTCGTGCGGCTCGCCTCGATCGTCGAGCGCGAGGCGCAGGACCGCGCCGAGAGCCCGGTCATCGCCGGCGTCTACGCGAACCGGCTCCGGATCGGCATGAAGCTCGACGCCGATCCGACGATCCAGTACGCGCTCGGCGACTGGCGCGTGCTGGCGCTCCGCGACCTCGAGCTCGCGTCGCCGTACAACACGTACCGTGTCGCCGGGCTTCCGCCCACGCCGATCTCCTCGCCGGGTCTCGCGGCGCTCGAGGCGGCCGCCGCGCCGGCCGATCACCCGTACCTCTACTTCGTGGCCAAGAGCGATGGCACCGGCGGCCACGCCTTCGCGAAGACGCTCGACGAGCAGGAGGCGAATCGCGTGCGGTACGGCAACAAGTGAGCGTCGCCTACGTCCTCGGGCATCCGGTCGCGCACTCGCTCTCGCCCGCGATGCACAACGCGGCGTTCCGAGCGCTCGGGATGGACCACCGCTACGAGGCGCTCGACGTCGGGCCGGAGGCGCTCGCGGCGGCGGTCGCGCGGCTTCGCGCGCCCGACGTCCTCGGCGCGAACGTCACGGTGCCGCACAAGGAGCGGATCATCGCGCTGCTCGACGCCGTGGCCGAGGAGGCGCGCGAGATCGGCGCGGTGAACACGATCGTACGGGCGGAAGGGCACCTGACCGGCCACAACACCGACCGGGCCGGCTTCGCCGCGGCGCTCGCGGAGCGAGGGGTCGCGCTCGAGGGGAAGCGGGCGCTCGTGCTCGGCGCGGGCGGTGCGGCGCGCGCGGCGGTCCCCGCACTCCGTGCCGCCGGGGCGGCCGTGCACGTCGCGAATCGCACCCCAGGACGTGCCGCCGCGCTCGTCGCCGCGCTCGGCGGCGAGGCCGCGCCCTGGCCCGCGGCGCTCCCTTCAGCGCTTGAGGGCTTCGACCTCCTCGTGAACGCGACGTCGATCGGCCTTCGCGGCGACGATCCCTTGCCCGGGACCGCCCTGCCGGCGTCGCTGGTGGTCTTCGACCTCGTTCCCACCGCGCGGGAGACGATCCTGCTCGCCCGCGCGCGGGCGGCCGGCTGCGTCACGGTGGACGGGCTCCTGATGCTCCTCCACCAGGCCGCCGCGTCGTTCAGGCTCTGGACCGGCGAGAATGCATCGATGAGCGCGATGCGGGCGGCACTGCCGAGGAGGGTTTGATGGCACGGGGCGCAGCCGCGGGCTTGAGCTGACATGCGGTTGCTCACCGCGGGCGAGTCGCACGGGCCGGGCCTGGTCGCGCTCGTCGACGGCGTTCCGGCCAACCTGCCCCTCGACCCGGCGGAGATCGACGCCGATCTCCGGCGCCGGCAGCTCGGCTACGGGCGTGGCGGGCGGCAGCGGATCGAGCGCGACGCCGCGCGGATCACCGGGGGCGTGCGGCAGGGCCGGACGACCGGAGGCCCGATCGCGCTCTGGATCGACAACCGCGACGCGGTGAACTGGGAGCGGGTCATGAGCGTCACGCCGGTCGCCGAGCCGCCGGAGCCGGTGACCCGCCTCCGGCCGGGTCACGCCGATCTGGCGGGCGCGCTCAAGTACGACCACCGCGACGTGCGCGACGTCATCGAGCGCTCCAGCGCGCGCGAGACCGCCGCGCGTGTCGCGGGCGGCGCCGTCGCGAAGGCGCTCCTCCGCCTGGTGGGCGTGGACGTGCTTTCCGAGACCAAGGCGATCGGCGGCGTCGAGGCCGCGCCGCGCTTCGACCGTGCGGCGATCGAGGCCAGCGACGTGCGCTGCGGCGACTCCGCCGCGAGCGCCGCGATGATCGCGGAGATCGCGGCGGCCAAGGCCGCGCGCGACACGCTCGGCGGCATCGTCGCCCTCCGCGTGAGCGGGCTCGTCGCCGGTCTCGGGACCTTCGCGGAGTGGGATCGCCGGCTGGACGGCCGGATCGCGCAGGCGCTCATGTCGATCCAGGCCGCGAAAGGCGTGCAGTTCGGGGATGCCTTCGCCCAGGCGCGCGAGCGGGGGAGCGCGGTCCACGATCCGATCGTCACGCGCGCGGACGGGACCTTCGCCCGGACGCGGAACCGCGCGGGCGGGCTCGAGGGCGGCATCACGAACGGCTCGGACGTCCTGCTCGAGGTCGCGTTCAAGCCGATCTCCACGCTCATGGATCCGCTCCCCTCGGTGGACCTGCGCTCCGGCGAGCCGGCCCCGGCCCACATCGAGCGGAGCGACACCTGCGTCATCCCGGCCGCCGGCGTCGTCTGCGAGGCGATGCTCGCGTTCGTGCTCGCCGACGCGCTCTGCGCGAAGTTCGGCGAGGACGAGGCCGAGGACCTGGTGGCCGCCGTGGAGCGCTACCGCGCGCGCCTCAAGCCGATCGCGCGCCGCTGATGGGGTCGCGCTGATGCACCTGTTCCTGTCGGGGCCGCCCGGGATCGGCAAGACGACGGTCGGCGCCCTCCTCGCCGAGCTGCTGGGCGCCGCGTCGCTCGATCTCGACGCCGCGATCGCGCGCCGCGAGCGCACGACCGCCGAGGGGCTCATCGCCCGGCTCGGGATGGAGGCGTTCCGCGATCTCGAGTCGGCCGCGCTCGCCCGGCTCGATCCGACGCCGGCCTGGACCGTCGTCGCGACCGGCGGCGGCACCGCGCTCCGCGCCCCCAACCGCGCGCGGATGCGCCAGCTCGGTCTGCTGCTCGGCCTCGCGGGGTCCCTTGGGACGGTCACGCGCGGGCTCGAGCGGACCATGGCGAAGCGGGTGCACCTCACTGAGTCACCTTCGGCGCACGCGAGGCGGATCCTGAAGGAGCGCCGCGCCGCGTACGCCGACACCGATGCGACGTTCGTGGTGGACGGCGCGACCGCCGGGGAGGTCGCCCGCGCGATCGCGGCCTGGCTCGCTTCGTCGCGGGGAGTTCGAGTGGACGTCGCGGGCGAGCGCCCGTACGCGGTGCACCTTCGCGCGGGTCTCCTCGACGACGCTGGGCCGCTGCTCGCGGGGCTCGGCTGGATGGGGAAGGTCGCGGTCGTGAGCGACGCGACGGTGGCGCGCCTCCACGGCCGGACGCTCGCCGCCTCGCTCGCGCGGGCCGGCCTCGCGCCGACGGCGATCCGGGTGCCGACCGGCGAGCGCGCGAAGTCGCTTCCCGCCCTGCGCCGGCTCTGGAACGACCTCGTCGCTGCCGGCGTCGGGCGCGACGGGGGGATCGTTGCGCTCGGCGGCGGCGCGGTCGGCGACCTCGGCGGGTTCGCGGCGGCCACCTACCTCCGTGGCATCAAGGTGGCGCAGGCTCCGACGACGCTCCTCGCGATGGTGGACTCGTCGATCGGGGGGAAGACCGGCATCGACCTCCCCGCGGGGAAGAACCTCGCCGGCGCGTTCCACCCGCCGAGCGTCGTGCTCGCCGACCTGGCGGTGCTCGGGACGCTCCCCGCCCGCCAGGTCTCGAACGGCCTCGCCGAGATCATCAAGAGCGCGTACCTGGTGGACCGTCCCTCGGTGGCCCAGGTCGCGCGGACGGTCGAGAAGGTCCGGCAGGGGGACCTCGGCGGGCTCCTCACGACGGTGGCGCTGGCCGTCGAGATCAAGGCGCGGGTCGTGAGCGAGGACGAGCGCGAGGGCGGGCTGCGCGAGCTGCTGAACTTCGGCCACACCTTCGGCCACGCCTACGAGGCGGCGATGGGCTACCGGGTCGGGCACGGCGAGGCCGTCGCGATCGGGCTCGTCTTCGCCACCGCGCTCGCGACCGGCCTCGGCCTCGCGCCGGCATCGCTCCGGAGCGAGGTCGAAGGGCTGCTCGAGCGGGCGGGCCTGCCGGTCCGCGCGAAGGTGCCGGCCGCCGCCTGGGGCTACCTCCTGCGGGACAAGAAGGTCCGCGCCGGGAAGGTCCGCTGGGTCCTGCCGCGGCGGATCGGCCGCTTCAGTGAGGTCACCGACGTGGACGAGCGCGCCCTCCGCGCCGCCGCCGCGGTCGTCTCGGGAAGGAGAGCCGCGTGAGCGTCATCCTGCTCGTCAACGGTCCGAACCTCAACAAGCTCGGAACGCGCCAGCCCGAGCTCTACGGGACGACCACGCTCGGCGAGGTCGTCGCGCGGTGCCGCGAGGTCGTGGGTCTGCGCAACACGCTCATCGACTTCCAGTCGAACCACGAGGGGGCGCTCATCGACTTCCTCCAGCGGCACGCCGACGCGACCGGTGGCATCATCAATCCCGGCGGGCTCGCTCACACCTCCGTGGCCCTGCGCGACGCGGTCGCGGCCTGTGCGTTCCCGATGGTCGAGGTGCACATCACCGACATCGCGAAGCGCGAGGCCTTCCGCCGGCACAGCTACCTCACGGACGTGACGGTCCATCAAGAGATCGGCAAGGGAGTGGCGGGCTACGAGCTCGCGCTCAGATGGCTATTGGAGAGACATGGTCAGCACGGGTGAGATCAAGCGCGGCATGACGATCGAGCTGGACGGCACGCTCTACCAGATCGTGGAGTTCCAGCACATCAAGCTCGGGCGCGGGAGCGCGCAGGTCCGGATGAAGCTCCGGAACGTGCGGCGCGGTGACCTCGTGGAGAAGACGTTCCAGGCGGGTGACCGCTTCGCGCGGGCGCGCCTCGACCACCGGAACGTCCAGTACCAGTACCACGACGGCGACCTCTACCACTTCATGGACACCGCGAACTACGAGCAGGTCGCCCTCGACGCGACCCAGCTCGGCGACGCCGTGAGCTACCTCACCGACGGGATGGTCGTCATCCTGAACGAGTACGAGGGGGACCCGATCGGGGTGGACATGCCGGCGTCGATCGTCCTCGAGGTCACCGAGGTGGAGTTCGGCATCAAGGGCGACACCGCCACCGGCGCCACGAAGCCGGCGACCCTCGAGACCGGTCTCAAGGTCAACGTTCCGCTGTTCATCTCGAAGGGCGACAAGATCAAGGTCGACACTCGGTCGGGTGAGTACATCGAGCGCGCCTGACCGGCCGCAGGCGGTCGGCCAGCTCGCGATGCGACTGGCCGCGCACGTCCAGGGCACCGACGAGTTCAGGGACCTCTGGGTCGAGGGCGAGGTCAGCGGGGCGAACACCTCGCAGCTCGGCCACACCTACTTCACGCTGCGGGACCGCCTCGGCGGCCTGCGCTGCGTGCTCTTCGCCACGAAGGCGACGAGCGTCGCGCTGATCCCCAAGGACGGACTGAAGGTCCTCGTCCACGGGTACGTCGAGGTGTACCCCGCCAGCGGCCAGTGCCAGCTCCGGCTCGACGACGTCCGCCTCGCCGGGCTCGGCGAGGCGTGGGCGCGCCGTGAGGCGCTCAAGAAGCGGCTCCAGGAGGCGGGGCTGTTCGCCCAGGAGCGGAAGCGCGCGCTGCCGAAGGCGCCGCGCCGGATCGGCGTGGTGACGAGTCCGGCGGGCGCCGCCTGGCGGGACATCCAGAGCGTCGTCGCGCGCCGGGATCCCACGGTAGAGCTCGTCTTCGCGCCGGGGCAG
>Ga0082335_1008503_pt1 | contig 11620 bp, 9 predicted proteins | sample Subgrocontami58m_FD_72375 | JGI IMG/M metagenome (GOLD analysis project Ga0082335, IMG submission 72375) | Subsurface groundwater microbial communities from S. Glens Falls, New York, USA - GMW37 contaminated, 5.8 m (SPADES assembly) (version 2) ...
TATTTGCTATTGGCCAGGCTTGCGCGCCCGTAGCTCAATTGGACAGAGCACCAGACTACGGATCTGGGGGTTGGGGGTTCAAATCCCTCCGGGCGCGCCAGATCTTTGAGACCCCGCTCTAATTAGCCTTTCGCCTCGCTGGCAGGAAGGTGTGCCGGAAATGAGAAAAAAGGGCCGTTGACGGATGCTTATTCGAGACTCAGACCTGTGAAGGGAGGTCCATTGTGGTACATTCAATGATGTTTCTTCTCTTCCTGTTCTTTTTTTCCGCTTGTTCCAGTGTGCCGCCCAGGAAGGTGGTAGGTTCCGGTTCCAGCAGTGCGATACTCAGTGAGCCATCTTCCAGACGGGATATTTATCGTGTAGGGGAGCTGGAAGTGCTTGTCTATAAGGATCGGGAAGCGATGGTGCAGGATCTGCCCGAGTTGCCAAAGCTCATAGACGGCCTCAGGTTTGGCAGCAAGCAGATAAAACTTTACGGCTATCATGATCGTCCCAATAAGCGCATCTACACGGTAGACGACATTCAGACGTTGATCCATGAATTTAGGCATTACCTGGAACCGGAATGGGAGCACCCCTCGCCGCTGACCGCGGATGCCTTCGTTGGCGAGCCAAGAGATAATGCCGTATCTACGATGAAGGGTTCGAGCGTTTCGGGGAAGCCGGAGGCGGTGCTGTTGCCGAAATTATCATGCCTGCCTACCTGCCTGAGATAGGGCCAGTTTCCCCCATAAGAAGGAATTTATATCCCTAGGGTGCGATGGTGAATCGAGACAGCTTCAAGGCCCTCTATCCTTTTGAATCCCGTTTTCTTGATCTGGGCGGTGTCCGATACCACTACCTGGACGAGGGTAGGGGAGAGCCGATAGTCATGGTCCATGGCAATCCGACCTGGTCCTTTTACTACCGTCATTTGATTATGGATTTGCGGAGGGAATATCGCGTGATTGCGCCCGATCACATAGGTTGCGGCCTCTCGGACAAGCCGCAGCAATACGAGTATACGCTGGAGCGGCACATCGCCAACTTAGAGGCGCTGATGGAGCATCTCGCGCTAAAAAAGATCACGCTGGTCCTGCATGACTGGGGTGGACCGATCGGTATGGGCTATGCGGTACGCCATCCGGGTCATGTCAGGCGCTTTGTGATCTTCAATACCGTAGCCTTCTGGTCACCTCATATCCCCTTATTTCTCCGTCTCTGCCGCCTCCCGTTTTTTGGTCCGGTCGCCATCCGGGGCTTGAATCTATTCGCTGTTGTGGCGGCTCGCGTAGCCTGCCGCCACCGGGAACGGATGACCGAGGAGGTGAAAGCCGGTTACCTGTTCCCCTACGGCAGTTATGCTGATCGCATCGCGGTATTGAGATTTGTCCAGGATATTCCGGTCAATTCCGCTCATCCAACTTTTGCGGTGCTCCAATCTATCGAGAACGGTCTCGCGCAGTTCGGGCGCCATCCCATGATCATCCTCTGGGGCGGTAAGGATCCGGTCTTTACGGCTCCTCTGTTGGAATCGTGGAAACAACGCTTTCCCGATGCCGTTGTGAAGGAGATCGATGACGCCGGCCACTACGTTATAGAGGATGCCCATGAGCGCATCATTCCCTGGATGAAGGAGTTCCTAGAAAAAACAGCCTGAGGATTGAAGGTTGAGGATAGAGGATAGCGATTTTCGATCCTCGATCTTCACCGCACTCTTATAGACCATGAATGTCGCCTGCCATTTAACTGCGGCAGCCGAGAGGGCGCCCTCGAAGACCGCAGTGCTTTACCCGGTGGGTCGCGAGGGATCGGGACGCATTGCTTATAACGCGATGACCTTTCAGCAGTTGGACGAAGAGAGCGACCGCTACGCCCACGGTCTGAGGAACATCGGAATCGGGCGCGGCTGTCGGGTGCTGTTGATGGTGCCGCCCGGGATCGAATTTCTCGCTTTGACTTTCGCTCTATTCAAAATAGGGGCCGTCCTGATCCTCATCGACCCGGGAATGGGCAAGGGCCATTTGCTCCAATGCATCGGGGAAGTTGAGCCGCAGGCGCTTGTCGCTGTCCCGCTGGCCCATGCCCTGAAGGCGGTGTACCGGAAATATTTCAAGGAAGTGAGGCACGCTGTGACTGCCGGACGGCGCTGGTTTTGGGGCGGTCCTACTTTGGCTCAAGTCCGCGAAAAGGTCTGGAGCAGGTTTCCCCCCGCGCCCGTCGGCAGCGAGGATCCGGCAGCGATACTTTTTACCACGGGGAGCACCGGGATACCGAAGGGAGTGCTCTATCTTCACGGGATGGTTGATGCTCAGATCCGATCCATCCAGGGCCATTACCAAATCAAGGGAGATGACGTGGGACTGCCCGCCTTTCCCCCTTTTGCGTTTTTTTGCGTCGCCATGGGGACGACCTGCGTGCTCCCTTATATGGACCCCACCAAGCCGGCCGAGGTCGATCCGGAAGCGATCCTCCCGCCGATTCAAGATTACCGCGTGACCTATTCGTTTGGTTCGCCGGCCTTTTGGAACCGGGTCGGTCACTATTGTGCCGAGCGCGGAATCCGTCTTCCTTCAGTCAAAAAGATTCTGTTGGCAGGGGCCCCGGTCCCGGGGATTGTCTTAAGCCGGCTTAGAGAGATCCTCCCGGCCGGCGCGGACAGCCACACGCCGTACGGAGCCACGGAGGCGCTGCCGGTCACTTCGGTCTCCGGCTCAGAGATCTTGGCCGAAACGCTTCATCTCAGCAATCAGGGTGCTGGTATCTGCGTGGGACGTCCCCTTCCGGGGATTGCGCTAAAGATTATCAGGATCAGCGATGAGGTCCTTCCAGCATGGGACGAGGCGCTGGCACTTCCTTCTGAACAGATCGGTGAAATCATAGTTAAAGGACCGGTGGTAACCAGGGAGTATTACAAGAGGGAAGCCCAGACCGCACTGGCTAAGATCCGCGATGGGGAGTTCATCTGGCACCGCATGGGTGATGTGGGATACCTGGACGAAAGAGGCAGACTTTGGTTCTGTGGACGGAAAAACCACCGCGTGATCACGAACACAAAGACCCTATTCACGGTGCAATGCGAGGCGATCTTTAACCAGCATCCCGATGTGTTCCGTTCAGCGCTGGTTGGTGTCGGACCGAGAGGAAGCCAGCGGCCGGTCGTCATCATCGAGCCCAAAGCCGGGAAAATGGCTGCCCGCAGTGAGGACGCCAAGAGATTTACTCAAGAGCTTTTCCGCCTGGGGGGCCAAAACGAGCTCACCCGTGATATCAAAGATGTTTTGTTTCATCCCGCCTTTCCTGTGGACTTCCGGCATAACTCCAAGATTATTAGAGAGAAGCTGGCCCTATGGGCGGAGGAGAAGATCCGTGGTTCGGCAGGCTCACCATGGCGAGGGAAATCGAGCCAATGAAAGCCCTGGTGACAGGCGGTGGCGGATTTCTCGGGCGCTATATCGTTGAAAAGTTAGTGGCGCGGGGAGACTCGGTTCGCATCCTTGGGCGGCGCAACTATCCGGAATTGGCAGGGCTCGGAGTCGACTCCGTCCAGGCCGACCTTAGAGATCCAGTCGCCGTAACCAGGGCCTGCGAAAAAATCGAGGTGGTTTTTCACGTTGCCGCTCTTCCGGCCGTCTGGGGAAAATGGCAAGAGTTTTACGGAATCAACGTGGAGGGGACGGAAAATGTGCTGGCGGGATGCAAGGTTCATGGGGTGCCGAGGCTCGTCTATACCAGCACACCGAGCGTGGTCTTTGATCAATCCGACTTGTGTAACATCGATGAGACTTGCCCTTACCCGGCTAGCTACAATTGCTACTATCCCAGAACCAAGGCTATCGCGGAGAAGATGGTCCTGAGCGCCAACGGCCGGGACGGCCTGGTGACGACGTCGCTGCGCCCGCACCTGGTTTGGGGACCGCGCGATAACCATCTCATCCCGAAGGTATTGCAGCGGGCGAAGGCGCGGCAGCTTTTCATTGTCGGAGACGGGTTCAATAAGGTGGATATCACTTACGTCGAGAATGCCGCCGATGCCCATCTGCAGGCGGCCGATCGTCTGGTGGCAGGTTCCGCCGTTGCGGGACAGGCCTATTTCATCAGTCAGGGAGAACCGGTCGTCCTCTGGGATTTTATCAATCAGATCCTGGAGCGGCTCGGCATCCCGAGAGTTACCAAATCAATCTCCTATGGTGCGGCAAGATCTATAGGCGCTGTCTTAGAGATGGTTCACTCTCTCTTTTGTCTTCACGCCGAGCCTCGAATGACACGTTTCCTCGCAGCTCAACTCGCCAAGTCCCACTACTTTGATATCTCCAAGGCAAAACGGGACTTCGGCTACTTCCCCCGGATTACCACAGCCCAGGGTTTAGAGCGTTTGGCGGATTTTATCCGCCGGCAGTAAAACATTGTCGAGGCGTTTGGTTTGGGCGCGTCGAGCCTTCCGTTCCGTTTGTACTTCGAGCCGTTAGTGTGTATAATAATCAACTCAAAGTTAGGGCGAGACAGTTCCGGCGCTATCCGCTATTTGCCCATGCCGCATCACGCATGATCGATGGTTGGAATCTCCGGCTTTTAGCCCGGCAGAATTTTTTACTAGGAGGTATAATATGGGAGTGTTTGATATTGCAAAAAGGGCGGTATTAGCGGGGTTAGGGGTGCAGGAAGCGGTCAAGAATTTTGTCGATGACCTGGTCAAGAAAGGGGAGCTTAACGACGCTGAAGCGGCCAAGCTCCTCAAGGATTGGATGAATAAAGCCGAGGAAAGTGCTAGAGAGCTGGAGCAGAAGGTCAATGAAAGAGTTAACAAGACGCTTGGTTTGATGAACCTCCCCTCTCGTGATGATATTACTCGCCTGGAAAAACAAGTCGAGAACTTATCCAAGCTCCTCAAAGAGACGACGATGAGGAAATAGGCATGCGTTCTGGATCATGAAGCCGATCGGCTTATTACAGATCCGCCGTACCTATAAGAATCTTGGTCGTTTCCGCGATATCGTCAATGTATTTCTGAAACATGGCCTGGGGCAGATCATCGAGGGGCTTGAGCTTCATCAGTTTGCGCCTATCCGGTGGTGGTATAAGCCACTCCATAAACGTCTGGAGAGGGAAGAAGCGGTTCGCCTTCCTGAGCGGTTGCGCATTGCATTAGAGGAGCTGGGCCCTAGTTTTATTAAGTTTGGTCAAATCCTCTCTACCAGGCCCGATATCATCCCCCGCGAGTACGTAAAGGCATTCGATTCTCTTCTGGACCAAGTGCCCCCCTTCCCGAGCGAGCAGGCGCGGCAGATTATCGAGGCGGAACTGCAATCCCCTTTGAGGGAATTGGTCGCCGAATTCCAGGATACCCCCTTGGCTGCGGCCTCGATCGCCCAGGTGCATCGGGCGACGTTGTGGAGCGGCGAGGAGGTTGTCTTCAAGGTGCGACGTCCGGGCATCGGGGAGATTATCAAACAGGACGTGGATATTCTCCACCGACTGGCTGATCTCATCAAGCGCTACGTACCGGACCTCGCATTCCTTAATGCCCCTGCGCTGGTGGAAGAATTTGAACATGCGGTTCTTGACGAGATGGATTTTCTCCGCGAGGCCGAGAACGCGACTCGCTTCCGGGCAAATTTCGAAGGGAACCAGGATCTTCGCATTCCCAAGGTCTTTTTGGATCTGACTACTGAACAGGTGCTGGTCATGGAATATCTGGAGGGCATTCGGATCGATGATTTAGACCGGCTGCGAGAAGCCGGACAGGATCTCAATAAAGTCGCCCAGAGGGGAAGCGACGTTCTCTTCAAGATGGTCCTAATGGATGGATTCTTTCATGCCGATCCTCACCCGGGAAATTTGTTAGTCTTGAATAATGGACAACTTGGGTTTGTTGATTTTGGGGTCGTGGGGAGGATCGGCGAGGATCTCCTGGACGCAATGGCCAGTACTTTTGTCGCCCTGCTGAGCCGGGACTACGACGCGCTGGCGCGGCAGAGCGTAAATCTGGGATTTGTGCCCGATAACGTCGATCTCGAGAAATACCGTAAGGAGATGCGCGCGGATCTTGAAAACACCATAGAGCCGCTGGTCGGCCGTAAGCTCAGCCAGATCCCGCCGGCAGTCTATGTAGAGAGAATTATGGGATTGGCCATAAAGCACCACCTTCGTCTCCCGCGGGAATTGTTTCTCGTTGGAAAATGTCTGGTCATGTTCGAGTCCCTTTTCCGCCGACTTTCACCGGAACTTGATTTTTTTGCCGTCGCCCGTCCCTATGCCCGTCGCCTCATCACCCAGCGCTCCCTCATCGGGACATTTACCAGGAAGCTCCGTCGGGAGGCGATGGACCTGCTTGATGTGGCCAGCTCGCTTCCCCGAGAGCTTCATTTGGCCTTACGGAAGTTCACCAAAAATGACCTTCAGGTGAAGCTTGAAATCGCGGATATGGTCTCTTACGTCCGCAGGCTCGATCGGGCCGGCAACCGCCTAACCTTTGCCATTATAATCTCGGCGATTATTGTGGGTTCTGCCATCATTATCCCGGCCGCCAGGGATGCCGCCGCTCTTCAGTGGCTCGTTGTTGGAGGCTTCGCCGTAGGTATCCTGCTAGCGCTTTGGCTGATCGTGGGTATCATGCGCTCTGGAATGCTGTGAGATTCCGGGGATGCGATGCGTTGTAGTCGGGAGATGGGTTAACTTCGGTGTGATTGAGGGGCCAAAATTGGTGCATATCGAGAATGACGAATAGAGCTTTTCTGCGTCAGGTCAGCCTCTTTAGCGATCTCTCCGATCGCGATCTCAGCGACCTGGAATCCGTGGTACGGGAGCGGTCGTTTCGGAAAAATGAAGTCGTTTTTCATGCTCAGGAGCCTGGTAATGCCCTGTTCGTGATCAAACGAGGTAGGGTCAAGATCAGCATGGATGACCGGCACGGGAGGGAAGTCATCCTGCGTATCCTGGAGGCCGGGGATTTCTTCGGAGAGATGTCGTTGCTCGACGGCGAGCCGCGCTCCGCCACGGTTTCGTCCTTGGAGCCTTGCCAGGCGTTGGTTCTTTTCCGGGATCAGTTCCTGCGGTTTATTCCGAAACATCCCGAAGTGGTCTTGAAGATGCTGACGGCCCTCAGCCGGCGTCTGCGCAAGGCCGATGAAAAGATCAGTCGCCTGGTCTTTGCCGACGCCTACGAAAAAGTCGCATCGGTCCTTATGGACATCATGGTAGAGAAGAAAATCCCGCTCAATATCGGGACGGAGATCCCGCTCTCTCTCACTCGCAAGGAGCTGGCCGATGTGGCAGGGCTGTCACGCGAGACCCTGACCCGGGTCATAGCCGATTTTCAGAAGGCAGGGCTGGTGCGGGTCGATGGACGGAAACTAGTCATAGTCAACCCCGTTAAGCTCACGCGCGAAGCCAGCAGGTCCATGACCGTGTGATGCCCGTCACATAAAAAGCGTGACCTGTCTCCTATAAATGCTATTTGGATATGGTATGTTTGGCTATCATGTGGGAGCAAGCTCGAAGGTCTGGTACCGAAGGAGTGGAGGCTTAAGGATGGCGATACCGGCGGATGATTGACCAATAAGGCGGTTTAAAGTACAAATTTACCTATGGCGAAGTAATAAGCCATATTTGCAACAAGCAAGAAATGGAGGCGTAACATGTGGTGGATGAAAAAGAAGAGCCCAGTCAACGGGAACAGCGTGGTTCCGCCCCGGGACCCTTCGGGAGAAAGGCCGGGTTGTTTTATGATAGGCGCGGACTACTACGTCCCGGACCATGTGGTTTCCTCTGCCGAGATCGAGCGGCGTGCCGGTCTCTCAAAACTGGGATTGCGGGAAGGGACCCTGGAGGCAGGGACGGGGATAAAGACCCGGCGCTTCGCCGCGCCTGACGAACATCCCAGTACCCTGGCTACTACGGCGGCTCAGAGGTTGCTGGATCGGCTGGGAATGGACAAGAGCGACGTGGGCGCCTTGCTGTTTGCGGCCAATACCCTCGATGAGATCGAACCCATTACGGCCATGCGGGTCCACGAATCGCTCGGCCTGAGAAAAGATGTCTTTGTGGCCGACGTCAGGGACGCTTGCAATAGCGCCTTGAAGGCGATGATCCTTGCTAGCGGGCTGATACGGTCCGGGATGGTCCCCAATGTTCTTGTGGCAGTAGGTGAGCGGCTGCATGACGGGATCTTTCTGGATGTCCAGTCCAAAGGCGAGTTGATGACCCGCTATTTATCCGGTCTGACCCTGGGGGATGCGGGCGCGGCGGTGATGCTCTCTGCTCAGAGGACTTCGAGGTGTTACGAGGTGGTGCACCAGAGTTGGGAGGTTGATTCTTCAAAGCGGGATCTTGCCAAGATCGAGGGTGGTGGAACGCGTTGGTTGTCGGATCCGAGCAAGTTTTATTTCGTTAGCAACGCCAAAAAGCTTTGCCAGGTGGCCTTGGAAAAACTGCCTGCCATGATTCAAAAGGCAACGGGCGAGTTGGGATGGGATATCTCCTCTACCGGAGTGATCCCGCATCAGGTCAGTAAAGGGGTTATCACGAAGATTGCTAAGATATCCGGGATCCCTTTTAAGAATCTGATGATCACACTCGACCGGTTCGGAAATACCGGGGCCGCGACGATTCCAATGGCGCTGGCTTTGGCCTTCGAAAATGGCTTTGCCACTACTTTCCGCCGGATACTGCTGGTGGGGGGAGCTGCGGGATTTTCCGGAGCCGTGCTCGCGCTGGAGTTCTCCTCCATCTTGGATTGCCTGTCGAGCCAGTTGGAACAGTTCTCGGAGCGCTTCCAGCAGGCTGCCCAGCCGAGTGAGGCCGCTCTCTCGGCCGCCTTGCAGAACTAGACGGCCTGGGTGAGTTTTTCCGTTGTCTCCCGCAGCCTGCCGCTGATAATTCTTGACAGGTTAAGGAACAGCTTGGCTGCGGTGAAGGGGAATCTCTTCCTCAGTCTCTCCAGGGCCTTGTCATCAATGCCCAGGAGCTCTACGTCTTCCAGCGCCACTACGTCCGCGGCCCGGACGGCTTTCTCAACTATGGCCATCTCGCCGAAGATCTCGCCGGCCGGCAGGTTCTTAATGACTTTCCCTTGAGGCCCGGAGTCCGTCACACCGGCCCGACCGCTGATGATCAGGTACATCTCGTTGCCAACCTCTCCCTTGCGGACCATGGTTTCGCCCTTTTTGAAGGTCGTGAGCTTGCCCATCACTGCGACCTTCTTGGCTTCCCACAGCCAGAAGTTTTGGAAGATAGGCGTAGTGCCGACGATGTCCTTGTTCATCTTTGCCAGCAAAGTATCCCACACGGAGACGAGGCGGGTGCTCACGACCAGTATCGGCGTTAGCGACAGCTCCGTGAACATGGCGAGGATCATCGCCACGGCGGAGAGAATGGCAAAGTACCAGATGGGCACGAAGTTTGAGAAGGCGAGAATACCAAATCCTGCCGCCAGCGCGATAGAACTGTAAATGATAGGCCGGCCTTCGGATTCCAGGGTGCGGTACATTGCTATCTCTTGATCATGCACCTCGTTGAGTTCCCGGCTGTAATGGACCATGTGGTGAACGGTATCGTCGACGGCGATGCCGAGCGCGATGGTCGCGACCAGGCAGGTGCCTACATCGAAAGGGATACCAAGGAAGCCCATAATTCCTAGGATATAGAAGATGGGGACGAGGTTGGGGAGCAGGGATAAAAAGCCTGCTTTGAGCGACATGAACAAGGCGGCGTGGATGAGGCCGATAATGAGGAAGGTTTGACCGAAGCTGGTAATCTGGTTTAACGCCATGTAATCCGCCGCGTTGTTAATAAGAATTCCCTCACCCGTGAATTGGACTTTGAGATTCTTGGGAAAGTTCTTGTCCGTGTATGCCTTGATTTTATCAAGCAGCTCGGTCAATTGCGACGAGCTGCTGAGGTTGTGCCGGACCGCAATATTCAGGGTCGAGTAGTTGAAATCCACGTACTTGTTGATCTCGTTGTTGTCGAGGGTCAGGAGGTACTGGGCTATAAGTTCTCTTTTGTCCGGCACGATTTCGAATTCCGGCTTGCCCCCGTTCATCTCGCGATGCATGACCCGGATATAATTCGCTAGGGAGATAGTGTTGTCGACGCTCTTCAGGCTCTTGAGATAATCCTGGAGCTTGGCCACGCGGAGAAGCGTATCCGGATCTTTCGCCAGGTCGTCTTTGCCGGTCTCGACGGCAATGTAAAAATTGACCACGCCGGAGAGCGACTCGTGGATGTCCTTAACCCGCTTGCGAATAAACGTGTTCTCCTTAAAGAAGCTGATAAAGTCCGTGTTGACCTTCAGGTTATAGGTCCCCCACAGGGACAAAGCCGTCAGGACTATCGTGACGACGGATATCGGCTTTCGCCAGCGGAGGTTCCATGCCCCGATGACGTTCATGAAAACAGTGAATCTGGTCACCATCCTGCCGTCCTCTGTCCTGTGCTCCGCCTTGTGAACTTTGGGCACTCGCCAGTAGAGCAGTATCACGGGGACCAGCACGGCCGAGATGATCCAGTTAGCGGTAAGACCGACGGCTGAGGCCAAACCGAATTGGCTGATCATGGTAATGTTGCTGAGGGCGTTACTGCCGAAGCCGACGACTGTGGTAAATGTGGTGATGAGGACAGGCAAAGCCGCCTCCGTACTCATCTCCCGCAGGGCGTCCATCTTCGCCATCCCGACTTCGAGCTTGTTGTGGTACTCGGAGATCATGTGGGTGTCTTCCGTGAAGCCGATGGCGATCATCAGAGCAGGAACGATGGCCGTGATCACATTGATCGGGATGTCCAACAGAACCATCAGGCCAAGCACCCAGATAATGCTTACCAGGCCGGTTACCATCGGGATGACACAGGCCTGGAAACTGCGGAATGCGATAAGCAGCGTTGCCAAAAGAAAGATAATGGCGAACGGAACGAGACTCGTGACATCGGCAAAGATATAATCGCCCAGCGTGACTTTGGTGAGGGGAGTGCCGACCTGGTACATCTCAACGCCCTCATGTTTTTCTTTCGCGATCAGGCTGTCCACCATCTTGACGAAGTTCGTGTTGAAGGTTTTGTCCCCGGCTTTGGCCTCGGTGTAGACGTTGATGGCGGTGACTTTACCGTCCTTGGCGACGATGTTGTTGATGAAGATGGGGTTGCCCAGGGTGTCACTGCGGATTTTGCCGAGTTTCTTTGAATCGCCGGGGACGTCGGCGCCGACCAGAGGATCGGTATTAAGAAAATCTCCTTCTCCTTTGATGTTGTTTACCGTTGTCAGGCTTTCTACCCGGCTCACGCCCGGGCTTCCCTGCAGGGTGTTGGAGAGCCGCTGGATCGTCTGCAAAACCTCTTGGGAAAAAACATCCTTGGCCTTGATGACGACGACGGTCAAATTGTCGCTGCCGAATTTTTTCTTGATCTCCTCGTAGTAGGTTCGCGCCGGGTCGTTTTGCACCATCAACCCTTCGGCCGAGGCATCGATCTCAAGCCTCGGAAGCTGGAGAGCGAAGAACGCCGTAATCACCAGTATGATAGCGGTGCTGACTATCGGATTAGCGACGATCCAAAGCGGTATCTTTTTTAGATTCATGTTTTCCTCTCATCTCCCCTGCATGCCAGCGCATATATTCAAGCAGTTGACGGCCACTATTTCTTCGTC
>Ga0082335_1008504_pt1 | contig 11620 bp, 8 predicted proteins | sample Subgrocontami58m_FD_72375 | JGI IMG/M metagenome (GOLD analysis project Ga0082335, IMG submission 72375) | Subsurface groundwater microbial communities from S. Glens Falls, New York, USA - GMW37 contaminated, 5.8 m (SPADES assembly) (version 2) ...
CCGCGCACCACGTGGTGTCGCTCGCGACCGTCGACGAGGACGGCGCGCCGCACGCGGCGTGCGTCATGTATGCGCTACAGGGCCTCAAGCTGTACTGGATGTCCGACCCGCAAACGCGGCACTCGCGCCACATCGAGGCGCGGCCGCGCGTGACCGCGACCGTGGCGCCCGACTACACCGATTTCCGCGAGATCCGCGGGCTGCAGCTGTTCGGCAGCGCGCGCCGGCTGTCGGGTGCCGAGGCGCTCGCCGCGGCCGGGCGGATGGTATCCCGCTATGGATTCCTCGCGACGCTCGCGAACGGTCCGGCCAAGCTGCGCGCCGCGTATGAGGCCGCGGGCCTCTATTGCCTCGAGCCCGAGCGCATCACCCTGATCGACAACACCCGGGGTTTCGGCCACAAAGACACACTCGATATCGATCCGGGCGCGGTTCATGTTGAATGAGCAATCGACATTGATTTCGCATTTTTGAACGCCTACACTCCTTTCCGGAGGCGCATCCCGGTACGAAATACCGGACCGGTCGCGCAAGGGGGGATGCAACGGGCTATCGCCGGCGCCGTGGGCGCGTTCCTATCCCGCACGGATCTGAAACACAAGGGGAGGCACGAAGCATGGAGTATTTCCTGAGGGTCGTCGCAGCATTCGCCGTCTCTGCCATCGTTACCGCGACGCAGGCACTTGCGGCGGATTACCGCTTTCTTTCGAGCTGGGACAAGAACTACCCGGGGGTCACCCACATCGCCGAGCCGTTCATCAAGAACGTCGAGGCGGCGAGCAAGGGCAGCATGAAGTTGATCATGTCGGGACCCGAGACCGTGCCGCCGTTCGAGCAGCTTCAGCCAGTGGGCTCGGGAGCGTTCCAGTTCCTGTTCACGCACGGCGCCTATCATTTCGGCACGACGCCGTTCCTGGCGGCGGTGGAGGCGCTGGGCGGGGACCTCCAGTCGCGCCGTGCGGCGGGCGTATGGGATGTCGTCGACAAACATTACCAGAGGTACGGCCTCAAGCTCATTGCGCTGACCATGACGCCGGACGGGGGTTACAACATCTTCACGCGCGAACCGATCGGCCCGTCCGGCGACCTGCAGGGACGCAAGATCCGCGGCACGCCCACCTATCACAGCGTCTTCAGGATGCTGGGCGCGTCTCCCGTGGTGCTGCCGCCGTCCGACATCTACACGTCGCTCGAAAAAGGCGTCATCGACGGCGGCGCTTGGCCGGTCGTCGGGTTGCTCGGCTATCGCTGGTACGAGGTCGCGAAATATCTCGTGCGGCCTGCCTTCGGATACGTCGTCCAGCCGATCTTCATGAATCTCGCGGCCTGGAACAAGCTCTCCGAAGCGGACAAGAAGATGCTACTGCAGGAGGGCCGCCGGATCGAAGATCAATGGGACAAGGAGGCCGCACGGCTCGCTGCCGAGGAAGAAAAAGCGCTTCTGGGCAAGGGCATGATGATCACTCAGATGGGCGACGCGCAGAAGGCCAAGCTGAAGCAGGCCTGGTCGGACGGACTGTGGGACCTGACGTCGCAGAAGGCGAAGAAGGACATCGACGAGCTGCGCGCCTTCGCTAAGAGAAACGGCCTGGCGAACTGACCCAAGGACCGAGCGTGCGAACCGCCGGTCCGGATTCTCCCTCCGCGCCGACGTTCTCGAGCAGGCTCGCCGCGGCGCACGACGCAGTCACCGGCATCGGCTTCGCCGGGGCGGCGTTGTGCACCGCGCTGATCGCGGTTTCGTTTTGCTACGAAGTCGTGTCGCGGTATTTCTTCAATGCGCCGACCGAGTGGGCGACCCCGCTGGTCACCTACAGCATGCTGGCGATGATTTTTCTGGCGGTGCCGGAGCTCACGCGGCGCGCCGCGCACATCGCGATCAACCTCCTCCTCGACCGCGCGAAGGGAACGAGTGCCCGGGTGCTGCATGCGGCCATACGCGCCACGGCGGCCGCGGCGTGCCTGCTCGCGGCGTGGTTCAGCGCCGACGCGACGCTGGGCCAGTTTCAGCAGGGCGTGTGGACCAATCCGCCGTTTGCCATCCCGAAATGGGCCATCTCGGCGCTCATTCCCTACGGCATGCTGAGCTCCGGGATCTACTTCCTGCGCCAGCTCGTCAGCGGCCGAACCGCGTCGATCTCCGGGGAGGCGAACCCGTGACCTGGTGGGAGGCCCTGTCCGGCGGCGTGGGCCTGCTGCTGGTGCTGCTGTTCCTGGGGATACCGGTCTTCGTCTCGTTCCTGATCCTCAACGTCATCGCCACGCTGGTCATCCTGGGGCCGTCCGGCTTCGGCATGTTCGCGAACAGCATCTACACCACCGGGACGAACAGCACGCTTGCGGCGGTTCCGCTGTTCATCCTGATGGGCGAAATCCTGTTCCGCTCCGGCGCGATGGAAGTCCTGTTCGATTCGATGGACCGCCTGATCGGCCGCATCCGCGGCCGGCAGTACGTGCTGTGCATCCTGCTGTCGGCGATTCTCGGCGCGCTCTCGGGCGCCGCGATGGCCGTGGCAGGGCTTCTGGGCCGCTCGCTGTTCCCGACCATGCGCCGGCGCGGCTACGACCTGCATCTGTCGGCGGGGACCATCCTCGCGGGCGCGAGCCTCGATCCGATCATTCCGCCCAGCGTGCTCGCCATCATCATCGCGACGCTCGCCCAGATCTCGACCGGGAAGCTGCTCGTCGCGGGCATCGTCCCGGGGCTTCTGCTCACCGGCATGTTTCTCGTCTACGTCTTGATCCGGGTCTGGATCAATCCCGGCCTCGCGCCCGACATCGACGCCGAGGCGCTGGAGCGCAGGACCGGCGACAGCGCGTTCATGGCGCTTTTGCGGATGCTGCCTTCGGCACTGATCTTCTTTCTGGTCATGGGCCTGGTGATGCTCGGCGTGGCGACGCCGACCGAAGCCGCAGCGACGGGCGTCTTCGGCGCGCTCGTGCTGGCTTGGTTCTACGGCGGCCTGTCCCGCAAGCTGATCGCGGACGCGCTCACCTCGGCGGCCACGGTCGCGGGCTTGTTGCTGCTCGTTATGTGCTGCGCGGTGGTGTTCAGCCAGCTGCTTACGCTCACCGGCGCGGCGCGAGAGCTCGGCGAAGCGGTCGCCAATCTCAAGTTGTCCGCGATCGTGATGCTGTTCGCGATGATGGCGCTGCCGTTCGTGCTGTTCATGTTCCTCGATCAGGTCGCGCTCATGCTGGTGCTGATCCCGATCTACCAGCCTCTGCTCAAGCTGTACGGGTTCGACGAGATCTGGTTCTGGACGCTCTTCCTCATCGTGGCCACGGTCGGAGGCCTCTCGCCGCCGTTCGGCTATACGCTGTTCGCATTGAAGAGCGCAACGCCCGACGTGCGCATGTCGGATATCTACCGGGCGGCATGGCCATTCGTGTGGATCATCCTGCTCGGAATGGCGATCATGGCGATCTTCCCGCAGATCATCACCTTCCTTCCCGGTTTGACGTCGCAGACATGAGCGCGCAGGAGTTCGATTACATCATCGTCGGCGCGGGCTCCGCCGGATGCACGCTGGCGAACCGGCTCACGGAGGATCGCGGCGTGAAGGTGGCAGTGATCGAGGCCGGGGGTCCTGACAGAGGCTTCTGGATCAGGATTCCGCTCGGATGGGGCAGGATCCTCGAGCGCCGCCTGCACGACTGGCAGTACCACACGGAGGCCGAGCCGCAGCTCGGCGGCCGCCGCATCGAGTGCGCGCGCGGCAAGGTTGTCGGCGGGTCGTCTACGATCAATGCAATGGCCTACGTGCGCGGTCATCGCGGCGACTACGATCGCTGGGCCGCGTCCGGGCTCACGCGGTGGTCCTATGCGCACGTGCTGCCGTACTTTCGCAGGCAGGAAACCTGGGAGGGCGGGGCGGATGCCTACCGCGGCGGCGACGGCCCGCTGCGCACGCGCATGTCCCGCTATGTCAAGTACGACCCGGTCATCGACGCCTACCTCGAGGCCGGCCGGGCGGCAGGTTACCCGTTCACGCAGGATTACAACGGCGCGCATCAGGAAGGCTTCGCGCTGATGCAATCGACGATCCACCGCGGCCGGCGGGTGAGCGGCGCCGATGCGTACCTCCGGCCGGCGCTCGGACGGGGCAACCTCGTGCTCGAAACCGATGCGCACGTGACGCGCGTCCTCTTCCAGGGCGATCGCGCCGCCGGGGTCGAGTACCTGCGCGGCGGCCGCAGGTTCGCCGTGCTCGCCGCGCGCGAGGTGATCTTGTGCGGCGGCAGCATCAACTCGCCGCAGCTCCTGATGCTGTCGGGAATCGGAGATCCCGACGAGCTCTCCGCGCACGGGATCCCGGTCAAGGCGCCGCTCAGGGGCGTCGGGAAGAACCTGCAGGATCATCTGTCGGTCGCCGTAGAGTACCGTCGCAAGGGAGCCGGGCCGTTCGCGAAGAACATGCGCCTCGACCGAATCGCGATCGAACTGGCACGCGCCTATTTCCTCGGCACGGGCTTCGCGACCGAGCTGCCGAGCGGCTTCATGGCCTTCTTGAAGAGCGGGCCCGACGCCGCGCTCCCGGATATCCAGCTTCTCTTTCGCGGGGTGCCGCCGGGCGGCGGCGCCTATCTGCCGCCGTTCAAGTCGGCATTCGCCGACGGGTTTGCGTGCCGCGCGGTGCTGCTGCGGCCTGAGAGCCGAGGCACGGTGGCGCTCGCCTCTGCCGACCCGGCGGCGCCCCCCCGCATCCGCCAGAACATGCTCGCCGCGGGGCGCGACTGGATCGGCATCCGCGCCGGGGTGCGGCTGGTGCAGGCCCTCGGGCGCGAGCGGCCGCTTGCGCCGTTCATCGACGCCGAACTGGGCCCCGGGGCGGCGACCCGATCCGACACGGATCTGGACGCCTACATCCGCGAGTCCGCGGCGACCGCGCACCATCCGCTCGGCACGTGCAGAATGGGCATCGACACCGATTCCCTGGCGGTGGTCGATGCGGAATTGAAAGTGCGCGGGGTGGACGGTCTTCGGGTCGTAGATGCATCGGTCATGCCGGATCTGGTCGGCGGAAACATCAACGGACCGGTTGTGATGATCGCAGAGAAGGCGGCGGACCTGATCCGGGGCAAGGCGCCGCTTGCGGCGGTCGGAGTCTGAGCCATGAGCGCGACGAGGTGGGTGACGTGATACGGATCCGAATAACCGAGTATCTGGACATCGAGCTCGAGCGCGAGCGCTGGTGCTGCAACCGATGCGGCGCGGACCTGGGGTCCGCGCGTGAGCCGTGGAAGAAGGGCGCCCTGATACGCGAACGCGATCCGCGCGAGATTCACCTCCCGATCGGGCCCAGCAAGGAATTCAACTTCTCGTTCGATCCGGACTGGATGCGCATCGTGGAGTTCTACTGCCCGAAGTGCGCGGTCATGATCGACAACGAATACCTGCCACCCGGGCATCCGCTGACCTGGGACATCCAGCTCGACGTCGACGCGCTCAAGGCGAAGCATGGCGTGACTTCGGCCCCGAAACGCCGCGCGCGGAGGCCGCGATGACCCTCAGGATCGGCGTAGACGTGGGCGGCACCTTCACCGACGTCGTCGTGATGAAGTCAAACAAGATCCATCGCGGCAAGGCCGACACGACCCACTACGATCTCAAGGTCGGCTTCATGAACGCCGCCCGGGTGGCGGCCGAGCGCGCGGGCCTGGGCCTCGAGGAAGCGCTGCGCTCGGCGGAGGCGATCATCTACTCGACCACGGTCGGCACCAATGCGCTGATCGAGCGCCGCGGCACCAAGCTCGGCCTGATCACCACCAAGGGGTTCGAGCACACCGTCGCGGTGGGGCGGGCGCGCAATTGGGCCGACGGCCTGCCGCCGGAGAAGAAGCACGACCGCGGGCGCGCGGTCCGGCCGGCGCCGATCATTCCGCAGAACCGCATCGTCGGCGTGCAGGAGCGCGTGGACAATCTCGGCGAGGTGGTCATCGCCCTGCGCGACGACGACGTGCGCGCCCGGGTTCAATACCTGGTCGACCAGGGCGTGCGCGGCTTCGTGGTGGTGTTGCTCAATTCGTTCGTGAATCCGGCCCATGAGTTGCGGATCGCCGAGATCATCGCCGAGCAGTATCCGGAGTGCTATCTCGGCCACATGCCCGTCTACCTTTCGCATGCGATCTCGCCGAAGTCCGGCGAATACCGGCGCTCGATGACGGTGATCATCGATGCCTACCTGCGGGAAATCACCGAGGGTCACCTCGTGCGGCTGAGCGACGATCTGCGCGAGATCGGCTACAAGAGGCCGGTATTCGTGGCCAAGAACACCGGCGGCCTGTCGTCGCTTTCGCGCTCCCAGGCGCTGCATCTTCTGGGCAGCAGTCCCTCGGCGACGGTCATGGGCGCCGACCATATCGGCCGGCAATTGGGCCTGGGCAACATCATCGTGTCGGACGTGGGCGGTACCAGTTTCGATGTCGGCCTGGTCGTGGAAGGGCGCGACCGCGTCTACGAGTACGACCCGATCGTCGATCGCTTCCGGGTGCAGGTGCCCTACGTGGCGCACTGGTCGGTCGGCGCGGGGGGCGGCTCGATCGCGCGCTTGGTGAACGGCGAGTTGCGCGTGGGCCCGGACAGCGCGGGATCGAATCCCGGCCCGGCGTGCTACGGCCGCGGCGGCGAAGCGCCCACGGTGACCGACGCGGACGTGGTGCTCGGCTACATCAATCCGCGCAATTTCCTGGGAGGCAAGTTGCGCCTCGATGCGGAGCGGGCCGAGCGCGCGATCGCGGCCAAGATCGCGGAGCCGCTCGGCCTGTCGGTCGTCGACGCCGCCTGGCGGATCAAGAGCCTGATCGACGGCTTCATGGGCCAGGAAATGTACCGCATCTGCGCCTTGAGCTCGGGGCAGGATCCGCGCGAATTCGTGCTGTTCGCCCTCGGCGGCGCGGGCCCGGTGCATGCCGCGGGCTATGCTCACGCGGCCGATGTCAGCCGCGTCGCGACGTTCCCGTTCTCGAGCGTATTCGGGGCGTTCAGCACGCTGAGCCTGGACATTCTGCAGAGCTACGAGCGCACGCTCGCGCTGAACCTTTATTCGCACAAGAGCGGCGGTTACGCCGTGAACTCGGTCGCGCCGTTGAACGCGGCGGTGGAGGCACTCGTATCCTTCGGCCGGCGCGACATGCAGGAGGAAGGCTTCGACATGGACGCGGTCGAGCTGCAGCTCGACGTGTACATGTGCTACGGCCAGCAGCGCCAGACGTTGCCGGTGCGCTCGACAAGGCTGCGCTTCGAATCCACGGACGATCTTCGCGATCTCTGCGATCGCTTCAACGCGGCCTATGGCGAGAAATACGGCATCGGCGCGGTCTACCAGGAGGCGGGAATCGAAATGGTCTCGATTCGCCTGAACGCGGTCGGACCGGTGGGCAAATACGCCATGCGCCGCATGCCGGCCGGCGACCATACGGCCCCGGCGCCGGCCGGGACGCGCGAGGCCTACTGGGGACCGGAGCACGGATTCCTCGAGACGCCGGTGTATCAGCTCGCCGGGCTTCGGGCCGGCGTGGCGCTCGAGGGTCCGGTCATGTGCGAATCCGACGACACCGTCATCGTGACGCCGCCGGGCTGGCGCTTTCGCGCCGACGAATGGGGCGTCGGCTGGATCGAGCAGAACAGGGAGTAAGCGGACATGGGCAAGTTGTTCGACCAGCACGCCCGATTGTTCAAGGGCCTGATCTATGAAACCGACGCCTACGGCAGGCGGCCGGGCTGCGACCCGGCGCTGATCTCGCACGGGCTGGAGCCAGTGACCGAGATCGAGCGCCGCGGCATGACGCATCTCTCCGACGTCGACTCCGAGCTGCTGACCCACAAGCTCACGGCGATCGTCGAAGAGGCTCGCGACGTGTACATGGCGCTCTCGATCACCGAGAGCGTGATCACCGGCGACATGAACTGCGCGCTGTTCACGGCCTCAGGGGACCCGGTAGCCGTGGCGACCGGCATCTATTTCCACACGATGCTCAACAACGCGCAGATCAAGTACGTCAACAAGTACTACCGAAACGACCCGACCGTGGGCCTCGCCGACGGAGACATCTACTTCTTCAACGACGAGCTGGGCGGAGGCGTGCACGCCTTCGACATGTTCACCGCCATGCCCGTCTTCTGGGAAGGGGAGCTGGTGGCCTGGGCCACCTGCGGCGGGCACCAGGGGGATTCCGGCTCGCCGACGCCGGGCGGTTTCAACGCCAAGGCGCGCACGCGCTACGAAGAGGGCATCCACGTTCAGATGATGCGCATCGGCGAGCGCTTCCGCCTGCGCCAGGACATCCTGGACTTTCTCGCCGGCTCGGTGCGCAATCCATTCGTGTTCGCGGCCGACCTCAAGTCGCGCGTAGCGACCCTCGACGTGCTACGCAAGCGGCTGTTGCGGGAAATCGAGCGACGCGGCGTCGAGCCCGTCGTGGGCGGCATGCGGCGCATCCTGATCAAGTCGGAGGAGGCCGCGCGCGCGCGCCTGCGCGAGCTCAACGACGGGGTCTTCCGGGCGGTGATGTTCAACGACGACGAGCTCGGCGGCGAGCTGGGGCTGACGCGCATTCCGGTCACGCTGTTCAAGGAAGGCGACGGGATGACAGTGCTCGTACAGGGCGTCTCGCCCGAGAACGGGCTCGGGCCGATGCACGCGACGTGGCACCTGGTGCGCGCGGCCTCGGCAGTCTACATGTTCTCGTATTTCTACCGGGGTCTCGCGCCGAACGCCGGACTGCTGCAGCCGGTCCGTTACCTGGTCGAGGGTCCCTCGATCGCGAATTCGAGCGACGAGCTGGCGCACGGCATGGGCACGTCGATCGCCGCCTGCGTCGTGAACGGGCTGCACGTGCTCGGCTCGAAGCTCCTGTTCAGCAGCCCGCATCGTGAGGCGGTCCAGGCGCCCCACTCGCGCAACATCATGCTGATGATCTTTGCGGGGGAGAACCGGCTGGGCTATACGACCGCCAATTTCACGGGCAGCGCCAACGCCTCCGGGCAGGGAGGGCGCTTCGACAGCGACGGAGAAAGCGCGGTGGGCTTCTACTGGGGACCGTTCACCGACGCAGGCGAGACCGAGGATACCGATGCGCGGCTTCCGCACTTCGTTCTCGCGCGGCGGTTCGAGAAGAACTATCACGGGTTCGGCCGGTACCGCGGCGGAACGCCGCTGGTCGAGATCTCCACTTGCGGGCACCTCGGCTGCTTCATGAGCTCCTGGGGCAGCGCCGACAAGATCAGCCACAACCCCGGTCTGATGGGAGGCTACTACGGCCCGCCCAACCCGCGCGTCGTGGTCAAGGGAACCGACCTGTTCGAACGCATCGAGCGCGGCGAGGACGTGGACATCAGCCAGTACGAGCTGTTGACGAAAAGGACGCTGAAGGGCGAATACCGCGTCGAGGCTTCGGGACAGTCGACGCAGGCGTTCAAGCAGGGCGACCTGATGAGTTTCAGTCTGGGAGGCGGAGGAGGCTACGGCGACGTTCTCGAGCGCGAGCCCGAACGGGTGCTGGCCGATCTCAAGGAGAACTTCATCACCGCCGAGGTCGCGGAAAAGATCTACGGCGTGGTCATCGACCCGGCGACGGGTCTGGTCGATGCCGCGGCCACCGGGCGCCGGCGCGCGGCGATCCGCCGCGAACGGCTGCACAAGGGCAAGCCCTTCGCGGAATTCGTGCGCGCCTGGCGGAAGAAGAAACCCCGCGAGGCGATCCTGAAGTACTACGGCGCCTGGCCCGAGCCGCGCACGCCGGGATACGACAAGCCGTTCTGGGGGCTCTACCGCTGATGGGCATCACCCTTCAGGCGCTCGCGGCCAGGGGCGACCTGTTCGTTCCGCTGATCTTTCGCCTGGCGCTGCGCCTGGAGCAGGTGAGCTGGGAAGACGCTCGCGAGGACGCGCCGCTCGCCGCGTTCGCACTCGGCTCGGCGCAGCGGATGTTCCGCACCGACGCTTGCATCAACTGGTTCGACACGGGTCTGGAGGCCGAGGCGACCGGCGCGGGCCGCGCTTCGCCGGCGGAGTTTCCCGATCCCGAGGCATTCGTCGCGGCGCCGGCGATTGCGCACGTGCTTGAAGTCACCCGTCAGCTGTGCGAGACGGGCGGCGAGCGCGCCTGCGTGCTCGGATGCCTGACGGGGCCCGCGACGCTGCTGACCCGGCTCTTCGGTGCGCCGGGAGCGCAGAAGCTTGCCGCCGCGCTCGACGCGGGGAGGCTCCAGGAGGCGGAACGGCGGCGCCTGGAGCGGGCCGCGTCGCTTTCTGTCGCCCTGGCGCGCGCCTACTGCGAGCTCGGCGCGGGCGGGCTTGCCCTGCTCGAGGACGCGGTCCCGCAGTCGCCGGGGCTGGTCGGTGCGTTCGATGCGCTGTTCAACCTGGCCTCGTATTACGGCGTTCCGGTTGCAGTGGTATCGCGCGCATCGCTGCCATCGGGGGTAGGCGATGCATACGTCCAATTCGGCGCGGGCTACCTCGTTGCGCCCGGAACGAAGGACTCTCGCGTGGTCGCCGTCGCACCCGAGTTGCCCTCGGGGAGCGAGGAGGACTTGCGCCGGCCCACCGGTGCAGGACGCCTCGTTGCCACCACCTGGGAGGTGCCGGCGGACGCCGCGCCCGAGCGGGTCGCCGACTTCGGCGCCCGGTTGAAGCGGTAGCAGCGGCCCCGACGGACATAGCGGAGAAAGCGGTGTACAGCATCGACATCGACATCGGCGGCACGTTCACCGACGGCTTCTTCACCGACGGCGCCGAAGTGCGGACCGAGAAGGTGATCACGACTCCCCACGACATCACCGAGTGCTTCATGAACTGCGTGGCCGCGGGCAGCGCCGCATTCGGGGTCGACCTGGCGGAATTCCTGCGCCGCACCGCCGTGGTTCGGGTGTCGACCACGGTAGGGACGAATCTGCTCGTGCAGCGCGCCGGGCCCAGGCTCGGCCTGCTGGTGACCGCCGGCTGCGAGCAATCCCTGTACGGCGCAGCTCGCGCGGCGATCCTGGATCGCTATATTCCGGGGGAAATGGTGGCGGGCATCGACGAGGAGGTGGACGAGGGCGGCACGCTCGTGCGCGAAGTGGACGAGGCCGCCGTGCTCGGCAAGGTTCGCGAGCTGATCGGCGCCGGCGCGCGAATGATCGTGACGAGCTTTCGCAATGCCTGGCGCAATCCCCGCAACGAACGGCGCGTACGCGAAATCGTTCTCGCGCGCTACCCGGTCCACTATCTGCGCTCGGTCCCGCTGCAGCTCGGTACCGAGATCGCGCACGTGTCCGATGATCACGCCCGCACCAACTCGGCGGTCCTGAACGCCTATATCCACGGCGATCTCGCGCGCGCCCTGTACCGCGCCGAGGACAAGCTGCGCGAGGCGGGTTATCAGCGCCCGTTGCTCGTGGTGCACGCGAGCGGCGGCACCGCCCGCGTCGCCAAGACCGTAGCGCTGCAGACGCTGCAATCCGGCCCGGCGGTCGCCGCCCAGGGCGCGGCCTACCTGGCCGGGCTGCTCGGCGAGCGCAAGGTGATCGAAGCCGACATGGGCGGCACCAGCTTCGACCTGGCGATCATCGCCGACGGCCGGGCGCCGTTCAACGACGCGCCGAGGCTCGACGATATCAGCGTCGCGATGCCGA